>Ga0315294_10010165_pt1 | contig 10323 bp, 16 predicted proteins | sample YL17G13_40_MG_FD_203626 | JGI IMG/M metagenome (GOLD analysis project Ga0315294, IMG submission 203626) | Sediment microbial communities from Yellowstone Lake, YNP, Wyoming, USA - YL17G13_40 | ecosystem: Environmental > Aquatic > Freshwater > Lake > Sediment | place: USA: Wyoming | collected...
GTTTCGAATCCAACCCCAAACTCTTTAAAGAGTTCATCGAAATCGAAGTTCTTAAAGATGTCCTGTGATGTATACCTACGCTTGAACCCTTTATGACCAAACTGATCATACTCTTTCCTCTTTTCCACGTCGCTCAAAACAGCATAGGCTTCGCCTATTTCCTTGAATATTTCTTCACTTTGTGGATCATTAGGGTGATGATCGGGATGGTACTTCAAGGCCAATTTTCTATAAGTCCTTTTTATTTCATCCTCGGATGCATCTCGATTGAGTCCCAACATCTTGTAATAATCTTTCTGAAGCACTCTTAAACTCCCTCAAGAGGTACACGACCTCCTAATTGATTGCTCAGGTGGAACCGGTTGAACATCCGTCAGAAGATTTGACAGAGCCTGAGCTAAAAAGGGATAAGACCCTCTGTGGCCTTTCGGCTTGACACTTGGGACACCGAAGATGGCTGTTATCCTCATTAATCTTTTGTAAAACTTCGAATCTTTCCTCACACCTTCGGCATTCATACTCATAGATAGGCATTTTGATCTCTCCTTTTAATCATTTCCGTATCCCGAAATATATCAGGATATATTTCAACGAGACACAAAAACAGAATTCTAAACAGAGCCTACAGCGATATTCACAAATGGGCATTCTTTCCTTTAAACGAGAAAGGTATATCCATAGGCTCTTTTATGTTTACCATGGCGTTTACTATCAATTCCGCCAGTCCCGTATAGAAGATGTTATATCTCTCCTGCAATCCATAATGGTCGGATAAGTCTCTCATCTGACCTTTGCAATTTGAGCAAGGTGTGCATACGTATTTTTTGATACCGCGGTCAAGGACATCCTTAAAAGTCTCCAGAATCTGTATAACTTTAATCCTGCCAGCAACGCTCATCTTCCAGTCAGGAAAGTTCATAGAATTCATGATGGAGAATCCGCTTCCCCCACCGCAACAGTGGTTGTCGACCCCGTGCGGCTCCATTTCCCGAAATCGGGAGGATATCTCCCTGAGAATTCTTCTCTGGGGTTCTACTATACCCATCAACCTCACCATGTTGCAGGGGTCGTGGAGGGTAACGAGGAAGTCATTTCTTCTTAGGTGGAGTCGATTTCTTCCGTTGCAAATGATGTCTTCAAGTAGAGGTATGCAGCTTTCCCTCGGAATGTTGTTCTCTCTGGTTAACAACCTATCAGCAGTAACAGTGAGTGCCTTATGAGCATGCCCACATTCCCCAATAACTATTTTCTTTACTCCCAGGTTACGGGCTACTTCGACCTGTTTGGAGGCAATTCTGGCAAGCTGGACATCATCATACCATACTCCATAATTTGTAGCTTCATAACCGCCAAGGTCACTTGACAATGTCCAACTGAGGCCAGCGGCATCGAAAATAATGGCAAAGGCTTCTGGATTTTCTGGCCACGACATAAACTCCCCAGTATTGTGGATAAGCAGGATATCCGCTCCCTCTCTGTCCAAAGGTATCCTGATTTTCTTACCTGTTTTCTCCTCAATTTCCTCCTCCATAAACTGGATAATGTCCTTCAGAGCTTTAGGAGTTAGCCCGGTGCTGGCGCCAACCTTTAACTGCTTGACTGTTCCAAATTCATGTAGCTCCTTAGGAGCGATGCCCATTTCTTGACTAAACAGCTTCCTGATCTCGCGAGTTATCAGACCGTTGTCAATACCTATGGGACATATCTGGGCACATCTCCGGCAAAGAGTGCACCTGTAAGATAGCTCGGCAAGTCTGGCAATTGTTGTCCAATTAAGTTCAATGAGATTTCCGGTGAGCTTAGATAGCACTTTGCCCCTTTTATCTAAGTACTTCTTTTTTATCTGTCGCAATACTTCCGACCGGTAGGTGGGGCGATATATTTCGTGTCGTCCGCTGGCAAGGTATATCGGGCAAGCCTCACTGCAGGTCTGACATTTGGCACAGTAGTCCAGCGAAAGTAATAAGGGTTGCAAAAAAGTCCAATTGTTCTCTTTAGATAGCAACTTTCTCAGTCCGTCGAGGAAGCTTTGAACGAGTTTATTCTCTTCTTCTTTTGTCTTCGGTTTCAGTAAACGAAGAGCTACAACCCCGTCAAGCGAGCACTCATAGTCGTTTCGTTGCTCCTTCGTAAGTGATTTAACTGCAAGCTTATTATCTATCTCCTTGCAATCAGGAAACGGTGCTAAGCCCTCAGGCCCGATGGTTAAAAGCTGCTCGTTTGGATTACAGCCAATGCCTTTGGTATTGATTCTTCTCTTCATTTCAACTTCTCCCTGATACAACCTCTTTCCACTTCTTGCCGGGTTGAATGTGAGGGGCTGACCAAGTGACAGGCTGATTGAGAAGTTCTTCTACTTTATCTTGGATATTACCTCCACCGAGGTTTGGGGCGTCATCCCAACATACCCTGTGGTAAGTGAAATATTTAGTAAGCCAATGCATCATGTGGGTGAAGGGTATATAGATTAAAAAGAGAGAGAGTAATATGATACCGATAGTCATTGCCGGGTTTGTAGGGGCGGGACCAAAGATGATGAGACTTTTCATAAACTCCCTCGCATAAGCAAACCCCTGATCGAAGAAATACCATGAACATAACCCGCTCAGGACAATAGCCAAGATAAATGTCAGGTTGAAATAGTCCGCAGGTGACGAATAAAGCCTGAGATTTTCATCTATTGACCTTTTTATGAGTAGACCAATACTCCCAATAGTGCTCAGTGCAAAGCCAGTAACGCCTACGCCGATAGTCAGGTAATGGATTGCCGTTATCAGGGCTATTGATTCAGTGACACCGAAAATCATGGCCATAGCGCCAACAAAAAGCAGGAAGATCCAGCCGCCGAGCAAGAAAAGTCCTATATGAAAGGGATATGTGAAATACCACAAACCTCTGTTATTACGATAGCACTTCTCAAAAAAGAGTCCTTCTCGCATCATATACGTGAGCATCCCCAAAAAGCTCCGACGTCGGGGCTTAGCCCACCAATCCAGTTTTTCCAAATAAGACCCTCCATGCTCACGCCCCTTTTCATGTGGAACAGGGTAGAGTTCCCAACGGAGGTGAAGGGGTTTCCCAGCTATCCTCCTCACTTTTATGAAAGAAGCTACGATAATAAATATAAAGGATATGTATGTCACTATTTGTAGCCACATGGCGTTCACTCCTGCGAGGATACAGGCACACGGCTCTCAGGGGTAAAGAGGGTGGATTTTAGCCCTGGGTATTCCAGCCACCTTACATGCGCCTCTGGTTAGACCCGATGGGAAGAGTTTACAGATGTATCCAAACTTTATCCCTGTTCTTTTGCATAACATTCTGACCGGTGGTACAGTGTTAAATTCGAGGTAGTAATGTCTCAAGTAGTCTATAACCTTCCAGTGATCTTCTGTAAGTTCTTTTCCTACCTCCCCCTGGGCAAGAAGCTCGGCAACATCCTTAGTCCAGGTTTCTGGTTGCAATAAGAATCCTTCTTCATCTCTTTCCGGGACGAGAGGAGAGATTTGCAACTCCATCGGCATCTGCCTTTCACCTCCTTCCCTTGGAAGCAACCACCAAACGATTGACTTGGCAAACCTTATTGTTGTTGTCTCTTTGACGAAACTTTCAGGATCACCGCTCCGCCCATTTCTATTCCCCTATCAACTCTTCAACCTCTTTTTTACCCTCTTCTAACTCTGCTTCTTGCTCATGATCTCTTCTCATCAGCAGCGTGAAGAATTCTCCGACATGGGTTTTCTCTTCCTTCGCTATATCGAGGAAGATCTTTTTAATGTCATTATCTTTGGTCACGGTCGCCATTTGTCCGTAAAGGTTTATCGCATCAAGCTCCGCTATGATCCCTGTTCTCAGTATTTCTTTTTCCATGTCTTTTTTTCCAATACTCTCAAGAATGATTGGTATCTTTGATAACATAATCTTTGACCTCCTATTCTCCGGCTGGTGTGGTTTTCCGTGCGCTGCTGTTAATAGATTTTTGGAATGGGCGTTCCTTCTTTTCAAACAACGGTTCTTCCATATCGAGTACTTTCAAGGGACTTTTTCCAGTAAAGAGTTTTATGATTTTTCCCACAGTATATGCATTTCCTTTGAGCATCAGTTTGCAGTTTTTGAAACTGCATCCAGATACTTCTGTCTCTCCTCTTTCAACGATGATGATGCAGTTTTCGAATTCACAATGAATAAAGGATTTACCATCCAGTTCAACTTTCTCGTTAGAAAATTTAGAATTCTTGTATCGAACCTTATAATTCTCCATTATTCCTTATTCCGTTGTTCAACAGGATCGTTTCTTTTAGAATCGAAGTAATTTTTGATAGCTTCTTTTAGGGTATTCGATGCCAGAAGAGCACAGTGGACACTCTCCTCAGGTAAACCCTTTAAAGCCTCCAATATCATCTGTTGGCTTATCTCCGCCGCCTCCTCAAGCTTCTTCCCTTGAGCCAGTTCTGTGGCCATGCTGCCTGAAGCTATGCTGGAGGCACATCCATCCGTTATGAATCTAATTTTTGAAATATTATGGTCTTTCACCTTGAAAGAGATCTGCATCGTATCCCCGCAAGGACCTTTAATCTTTGCAAAACCATCCGCATTTCGGACCTTACCCCGGTTCCTTGGATTTAACCACCGCTCGATCACTTTCTCAGAATAAATCTTTCTGGCGTCTTCCATGATGGATTCCTGAAGTTCGTTTGCCGTCTTTTCAAAATCATTGGACATGTTTCGACTCCTTAATAGATTTCCCGTAAACTTTTGAGAAATCTGTTTCCTTGACCCATCCCACTCTGACATTTGTCTTTGAATCAATTTCAGGCAGATAGGGCTTGATATCAATGAGAGGTGTCCCTTCCAATGCGTCTAACCCTTTTACTTTCAGCTTATTTCCTTCTCTTTCTATCAATTCGACTACGGAAAAGCCCAAAGCATTCGGCCTATTTGGTGATCGGGTGGCAAATACCCCGTGGGGCTCAGAATCCCAGGGTGTCTTGACCAATAAATCAAAATCTTCAGACTGATGTAACCAATAGAAGAGAATTAAATGGGAGAACCCATCGATATCCTTTAGACCTTCTGCATATTGTTCAAATACCTCAATCCAACAAATCTCTTCCCGCCCTTGAGGGGGGCATTCTTCCCTATTTTTGTATGGAGAATGGATGATTCCAATGGGTTTAAGATTCATATCCTCCTGCCCTTATGTGCAGCCATCCTGGCCGCTCCGCCATCCTCAGGATGGTGCTTTAAAGACGAGCGTATCTCCGTTGCTCAGTGCCGCTCGCATGCAATTTTCAGTGGGGTAGATTACTCCATTAATGAGTATCCTGATCCTTGGCTTCAAATCACCATTTTCATTCAAGAGGGTCTTTCTCACATTGGTTCCGAACTCTCTAACCAAGACGTCAATCAACTCCCGCACGGTCTCTCCGGGGAATTCGAACTCTATTTTTTCATTCCCCCTCAGGGCCTCGTACACCATAGCTAATCCGACAACCTGCACATTCACCTTCATCTTTTTCGCTCTTTGGTCAATCTCGTCTGCATCCACTTCCCGTGGAGCATGGAGGAGTGGAGCAGCGTTCCTCTCTGCCGCAACAGGTGTGCCCAGGTGCTCTTTTCTCGCCTTTCAAAGGATGAGAGACCGAGATCATCTTCTCCAGTTGGGAACTTCCACACTGTTTGCAGCGTAAGGTTTGCTCTTTTGAGCCTATACCTACCAAAAACTCCGAGAGAGCACCGCAATTTTTACAGCGATATTCATAAATTGGCATTACCACCACCTCCATCCACTTCTATCATTCGGAAATCCTCACGATATCTTTCATGCCTTCTCCTCTCGTATCCTTGCCCAAATCCTATATATTCTCTCATCGCCTTCCTCAAAACACTTAAATCCATTGGATTTTACTTCTTCAATTTCTATATTCTCCTCACCATATATTTCCTTACATTGATCGAGCCAGTTTCTGAAATGGGCCCCTCCTCCAAAATAAACTTTCCGTCACTTATTTCCTTTTTCATCGGTCTTTTCTCTAACTTGTTCTTCCTGCTTAATTCTTTCTTCGATTGTCATTTCTTTAGCCACTGTTTTTCCTTGGTTCCGGCTTTTCAGTTCATTCTTCCTCATCATCCGGTGATTTTTTTGGCCTGATGTACACGATCTGGACTTGTCCTTGAGATTCCTTTGAAGAGGATGAATTACTTTTTTTAGAATGACTTCGGTTCGGAGGCTGTAGATGAACCTCATAGTCCAGGAGGTTGTATATCTCCACAGCATCTTTAGCCAAAGCCTCATCGGCAACGAATTGACGGAGCCACCCCTCTTTTTCTAACTGTTTATGGCGTTGTCTCATAAAATCCTCTTGTTTCTTGCGCGGACACCCCATGAGTGCCCCTTTCTTCGCCATTCTTCCTCAACAATTCTTTAACGGTTTTCTTCAACACCGAAAGGTCGGACGACTTAACCACAAAGGCATCCGCTAACCAAGTCATAAAGTCATTCTTATAGTGAGCGTAGGCTGTATGGAGGATGACGGGCATTTTCTTATAACGCGATACGATCTTCGCCAGTACTTCGAGTCCGTCCATCTCCGGCATTACGATATCCAGAACGACGAGATCACAGAGTGATTCTTCCAGGTGTTTTAATGCCTCCTTACCATTCCTTGCCCAAATGACGAGGTAGCCTTCTTCGTTCAATTCCTGCTCATAAAGCAGACGTTGTGCTTCTTCATCTTCCACAAGCAGAATCCTCCTCGCGAACTGTCCTGATGAGGCATAGGTTGGCATGTGTTGAGCCATGGTGCTTCGTGATGCAGGAGCTAAAGCATTGCCTGGATACTCTCGCATTTCCCTACCCTCCTTTCCTTTTGCCGGGAACGCTCACAAAATCTCCCATGAATAGTGGGCCGTGCGGGACTCGAACCCACGACTCTCTGCTTAAAAGGCAGATACTCTACCTCCTGAGTTAACGGCCCTGATCTGCATGAAAACCCTCATTCATCATCCCGGCCCAATCCTTATTGCCAACAGAAAGGCCCTCGGATAATTTCAATAATCCTGGAAGAAAGCCTTTACTTTCTTAATGGCGCAGAACTCCCCACACATGGTGCATCTGTCTTTCTCGGTGGACTTCCCTCCTTCGTGATAGAGTTTCGCCTTCACCGGATCGATGGAAAGTTCAATTTGCTTCTCCCAGTCGAAGGCCTTCCGAGCCTTCGACATCTCCAGGTCCATTTGGAAGGCCTTTTGACTCCCTCGTGCAATGTCCGCCGCGTGCGCTGCAATCCTTGTCGCAATCACTCCTTCTTTGACATCTTCGACAGAGGGCAACTTCAAATGCTCGGAGGGCGTTACATAGCACAAGAAATCTGCTCCTGCCCTTCCCGCAGTGGCTCCCCCTATGGCACAGGCGATGTGGTCATATCCGGGAGTAATATCCGTCACCAATGGTCCCAGCACATAGAACGGAGCGCCCTTGCACAACCTTTTTTCCAAAAGGACGTTGGCCTCAATCTGGTCAAGAGGCACATGGCCGGGCCCCTCAATCATGACCTGGACGCCCTCGGCCCATGCCTTTTCCGTCAATTCTCCAAGGATGATTGTCTCTTCAACCTGTGGTCTATCGGTCGCATCAGCCAAACAGCCCGGTCTTAATCCATCTCCAAGGCTCAGGGTCACGTCATACTTTTTGGCGATCTCTAATAGTCGGTCGAATTGTTCATAAAGTGGGTTTTCCTGGCCCGTGTAAATCATCCATTCGATGAGGAACGATCCTCCTCTGCTAACCACTCCCATGAGTCGACGGCCTCGTCTCAGACGCTCCATAGAACACCGTGTCACCCCGCAGTGGACTGTCATAAAATCAACACCTTCTTCTGCTTGGCGCTCAATCACATCGAAAATGTCTTCCGCAGTCATTTTTGCCAAAGCTCCTCTTTTAGTGACCATTTCGACGGCAGCCTGGTAGATGGGAACAGTTCCCAGCGGAACGGACGCATGTTTTAGAATCTCTCTTCGAATAGCTTCCAAGTCTCCACCCGTACTTAGGTCCATAACCGTGTCGGTTCCTGCCTGAATGGAAACCTTAAGTTTCTTTAGCTCCTCTTCCAAGTCTATATGGTCTGAGGAAGTTCCCAGGTTCGTATTCACCTTGATCCGAAGCCCCTCCCCAACGCCTATGGGACGAAGACCCTTATGATTTGGATTGGCTGGAATAATGATCCGGCCTGAAGCAATGTTTTCCCGAAGCCATTCAGATGAGACTTCTTCCTCTCTTGCGACAATTGCCATCTCCTTGGTAATAACGCCCTCCTGGGCCTTTATCTTCTGGGTCATGTTATTCTTGCGTTTCTTGTGCTTTGACTTCAAAATAATGGTTCATTGGAAGGCCAGCAAATTTAACCGCGCCAATGCAGGGGACGACATACTTCACCGGCCATTGCTTCCCAAGAATGTGGAAAAATTCCAGACAGGAAGAACAGACACGGATGGTATCCGCTATGGAATAGGGAACCTTTGCATCGTTCAGGATGATAAAAAATTTGGGATTAAGAAAGTTGGCATGATTTGCCGAATGGTATTTTAGGATTTTGTCGAAATTAAAAGAATCTGTTCCCCCATAGCGCTCAAAGTAAATCTGGTAGAAGTCCTTTTCGATAGGATCAGGCTTATCCCACCCCTTCGGTTTTCTCTTGCGGTATTCGTCTGATCCTGTCAGTTCAAGAATCTCTTTCAGGGAAGGTAAGCGATCGGGTTTGAAATTCGACTCCACAATCGTAATTGGATCTTTACACCCTGGAATGTCCATTGGTTTGTTACTGACAATCAGGAATTTTTCCGCCCTTTCGGACCTCCAGTACCAGGAAGTCCTTCTCTTACAGAACCCGTTCCAGGCTAAAGGGGCGACATAACCCAGCTCCGTCGAAGTTTTGAGGACGCGACACGGCAAATGAGTTTCATCGGTCCCTTGATTCTCTTTTTCCTTAAGGACCTTCTTGACCGATGTGAACCCGCTCAAATCCAACCAATAACAATATTTCTTATAAGGAATCATGATTCGCCCTTCAGAGTCATCTCTATGCCCTGCCACATCTTGAGCAAAATCCCTTGGACTTCATTGCAAGGGTAGTCCATAACCGTTTTCCTTTGAACCAGTGCCTCAACTACTTTGGGTTCGTAAGGGATTTGACCGATGAGGCGGGAACCGTTCTTCTTGCAGTAGGATGCTATTTGGGCCGTATTCTCAAGGTTGATGTCGAATTTATTGACGCAGACCATCGAGGGAATTTTAAAATGATCTGATAGTTTTAGAATTCTCTCCAGGTCATGAATCCCAGAAAGAGTAGGTTCCGTTATGGCTGAGACCAGATTCACTCCGGTCAACGAGGCCGTGACCGGGCATCCGATCCCTGGAGGGCCGTCGATCAGTATGAGGCCAAGGTTCTTCTCTTTTGCAATCTCAACCGCTTTTTTTCGGACAACGGTAACGAGTTTACCTGAATTCTCCTCTCCGATTCCCAATCGTGCATGGACAAAAGGACCGTAAGGCGTATCCGAGATAAACCAATCCCCCGAAAAAGCCTCCTCCATTTTGATAGCCTCTTCCGGGCAGATATGTGAACAAAAGCCACAGCCTTCACATGAAACAGGATCGACCACTCCCTTGTCTATGGCATGAAAGCGACAGATGTCAGTACAGAGACCACATTGAGTGCATTTCTCCAGATCTACATGTGGAGACCTTCCACCAAAATATTTCTCTTGAGTCAAAATTTTGGGTTGAAGCAAAAGGTGGAGGTCTGCCGCGTCTACATCGCAGTCTACCATCACCTTATTCTTTGCTAATGAGGCGAATGCAGCAGCAATGGTGGTCTTTCCAGTTCCACCTTTGCCGCTGACAATGGCAAGTTGTTTAATTTCGTTTTGCTCCATGGTGACCCACAATAAGCAACAAATTGTTATTTTTTACCCATAGGTTCCACAAGCCTACCGAGCTGTTCCTTCGAGAGTGGTTTACCAAATGCCGCATAATGATAGATTGGCATTGCCGGGTTCTTAATTGGAATCCATTTCCCTTCTTTAAGATCTTGATAGACACACTGATAATCCACACCCTCTACAACAGGGATGACACCCTTAAGGTTTTTCACTTTCCCTTCTTCAAGCCAGGTCAAAGTCACTTTCCCTTTTTGGACTTGTTTCATAATTTCCGTTCCTTGACACCCATCACATTTTCGACCTTCTTTCATCACCGAGTGACTCATATGAGGGGCAAACATAAAGAAAGTCTTATCTCCTTTTACCACAAAGTTCTGCATGCTC
>Ga0315294_10010166_pt1 | contig 10323 bp, 23 predicted proteins | sample YL17G13_40_MG_FD_203626 | JGI IMG/M metagenome (GOLD analysis project Ga0315294, IMG submission 203626) | Sediment microbial communities from Yellowstone Lake, YNP, Wyoming, USA - YL17G13_40 | ecosystem: Environmental > Aquatic > Freshwater > Lake > Sediment | place: USA: Wyoming | collected...
GCGGAGGTATGCGGCCATCATGCGTGAGTGGCACGCCCTTGAGCGTGAGTGCGGTGAGAAAGTCACTGAGGAGATGGTGTATGATTTGATGATGGATTGTTGAAAAACTAAGGAGTGTACATACTATGTCTCTCGAATACGGATTTGGATTGTACGAGACTGACCCCGCTGCACGCACGATACTTAATGAGAAGTTTGAGGCTCTATCGGATGTGGATAAAAAGTTCTTCGAGCAACTCTGCTTCATCCTCATGATCGTGGACATCGGGACAGTGTCTGAGCAGACCATCCCGCACATAGTCGCACGCCTTGATTTGGCCAACCCTCAACTACTTAAAAATTACGAAAACTTGAATGTTTTCTGTGAGTACCTCAAGAAGTTCATTGGGTATCAGGCTAACGTCATCACAGAGGATACCGGAGCATTCATAAAGAAGCGTGCTAAAAATTGGCGGACGCGTCTTCCCAAGTTATCCAAGAAGCAGGCTTTAGACACGCGACCCTTCGAGACCGCGTTGGTTGATCTTATACCGGCAGACAGACTATTGGAGTTCTCGAACAAAGAATGGCGGCAGTCCAAGGTCAAGGCCCGGTACCAAGAGCGCCTTGCAGCAGGTGTGTGACAAGAATCGGTCGTGACACCAAAGCCAAGAAACTTCACAACGCAGACGAGGATGACGGCGTGTTCTGGCTCAACGTCACCGAGAAGGGTGAAGTGACTGTTGGTTCGTTCAGCGGCGGATTCATGGAAGGTATCAAAGGGTTCAACGGATCGGAGGGATGATCATGTCCAAGAAACTAAAAGAATATCATGTGACGTGGGAGATTGATGTGACCGCATCATCCGCGGTAGAGGCTGCCAAACAGGCACGGGAGATGCAGACAGCAGAAGGCTCTATGGCAAATGTATTTGATGTCACCTCGGAAGACGGTGATACTACACGTGTTGACCTTGAAGAGGAGCGTACCTAATGAAAGATTCTATCATCCAGGAAGCAGTCCGAGCCCTTGCGCTTGAGGGTATCATCAAAACCGTAAAGGATGCAGACAAGGCAGTCAAGGTGCTTGATGCCAAGTTTGATGACCGCATCTTTGACGTGTGGTCAGTAGAAGATGTGCTGTCGCAGGCTAAGAGTGATGGCAAGCGTATATCAAAATCAAAAGCCAGGGACATACTCAGCACCATCGAACACCGGTTTGATGCGAGCATAGGCATCAACTGGGATGTCATCTCCGCCAGTCTGTAAAAGGAGGTTCTATCATGTCAAAGATTCATCTGGTCGTACAAGAGGGTGGTTCCACGGGGGAGGTGTATGTTCATCCGTATAATACTCTCCGGCAGGCACACAGCTACATCAAGAGCTGTGAGAAGGCGTCATACAGGACAGTAGGCCCCATCACACTCCCCAAGGCTCTTGCCAAAGCTCTTGTGGCTGACGGCACTGTTGAGGTGGAGTTCTACCGGATGCTTGAAGAGACTCTTCAGGCTGTTGCACAGTTGGGATAAGGAGGTTCTATCATGTCTGTGCGAAAGACAAAGTTTGACAAACGCCTTGAGGCCATCGAGAAGCGCCGGGGTGACTGGGACTTCAATGACGAGAATTTCCCCCGGTGTGATTGGTATGCTGAGGTTGGGAACAATGACACCCAGCTTGGGTATTTTGATTGGGTGATCCACAAGTACGAGGCCGCCGATGAGAGCGGCATCAAACTCTGAAGGAGGGTTAGTATCATGGCTACCAAGAACCTGCCCGCGAAAGTTAGTAAAGCAATCTCCGAGATTGATGACGCTCTGAACGATGCCATCGCCAACAAGGATGAGACTGTCGTTCTGGATGTTGAGACAGTCAAGGTGCTTGTGGGCTACATGTCCCAACTGAAAGGGAAGTGAACTATGGCAAAGAAGAACAGCAAGACCATCAAGACCCCGAGAGACCTCTCCCGCGCCATCAAGAACGCGAAGGAAAAGGACGTGCGGCAGTGCCTCTTGTCCATCGCTGAGGCGGTGCTGTTGGACATGGACACGGACGCGAAGGGCAACCCCACCGGGGAGTCCCTGAACGTGAACAAGAACATCGACGGTGCGGACTTCATCCAGATGGTGTCCGAGCACCTCGACGTCTACGGGTTCTGGCCCCCCCACGGTGGAGTGCTCCCTGTGTGGTAAGGTAGTCTCTGCCCCTACCGCCCATCTCCATCAGGGTAAGTACATAGGGGACTCCTGTGGCTGCTGGGACGAAAGCTTGAAGGCATCCGAATAACCAAGGAGGCTCTATCATGTCAGATAAAAATTGGTACGAGGAGTTGGGTCGTGCGGTTGCTTCGGAATTTGGACTCCGTGAAGGTTCGTCCATCGAACATCAATGTGGGACGGTATGGGTCGAGCAGGACGGAGAGACCTACGCCATCTCAGCTATGAAAACCGAGACCGAGGAGACATAGATGCAAGTACTTACCACAAGACCAAATGAAGAACCTACGTGGGGACCGGATGTGTATCTTGTTGATCACGACAATCCCCGCAAGGACATAGAGAAGGACTATGACAAGGCCCTCGAAATCGTGAAGGCTGCGGCTCCTGAGGAGTGGCAGTTCTCCGAGGTCATCGAGGCATTGGAGAAGATGGGTTGGCGTGTGCTGCTCACCAGCTCGGTACACAAGGAATACTGAGGAGGTTCTATCATGTCTGAAATCATATTGAGACTTGACAATGAACGGTATATCTCCTTCCCCAAGGAGGGCAGCGTATACTCCGAGAGTATCAAGGAAGACTGCCCGTACTGCGCCGACCCTGACTGTTACGCCAACTGTGATGGTTCAGCAGGGGACGTGGATGGGCTGGAGTCAGAGGAGCAGATGTATGACCGCAAGGTGATTAACACCGCCATCGACACGGTAGAGTCTCTGCTGCTGGCTCTGTCTGAAGCAGGGGTCATCAATCTGGTCAAGGACAACGAAAAGATCGTAGAGGCTGTCCAGATTACTTTGGATGCCCTCGTCAACCACGTAGAAGGAGAGTGAACCATGTCACAGTCCAAACGCAAGTTCTATCAGACCAAAATTGTTGTCACGGTGCTGAGCGAGGAACCCTTAGAGTGGGATGACCTCCACGACGTGGACTATGCCATCACTGACGGGGGTTGCTCCGGGGACACCCAGGAGTGTGCCCACAAGGTTCTTACAGCCAAACAAGTAGTCAAGGCTCTACAGGCCCAAGGCTCAGAACCGGGATTCTTCCAACTCGATGATGACGGAAAGGACGTGGACTAACCATGAACAGACGTGAGTTAGCAACAGTGCTGCATAGTCTGCGTGAGACCCAGCGTCAGATACTGCAGGGGGAAGACCTCTCCGGCAGCCTTCACTTCTCGGAAGACACTCCTCTCACAGCGGTCGAGATCGACGTGTTGTGTGAGGGGCTGAACTGCGATGGTCTTGTGGACGAATGGCCCAAACACCGTGACCCCGTGGACAACGGGTAAAGGAGGTTCTATCGTGAAGCTCTATCGTGTGACCATAACGCAGACGAAGCCTGACCTCCAGGGACTCCCCGTGCTTGTCGTGCGTGCCCCTCTACCCCATGATGCAAAGAGGGTCGCCGTGGATGTACTCTGTGAGATGTGGCCAAGGGGCAGCAAGATGAGTGGTGTCTCGGTGGAACTGTCCGTGGACGAACTCATCGAGCCGGAGAACGGGGGGCAGGGGTACTGCTACCCCCTGTGGAGTGTAGGTCATATTTACAAGCATACATTCAAGTGAGGAGATTTTATCTTGGCAACCATTAAGACAGCAGCAGACTTAAGAATGGCCTTACACCAAGCGCCAACAGAGGTCATACAGAACTGTTTGTTATCTATCATCCTTGAAGCCACAGAGTCATTTAACGGGTCAGACCTTGTTGATAACAAGGAGCTTGGTGCGGATTTTATCAATGAGGTCTGTAACCATATCCAGAACCATGGCTTCTGGCCCTCAACAGGAAGACATCCCCGGTGAGTGACTTCCCTGAGTTTTAAAAGCTGGCATATGGAGCCATCGCCCTTGTGATGCTTGCCATTGCAGGGGCGGTGCTCCTCGCCGCTTTGTTATACCCGGCTGCCCGATAAAGGAGGCTCTATCATGCCCTTCGAAATATTGTACAAGACCGTTGTAGATGTCAACATGTGCTCCGACTACGAAAACGCTTTTGACCAGGCTCTCATCGTGATCACTGAGTCTCTAGCCAAACGTATCATGGCACTTAGCGCAGCGGTGATGTCTTTGAAGGCTGGATATATCATTGATTATGATTACACCCCGGAGCTGTTAAAAAATGGTCGAGAAGAAGTTGGTGCACGTGTGGAAGGGGTGAAACTGCTAGTGGACGATCATAACTTCTGGTGGAAAGGATATCTGAAACACTCAGACCCTGAAGTATCATGGTATACAGATAGTATCTCTGTAGAAATCCTGGAGGCTCTACTGATCCCCGCGGACAAACTACTTGAGCATGTTGGGCGGGAGTGGAAGGATGACAAGGCCAAAGATATATACAAGAACAGACTCGCCAAAGAAGTACGGGTCTAAGACTACTACGCCCACAGGAAGGAGACTCCCCCATGCTGACTGATACCATCCCCCGGCTTGTGCGTGGGAGAATCTACCATTTGCACCATCTCGGGTCCATGGTCATTATATACGATATGCTTGGGGTCTTCCTTGGTATTAAACAAAGATTTAACCAAAGATCTAGCGTATATTTTAGAGAAAAATTCTATACCTTTAAAGTACTAGCTTATGATAAGGTTACTCCATCTTTGATCAGTACTATAGACCGCGTTGATTTATGGTTGTCAAAGCACACCATCGAAGAGGTAGATCCTAACGACCTTTTCATGTACACAAACTATTCGTTTCTTTCTGATCTCTACAAAGAACTTCTCGCAGACCCCTCAATCAACTTAAAAGTTAAACTGATGCGTAAACACAGGGTTGCCAAGAAGCTACGAGAGAGCAGGCTTTGTGGAAGAAATCGGTCACAATAACGTCTATCAGTAATTACTACCGACTCCGGTAGTATATTACAAAGGGAAAAAGTTTTTCTTATATCCCTTGACAACTATAGTATAAAAAGGTATATTAAGTCCAACAAACTCCCAACCCCAATAAGGAGCGACGTACCAATGAACATCACGCAGATTATTGACAGTGTTCTGTGGTTCCCGATGGAACAGGCTACACTATTCGTGGGCAATCAGGGTATCGGCAAATCCCAGGCCATCAAACAGGCGGCGAAGATACTCAATCTCCCGCTGCTTGACTTCCGGTGCAGTCAGATCGATGTGGGTGACCTCAAAGGTATGCCGTTCTATGTGGGAGGTCACACCTTCTTTGCCCCGCCCGACAACTGGCCAATCACCGAGGAAGACGCCCTCAAATTGCTCAAGGCTCTTGGGCTTAAAGACTTCCAAAGAGGCTGCGGAGACTGGGGCATCCTTCTGCTGGATGAAGTCAACCGTGCCACCCGTGAAGTGCAGCAGGCTATCTTTGAATTGATCCTTGACAGGCGTTTGAACTTCCGTGGGCTGCCGAAGTACTGGAGAGTGGTAGCCTGTATCAACGGTAATGACGATGCCTACTCGGTCAACTCCCTTGACCCTGCCTTCCTGAGCAGATTCTTCATGACCCGTGCTGAGCCGTCCTTTGAAGAGTGGATCAGCTACGCCAAGGGAGACCATCGCAAGGTCGTGTATGATGTGGAAGCCATCAAGGCCAGTCACGTCGAATGGGCGGCGAAGGTGGACAGCCTCAACGTTCACCCGGCAGTGATCGAATTCATGATCAAGCAGCCCTCCCTGCTGGATCCCACTGACGAGATGATCAAGGAGTCAGCTACCAAACTCTCCAAGATCCATGACCGCAGAGCATGGGATATGTTCAGCAAGTGGATCCACAAAGCGGAGATGGATTTTGAAGCTGGACGTACCAAGTTCAATCCGCTCGCAAAGGATCCGAAGTCCCTCAACCTTATGTTCCTCACGGCCCTTGGATTCGTGGGTATGATGGCTGCCGGTAAGTTCCGGTCGTTCATAGAGACTGATTACCAGGCCCTCGATGCCAAACGCATCCTTGAGAAATGGGACGATGCGGTCTCTGCTCAGATCAAGAAGGTCGTTGAGCTTGGTCGTGCCACCGAACTCTCTGCCTACAACGAACTTCTGATCGATTACATGAAGCAGAACGCGAAGGACAACAAACTCACCAAGACCCAGGGTGAGAACTTCGTGAAGTATGTCGAGCTTATCCCGAAGGAACTGCGCACCGATGTCTGGCAGCGGTTCAACAAGGAGATCCGTGAGATTTCAACGGATTGGCTCAGCCGCTTCTCAAGGGGCAAGGAGTTGTTCGCGGATGCGTTCCGTAACCCGAACAGAAAAATTGTCGGTACTCCTGAAACAAAGTGACCAGTGTATGGGGAGGCTCTTACTGCAAGAGCCTCCTTACTTCCCAACCAGGAGGTACTTATGACAGACCTCATCGTCCCAAAGTCCTATCGGAACTTTGATGACAGGTGGGAATGGCTAGTGGCCTTCATGGTCATCGAGGATCCGTTTGTGCATGAGATCCTTATGATGATGGAGAAGCATGAGACTACTGCCATCCCCACCATGGCAGTTGCTCCCAAGGATGGTAAGATCCTCCTTCTATATAACAGGAAGTTCCTCGAGGGTATGACTGACCCGGAAGTAAGGTTTGTGATCAAGCACGAGATATACCATGTGGTGTTGCACCATATCTCGCGCCGCAAACCCATCGATGAAGATGCACAGGTGCTTCATAACCTCGCTGCAGATCTCGCCATCAACTCTCTGATACCGGATACAGCCCAGTGCTGCATGCCTACACGCCCCGAGTGCAAGGGTGTGCGTCCCAAGGATCTTCAGTACAATTTTGAGGAAAAACTTTCCATGGAACAGTACTACCAACTCTTGGAAGAAAAATTCAAGGGTAAGGGTGGGGGTGGCAAGGGCAAAGGTAAGGGCGGTGACGGAGACCCCAAGGGTAAAGGTGAGGATGGTGACGGAGACCCCGGCAAGAATGGCTTTGATGACCATGGTGAGTGGTCTGAAAAAGACGCCGAGGTCATCAAGGAAGTCATCCGTCAGAAAATTGAGCAGCTTGCCAAACGTGACCATGTGTGGGGTAACACTGCTGGAGATGTCAAGGAGATGATCCTCGCTGCACAACGGTCATATGTACCGTGGCACAGATATCTCCGGCACTACTTCGGCAACCTCATATCTTCACGCAAAGAGTCCACGTTCAAGAAGCCCAACCGTCGCTTCGGGTATCCGTACAGCGGCTCGAAGTATCGACACCTCGACCGCAAGTGTGTGTACTGGGACGCTTCAGGCTCTATCTCTGATAAAGACTTGGCCCAGTTCACGGCGGAGACCAACAAGCTGGCGGAAATCATGCCGGTGGATATGCAGATCTTTGATGTCGGTCTCCAAGGCCCTACCACCAAGTGGGACAAAAAGAGACTGCAGATAACTGTCCCAGGGCGTGGGGGTACTGACTTCTCAGCCATCATGAAGCATGCCGAGGAACAACGGTATCAGTCAATCATCATCCTCACGGATGGTTGTGCCGGTGCTCCCGAGAGACCGCAGCATGTGAAAGACATCCTGTGGGTCATCGTGGGTGGTGGTAATCCCCCGGTGGATTGGGGGACAGTCATACACATCACCGAGGAAGGTGTCAAGGAAGTGGGGGTCACGCAGATAGAAGAAGCAGCATAAGGGCCACCAGTGCTTGGGGTGCTGGTGGGTAGGGGGAGAGGGGTGGGCGCAGTCATGTGTCCACCCCTCTTTTTTATACACACCAGACCATATGGAGGTATGATATGTCCAAGGCAACAGATGCTGCTCGTTTGCACAAAGAAACGCAACACCTGTACGGGGTCGTGGCAAAGAGTCTCTTCAGCTCGGACAGCTCTGTAAGAAAAAATGCATATGAAGTATCGGCGTGTGACATTGATAGAGATGGACGTACAAGACCTGCAGCTTTGAGGCTCTTACAGGAAGCATCTATCATAACAAGAACGGAGACCCGTAATTTGTACAGTGTCAATGGGTCTCCCTTGTACTGTGTACATGGTTTTAAGGAACACGCCCAGGAGTACGCAGAGAAACCTGTGTTTGATACAACGTATGACAAACTCTATGACACGCTTACTTCTTCATATCGAAACACCGACCGAAAACTTGCCGGATATGAGGAGATAGAACACTTGGGAGATGCGGAAGCCATCTGGGTGTACTTCAATCAGAAAGATTATTACATCGTCAAAGATACAAACGATGACATCAGATGCTATCCGAAGGAACATGAGGTGGAGCGCATCAAGGCTGTACTGCAAGTCCTTGTGGAGTTTGAGATCCAAACCAACTACAACAGGTATGTCGAGCGCTACCTTGATCTGCCTCCAAAAGCTATCTATGAGGATAATACACAAGACTACCGCCTCCGCAACTTTGCACACTTCCCGGCATCCCTCAGTGATGACATGCTCAAGGGATATGAAACAGAGTACAAGTTCTACTTGGACTACATGCAGAAGCTCCATGACAATCTGCTGCAGTACCAGGCCCTTGTAGCTTCTAAGGGTGGGTGTAAGAACCTCATTGCCCAGATGCGGCGTGATGTCATCAAGAAGTATGATGACGACCTTCTGTTGCATGTGAATGTGGATCCTGAGGAAAAGGATCCATATTACAACAATGGCTTGGATATGTCCAAGAACACGGAAGATGTCGTTGGTCTGTACAAGTTCATCATGGAGCACAGTGATTGTTTCAACTATGAGTACTTGTATGGCTCGGAAGATGTCCCGTTCCTGAACCTGGCAGAGGTGGACAATACTACGTTTGACCCACCGTCAAGCTGTCGGTTGACAGTGGATCCCAACTATGTAGCCCCGCCGGAGGAAGTGGAAGTTGGCGTAGAGGAGGAGAACAATGCTTAGTGAAGATGACCTCAAAGATCTGTACAAGTACCTCGGGGACACTATCTCCGCGGGATTCAAAGAGGCCACCAAAGAGGGCACCGTAGAGCTTCAGGATGGAAGTGATGCTGAGAAGAACCTGAAGGCTCTACGGGACCTGCAGAAGAGGCTGTCCGGGGTATGCTACTATGACCCGGGGACATTCCAGTTGCTGCTGGATGCTGACGGGTATGACTCCGAGAGACTCCTGCTTGACCCCGATGTGGAAAACATGCTCCTCCATGTGAATGACGAGGACATCGTAGCCAAGACCATTGTGAAGTGGCGGTTTGAAAGGGATAAATAGAAGGGAGGTCCTACTACCCAATGATCTGAAGGTGGACGGATGGTTGGGCCTCCAAGGATGTACCTACCTACAACTTCCTAAAGGGATACCCGAAGGTGTACAAAAAGAACATCTACTGTTGATGACCAGTACTAATTTTTGAAAAAGAAGTAAAGAACTCTACGAAAAGATACTGGCTGAATAGGAGGCTCTATGGAATGGACAGATCAGGACTATTTAAGCATGGGAGAATATGCTGGGAAATTCTGTACCGACTGTACTATGCTTTTTGGAAATCTGAAGTGGGAAGAAAAAGACGTAGCGGTATTCGCCGAGTTTTATAAGAAGTGTTTTGTACAGAACTCCCAAGAGGTTATACAGCATTACATATATGACATCCTTCATTGTACTCTGAATGACCCTCTCCTTCGTGTACCCAACAAATACTTTCCAGTAGAATCTCTCCGGCGCTGGAGATTGGAAAAAAGCAAATAGCCGGAGGAGTACAACGTCAGACCATCGAATGGGTTGACATCAATATCCAGGAAGAGGAGACATAAAATGTTCCCATTGACCAGGGCGTTGTTGGCTGATTGTATACGCAATGATGTGGACTATTATGCACGCAAAAAGGTGTATGACAAAATCATCGATGAACTATATGCCGTGGAGAAGACTCGTGTGATACAAACCCTCGAAGCTATCAAGGCTCGCGTCAATGGAGTGTGGGATAACCCCTCCCTTGTGGCAGTAGGCCCACTCATCCTTGATGCTGAGCTGGACATCAAACACATCATCGACTTCTACGAAGTCTGACCAAGGAGGCTCTACCATGTACATCATTTTTGGGGGCATAGATGCCTTCGATGACCAACCTATGTTCTGGAATAACAAAAACGGATGGGGTAGTTTGAACAGTGCAGAATCATTCTCTAAAAGGGAAAAAGATTTTATAACACACCTCCCCCTATACAATACCATGTATAAACCAGTGTTTGTAAAACTCCCCACA
>Ga0315294_10010168_pt1 | contig 10322 bp, 6 predicted proteins | sample YL17G13_40_MG_FD_203626 | JGI IMG/M metagenome (GOLD analysis project Ga0315294, IMG submission 203626) | Sediment microbial communities from Yellowstone Lake, YNP, Wyoming, USA - YL17G13_40 | ecosystem: Environmental > Aquatic > Freshwater > Lake > Sediment | place: USA: Wyoming | collected...
TGCTCGTGATGCCGCCCTGGCCTACCTGTACGCCGCCGCCAACAACAGCCCCGACTGGGACCCCCAGATCCTGGACTGGAAGCCCCGTCTCGTTCGGCTCCGCTGCACCGGCACCTGCACGCTCCTAGACGCTGCCCGAGCGCTGGGCCAGGAAGCCAACGTCGATTGTCATGGCATCTGCACGGCCAGCCACGGCGGCATCGTTGAGGGAGCCGTTCAGGGCATTGAGTACGAGGCGCCGAAGGGCCGCTGCCAGGGCGATGACGCCTGCGAGTTCGTGTTCCGGGCACGAACATGAGCGCCGCGACCGGCGCGGGGCCGGGCTTTGGCAGCCTCCACGGCCGCCGTCAGGACGATGGGTGCCGCCGTGGACGTCGAGCGCCTACATCGCAGGGCCCGGCGGGAGTGATGGCCGGCTAAGCAGGACTGTGGAAGGCGCAGACCCATGACAGAAGAAACCAGAGCCCATTGCCTCAGAGTCAGATGCTCAGCAGCTTGTGGGGCGGTCCGAGTGCCGACGATGGCCGGTCTTCGTTGGACCGCCTTGTAGCACGCGTCCAGGATCGACGGCCCACAGGGCCAGGGACTCTGACGCTCCACCTCAGAGACAGGACGTTCTCGCTCGCCTGCCTCGGGGACACACGCTCTACCAGACGCCGTGGCCCGGTTCCTCGGAGTCAGATGCTCTACCGTATTTGCGGGGTCAACACGCCGAGCTATCCGGGGTTCCTAAGGTACCTCGGCAGCGCGCGGCCCACTGGTGTGATGCCCGGCCTCATCGCGCACTCGGTCTTGAGAGCCCCACGGGGCCGCCTGCTCGGGCCGGCCCGCCAGCGGCTGGCCAGATCATCGCTCGGCCGCCTCTGGGCGGTCTTCATCATGAATATGAGTGGATAGCGGCGTAGAGAGAAAAAGGCGGATGACATTTTGCCACCCCACAGGCGCCGCGGCTACCGGAACGGGTTCTACGAGCGCGACTTGGTCACTCAGATCGCCATCGTGCGGGGGGTGCGGGTGCCCAGAGCGCGGGGCCTGAGCCCGGAGCGAGCCGTGCTCGGCCGCTATCGGCGGCGCTGTGCCAAGGTGGACCACCTCATCCGTGACGTCTTCCTGCGCGGCGTCTCGACGCGGGAAGTGGGAGAGGTGCTGCAGGAGCTGCTGGGCGAGCCGGTGAGCGCCGCCACTGTCTCCCGGGTGGCAGCCGGCCTCGACCGGGAGGTGGACCGCTTCCACCAGAGCCCGCTGGGTGACGACTGGCGCTACCTGGTTCTGGACGGTGTGTACCTGCGGGTGCGGGGAGCGACGAAGGTGCGCCGGCGGCTCGTGCTCTGCGCCTACGGCATCGGCGTGGACGGCGAGCGCCGGCTGTTGGACTTCCGGCTGGCCGACAGCGAGAGCGACGCGGCTCTGGCCGCCCACGGCGGAGGCGAGCACATGCAGGCCTTCGGCCAGCGCTTGCCGGACATCGTGGACGTTTCTCAGATCAAGGTGGAGCGCCTGGAGCGCCTGGACGGCTTCGTGAGAGAGTCCTTCGCGCAGGCAACCTAGCCCTGCCCCGGCGAATCGTGCCCAGGCCTCACGCCCTCCGTGACTTGAATCGTGCAGGACGTTGGCCCTGTGGCGTGGCAAGAACCCGTACGTGGCTGGGGCGTTGGCACACTAACATCACTGTGGTAGCGTTCATGGGGGCAGGTCAGAACCACTTCCAGCAGCGCGGGGCGCAGGAGTGAGCGCTATGCGCCGCGATACCTTGTTGATCATTGCCGAACGGAGGATGTGCCAGTGGGCGAGGCGCGCCGGTTCCGGCTGGTCGCCGACGTCAGCAGCGACAACCCCACAGGCCTGCGGCCGGTGCTCGAGGAGCTCGTCGACGGCACCGTGACCGCGACCGAGGATGGCTGGCACGTCGAAGGAACCGTGGCGGGCGACAGCGCCAGGGACCTCAACCGGATGCTGCTTTCTGCCCTGCGCAGGGTGGAGCGGCGCACCCGCCTGCGGGCAGCCTGGACCTCGGGGGACACCACAGAACGCTTCTTCGACTACGTGCCCAAGGGCAGCCGTCGGACACGGTGAGCCAGAGTCGCCGCCTCGGCGATTTGCTCTCTATCGGTCCCGCCACCCGACGGCCCGACGTAGCGCCGGGTCCGGCACGCCCATGCCGCCTCCACCTCCGACTGCAACGCCTGTCCCGCCTCCGCCACCGACTGCCGCGGCCGTGGCGCCTCCGCCCCCACCACCGCCACCCCACAGCGCAGCCCTTAGTCCTCTTTGTGGAGGATGGCAGGTCACAATAGGACGGGCGTACAAGAAAACCGCCCTTTCGCTGGCAGAAAGGAGAAGGTTGACACGCTATGAAGCCGAGTGTAGTATGCCGCTCATCGGGAGCGGGACCCATTTGGGCGTCATCAGGTTGAAATGGGAAATCCGGGTTAAGGAGGTGCGTCGTGCTAGGAATCCGCCGCGGTCTTCTGCTTCTCCTCCTTCTCAGCCTCCTGGTAATCGCCTCGCAGCCGGTAGCCACTGCGGCACCGTCGGGCTGGACAACGCTCAACGTCGACGGCGTCAAGGCACGGATCTACCGTGATCAGTGGGGCATCCCGCACATCTTCGCGAGGTCGAACCGCGCCCTATTCGAAGCTTACGGGTACACCGTGGCTGAGGACCGGCTCTGGCAATTGGAGCTTGACCGACGGGCAGCCCGCGGCACGCTGGCGGAAATCGCCGGACCTAGCCTCGTTGACGCAGATGAGGTGGCCCGCCGCGACGGCTACACAGACGCCGAACTCGACGCGCAAATCCAGCGTTCCAGCCCGGAGGACCGCGAGATATCCAAGGCCTACATCGATGGCATAAACCGCTACATTCGGGACGTAGTCCAGACAGACCCCGCGAATAAGCTGCCCTACGAGTTCAAAGTGCTGGGCTTCATGCCCGCGCCCTGGACCGAGCAGGACTCCGCCGCTTTCGGCGGATTCATGGTCCGGCGCTTCGGGGAGATCGGCGGCGAGGAACTGACCAACCAGGCGCTCCTCGAGGACCTGGTCGATGCTCACGGCCTAAGCGAAGGCTGGGCCATGTTCAACGACCTCACCTGGATCAATGACGCCGACGCGCCGGTCACCATTCCGCCGCCGGGCGCATCTCAGGTCCCACCCGGCCCAGCAGCGACGCCCGCGGTTGCGCAGGTTCAAATGGCAGCCGCGGGCGTGAGCGACCCTCAACTCGACGAGGCGCGACAGCTCTGGGCGTCGCTGGGCGTGCCGGTCAAGCTGGGCAGCTACGCCTGGTCAATCAGCCCTGCCAAGAGTGCCAATGGTGCAGCGATGCTTTACGGCGGCCCGCAGATGGGTTTCGACACGCCCGCCGTCATCCACGAGGTGCATCTGCAGGGCGGCAACGGCTTCGACGTGATGGGAATGGCGTTTGCCGGCGTGCCGCCCGTCCTAATCGGTAGGAACCAGGACATCGCCTGGACTTCGACGACGGCGACCGGCGACAACGTCGACACCTACGTCGAGACGCTGTGCGGTCCGACATCCTATATGTTCAACGGCGTCTGCACGCCGATGGAAGTACGCCAGGAGACGATCAACGTCCGCGTCACGGCTCCCGGCACTGCCCTTGCCACCGAGCCACGTCAGCTGACGGTCATGCGCACTGTGCATGGTCCAGTCATCAGCGTCGATGCCGCAAAGGGCGTGGCGTACAGCCAGAAACGGGCCCACTGGCAGCGAGAATACGAGGCGATCCACCCCTTCCTGCAATTCGACCGCGCCCACAACGTCGAACAGTTCGACGCGGCGGCAAGACTGATCGTCACTTCGCATAACTTCCTATATGCCGACAAGGCCGGTAACATCGCCTACTGGCAGGCGGGCCAGGTGCCCATACGACCCGCCGGCTACGACCCGCGCCTGCCGCTGCCCGGCACGGGAGAGGCAGAATGGCCGGGCGGCACTATCCCGATGCCCATGTCGGTGAATCCGCCGCAAGGCTGGCTGGCGAACTGGAACAACAAGCCGGCGGTCTGGTATCAGAACCCGGATAACGCCTGGTTCGGGAAACAGGACAGGATCCTTGAGGTCCAGCAGCGCCTGGCCGGTTCGCAACTGATCTCGCTTCAGGACATGTTCGACATCCCGAAGGACATCGCGCGGGTCAAGGAGCTCGGGCGCGAGGCACGCTACCTCAGGCCATCTCTCCTCAACGCGCTCGCGGCGGTGCCGTCGTCGCATCCGCTGGTGCCGCAGGCGAAGACAATGCTGGAGGCGTGGAACGAGAACGTCGTCGACGACGCCCTCACGAGCACAGCGTACGACGTCGCCTACACCATCTTCTGGGTCTGGCAGGACAAGCTGATTCACAACGTCTTCGGCGACGAGCTGGGCGCGCACGTAAGCGATGTCGACGCCAACGTGCTCCTCCACACCCTCGACGGCCCATCGTCAAACGTGGCGCCGCACGTCGACTACTTCAACGGCGCCGACCGGAACACGGTCATCGTGCGCAGCCTGGAGGAAGCGCTAGACTCTCTCGGCTATTTCTTTGGGACGACAAACATATCGACCTGGCTCGTCCCCAGGGGCGAGATCGTTTTCACGCATCCGCTTGGCATCGAAGCGGGGCGAATACCGCTCTCGAACCGGTCGACGTACGGCCAGGTGATCGTTCTGGACAACGCTGGCGTCACCGGTTACAACATCATCCCGCTGGGGCAGAGCGGCTTCATCTCGCCGAGCGCTGAGCTCGATGCGCACTTCCGCGACCAGCTCGACCTGTACCGCAACTTCGAGTACAAGCAGATGCACTTCTATAAAAACGTGGGCCTAGCGGAGTAGCACCCCAACTCGCGCAGCGGCGGGTTACTCGGAAGCCTACTCGCCCGGCGACCCCGCATGGAGTACTGCGGACTGCCACCTCACTAGGCGAGACACGGTGCGGCGCCAGCCACCCCCGTGACCAGAGTCTGGAGGGCTCAGCCGACCGGAGGGTAGGCCGCGTCGTGCCGCAGATCCAAGAGAGGGTACGCCCCTCCCCGCAGCTTCATCAGAGCTGTACGAAGCTGATTCCTCTCGCCGGCCGTCAGCGCCTTGAAGTAGGTCTCCGCCGTCTTGTCACTGTGCGCTGCGGCTTCCTCGTACTTGCTGCGGCCCTTGGGCGTTATCTGCACCCTGATCTTGCGGCGGTCCTTGGGGTGCTTGAGACGCTTTGCCCAGCCCCCCTCCTCCAGCCGGTCGATGAGGCCGGTAAGGCTCTGCGCCTCCACCACCAGGGTGTTGCGCATGCGCCGCGGAACGAGCGCTCGGCCGTCCCAGTAGAGGGCGCCCAGGAGCAACATTTGTGGTGCGCTCAGTCCCGATGCTAGTAGTGCCCGTTCTGTCAGCTTGAAGAGGGCTGCCTGGGCCTGAAAGAGCAAGAGGCCCTCGACGATGGGCTCAGGCACATCCATCGGCGGGAAATCCACTTTCTTCTTGGGCACGGGTCTTCTTCCCTCCTAGGTACTCACCCGCTTCCGGGCGGGCCTATTCACAAGTCCAGGCCTCTGTGGGCACGTAGTGCCTCAAGGCTGGCCCAGACGGCTCAGTGTGTCAACGCTTCAGATACGGATGCTCGCTTAGCCTGTACTCTCACCACGAAGGAATGGTCGTGAAGGCCGCCCCTTGATAGACGCCTGGCTGGTTGATGCCCTACTTGCACAGCTCCGTGAGGAGCCCGAACTTCGCCTCCTGGATCACGTCCCCCGGGAAGTTGAGGACGTTGTTGCCGTCGATGTCGAAGTCACCGTCGTGGCCGAAGACTGTCGGGGCGAGCAGGATGGCCTTGGCGTACGCGATGACATCACCCGTGAAGTTGACCACGCCGTTGCCGTCAACGTCCGCCGCCTCCTTGCAGTCGCCCAGCGTGTCGGCGTCGCTGTCGAGCACAGCGGGGTTCGTGCCCCACTTGCAGTTCTCCCAGGCATCCTTCAGGCCGTCACCATCCGCGTCAGCGCTGGTGCTGCCGCAGGCGCCCACCCAGCCTTCCCTCTTGCCGTCGCAGTTGGAGTCCCAGGAGGGGCCATCGTCCTCTGCGTCCGTCGGGCACATGACCCCGTTGTTGTTGTCGTCGTAGGTGATGTCCCCGCCGGGGTCGGGGTCCGAGGCGTTGGGGATGCCGTCATTGTCGATGTCGCCGTCGGTCTCACAGGCATCACCCTCGAGGTCACCGGCGGAGTTAGGCACAGTGCTGTCGTGCCCTGGGATGCCCTTGCCGTTGCCGATCTGGCTGTCGGCGTTCTCCTGGCCGGGGTTGGCGAGGAGCGCGCAGTTGTCCGAGCCGTCCAGGGCGCCGTCGTCGTCGGTGTCCGGGTCCGTGGGGCTAGTGCCGACTTCGATCTCTCGATAGTCCTTGAGCCCGTCGCTGTCGGTGTCCGGGCAAGTGAGGCCGACATCCAGGTCGGTGACGGGCGGTGGCACTGTCACCGAGGAACTGGTGGCGGTCTGGCAGCCCTCCTTCTCCACCTGGACGCGGTAGGTTCCGGGGACAGTATCCCAGGCGTAGCGCCCGTCCTCGCCCGTGGTCTGCGGGTTGACCTCCGGCTCGAACATGCCGGCGTGGAGGGTGGGGCTCATCTCCAGGTAGGTGGACTGCACCGGGTTCAGGCGCTCCAGGGTGACCGTGGCGCCGGCGATGGGTGTGCCGGTATCGGCAACGGAGACGACACCGCTGGGGTCGATGAGGAAGATGCCCGTCACCTGGCAGCCGTCGTCGTACTGACCGTCGCCGTCGGTGTCCAGGCACATGGTCACGCTCGTCATGGACTGAGGTGGCCACTGATAGGGAGGGGTGTAGGTGAACGCCCAGGCGGTGCCTGCGCCGCCGGACGTGTCGGTCATCAGTCCCTGGATGACGGGCGGCACGCCGTCGACCTGGGCGACGGTGATTTGGACGCTGACCGCCGTGGCCGTCTTGGTCACGGTGGTGGCCCAGCCACGGATACCGGCCGGCGTGCCGTCGGGCATCGACCCCCCGACTCCCGTGTTGATCGTCACATCCGGGGGCGGCGGCCCCCCGACGCAGCCCGGGTCGGCGGCGTCGACCAGTGTGTCGAGGTCATTGTCCTGCGTGTCCGTGCACGTGCCGGCGACGGAGTTGTGCTCCGGGCGGCTGCCGTTGACCAGCGGGTCCGACCCGAGGCTGCGCTCCTCACGGTCGGAGAACCCGTCGCCGTCGGTATCGGCCAGGGCCGGGTTCGTACCGATGCTCACCTCGAAGCCGTCGTTGAGGCCGTCATTGTCGCTGTCCGAGTCTAGGGGGTCGGTGCCATACACCGACGTCTCATCGCTATCGCTCAGGCCGTCGTTGTCGTCGTCGGGGTCGCAGGCGTTGCCCGGGCCGTCGCCATCCGTGTCGGTCTGGTCAGTATTGGCGATAAAGAGACAGTTATCGGCTCCGTCAAGCACCGTGTCATCGTCAGTGTCGGGGTCCAGGGGGTCGCTGCCCAGCGACACCTCTGTGGCGTCGTTGAGGCCGTCATCGTCCGTATCCGAATCCAGGGGGTCGGTACCGTAGGTGTTGACCTCGGTGCCGTCACTGAGGCCGTCATTGTCGGTATCGGAGTCCAGGGGGTCAGTGACGTAGGTGTTGACCTCGGCGCCGTCACTGAGGCCGTCGTTGTCGGTGTCTGAGTCGCAGGGGTCGGTGCCGAGGTCGTACTCGGTTAGGTTCTGGAGCCCGTCGCCGTCGGGGTCAGCCGTGCCGTCAGGGACATCCGGGTCCAGGCAGGGATGGAGTTCCTCGTACCAGTCTGGCATTCCGTCGCCGTCTGAATCCGCCCCGATCGTCTTGGTGATGGTGGCGCCAAAACAGCCCATACTCTGTTCCGCCCGGGGGGGCGTGCCGCAGCGGGCTAGCTCGCCGCCCGGCAGGGGATAGCCCACGGCGGTATATATCGGGCGGAAATCGATGATGTCCGTGCCTTGATTCATGGCCGTGAACTCGACGGTGGCCAGCAGACCGGGGTTGGCCGACAGGTCCTTGTCCGGATTCCAGAAGTCCGCGAAGCACACCAGGTGGATGGGGAGCACCTCGCTCCTGGGCGGCGCAAGCCTTATACCGGTGCAGTCCCAGCCGCCGCCCAGCTTGAAGCCCGTCGGGTCGTCGCCGTCGTTGGCGTCGGGGTTGTCGTCGAGTGAAGTAGCAGTGGTGGCTCCTATGCACTCCTCGTCGGCAAGGTCTATCTTCGTGTCGCCGTCATTGTCCATCCAGTCCGAACAGTTCCAATGGTCCAGGCCGCCCTCGCCGTTCTGATCCTCAATGCCCTGCGGGTCGGGAGCGAAGTTGAGGCTGTCGTTGCTGCTGATGAACAGCTCGAACGCCTCCACGCTGTTTGGCGGATAGTCCTCCAGACAGACGCCTACCTTGTGAACGGCGCCCACGACCACCGTGGCCGTGGCGTCGATGGGGTCACACGGGCGGGTGCCGTTGGTGGTGTCCGCGTCGATGTGGAGGTGGAGGGTGTTCCCGCTGGCGGGGTGCGTGTACAGATGAGCGAACGCCTCGGGGTTGCTCGCCCCGTAAGGCAGGCCGAACACCGCCAGCAGCAGCGCCGCCCCGACGCCTGCTACCGCCAGCAGTCTCAGTATTGTCAGTCGCTTCGCTGCACTTGGCATCTTTTACCAACCTCCAGCGCTTCTGCCGGTTGGCTCAGCCTATCGGCAAAGCGCAATCGTCAGGATCAGGCAGAGCCACTGCCACCTACTTGCAAATGCCCGAAGCCTTACCCGGTGTGCCGATGAGGGCAAACTTGGCTTCCTGGATGACATCGCCAGTGAAGTCCAGATGGTTGTTACCGTCGATGTCGAAGTCGCCGTCCTGGCCGAAGACTGTCGGGGCGAGCAGGATGGCCTTGGCGTAACGGATGACGTCGCTAACGAAGTCCACTAGAATGTCGCCGTCTACGTCCGCCGCCTCTACACAGTCGCCCCTGCCGTCACCGTCGGAGTCCACGACGTTGGGGTTGGTACCCCACTTGCAGAACTCCCACTTGTTGTTGAGGCCGTCGCCGTCGGCGTCGGCGCTGGCCCATCCAGCGGGCATGTCCGGGAAAGCGCCGGCGCACTCAACCTCGCGGCCGTCCAGCCTCCCGTTGCAGTTGGCGTCCCAGGAGGGGCCGTCGTCAGCCGCATCGGTGCCTATGGGCGGGCAAGCGTTCCCGTTGCCGTTGTCGTCGTAGGTAATGTCGCCGAAGGGGTCGGGGTCAATGCTGTTGGGGAGCCCATCGTTGTCGCGGTCGCCGTCGCAGGCGTCGCCCCGCTTGTCATTCACGCGGTTCCACGACACGGTGGCGTCGTCCCCAGCTATGCCCTTGCCGTTGCCGATCGCGGGGTTGGTGTTGGCCTGGTCGGCATTGGACGCGAACAGACAGTTGTCCAAGTCGTTCGTCACGCCGTCACCGTCCAGGTCGGTGGCGGAACCGCAGTAGGTGGCGATCCTGGCCGTCAGATTCGCCTCGGACGGGTCGTTTGTCCCGTTGCCGTCGCTGTCCGGCATCATCGGGTTGGTGCCGGTGACGTAGACCTCGCAGCCGTCCGACAGCCCGTCGTTGTCGCTGTCAGGGTCGTTCTGGCCGACCAAGCCGTCGCTGTCGACGTCCTCGCTGGCCGGGCCGCTGAAGCCCTGCGTGTGCTTGAACGTCTCATAGGCGTTGCTGACGCCGTCCTGGTCCGGGTCCGGATCGTAGGCCACCCCCCGCGCTCCCGGCGAATCGCCGGCGTCGGCGGGGTTGCTGCCCACCTCGCACTCCACGCCGTCCAGCACGCCGTCGCCGTCCGTGTCCGGGTTCAGCGGGTTCAGCGGCGTGGCCGTGCCGGGCAGGTCCGGGTCGTTGGCGCACTGGTGAGCCCCCTGGTCGTACTGGAAGTTGAGTTCGGCGTCGTCAACGACCCCGTCATTGTCGTCGTCGGTGTCGCAGTCGTCGCCGTAGAGGTCGCCGTGGCCCCATGTGGTGGCCGTGTCGAGGTCGGTGTTGGTCTGCGCCGGGTTGAAGATGCTAGGGCAGTTGTCCATGCCGCCGCCATCGGGCTCGATGTCCGTGCCGACGATCATGTAGCCCACGCGGACGTGGCTGCTGCCGTCAGCCTCCTGGTTCACCAGCTCCCAGCCCACCGGCATGGGCGGCGTCGGACTCACAAGGTCCAGGACGTCATCGCCGTCCACGTCCGGGAAGTCAGGCGCGCCGTCGCCATCGGCGTCCAGTGTGAGCCCGCTGTCCGGCACGGTGTCAGCGTCGGTGTCCGCCACGATCGGGTTGGTCAGGAACTGGGTGGGGCCGGCCATCTCCT
>Ga0315294_10010169_pt1 | contig 10322 bp, 6 predicted proteins | sample YL17G13_40_MG_FD_203626 | JGI IMG/M metagenome (GOLD analysis project Ga0315294, IMG submission 203626) | Sediment microbial communities from Yellowstone Lake, YNP, Wyoming, USA - YL17G13_40 | ecosystem: Environmental > Aquatic > Freshwater > Lake > Sediment | place: USA: Wyoming | collected...
ACCGTTGGCATGGATAGGGACTTTCCAGAAACCATGACACGCATTCTTCGCGGACCCGACCTAGAGGTCACAATCCAGACTCCTTTGCAGGCAACGGGGTATTACGAATTGTTCTTGGAGGGCAATGTTGTTGGCACGTCTGGGACGGTCATTTTTGTACTACCCGCAAAGGCCAGTGTCTTTTCCGCGCCTGGTGTGACGGATCGCTTCCAGATCTCAAAGGAGGAGTATGCTACTGTCGTCCGTGTCCCGTTCGTGGTTGAGCGGCCCGGGCCCGTGGCGTTAACTGTACCATTTGACTGGGACCTGCGTGATGTTGCAGGGCGGATTAGGCGTGGAGAGTACGAATTTGCAGTCTCTGGCCGCACTTTTCACTATTTGTTCGACGCCTCCGGACAGTACTTTGGTCCAATAGTCTACGGCTTGTCAGAAGCCAAGCCTGGGCCGTTGAACATGTCCATAGTGGTCCAACTGGCTGACTCCACGTACGAGTTTAGCGAACACTATCCTAGCTCTACGACCTATGGCCCTCGGTCTCTGACATGGGACATTAAGTCAGTTACTCCGAGCTTCAGAGTCGGGGGTGCCTTTCGGGACGACCGGGCAAGGTTCGTCTTTGATCGAGTCAGCGATTTGGTCCTCCTGGGCCTAGGCATTGCGATCGGACTGTTTGCGGAGACTTTGTGGTCGGCCAGGCGACGCGCAGATGGAAGCGCGCGCCAGGGGTAGTCTCTTTAGGAACTCTAGCTGAAAGGCATCAGTGTAGTTTGTCTCTGCTAGACTGGCTGAGTCTAGATTCGTCAAGTCGTTTGAGTTGAATCGCCACCGGGGGGAAGACCTCGATGAAGACGACCTCGGCTACCTCGTGGGCCTCCAGCTCTGCCAGGCCGGCCTGCGGTGTGGGAGTTCACCAGGTGTTGGCGAGCTAGGCCTGGTATGGAGCCAGTCCCCCAGCACCTGGAGCTCATATGTTCCATAACCTCACCTCCCAGTTATTTCTGTTCCTCCGGAAGAGAGGAACGACCCTATTTGGTTGCTCAGACGGATCTCAGCTCTACGGCCTCGGCGATCCTCTGGGCGATGCGCTCCCCGGCGGGGCCGGGCAGGGCCTTCTGGGTCTTCGTCTGAATGACCCTGGAGTCCTGGGTACCCGCCCCCGCCTTGCGGGGGGTGGCCGGCACGCCCAGCATGAGCGGGGCGACAAAGCCCAGCACCCCTGCCGAGCTCGAGGCCAGGCCGCCAGCAGCGTTGACCCGATGCCCCTGGTCCAGATGGACCCCATGAGGCCCCCCACCACCAGGGCGGAGGTGGTGAGGACCGCCAGGGGGGCGTTCAGGGGGGCGAGAGCCGGCAGAGGAGGCCGTTGACCATCCCTCCCAGGGCCGATGGGCCCACCTGGGCCACCCGCTCGGTGGGGATAACGATATCCCGGGCCATGACTGCCATTTCTCCTCCTTTCCCAGGGTGGGCCGGCGGCCCCCCGGAAAAAGCGAGGCAGCCGCCTTCGCCCTCCCGGCGGGGCCAGCCGGCTGCCCTGGCCCTTAAAGGTTCCTCCCAACCCCAACAGCAAGGGGCGCTCTCACTTCCCCACCTGCTGGGGTACCTTGAGAGCGCCCCTTCAGCTAAATCCTATAGCCGCCGGCGGGGGCTGTCAATCGCTGGGGGGAGAAGTCTGAAACCGGCAAGTTTGGTACAATCACAGAATAGGCCTGTGGTTATGGTTAGAAGTTGGTAGGAGTGTTCTCCTCTGTCATTGCTGGCTGCGTCCCGAGTTATGATCTCGTTCATAATGATGGGTGACACTATACAATGTCACCATGCGTATTGTGAGTGGGACAGCTCCCGGGGCGTTGGGTCTGGCCAGGGTCCGAGAGGTCTCCAGAGAGGCCAGGCTGAGACTGCAATGGATGGACTACTATGAGGCCCACGAGAGGAATGCGGCGCTCACCTGCCGGCGTTTTGGCATCAGCCGGCAAACCTTCTATCGGTGGAAACGCCGTTATCGTCCACGGGATCTAACCAGTCTGGAAAGCCGCTCGCACCGGCCGAGAAGGCTACGGCGGCCCACCTGGAGCCCGGAGCTCTCCCAGGCGGTGCTCCAGCTCCGCGAGCAGTATCCCCGCTGGGGCAAAGACAAGCTGGCTGTGCTCCTCAGGTGTGAGGGGGAGGAGGTTTCCACCTCCATGGTGGGCCGCATCCTGAAGAGTCTTAAAGAACGGGGTGTACTCAGAGAACCCCTGCCCAATGCCATCTCGGCTCGCCGGCGCCCCTGGTCCAGGCCCTATGCAGTGCGCAAGCCCAGGAACTACCCGGTTGTCCGGCCCGGGGACTTGATGCAGGTGGATACGCTGGATGTGCGGCCTCTACCGGTGGTGATCCTCAAGCATTTCACTGCCAGGGATGTGGTCAGCCGGTGGGATGTAGTGGAGGTCCACACTCAGGCCACGGCCACCACAGCCGCAGGCTTCCTGGAAACCATCCTGGCCCGCACGCCCTTCCCCGTGGGGGCAGTCCAGGTGGACGGCGGCAGTGAGTTCCAGGCAGACTTTGAACGGGCCTGCCAGGAGCGAGGCATCAGGCTGTTCACCCTTCCACCCCGAAGTCCTAAGCTCAACGGGTGCGTGGAGCGAGCCCAGCGCACTCACCAGGAGGAGTTCTATGAAGTCTACGACGGCGACCTGAAGATCACCCCCCTATCCAATGCCCTCCAAGACTGGGAGCATGTCTACAACCACGTCCGGCCGCACCAGTCACTCGGCTACCTCACCCCTCACCAGTTCATAGCCCGCTGGCAGAAACAACAAAGAGAGGAGGTTATGTGTCACTAATCTACTGGACGAGTACAAGTTATTGACAATGATAAGGGGACTGCCTATCATGTGCTCCGCAGGGGCCGACTCACAAATACTTCCGACATGCTCCAACGTGGCGGGGAGGATAGAGACGTGGCGAAGCGTGCTGTATCGCTGGCATTAGTGTTGATTCTACTTGGTGCTATATTGGCGGTGACTCCAGCGGCGGCCGGTTCCCCCAATATTTCGTGGTCTCCGAAAGCGGTGGAACTTCAAGCCTTTCCGGGCACGGCCAGCGTGAAAGGCATCACGTTTAAGGCGACTGAAGACCTTTCGGGCGTCTCACTCTGGGTTGTACCTGAACTGCAGAGATTCATTCGTGCGGAGCCGCAATCCTTTGATTCAATAAGCGCTGGAACTGAGCAGGCAGTTACACTATTGGTATCGATCCCTCGGGATACCGCGTTTGGCGTCTACGAGAGCACTTTGCACATCAAGGTAGGGAGACGAACAGTACCCCAAACACTCAAGATCATTCTGTACGTGGAAGAGGCAACCGCTGATGTCATTCCTGTAACCATCTCCTTGCCGAATGAGGATAGGCTTGTTGATGACCCCGACACTGGAGCAGCATTTGTACGAGATGAAATACTGGTTGGCTTTGTCCCGGGGACACCTGAGGAAGCTGTTAAGGCCGTTGTGTCAGGCCTTGGTGCCGTATTCTTGGGAGCCGTACCAGAGCTAGATCTCTATCAGATTCAAGTCGCTGTAGCTGACCCGAGTGAACTGAACCAAATTATGGTAAGACTGGAGGCGGAGGCAGCCGTTTCCTTCGCTGTACGACACTGGCTTTATGAGGTGGAAAGAACTCCCTATGACCGTCGGTTTGACACATGGGATGAAGGGAGCCCGGCAGGCAACAATTGGGGCCAGGAACTAGTAGGCTTGCCATCCGCGTGGGAATACGCTACGGGTGACCAGTCGGTCAGGATTGCGGTCGTGGACTCCGGGTTTGATGTGCGACACGAGGACTTTGGCGACAATATCTACTACAGCGAGAATGTAGATCTAGGCGTTAGTCGCCTTGTCCTGCCAATGTGGCAAGCAGTTACAACCCATGGGACGAACGTTTCGGGTGTGATTTCGGCTCAGGGCAACAACACCGTGGGCATAGCTGGGGTAATGTGGGATAGCAGCCTTTTGCTATACGGGACAGCCCTTGCAGAGCCGCGCATGATAATCGGCTTGACCCCTCGGCTGGATCCGCTAGTTGCTGCGGGCAACATGACTGACGCGATTAGGAGGGGTGCCAGAGTCATTAACTTTAGCGCAGGACTTCTGACCACGAGTGAAGAACAAGCTGACAGAGCCAGCGCGCCATACGAGCGGGTCATCGAGTGGACCGAACGTACAGGCAGAGATGCTCTCTTCGTATTCTCTGCAGGCAATGAGTCATCAGATGCCACTTTGGTGGCCCCCGCAACCTTGGCGCGGCAATACCCCAATGTCGTTTCGGTTGCCGCAGTGGGTAGAACCGGCGAGCTTTCTAGTTGGTCAAACTTTGGTTCTGCAGTAACTGTTGCCGCACCAGGTGAAGACATCTATACGACTTTTCCCTTTAACATTCCTTTCGGACTGAGTGGCGACTACGGGTGGGCAGAGGGCACCTCTCTTGCCGCCCCTTTTGTAAGTGGCCTGGCTGGGTTGATTTGGTCAGTTAATCCCGACCTCACGGCAGCGGAAGTGAAATGGCTCATTGTTGAGGGGGCTGAGGCAGGCGGTAGACAGGTTCCTGGCCAGAGCTTCCACATCATCAATGCTTATGAATCGGTTAGACTAGTGGCAGAACCCACCATACCTGAAAGCGCTTGGCCCATGTTTGGGCATGACTCGCAGCGTACAGGGCAGAGTACAGTTGTAGGCCCTCAAGAGCCTCGTACAAAGTGGGCTGCGGAAATCACGGCTCTCTCCTCGCCCGTCGTGGACGCGGAGGGGACAATCTATGTGATTCCGAACAACAATGAGGTCGCTGCTGTAACTTCAGGAGGCGCGATAAAGTGGAGATACAGCATTGGTGGGCTAGCGAGGACCTCTGAGAAGTTTGGAGTAGCGGTGGGCACCGACGGTACGATTTATGCAGGATTACTGTACGAGCCGGAGGCTTGGTCCTTCATACCTGTCATGTTGGCACTAAACCCAGATGGCACTGAGAAATGGCGCTTCATAGCGGAGGGAGTCTCGCAGCCAGCGGTCGATAGGGACGGTAACGTCGTTTTTGCAGCTGGTTCGTACGTCTACGCATTGACCAAAGAAGGTACTGTAAAGTGGACGAAGCTCATTCCCAGCAGCAGTTTGAGTGCGGTGGCTATCGGTGCTGACGGAACCGTCTATGTGACAGATGCGTCGGGTGATACGCTATACGCTCTGGATCGCTTCGATGGGTCAGAAAAGTGGAGAAACAGACCCGGAATAGAGTTGGGAACCTATCCAGTGGTAGCACGAGATGGCACTGTGTATGTGGGAGGCGGGCACTACGAAGGAGGATGGGTCGCTGACGTTTGCGCAGTAGAGGCAACTGGTAACGAAAGGTGGAGATTCGTGGGGACTTTAGAGGACTGGTTTGTGACTGACATTTCGGTGGGCAGCGATGGAACTGTATACGCTGGCGCCTTCAATCTGATTGCAGTTGATCCTGACGGATCACCAAGGTGGCGCGCTTCCTCTGGTTGGTTTCAGAACAAACCCGCTATAGCCGCGGATGGAACTATCTACGTGCTCTCAACAACGTGGGACGGCAGGTATTATTACCAGGCACTGGCCGCGATAGGTCAGGACGGCCTTGAAAAATGGAGATTTGAGATGGGACGCGGTGGGTCGGGGGCTATTTACAGTGATGTGTCAATAGCAGGAGACGGCACGGTGTTGGCGTCGTATTCGAAGGTTTACGCCTTCGGCCCTGGGCCTTGAAAACACTTGCTGCGCCTCACAACTTGCACCCTTCAGATTAAGCGACCGGTAGAAGCTGGCCACCGCCTGGAGGGCCCCGTTGCTTGAGAGCCTGCCGGAGAGTAAGCCCTTGGGCAACTGCTAGACCTCCACCACCCGCCGGTCGTTGAAGCGCAGGAAGGGGATGTAGGGATCCTCCTCGGGGATGACCCAGGACCCGGGCAGGGCCTCGGCCAGGGTGGCCTCCAAGACGAAGGCGCCGCTGCTGTAGGCCGACACCCACACGTGGGCCCCCCACCCTCCCGAAGAGCCCGGCCGTGGCGAAGACCCGGTCCTCGGGCAGGAAGTTGCGAAGGAGCGAGGTGAGCAGGACAGCGGAGTCATCGCAATCACCCATCCCCAGGGCCAGGGTCTCGGCGGGGAAGCCCCAGTGGTCGACGGGATACACCTTCACGCCGGCCTCCAGAACTTGAGCTCCTGGGCCTCCGGCTCCTTCCAGCCGAACCAGGCCAGCTCCAGCACATAGGCCATGAAGAGGGAGAAGTGGCCTCTGCGTTTGCGGCAGATGGCTTTTAATCCCTCTTACATGCTTTCCTCTCCCTCACCCTCCACTGGTTAGCAGCGAAATCTGCGTAACGCAAGGCTGTTCTCTGCACCGGGAGGCCGATCCTCCCTTGCCCACCTTCCGAAGGCTGCTGGACAGGAGGCCAAGTCGTCCTTTGTTCTCAGAGGCGAGGAGTGCGGAGGTCTCCGTGATGTCCCTGCACTTCCACAAGTGCACTATAAGCCCCCGAACACCAGCACCCCCCTCACCCCAGGAAGGGCCGTGGGGAACGGGTTGCCCAGGCCAGCATAGCAGCGGGGGTGCCTGCACTGGCCAAGCATAGGCTGGGAGGCCAGGTCCCCCGGGGGGGTGGCCCATCCGGCAGCTATGACCTGCGACCCGGCGGTATACCATTTCAGGGTGGAACTCAGGTCGGTCCCGCCAAGGCAGCATTCACACCTTCTTCCAGTCGGTATAGGTGTTTGAGGGCGTGGGGGCCGGCCCTGGCACGAGCCTGCATCAGGCAAATTGAAGGCGGAAGCAGGCCAGAGGTCTAGCATGGTCCTTTCGTTTGTTGTACCATAACATCAGACAGAATCTTGTTTCTGGCCGCAAGCACAAATCTGGAATTGAGCCAGTGAGGGTTCCTGGACAGTTGGAGCGGCGGGGCAAAATGGGACGAGGCTTGTCTCGACATACGATCCTTGTGGTTGAGGACGAAGAGAACCTCCTTGAGGCCCTCAAATACAAACTGGAGAAAGAGGGCTATTCTGTCCTCACTGCTGGCGATGGAGAAAAGGGGCTCGAGATTGCCCGAGAGGCCAAACCCGACCTGGTCATCCTGGACATCATGTTGCCGAAGCTGGATGGCTTGGAAGTCTGCCGCATCCTCCGCCGGGAAACCACCACCCCCATCCTGATGCTGACGGCCAGGGCTGAGGAGATTGACCGGGTCGTTGGACTGGAGTTGGGTGCCGACGACTATGTCACCAAGCCCTTTAGCATGCGTGAATTGATAGCCCGAGTTCGAGCGATGCTCAGACGGTCAGGGCTGGCATCGGAAACGGCTGTCGGCCTCCCCTCAGCAAAGCTTCTCAGGGCAGGGAATCTGGAGGTAGACCTTGTCAGCCATACGGCCAGGCTTGGCGGGGCTGTTCTAGAGCTGAAGCCAAAGGAGTTTGATCTCCTGGCCCTGCTGGTGGCCAGCAGAGGACGGGCCTTCACCCGAGAGCAGATTCTGGAGCGTCTATGGGGACAGGACTGGGTCGGGGACACCCGCACGGTAGATGTCCATATCCGCTGGCTGCGGGAGAAGGTCGAGGCCGACTCCAGCAACCCCGCCAGGATCGTCACCATCCGCGGGGTAGGTTACCGGTTTGAAGGATGAAGCTCTTCCGTAGCCTACAATGGCGCATCGTCCTGGCCTACACCCTCCTCATTTTCATCTCCATGGGGATGGTCAGCCTGTACCTGGTCAACTTCGTCCGCAACACCTACATGTCCAACCTGGAAGAGCGGCTGCAGCAAGAAGCAGGACTGGTGGGGGAGACCACAGCCAGGTACTTTCGCGGTCCCCTGGACCCTGCAGACCTTCAGGTGGTCGGCGAACGAATCGGCGACATAATCAGTGCCCGGGTAACCATCATTGCCAGGGATGGCACAGTTGTGGCTGATACCTGGGAGGACCCCCGGGGGATGGAGAACCACGCCGGGCGTCCCGAGGTTCAGGATGCCCTGAACACCGGGCTGGGCCGGGCCAGCCGGTTGAGCGCTACCGTAGGCCAAGAGCTTCTCTACACCGCCGTCCCCATCAGGGTAGACGGCACCCTCATGGGTGTGGCGCGCATTGCCGTCCCCACCAGCCAGATTCAGGCCAACGTCAACCGCATAACTGCCACTATCGCCCTCTCCGCCCTGGCTGTAGCCTTTCTCTCCATCTGGCTGGGCTACTATCTGGCGCGTCGCACCTCCAGGTCCATCCGCTCTGTCACAGAGGCAGCCCGCCGCCTGGCGGGAGGTGACCTGGAGCAGAGGGCCGAGGCCCTGGCATCGGATGAGACCCGGGAGCTCGCCGACGCCTTCAACCGGATGGCTACAGCCCTGAAGGGCATGATCCAGGACCTCTCCGCCGAGCGCAACAAGCTTGCGGCCGTTCTGGACACCATGACCGACGGTGTGGTGGTCATCCGGTCCGAGGGGCAGCTCGAGCTACTGAACCGGGCGGCGGAAGAGCTACTGCAGCTGGCGGGACAGGAAGCGATTGGGCGCCGATTTATGGAGACGGTGCGAGACCATGAGTTGCAGCGCCTGGTATCTCGGGCGCTGGAGACGGGGACACAGCAGCACGGCGAGGTGGAGCTTCTCCACAGGCGCCGCCATCTGAGTGCAGTGGCCACCCCCCTGCTGGGCGGTGGACCCCCCGGCGTCCTGCTCACCCTGCACGACCTCACGGGGATTCGCCAGGCGGAGACTACGCGCCGGGAGTTCGTCAGCAATGTGTCCCACGAGCTTCGCACTCCCCTGGCCTCCCTCAAGGCCATGGTGGAGACCCTGGAAGACGGCGCGCTGGAAGAGCCCCAGGTGGCCAGGGACTTCATTGGGCGCATCCACAGGGAGATTGACCGCTTGAACGGCCTGGTGGGAGACCTTCTGGAGCTCTCTCGCCTGGAGAGTGGCCAGGCTACGCTACGCTTGAGCCCTCTTGACCTGGGTCCCTTGGTAGAAGAGGTGAAGGGGCAATTTCAGGCCCGGGCTGAAGCAAAGGGGACCGCCCTGGAGGCCGCCTTGCCTGAAGGTCTTCCCCAGGTCGTGGGGGAGCCAGACAGGCTGCGCCAGGTCCTGGTCAACCTGCTGGACAACGCCCTCAAGTTCACGGCTGACGGCGGCCGTGTCAAGATATCCGCCAGCGACAAGGGCAAGGCGGTAGAGGTCTCGGTCAGCGACACGGGCATCGGCATCCCGGCGGAACACCTGCCCCATATCTTTGAGCGGTTCTACAAGGTGGACCGCTCCCGCCGGGACCAGGGAGTGGGTCTTGGGCTTGCCATCGCCAAGCACATAGTCCAGGCCTATGGGGGCGAAGTCCGCGTGGAGAGCCTGGAGGGGCAAGGCAGCACCTTCTCCTTTACGGTGCCTAAGGCCCCATAGAGACTTTCCCCGGCCTGCTTTGTCAAAGGCCTCCTTTGAGGAGGGTTTCAGGCTGTTAATCCTCCCTTCTCATACCCTTAAACAAACCTTAACACCGCGATAAAGGTGTGTTAAACAAAGGGGTTTATGCTGGAGGTGGATAAAGAAACATGGAATGGAGGTAAGACACTAGATGAATCCAGGCAATCTTCTACGGGGAAAACGGCCCGGCATGGCTTTGGCCCTGGTGGGACTAGCCATGCTGCTGACGCTGACGGCCACCGCTTGCAGTGGCCCATCCCCAGCTCCCACCCCAACCGCGACTCCTACACCGACGGCCACCGCTACACCCGTGGCAACTGTCCGCCTCAACGGGGCTGGCGCCACCTTCCCCATCCCACTCTATTCCAGGTGGTTTGACGAGTACGCCAAGGTCTCCAATGCCCTGGTGAACTACCAGTCCATCGGGTCTGGCGGGGGAATAAACCAGGTCACCGCGGGGACGGTGGACTTCGGTGCCTCGGACGGCATAATGACGGCCGCGCAGCAGGCGGCGGCCGAGCAGCGCTACGGGCCCATCCTGCACATACCCATGACCATGGGTGCCGTGGCCGTGATACACAACCTGTCCGGAATTTCAGCGGGCCAGTTCAAACTGACGCCCGATGTGCTGGCCGACATCTACCTGAAGAAGATTACAAAGTGGAATGACGCCAGGATTGCCCAGCTGAACCCTGGCCTCAACCTGCCTAACCAGGACATCGCCGTGGTGCACCGCTCCGACGGCTCCGGCACCACCTTCATCTTCACCAACTACCTCTCCAAGGTGAGCCAGGAGTGGAAGGAGAAGGTGGGCAATGCCACCTCGGTCAACTGGCCCGGGGACATCGGCGGCCAGGGCAACGAGGGCGTCG
>Ga0315294_10010170_pt1 | contig 10321 bp, 7 predicted proteins | sample YL17G13_40_MG_FD_203626 | JGI IMG/M metagenome (GOLD analysis project Ga0315294, IMG submission 203626) | Sediment microbial communities from Yellowstone Lake, YNP, Wyoming, USA - YL17G13_40 | ecosystem: Environmental > Aquatic > Freshwater > Lake > Sediment | place: USA: Wyoming | collected...
CAACCATCGAAACGCTTCATCCTGTTTAGGGAGAGAATGAGCATGAAAAAAGAGCTTTCCCCGGATGAAAAAAGAAGACGCAATGAGCTTCTGATCATTGGGGTTATCTCTGTTCTCATCGTCATCCTCACCGCCGTGGAGATGAAAATCCCCCAGGTGGGAGGGATGATCCCCATTGCCAACAACATCATCGTCTTCAGCCTGATCAATATCAACATCATCCTGATCCTGCTCCTGATCTTTCTGGTAATTCGAAACCTGGTCAAATTGCTCTTTGAACGAAAACGGAAAGTCATGGGAGCAAAGCTCAGGACCAAATTGGTGGTTGCCTTTGTCAGCCTCTCCCTCGTTCCAACGGTTCTTCTCTTTTTTGCGGCCGCAGGTTTTATCACCAACAGTGTAGAACATTGGTTTAAGGCCCAGGTGGAACAATCTCTCCAGGGGTCTTTAGAGGTCGTTCAAACCTATTATCGGGATTTTGCCAACAACGCCGTCTCCTCTGCCCAACAGATCGGAAAACACCTCTCCCTGCAGGAGTCCTTCAAGGAAGGAAAAGGGAGGAACCTCCTGAAGAAGGAACTGGATGTGAAACGACGGGAGTACAACCTCAGTACTCTCGGGATCTATTTGAATGGGGGGGGAGATGGGATGAGGGTGGAGGATCCCACACTTAAGACCGTTTTCTTCCATCCTCCGAAAGATCTTTTAGATATAGGGTTTTCAGGAAAGGAAGTCTCCAGGATCTTGCCTCTTGGGGAAGGAGAAGTGATCACGGGTGTTGCTCCCATTTTCAACCCTTCCGAAGGAGGAAGAGTTGTTGGGGTGGTGGCGGCCTCCTATTTCATTCCAAAGAGTCTCACCACCAAGATGCGAGGGATCTCACAGGCCTTTGTGGAATACAAACAATTAAAGATTTTAAAAAAGCCGATCAAGACCAGTTACATGATGGCCCTCCTGATGGTCACCCTTCTCATCATCTTTTCAGCGACCTGGTTTGGTTTCCATTTAGCGAAGGATATCACTGTCCCCATTAAGGAGCTGGCCGAAGCGACCCATCGGATTGCCACAGGAGACCTTAATTTCAGGATTCAGATGAAATCTGCGGATGAGGTTGGAATGCTCGTCCAATCCTTCAATCAGATGACGGGAGATCTCCAGGTGAGCCGATATGAATTAGAACAGCGAAGGAAGTATATGGAGATCGTCCTGAAGAATGTGGCGGCCGGGGTGATCTCCATCGATGAGAATGGGATGATCACCACCATCAACACCTCTGCTGAGCAGATGCTGGAGATCAAAGGGGAGGATGCCTTAGATAAGAAGTTCTCCGAGGTTTTGGATAAAGAATATGTAGAACAGATCGAAGAATTGGCGAATGAGTTGAGATCTTCCCGGAAGGATTCCATTGAGAAACAGCTTACTGTGAACGTGAAGGGGAAGTCGCTCTCCCTCTTGATCCATCTAACGCCCCTGAAAGAGGAGGAGGAGGGAAGATCCCTTGGTGTGGTGGCTGTCTTTGAGGACCTCACCCAGATGATCAAAGCCCAGAGGATGGCTGCCTGGAGAGAAGTGGCCCGGAGGATCGCGCATGAAATCAAGAATCCACTCACGCCCATTCAACTCTCTGCCCAACGGCTGAGGAAACGGTATCTGGGAAAACTTTCAGAGGACGGTGCTGTCTTTGATGAATGCACCCGGACGATCGTAAAGCAGGTTGAGGAACTGAAGGGAATGGTCAATGAGTTTTCGAACTTCGCTCGAATGCCGGCATCGAATCCGACCCCCAATCGCCTGAATGAGATCATTCGGGAAACTCTTGTTCTCTTTCAGGAGGCCCGTAAGGAAGTCCGTTTTGAATTTATTCCCCATGAGCTCCCTGTCTTAAACGTCGATCGGGATCAGATGAAGCGGGTGATGATCAATCTGGTGAAGAACAGTCTCGCTGCCATTGATAGGGAAGGGGAGATCAGGATCCAGACCGATTATGACCCAAAGCTTCAGATGGTTCGCCTTGAGGTGAGCGACGATGGCTGCGGGATTCCTGACGAAGACAAGGGAAGGCTTTTTGAACCTTATTTCTCCACCCGAAGGAGCGGAACAGGGTTAGGATTGACCATCGTCAACGCGATTGTTGCCGATCACAACGGGTATATCCGGGTCCGCGACAACAAACCCAAAGGAACAACCTTCCTCATCGAACTCCCCGTGCGCGTATAGTGACGCGGTGAGAGCATGAGGGCATGACGCGGGGAGGGTTACTTTTGCTCCGTGTCTCCGCGTCTCCCCTTCACCGTGTCTGCATTGACAGATTCGTTGATTTAAATCCCCTTTTCAGGTAGAATCAACAATATGGGCGAAAAACTGATCTGCCAGAATAAGAAGGCGTGGCATAACTACTCTATCGAAGACAGATACCAGGCCGGGATTGCCCTTTTGGGAACGGAGGTGAAATCTCTCCGGGAGGGAAGGGCCAATCTCGGAGACAGTTATGGGAAGATTAAGAATGGAGAGGTCTTTCTTGTCGATGCGCATATCAATCCTTATAACTTTGGCAACCGATTTAATCATGATCCGTTGAGGACGAGAAAACTCCTTCTCCATAAGAGGGAGATCCGGCGACTCATCGGTAAGGTTCAGGAGAAGGGATTTACACTCATTCCCCTTCGCCTCTACTTTTCGAATGGAAGGGCGAAGGTGGAATTGGGATTGGCAAAAGGAAAGAAGCTCTTTGATAAGCGAGAGACACTCAAACGAAAGACGATGGAAAGAGATATGGAAAGGGGGCGAAAAGGGTTCGACGAGGATCGTTGACGTCAGAGTTGCATGCCGAGGTCCCATTGGCTCGTTAAACAAATGGGAATTAAACATAATCGCAAACAACTACGATTATGCCCTGGCTGCCTAAGGGCAGCCAGCGTCTCTCCCGCTCTCTCCTGTAGGGCGGAAAGAGATGTCAGAAAAACAGGATAGTCCCTCTCCGATGCTTATAGGATGAGGGGCGAATCCGTATGAGCTAGTCCTTCCGAAATCCTGCCTGTGGGAGATTGGGAGGGCGAATTCAAAACACAGGCTATGTATGTAGAAGCTCTGTCGGAAGGTTCTCGGACGCGGGTTCGATTCCCGCCGCCTCCACCATTTATTAAAGCAAAAGCCCCAATGGTCTTGGGGCTTTTGCTTTTTGAAATCAAGAAAAATCGTAATACTTTAGCGCTTTGAAAATCCCTCCCTGCCTCCCTTTTCCAAAGGGAGGAGATGTTAGCTTCCCCCTTTGAAAAAGGGGGATAGAGGGGGATTTTATGGTGATTCTTTTAATTTCTTTGGCTTTTGAAATTCATTTTTCAAAAGGCTAAAGTGATACGGAAAATCTTAGATTTTTGTTATTGACAAGTATATCGTCAAATGGTATGACATATGACGATGGAGTCGACAAAAATAAATAAGAGTAGTCACCCCCCCTATGTTGAGCGGTTTCTAAATCTTTCTCAACTCTTAGATAAAAAGTCTCATTTCCTCTTGGGGCCGCGCCAGACGGGGAAGACCTTTCTGATTCGCCATACATTGAAGGGGGTGCGGCTCTACGATCTTCTCGATACGTCTACCTATCTGGCTCTCAGTCAGAACCCAGGTCGTATGGCGCAAGAACTCACTCCAAAAGACCGTGTCGTCGTTATCGATGAAATTCAGCGCCTGCCCGAGCTCCTGAACGAAGTTCACCGGCTCATTGAAGAGCAAGGTATCCGTTTCCTGCTAACAGGTTCCAGTGCACGGAAGCTCCGTCGAGGAGGCGTTAACCTTTTAGGAGGACGGGCACGCACAAAGTACTTACATCCACTCACCTACAGGGAGCTGGGGAACCGGTTTGACTTTCTGCGGGCGATGGCCCGTGGGTCGCTTCCCTCGATCTATTTCTCAGAGGACGCGCGAGCCGACCTCCAAGCGTACACTGGATCATATCTTCAACAGGAGATTGTTGCAGAGGGAATGACCCGAAATGTACCTGCTTTCAGCCGCTTTCTCCGAGTGGCGGCTTTATGTAATGGCACGATTGTCAATTTTACCAACGTCGCAAATGATGCTCAGGTGGCGCGCACAACCATATACGAGTACTTCGAGATTCTCAAAGATACCTTGATTCTCCATGAACTTCCTGCATGGCGGAAATCAAAGAAAAGAAAACCATTGGCGTCTTCGAAGTATTACTTTTTTGATGTTGGAGTGGTTGCGACACTCCAAGGGCGAGAATTCCACCCAGGGACGCGTGAATTTGGGGAGGCTTTTGAAACCTATCTGATGCATGAACTCATGAGTCATAGCGATTATGTTTCCGGAGAGCCCCTGAGCTATTGGCGGTCAACTTCGGGGTTTGAAGTAGATTTTATTATCGGTGACCACACCGCTGTTGACGCTAAGGCGAAAGAAAACGTCTCTTCCCAAGATGTCAAGTCGCTGCGGGCCCTTGCGGAAGAAAAGAAGCTGAAGCGTTATCTTTGTGTGAGTCTTGAGCCACGGATGCGACATTTTGATGGTGTAACTGTTTTGCCTCTTAATAAATTCCTGGACGCGCTGTGGAGGGGTGATTACGTTTGACGAGAGATTGGAAGGGGTTGTAGGTGCATCTTTGCCGTGCGCGTCCAACCAAGGAAGATTATTTGGAACAGAAGGTGAAAAAAGGTGTCAAGCCTTGATATATGAATCAACAATAAATGAAATACGTTTTTTTTGAACTAACGCTGTGCCCTATGCCAAAAAGGTAGAACCAACTTTCTTATGGATGACACTGCGTCGATTCGAATCAGCAAATACCTTATTACCGATGCCTGACCCCAGCAACCTTCACTGCCCATCTTGGGAGTTACAAGGATTGTTCGGACTGGCCGCTTTTGTTCTTGGGCTTCTGGTAGGTAAATAGTTTATCTTGTAAAAAATACTCTTGATTGGCGAATTATTTAGATTAAGCCTTTTTCCTTCTTTCCCCTGCATGGAGCTCGGTGTTATCCCGATGGTCATTCAGGTCTTTCCTTATCTCGGAGACATCGGTCTTCAGCACGGAAACATTAGCGTCAACGTTAAGGATTGCCATTTTGAATTCCTGGTGTTCTTTCCTGTTCTCTTCTGTATGCCGATCAAGGGTTTCTTTCACCATATTGAAAGCTTCTATTACCGTATCGAACTTTTCCTTCACATCTTGCAAGACAATCTTCAATTCATCCGAAGCCATTTTTCACCCTTTTTTTTAGTCCGCCCAAATTAACATTACCCTGCGTCAGAAGTCAACCAAAATCTCTAATTGTCACTTTGTCTTTTTTATCCCTTTGGAGCCTTGGATTCTATCATTGGGAAGATGATCTGATTTCCATCAATTCTTTCGCCTGATCTTTGAAGTGATCTATTTATAATTGGCGGTTTGACGGTTCAAATGCGGCCGTGTGCTCCAGTATTCTCAAGGGCAAAACTCAAAGATTGGTCACCTGGAAGAGATAAGTGCCAATTTTCAACAACGTCCCTTCCGTTCGTCCCCTGGAGGCTTCATATCGGCACCTTCTGGATTCTTCCCCCCATAACTCACTCCAAAAGGTTAGAGGTTAGGTTGTAAGGTTGATTGGGGACAGGTGGGAGAACACGGTTAGGAAATACTCTTAAATACATTGACTGTCAAGGAAGAATTTTGTCGGGAAACTTTACCCTCTTGCTGGTTTGTGATTGAAATGTTGCATATAAGGGTGGAAATTGAAAAACAACACTTCAGGAAGGACTAATTAATTTTATCTGCCAAAATATTTTAGGAAGGGGAAAGGAAGGATAGAACAAAAGAGGTGATGGAAAAGGTAATTTAACCCGGATGGGCGAACTTTTTTATGGATGACACCCTATCCTGCTACTTTAAGACTTTAAGCAACGTGCCCAGATGCTCTATACTTCTTGCCCCCGAATCTCTCCCGAATCTCTATAGTATGAAAGTGGAGGGGAATAAGTATTAATTTTCAACTACGTCCCCCGGGTCACCCACGACATTTGTAGTCAGCTTTTTCAACCTTTTGGATCAAAGAGCGCAATGCTTGTAGTGACAAGGCCGAGCCAGAATCGCGGGACATCAGGTTTGAATTCCTTGGTGATGGAATCCCACCCTGGGGCAATTTCACAGCACTCCTCGGATCGGAAAAATAACACGCAGCACTTTCCGCCTTTTCGTCGAGCGCTCGGATAAATTATCCCCCTGACCCTGCCATAATCGGGGTGGTTATATATATGACGGAAATACTCAGTTACCACTTGCGTGGGCACATATTCGATATGTTCGCGCCCATCCTTTTCTATTCTCTTACTCAAATCATTTGAGAACCCGCGCAGGAAAATGATTCCTGGTCGGCTGCCTCGTTCTTGGGTATCAAAAATGCTCGGTACGCAGGGTAGCTCTGTAAGGTTAAGGACTGGAAAGTCTCTTGCGGTCTCAAACTCTGCCGTAGTTGCGATAACATCAGGATTAGATAAACTATCGCATATTTCTTTCAATGCCGTCTCTCGATCGAAAGCTCCGTAGAACATTGGAATACCTGCCGGGCTCATGCGATTTGAAAATATGGCTTTTTCTATTGGCGGCGGTCCAAAGTCTGCGGGCGTTCTAAGCGCCTCATTACGCCCATGAGGACGAGCCCGTGTCACACGAGTCCCCTGTGGCAATATCGTGACAATATCCACTTCCTCGACAACTTCTCCCAGCCTGTCCAAGAAGTCATTCGGAGGTATTTCCTCAGAACCCCGATACTCGGCATCCTTGTCGGGTGACCTTAAAAACACATACCTCACGCTGTGCTTAATCAGCTTCGCAAACTCTTCCCAACCGTAGTGGAGTATCTCTTCTGGAGGGAGCGACCCGAAATGTCTATCACACCACATGGCTCCCTGCGCATCGAAGGCATCAATAATATCGTTACGAAGCTTGTCATTCGCGAACGTACCATATAGCTCTTCATGGATAAGGTCGTAGGTATCAATCACATTCCCCTGATAGCCTCCCTCTGCTGATTCATACGGCACCCCCACACTATCGGGATGGGACCATCCCGAATGAATGCCAGCAGTGATCTCCGCCATCACATCCTCGATTGGCGCAGCTATCCGCTTAGTTTTTGATTTTCGGCCGCAGTAGTCGCACTTCTTCTTTACGGGATTTTTCCTTACAAATCTGGCCAAAGCATAATCGTCAAAGCATTTCGTGCAGACATATTTGTCGCCAGGGGAGGACCATCCCCGCTGCCATTCTTTTATTATTTGGTCTTTGACAAATCCCACGCAGGCCCTCAGTTAGACAAGGTTTCGGGGATGCTTCTTTTATTCATCCTGCCGCATCCCTCATGTGATGCATTGGAGAAAACGTCGGACAAGGTGATACGCTGGCTCGTAACACGCGTTGGCCTCCTTGGTGGGGGTCAGTTCCCCAAACAGTTAATTACCGTTGTCTGGCACCGGCACCGACAAATTCTTATACCAATTATCTTGCCTCGGGTCGGACCATGCTAAGCAGTCGCCATCCGAACCGATATGGCCAAAAAATACGTGTTTCTTGGCCATCCAAAAAAATTCTTATCAGAGCAATTTCGACCCGAAAATTGCCGTTCTAAGGCTAAAAAGAGTACCTTTTTTTCGGAATTGCCCCATAAACTTAAGGACTTGTTTTGGTCCGACCCCACCCGTTAGATACTTACTTTTCCCTAAGTCACAAATACGATACTACGATTGCCTGACCCCAGCCTTCCCAGCCTTCTTGTGGGTCATTTTCTAAGAACTACTACTAAAGAGTTTCATTTTTATCTCAAATTTAGGCTTCAGATTTGTGAAGATAAGGTTTTTTGTAAAATCCCTCTGGTAAGCGTTCTCTCCGTCAGCATCAGACGAGTAGGTTATCATATTCACATGCTTATTTCGATCCTTTAGGAAGAATGCACCCACCATATTGGCAAGGCCACCTTCATCTTTCAGTAATACCCAATCATCTTCTTCAATCTCTTCAATATAACAGGCAAGTATAGAGGGTCTTGTTTTGGTCAACTGGTCAGAGCCTTTTTCAAGCTCCTCAAAAATTGCCTTTAGAATCCTATCCCTCTTTTGACTCTCAGTTCTAATTATTATTGTGCCTTTTCTACCACTTATTACTGCATAATGGGCGCCTGGAACCCAGTTGGGAGATAGTATTCTCGCAGCCTCTTCATTAGAGTTTATTTTCATGTCAAAAGGAAGGTAGGATATCTCTGCCGAGACTTTTGGACCTAAATTTACCGAATTTTGCCTAGAGTCCAAGGCGCATCTAATCGTCTCAGCAAATTTTTGAAATTCAAGATGATTCCTCCCCAAATTGTCTTGACAAACAATATTAGCCGCAAAGTTCTGACCTCTTCCCAAAGTTTCGGAACAAATTGCGTCGGCTAGGAGATAAAATCCTTCTCGGGTGACTTTTCTCCCTGCATCATAACTCTTTCTTTTACATTCTATCTCAATCTCGACATGTTGATCTTTCACCAAAAAATCGAAGCTCCCTTGTTCACTGGAAGATTCTAAATCAAGAAAATATACTTCAGAACCTCTGACTAGGAAGTGCGTAGCGACTTGTAATTCAAACAGAAAGGATCTTATCCCAGAAGGATCGCGTAACTCCCCAAGGATCTTATTTTTGGCTAGCGTACTTAAGCTTCTTACGAGAATATTGAGTATAGAAGTCTGTTTTGCAAAGTATTTCAACCGAGGGCTTGCATTTTTCCAAATGGATTTCCCTTCTTTCGTCAGCTGAAAATATTCCTCAAGAGGAATCAAGAATGGGTTACGCTTTCGGAGCCATACCTTGTAAAAATGAAACTTCTTTGAGGACAATTGCTGTCGAAGTTTTTCGACTTGATCTTCCCAGAACTTGCGTCCGGTGAATTCCAAGAACCTTTCAATTTCTCGACCCATGTTTCTATCAATTAATTCTGGTCTTTTTTCTAAGCGCACTTGGCTCACCTTTTATGGCAAAATGGGAAGGAATATAATTTGGGAAATCTGTTAAACGAACTGATCATGGCGTGCCCTAGGCATAGTGGCGTTTCAACCACGTACACAAGCCATCTAAACCCGGGAAGAGAACTCTTTCAGTGATATTAAATTGATCCAGCTTCTGACGGATTTCCTTTTTTAGTCTTGCTGGGATAATGATCTTCCTGTAGGTGGTAGTGTGATTTAACAACCACTTATGTGGAACGATATTCACACTGGAAATTATCGAGAAAACGGCGAATTGGTTTATTATACGATTATCAATGGAGGGGGGTTCAAAAAACAGAATGAATGGCGATTTCTTGGATTTATCAAATTCATCTAATTTCTTGAATAGGTTTGAAAGTATTTCGACATTGAATAACCATAGTCCACTTTGTGCTATCTCATTCTGCAGCTTTTCAGGTAAGTATTTATGTGTTTCTTTGAAATGTACAGCCCAAATTGCACCGTCTTTGTTAAGTTTATCGGCATCCGCAGTCGCAAAGTGCATTGCAACAAGTGGAGAATAAGTCCAGTCAAGTAGCCGGGTCGGTAAGCCATAATGCTGGGCGCTAGATAACAGATGCCAAATGCAATCTGATTTTGGAACACTCAAAAAGGCATATTTCCGAAAATTGCGTATTAAGGCAGACTCGGCATTATTCAAGTCAGGTCTACCACAGCCTAGTCGAATAAGAGTAGTATTTGGGTTGTGGTCCTTGTCGTTTAAACCTCTGAATACATATGGAGAAATATACTTCTTGTATTTTTTATTCCAGGAATCCTTGAAGAGTTTATCTTGAAGATCATTCCAGCTTTTGGCCTTAATTGTCTCCATTATTGACTTCCTTCTAAGAAGATCAACTAAAATTTTGGATTTGATACTACTTTGTCTCCAACTTATCCCACGCTTCCAATACCAAACGGCGGGTGCGGTATTCGGCGCACTGTTTCTCCTCTTTTTCCTTCAGGGCGCGGAAGGTTCCGCCGGGGAAATCAGGTTTAAACTTTCTATGAAAAAAAGAAGAACTTCCCTCATTTTCTCTTCTGAGCATCTACACCTTTTTCGTCCTTACTTCCGCAATTCGTTAAGCTTTACCCAATCTCCTGGTGCTCTTTCGTACTTCCAGAATCTCCAACCATTGCAAGAACGCCGTTTACAGGCTGCTGCGCCCGCTTGGAAATGGTGAAGGGGACATCCTATATTGTTTCTGTCAAGAGAAAAAGTAAGAAAAAAATAAAACCTTTAAAAACAATGGCTTCTAAATAAACGCTTATTGCTGAAAACAGTTCTCCCTTGGAATCACTTCAAGGA
>Ga0315294_10010172_pt1 | contig 10321 bp, 21 predicted proteins | sample YL17G13_40_MG_FD_203626 | JGI IMG/M metagenome (GOLD analysis project Ga0315294, IMG submission 203626) | Sediment microbial communities from Yellowstone Lake, YNP, Wyoming, USA - YL17G13_40 | ecosystem: Environmental > Aquatic > Freshwater > Lake > Sediment | place: USA: Wyoming | collected...
AGTCCAAAACGGCGGTAGCTACGGGGCGCGTGAAGGATGTCGAGGTTTTGAAGCACCTCGACAAGGTGGCTGACGAGCAGGTCAAAAAGTCTGGTACGATCAAAGTACCGACGGCTATCTTCGTTGATCAGTCAGGGTCCATGGAAAAGGCGTTGGAGGTAGGAAAGCGGTGTGCGGCGCTGGTATCCGGTGTCACTGTCGCGGATCTCCATGTGGTGTGTTTCAATACGGCTGCCACACCTCTCACGTCTGCGGACAAAACCCTGACTGGGTGGGAGCGGGCGTTTACTCCTATCCGTGCCAACGGTGGTACGTCGGTCGGGTGCGCATTGGATTACCTGATGCGGCGTGAGCATGTCGTGGAGCAGATCGTGATAATCACGGACGAGGGTGAAAATCAGGCTCCGTATTTCACGGATGTGTTTGCTCTGTACAAGGAGAAGACTAAGGTGACTCCGCATGTTGTGATCATCAACGTCCATGGTACGGCTACCAGTATGAGTGACCGGACTCTGCATGTGAGCTTGGATTCAGCGAGGATCACCTATGATATATATAAACCAGCAAATTCAGATTATTATGGACTACCGGGTCTGGTGACTTTGCTGTCTCGTAAATCCAAGCTTGATCTCGTCTATGAAATCATGGATTTTCCACTGCTGGCACGAAGGGATTTCCACTGAGTAATCTGGAGATAATGCCGTGAGCCAGGACATCCTCGACCTCATCAAGATAATGGGAGAGAAAGAGATGGCGCTCACGGAGCGTACGTTCGTCTCTCCTATTTTTTCCGCCCGGGAGGTAGCTACTCGGGTCGAGGGGATCGCCTATACGTTCTTGATCCCCAAAGCCGAGCCTGGCTGGTACAACATCCGCCCGGTCGACACGAAACGAGCGAAGCTGGCGGGTAAAGCAGAGCTCCAGGACATCGAAGCCTACCTGAAGTATTTCGACAAAATCCGCCTCGTGTTGGTGATGAAGAAAGATGACGTCTACATGGCGGTGCCTGATAAAATCAACAAGCACGGGATGGCACCACAGCAGCTGGTCCCCGTCTTTCTGACGGACGACACTGTCCTGGATTTCGATCGGGTCCTTGCTCGTTATGATGGCGCGAATCTGTGGTTCGAGAGTGTGGACATGGGGAACGATCCCCAGAAGGCAGAGCATCTTCGGACGAGCCTGGAGACCCTCGTAAACCCTTCTAAAATCAAATGTGCGGGGCTCACGTTTGAAGAGCGTCTGGCGTACACCCTACGGCTCACCCTCGATCAGAAGCTGGTAGAAGACCGCAAGAAGCAGACTATAGAGGGGCACGTAGAGCATGCCGGTGGGAAGCTCCTGCGGTTTGCCGAGAAGAAGGATCATATCAGCGTGACCTATACGGTAGATGGGGAGCAGTTCACCAGTCATGTCTCTAAAGATCCTGCGCACCAGGTAATCGCCGCGGGTATCTGTCTGGCTGGTAATGACAAGCGGTTTGACCTGAAGAGTTTGATCACGGTAGTGCGTGAGGCTCGGAAACGTCGTGTCGTGCATCGGTTCAACATTGAGGATCCTGGGTTTCGAGATCCATACGCGAATCGGCATGGGGATGAGGACGACGAGGGTGATTAGGGCACAAATTTGAATATATGAGTGAAAAAGACCGGTCCTGTATCTTGTTACTAAGAAAAGAGATAGACAAGCATATTTCGTGGTTGAACGAGTTGGGTTGCCATAGTTGACAAGTTGATATACTGAGGAGGCGCAAATGGCAATGTATTATGGCTGTGGCCTTTGTCACAAATTGGTCAATCCAACCGATGCAACCGTGGTATGCCCAAGTTGCGCCTCCAAACGTGTGGAGTTGTTAACAACGGCACCCAACTCGGCAAGTGACGCCATTGTAGTACTTCGCGATATAGTTGCGGCAGCGGATCATGGGAGTCTGTGCCCTGACTCGATTGCTGTGCGATGCGCGAGAGAAGTACTACAACAGGCGCACGTTGCGTAGGCGTTGTACAAAATTTAACCGCGTTTTGGAATTTATAGCCGGGGCGCAAAACAGGGAAAAAATGAACATACTACCGTGTCCACCTCCATGCAACACTGAAGCGATATTAATAGACGACGACGGTTTCTGGGTAAAGTGCCCTAAATGTGGGCTGAGGCTACGTCAGGTAGACTCCACTGCCCATAATGCTATTGAAGCATGGAACAAAAAACAGCGCCCCGGAGACACTAAGGAACGCGGTTAAACTTCGTACAACAAACGTGTTACGGCTCGGAAACCTCGACCCAAATCGCCTAAGAAGGCGACTTCGTAACACGTCGGACGTTGTACAACATTTTGGCCGCTCTGAATTTATAGAGCCGCGCCAAGAAAGGAACCAACATGCTTCCGTGGTCTGACGAAAAAAGGAAAACGTACATTATGGGTGTTACATACAATTATATCCGATTGATTGCTGACCGTAGGAATCCCACCATAAACGCCATTGACCATCCTCGTGGGGTATACAAACTTGCTGTTCCTTTCGAGTATTGCGGCAGACAACCAGTAATGGTGGGATTCAAAATTACTGACGGTGCTATTTTGGACTCAACTTTCTGTGAGCTAATAACAGACGAAGAGGCGCGGCTTGAAGAGATAGGAAGCGTCCAAAACGTCGTACAACAGCGGTAGGAATGTCATAACCGCTGGACATTATGGAGTTAGAGTATTATAGGCGGTTACAACATCCGTACCGCGGACGTTGCATGCAATAAATCGCGCTCTGAATTTTTAGAGTGTGGCGGCAATACAAAAGCGCCCGTCGTGGGCGCTAAAACAAAAAGGAGAAGTGTATGGACATCTCGACTACTACAAAACCTTCGTATACTCGTCAGGATTTGGTAAATAAGTGGGTAGGGTATAAAGAAGGGCTATTGACTCAAGATAAAACACTGCCCATTGAAACTTATAAGTATGCCAGTATGCTGGTAGATTCTTTTTTAAGCGACCTAAAATCCGGTTTGGACGGGGATTCTGAAACACCTAAATAGGATTAAAAGTATGGTTGAAGCAGACAAAGAGTTTGATGATATCTTCGATCTTTTTGGGAAAGTAATAGAAAAAGGTTATGAAAAATACAACAATTTATCCAAACTTTTCGATAACAAATATGAGGCAGATTACAGTGTAGAAGCGAGAGCCATTAGAGATGGGTTCAATACAATAATAGATTGCTATAAAAATGCAATTATGTTTTATGGAACAATAGATACTTCTTCAAGCAATGATTATGTAGATATAATCATTGAAGAAATGAAAAAGATACAGAATACGCTACAAGGACAGATTAACAATATTATCTGTAATCTCAGGAACATTAAAGACAACGGTCTGTTGGAGGATTTGGTAATATAGCCAAGAAAGAGGCACGTCCTGTGCCTAGGAGCCGCCACAAGGACACTAAGGTAGCGCGAAAAACAGCAGCTCACAGCCGTAAAAATTAACTACGGATAGAACCGTTAACATAGAGAGTAACATCCTATGGAAATTGATAGAGAGTCATACGATTATGCGTGCGCTGACATAGAAACAGAGATAGCTAAGCTATCGTCAGAGCTTATGCAGTTGGATGACCTGCTGTATCCCTACAAAGATACTCATTTCAAAGTGCCTCCAGTAATGCTCGGTTTTATGCTGGATCCGGAGTTAATCAGGATGGGAGATATCAGAAAACTGATACTGAAGCAGGCGGATACTGTGAGAGCTTTGAGACTGTCCTGTGAAAAGCTGAGGAAAGCATGATGGGTGAGAGTTTCGCAGAACAGTGCTGGTTCATCTACGGGCTGCGCCTGGGTCGTATCTACGTAGGCTTCCTGAAGTACCACTCCAAAGGTACCGCGGGCAGCGTAGATTTTGACTGGCACAAAGCGCTCACTCCCCTACTCATAGGGTGGTATCACTCTCATCCAGGTGTGAAATTTCTGACGCCTAGCTCTATTGATGACCGTACGATGCGCTCGTGGGTAAAAGGGACCAACAAGAAACTTATCTGCGGGATATTCTGCCAGGATGAGCAGCGATGCTACTGCTATTACAAAAGGGGCATGAACGTGGCACGGGAGTCAGTCATTTACGTGAAGCCTGTGAGAGCTGTGTTTTCGGGGCCTGTGTTTTTGGGGATCTGTGGTGAGAGTTACACACGCACTGCTTGAGATCCTATGAAATGCTCCGACTACGATACCTGCGAGAGTAAAAAGTGCAAAACATGCCAGCGTAATGCCCTCATCCGGGTGTGTGCGTCATGTGAATGTGTATACGTGCGAAAATCAGACTCTGAGTGCCCTACGTGCGGATTCGCGTCCTACGGGGCGTACTTTGTTTTCTGCAGCTGGATCAAGGTGTTTTACAGGCTGCTGACCAAAGCTCATAGATCAACAGCATTTTAGATAGACTACTGTAATCCAAGAAAGTATATTCTTCAAGCACAGAGCGCCCTTCATTGGTAGAAAGTGACGTCAGGTTTCCAGACCACAACGCCTCGGGATCGCAAGTGAAATTGGCGAAAAACTATGGAGATCTGAGCGATTGGGACGGTGCGATAATCCGATGGCGGTGTACTCCGCAGCGCTTATTAGAGAGCGCTTCCGTGGGTAGCTTCTAAGTACCCCACGGCGCAGGGCCAGTCCCAGCTTTATACGTCACTGGATACCGTGAGGGGCGCTTTTTCATTCAAAAGGAGATGGCCATGTCGAAGCAGAGTTTTGCCAATTCAGATGTGGTAGAAAACATTGTACGAGGAGTTTTGAAAGCTGGGGTGACTCCTCAGGCCTTGTTCGTTGGGATCCACAATGCTTTCTGTCATGGGGAGATTTTTGAGGAGTGCGGCATTGAGTGCTCTGACAAGCAGCTGGGAGAGCTTTTTGAGCATATCGATGCCCTGAGCAAGATAGCCAAGAAACTGCGCTGATCGGATACTCGTACATGTACGATATAGAAACGCGCAAAGTAAGTGACGCTGTGTGGTGGAACCCATTCACGTGGGGTAAGTCTCACCAGGAACAACGGCGAGTCTGGGACATGTTTGGTCGTGTCAGACCCTGCGAACTCAAGCTGTTCATTCATGATGATCCAAACTATGAGTCGGGCATCGGTCCGTGGGAAACAATACATCAACAATGAGGAGTGACATCGTGGCTAAGGAAACTGTAGCTCCCGTGAAGAAGACCACCACAGTAACCCTGCAGGTGGGTGCAGCAGGCATGTCCATTATCGAGCGCGGGAATGGACTGCCTTTCATCTCCGATCGTACGGAGAAGACGGTGGAGTGGCTCAAGGCAAAGGGCTACAAGGTTTCGGATATCGAGCTGATCGGCGCGAAGCCCTCCAACTGGGACACCGTGTTTGAGATCGCTCCTGTGGATCCGGTTGTTCCTGAAGAGCAGCCTACGTTGGTAGATCCTATCGCGGATCCCGCGGACGCTACGGCAGTTATTACGGAGGTCGTCTCGAATGAAACCGCCCCGGCTAACTGAGTTCGCGGAGGAGCACTACAAGTGCGATAAGTTATACCAGGTGCATACTCATCCAGGAGTGAAAACATGAAAATGAATGTAAAGGCGGAATGGGTCAAGGATTTGGAGAAACGGGAGACGGAGATCATCCTCCTGAGAAAAGAGCAGATACTCCGGGAGAGTGAGCTTTATCAGCGGGAACAGACGCTCATGCTGAATCAGAACCTTCTCAAGGAGAGTTCTGATTTCATAGCGGTACAAAAAGATATTCAGAAAAGACATCTCGCAGCTGTGGTAAACGAGACTAGAGAGCTCGGGGTGATGCAGGGCCGCTCCGAGGAAAGGGAGAAAAATAGGGTTTCTCTCGAAGCAGCTATGAAAGAGGTGAATGAGCAGAAAAATAAAGAGATCGAGTTACTCGAAGATCTCTTAACCAAGGCCATTGCGGCTCTCCAGACCAAGAATGAGCCGACCAAGAATGAGAGGGGTTAATACCATGCCGCAACCGCTGATAAAAGCTCTCAGTGCTACTGCCATAATAGCGGGCATAGTTCTTGTTTTGTGGGGACTTGGGAGTTTATTCACAGCAGATAGTAGCAAGTGTTTGACATCTCAGATAGCGTATTTTGTTGTTCTCAAGCTGGTATTATTGGGCGGAGGGTTGATATCTATGGGAGCTTGCTTTTTTGATTTTAGCCCGGCTTACAAACACCCTAACCGGGACAAGCCCAAAGATACCCCTCGATTTTACAAGTCAGTTGGACTGTAGGGTTTTATAGGAGTGAGCGATGAAGTTATCCTCTTTCGCAGAGCTCAAACCTCTCCGTGATGCTATGGTTGCTGAACGGGACGCTTACTATGCTAAACGTAGAGAGTTGAATAGGGCCTCTCGTCAAGAGACAAGAAGAGATAGATGCCCTCAGTGCCGGGGTGCTGGTGTAGTATCCGGTCAGGGCGCTGATGTGTGTTGTCCGTCTTGTGGGGGACAAGGATAGGAGATCCCTATGTCAGATGATGATAACTATTGGTCCAGGGGGATGCCCAGTACCAACGAGTACTCAGGTACCTGTAGAGCATGCGGTGGGTCAGGCAAAGGCTTTTTTGGGAACGAGTGTGGTACGTGTGGTGGGTCGGGGAGTGTAGAAGCATCCTACCCCGCGCCGTCCAACTCAGACGAGTACAAATGCTTCTGGGGACCTGAGTCTGATAACACATAGGAGCGTGTTTATGGTAGAGATAAAGCAACAGGTGTATGTCGTAGGAATAATGCTCTTTGTAGCGGTTGTCGTAGTGTGTGTAACACGAAACGCTATTTTCGGCATCGTCGGTATGATAGCGGTAGCTCTTGTGGCGGTCACTGTCGACATCCTATCTCAGATATACAGATACGTTTATAAGAAGATAAAGCTATGAACACGCTCATCCATGAAGAAAAGTATCGGGGCGATAAGCTCCTTAAGAAGATTGCGGAATGTGATCTCTTGCTTTGTGGCGCGGGCGCTGTTGGCTCAAATTTTGCGGATAACGTGGCCCGACATGGGTTTAAGAAAATCACTGTGATCGATTTTGATAGAGTTACCGACCATAATAGGGGCACTCAGATATGGGGGCGCAGGGACGTGGGGCAGCTCAAAGTGGCTGCCCTGAAGACTGCTTTGTTCAATAGCATGGGTGTGACGATCACGGACGTCTCCCGTAAGCTGGACGCCTCGAACGTCGAGAAGTATCTCAAGAAGGGTACTCTGGTGATCGACGGGTTCGATAATATCGAGAGTCGTAAGCTGGTATATGAGCATTGCCGAGACAACAAAATTGACTGTCTGCATGTTGGTTTGGCGAAAGACTCCGCGGAGGCTACCTGGAATCCTGTGTATAGGGTTCCAAGCTCGGTAAAAGGGCTGGACGTGTGTGAGTACCCTCTGGCGCGAAACATTGTTATGATGTCTGTTGTGATAGCTACGGAGTCTATCATACGTTTTCTAAACACCGGGGCCCAAGAGAGTTACTTTATTACGTTGGGCGATCTGAAGATACTGCCTAAATAGAAAAGAGTCTCGCATGGGTCTAAATCAATACGAAGTTATCCGGACTGCTGATGGGAATAAGTATCTCGCGCTCGGAGATTTTTTAGTGTTTTGCATGAGTAATGAGGGTGCTGTGAAAAAAGACGATATCTATTGTGTCCGTCATATGAGTAAAGCGGAGTTGGGGGTCTATGAGGTCCTTGGTAGACTCTGCCAGACAGAGTGCAAAGAAATAGGTACCCCCGTGATAAGTATGAAAGATCTCGTGGTAATGTTATCCTGTACTCGTGCGGCATTGGACAGTGGGATGCTAGACCTACCCTATGAAGCGCTGGTTGTGAATAATATCATTATCGAAATAGAGCAGCGCCTGGCAGGTATTGGTTTGGTGGTAGCAAAAACAGACCCAGTCACAGAATAAGTGGGGGCACCATGCGACGCACGATACTTGATGATACCGTACTCAAATCCAAAATAAGAACCTTGATAACGGACCACAGTGGTGGTATGAAATTCACGGAGCTCGTGACATACCTTACTGAGTGGGTTTGTATCAACAAGTATATCATCGAAAGCGGTTTTCCTGATTATGCCTTCTATGTGATTAGTAAAATGAAGGATCTAAAAGTCCTCGAATACACCCACAAGCCTCTGAGAAGAGCTAAGTTTTTCGTGTACACTCCGTGATGCAACTATCTCTTAACAACGAGGGCTGGTGAATGAATTTCGAGAACTCAGTAAAGCTCGACCCAGAGCTGACCTACAGGGACATGGCCCTAATGGTGTACCAGGGGATACAGGATGGTAAGCTATCTCAAGCAGACACCATAGAGCTCATGGATGTACATGTCCGGGAGATTTACGAGCCGAGGTCTGTACGTATCTTGGCTAAAGCTGTAGGATTTTTACTAGACCATAAAGATAAAGAAGGCATATTTGTGGAGGTAGATGGTAAACAGTGGATCGTATCTATAGAGGAGCACAAGATCAAGATTAACGGACCTACTAGCTATAATGCTCCTGACGGCAATACTGTGACGATTCATAATGACGAGGCTGATGGAAAGATAGAGGCTTATTTAAAAGGAGAGAAGTTCATAGACGAGCTGATAATAAAGCCGTAATTTTCTCTTAATATGTTCACAGTAGTACACAGGGGGATTTCTATGAGATACGCAGTGCTCGCTTTGCTTGTGTTGAGTTGTGCAGTGTACGCTAAGCAGCGTACAGTGGTAGTCAAAATGGCACGTCCAGATACTACGGTCGTAATCAAACAGGATACCGTAGTCACGACAGACACTTTGGTAGTCACTCAGACGTGGCAGGATACTTCTTTCTTGGTGAAGTCAGATACGGCTAAAATATCTCACAAAAAAGAAGTGGCTGCTCCTAAAAAGAAGTAGATTCTCAGTCTCGTTCTTTGAAAATATGGGCATGACAGGTTTCGACGTTTTGTGTGAAGTATGTGGTGCATGCCGAGGATGATCATTGGCCTCGTAAAAAATTGATCGAGTTTTAACTGCCAACAAGACAGTTAATGCGGGTTTGGCCTTTGCGCTTGGCTTCACGGCCATGTGCGAGTTGACTACCCCGGTCGCAATCGCCGTCTGATTAAACGGATGGCGTGAATCCTATACGAGTCCGCATAGCGTAGGATTCCATTTTGCGGATAGGGCACCCGAACGCATAGTAGAGAAGGGGACCTAAATGACATCTATGCACTCTGTGGCGAAGTTTGCCAGGATAATAACTACAGAGGATATAAACTGGACAAGCATGTAGTACCGTGTATGAATCGCTTGACGGACGCGAGTTCAATTCTCGCCATGTCCACTTTTTCTATATATAAGATAGGCTATCAAATATGTTCTCCAAAGGCACTTTCAAAGAAGATGGTGTGGACATAACCATCAAGAACAACCCAGACCACGTCCTGTCCCCGAGCGACTGGGACATGGTGGCTAAAGCCCGTTGTAGCAAGATCACACCAGCAGAGTATAAACGCTGGTACCTGAACCTCATCAAAGAGCGCTGGGCTGCCCGAAGGCCAGAGTTCTTGCTCCTGGCTCAAGAGGGTATGGACAAGGACATTAAGCTACTCTGCTACTGCCCCAAGACCTCCCCGTTTTGCCACGCCAAAATAGCCTCCGATTTCATGAACGCCCTCGTAAAAAAGATGCAGGCTGGCACAATCACTGCTTGATTACTCTGATCTAAAAAAGTATATTTATAGTATGGGCGTAGATATCCTATGTGCTCTGTGCGAGCGTACTGTGCCTGATCAATATCTGGAAAAGCATCACCTGGTGCCGCGGTCTGAAGGTGGCAAAGAAACTGTACGCCTCTGTATCGATTGTGCGAATCAAATACACATACTATTCAGTAACAACGAGTTACGAGATTCATACAACACGGTAGAGACTCTCCGGTCAAATAGCCGGGTGTGGCAGTGGGTGAGGTGGGTGCGCAAACAGAAGAATTTCGGGATCTGTATGAAGAAAAAGAAACGGAAGCTCTAAGTGGACTACCCTTTCGAAAAGAGTGAGTACAACTACTATGCTACCGCCATGATCTTTGGCGGTCGTAGTCCTCATTTGAGTGAATTCAGCGCTTTCTCTATGGATATTTTTCGGAAACGAAACCTGGTTTTCTCAGAGATGAGCGCACTCACTGTAGAAGGTAACCTGGGTATCGTACGTCATTTGAAAATAGACGAAACTCGACTTTTCGAAGCCAGCCATGTGGATATGCGTAGTGAAACCAGTAGGGTCATAACCTATGTGGATATAGCAGCCAGGTTTCATTTATCA
>Ga0315294_10010173_pt1 | contig 10321 bp, 6 predicted proteins | sample YL17G13_40_MG_FD_203626 | JGI IMG/M metagenome (GOLD analysis project Ga0315294, IMG submission 203626) | Sediment microbial communities from Yellowstone Lake, YNP, Wyoming, USA - YL17G13_40 | ecosystem: Environmental > Aquatic > Freshwater > Lake > Sediment | place: USA: Wyoming | collected...
TCAGTTCATCCAGGTCGATACTCTGGTTCCTGCCGTCAAATTCAGCAAGAAATGTGTCGCCCTGTATTTCATCGATTAACTCGTTGATATTTTCGTCTTGCTTTGTCTCATAATATTTAGCCAGGGCCTTTTCGAGCGCATCCGAATCGGTTATCTTCGCGGTGACCTTGAAACCCATTAGGGTGCTCAAGTCGTCGGTAGCTCTGAAATTTTCAGGATTGTCAAGAGCAACGATTAATTCATTTAACTGTTGATTGTATTCGATCGGTACAATGTGGTACGTCTTTGCCATTTGAGCAGGCACCTTCTCGACTACATCGGAAGGAATATCAATGCCATCCAGACTTATATACTCCATTCCACGCTGGGCTGCCAACGCCATCTGGAGCTGTCCCTCATCGACCAGGCCTAATTCAATAAAGATCTGCCCTATCTGTACCTTTCCCCCCCGCTGGCCCTGGATTTTCAGGCATTCATGGACCTTGTCCCTGTCCAGAACACCCATTTTGATAAGTATTCGGCCAAGGGTTCTACCCTTCAACTGTTCTACGGGAGGCATCTTTTGTGTTGTTTGCATTTTTCCCATCAGGTTTATCCTAACACTGACTCTGATTTATACCTACTTTATTATACGTCACTAAAACCTTTTAAGCAAATAAATTATCAAATGGACAGTTAGTTATTCAGACCATTCTTGCAAGACTCATTTCCCAGCTAATTATATTAGACAATACAAGAATATAAAAGAGCCGTTTTCCTGGCATTTTTTTTGAATTAAGATGATATAATCCCCAAAAAAATGCTGAAATTATATAATCGTGCCCCCAAAAGCCACTCCGGCAAAGCGCAGAATTAGTAAATCTGGGGAACGTAGACAAGGCACGGAAAGAAAAAATACACATTTTTCTGAAAACGACTGGGAAGACAAGGGAAAAACCTAACACTTTTCAGCACAGCAACAACAATTTTCTACTAATTTTTGAAAACCCACTTCAAAAAACCGCCTCACTTTTTCACTTTTGTTCCAGAAAACATTTAAACAAATCTCTCTAAAAAAGTACTTTCACCTTCCATATCCATTTTACTAACGTCTTCGGTTGGAGTTTACTGCCTTTTTTTACAAATCTGATACTCCAACTACCATGTAGCTGTTTCTTACCGGCCTGATTTGAAATGAAATACTACCTCATAATCCAGCGTTTTCCCTGATAAACAAAGCTGGTATCAGATCTTAAAGCTTGATCACTTCTGAGGGAGTAATTTAATTCGAGGGTTTTTCTCAGGAAAATCTGGAGCGGCTGACCCATCTCGTCTTTCAAGACCGGATGGTTAACGACAGTCGTCTCATTACTCAATCCTGTTATAAACAGTTTTATGCTCTTGGCTTGCGAATCAAAATCAGGCCAGATAACGGCGATATCCTTAGTATTATCCTCGCCCTCAAGTATCTTATTGCCGGCGTTGTCTAAGGATTCGAGAAACGGGTATCTGCTCTTATGACGCTTTTTTATTTGATCAAAAAGTGCCGGCGATACGAATTTGCCCGCCGGTATAATCTGAAAGCTATCCGTCATCAGGTCGCACTTCGGATAAAAATCGACGTCGTTACCAGTGTTATTGGTCAGCGTAATAATGATATACCAGAAATTTACCGGCCTACTATCGGGACCACGCAGTAAAGTTATTTGCTGGGGATGCGTATATTCCATATTAAGGGTCCATTGCCCCGGTGCGGGCACAATAGCCGGCTCAGGTGCCGCCAGACACACATAGGCAATAATCGCCCAGATCCCCAATATTCCATAAAAAAACCTTTTCATCGTATCGCCCTCGAACAGAACAATATGCATTTTCTTAGCGAAACCAAAACAATCGCTTCGGACTATATTTTACACTAAAACCGTTCCAAAGCCAAGAACATTTTACCCTTCATTTCCGATTATAAGCTAATTTATTGCCCCGCCGGCAAATTTCTGGCCGCCTCCACCGATTCGCCCTCAATTAGTTCCCAAACAAGCCGCGGATAATCCCGCCCATCAAGAATCCACCAGATATCTTCCGCGCCGTTCTCGGTCTCGTCCGCAAAATCCCAGCCGGCTTCTAAGAATGTGCTGGCCGTCTGCATCTTGGCTGTAGTCTTGCCCTCACCCCCTGCACTTGTTAGCTGGCCACTGGTTTCAATGTCCCAGAAAGAATCTACAGCCGTACCCCAGAGATAATCTGTTCCTACCAGTCCGCCGACTGTTTCATTTCCCGAAACGAAACCTGTTGAATAACAATTTTCGATTATATTGAGATTAAGTCCTACCAGTCCGCCAACTTCCTCATTGCCGGCAACAGTGGCTGTCGCATAGCAATTCATCATGTGCCCGAACGAATTAACTCCCACCAAGCCACCAACAGGCCTATCACCTGAAACACATCCTGTCGAATAGCAGTTAGAAATTGTGCCAGTATAATTATTCAATCCCACCAGGCCGCCGACAATGAAAAGTCCTGCGATCTCACAAGTGCTGTAGCTATTGGTAACCATATCGCGATTTGCTCCTGCCAAGCCACCGACATTGCGATCTCCGGTTACTACGGTCGTGCTATAGCTGTCGGTAACACTGCCTTTGCAGTTGTATCCCACCAAGCCACCGACGGTCTCCATTCCTGAAACAGTCGTACTGGAATGACAGTTAGTAATTGACCCATTAATCCATCCTACCAATCCGCCCACGCTGGAGTAACCACTCACGTTGCCACCATCAGCATAGCAATTAGAGATGGTTCCGCCTTCAAAGTAGCCAACTAATGAACCAACCTGCCAATTTCTCGAGTTAATATTAGGACTTATCAATCCCAAATCTCTGATTTCTGCCTGGGGACCCTTTACGTACTCGAATAGCCCTACAGAATTGAAGTCCGTGGAAGTATGGTTGAAGTTTAAGATCGTGTGACCATTGCCGTCAAATATGCCGGTGAAGGGAAATATCTCGCTGCCAATAATACAAAAGTCAATGCCTGCCAGGTCAATATCATTTATCAACTTAAAATGTGCGGCCATAATCCTTGGATTATGGCCGATGCTGTTCAATTCATTAGCTGTTGAGATAATATACGGATCGTTGGATTCGCCCTTCCCGCTCAAAAAGGGCAATTCGGGTAAGGGCGAAAGCTGCCACCAAAGGATTGGATATCCACCCTTATCAGGCTCAGCCCAAATGTCATGAGGGCCATCCGGTTTGCCGACAAAGTCCCAATCAAAGAAGCTGGCTGGTTTTTTCATTTGCTCATTCGTCAAAGGCCTGCCCAGTCCATTGTCCGGACCGCCGCCATCACGGGCAATCAGGAAATAACAGTCAGTTATTTCGCTGCTCATCCTGAACATTCCGTCACTGTATCCCACCAAACCGCCGACATGTTCATTTCCTAAAACTTTGGTGGCGGCATAGCATTTCGTTATTTCAGAATCATTCCATCCAACCAGCCCGCCGACTCGGCTTTCTCCACCGACCGTTCCGGTGCAGTAGCAGTAAGCTACAGTGCCATAAGAATTGTAGCCCACGAGACCACCAACCTGCCAAGAACCACTGATATTCCCACTGGTGTAACAGTTAGCTATAATACCGCCCGAGTTCTTGCCCACGAGTCCACCGACACAATTATCCGTTCCCTCAACATCTACCGCTTCGATACCCAGATTTGAAATAGTCGCTCCATTTTCTAATTGACCAAACAGACCCAGATAGCTCTCGCCTATGATCGTCAGATGCGAGATTATGTGGCCGTTGCCATCGAGGACTCCAGTGAAAGGTGTTCCTTCAAAGCCTTCATAACCAACAAAAGTCCCGTCACCAATACCAATAAAAGTTCCGGCATCAATATCAATAAAAGTCCCAGCACCAATTACGGCTTTGTTGAAAACCTTGCGGCCGGGGAGGTTGGGATCCAGGTCTATGTCGGCGGTCAGGATGAAGTGCTTGTCGTAATCTTCGGGACTATCGCTGAGCAGCATTAGGTCCTCTGCCGTAGCGATCTGGAATGGGTCGTTAGGCTCTCCCGTGCCGCCGGCGTATTTTTTTGCGGCTACGGCGTCAATGTCGTAGAAGAACATGTCGGCGCTGTTGGGCGGCGGGGTGGTTTTGCCGGTCAATTGGGCCGAATCATCTTCGAAGGTTAGGGTCAGGCTCACGTCGCTTTCTGTGCCGTCGGCGGTTTTACCCTCGAACTCGATAGTCGTATCATCGACTATGGTGCCGGCAAGTGCGGTCATGTTGAATATTTCGCCAAGGCTCTGTGAATACAAAAAACCGGTCGGCTCGGTCAGATTCGCATCGACCATATCGAACGAGGCGATACCGGCATCGAAATCGACCGTCAACCGGAACTTTCCTTCGATGCCATAGGTTTCGTGAACGCCGGCGAAACCGCCGGTCTGAACCACGGTACTTTGGCCGGGGACAAACACGTAGATGCTCGTCTCGGCATTTGCCGGCAGGCCAAAAAAACAAATGACGAGCAAGATTAACAGCCGGATAGCAAAAATGCCGCTTTGTTTTTGATGCCCGGACAGGCCAAAAATTATACTTGGGGCAAACATCCTCTATTATCCCTCGAAAAAGGCCGTGATTTTCTCCTTTAGTCATTGTAATTCTAACACTTATAGTCACTAAAGTCAATAATTTTGTGGTCAACTCCGGAACCAAATGATCAGGTACTGAGAAACTAAAGTTTTGAATATGCGCAAAATTGTTGCCGGACAATAGAAAATCAGTTATTTTATGCCGCAGGCGGGTGAATTTGACTATCGGCTTTAGTATTAGTATGAGTATCTCAATGGCGGACGAACAGAAAGAATTAGTGCAGCAAATTGAGCGTTTGCTTGAGTCTGGTGACATGCCGGCCCTGCGAGAGCTGCTTAATGACCAGCGAAGCAGTGACATAGCCGAGATCGTCGAGCTTGTGGGTAACGAGGAGAGACGTGCTATCTTCGATGTCATGGACAAGTCGATGTCCGCCGAGGTGTTTGAAAAGGTCGATGAGGCAACCAGATCCGAATTGTTCGAACTTCTCAAAGACGAGGAATTGACCAGTCTTGTTTCCGAGCTTGACCCGGACGATGCCGCCGACATCCTTTCCGAGCTGTCCGAAGAAGAAAGGGCCGAGCTGCTCGAAAGCATATCGCCGACCGAATCGGCGGAGATCAAGGAATTGATGAGCTACTCCGAAGACTCGGCCGGTGGGATTATGGACCCGGTTATAATCAGCGTATCGGAGGATGCCACCGTCGGCGAAGCTGTCAGTAAAATCCGTGCCGCGGAGATCGACGAGGATTTCTACTCTATTTACGTTGTGAACAAAACCGGGCGATTTCTCGGCGATGTTCGTCTGCGGTTTCTGCTGACTCGTCCCGAAAAAACGAGAATCGGCGATCTAATAGATCCCGACACGATTTATGTCAATGTCAATACCGACCAGGAAGAAGTCAGAAACATATTCAGCAAAAACAACCTCATAGTTGTGCCCGTTCTCGATACGAGCCACAGACTCGTCGGTCGAATCACTGCCGACCGTGTTATCGAAGTCGCCGAGGAAGAAGCCGCGGAAGACTTATACACGATGGCCGGCACCGATCCCGAAGAGCTGGACAACGTATCGGTATTGCATGCAGCCCGCGTGAGAATGACCTGGCTTCTGCCCTGCCTGATAGGCACGGCGGTTACGGCCACGGTGATGATTTTCTTCAAGACTCACCACCTGCTGGTCTTCGTGGCGGCAGCGGTGTTTGCGCCGATGATCCAGGCCATTAGCGGCAACGCAGGGCTTCAAACGTCCGCCATCGTCGTATCGGGATTGGCAACGGGCCACCTGGCTGCATTGAAATTCGGCCAGGTTTTCACGCGAGAGGTCCGAATCGCGTTTCTTGTGGCATTAAGCTGCGGATTGTTGGGCGGCATTGCCTGCGCTATTCTGATTGCCTCCCGAACGGCGGAAAATGCTGTCTCGCCGGGACGGCTTGTCTTTGCATTCGGCACAGCGATGTTCTCGGCTATCATGGTTGCGACAACACTTGGCCTGTTTCTGCCGTTTTTGTTCCGCCGGGTCGGCATAGATCCGGCGATCAGCTCCGGTCCGCTGGTCACAACCGCAAACGACTCGATAAGCGTGGCAATCTATATGTCCCTGACTTTGATGCTGGCTTCATGATTGCAGGCGGGAAATACTATCGTCAGCTTTGACTTGTCCCGGGATTTCACGAGAGAGTGTCCTGTTCTTTTCAGGCTCTTGTCAGCGTGATCGTCTCGTACCGATTCCTCGCCTCGTATCGATTCTCAACCTTGGCCTGCTTTCATTCGAGATCTCCCTGATTCTCGATTTTCTTGCTGCCGGTTTTTGCGGCACAGGTCCGCCGGGAACCTTCTGTCCCAACAGTTGCAAGGCGCTTCTGCTGACTTGTCTGGTGGAACTGTCACGATGTTTGAGTCCCTCGTTGAGCACTTCAAGAGCCATCTTCTTCATTCTACCTTGCATTTTTCTCAGCCCATAAGCGGCTGCGTTTTTAGTGGTTATATGGTCGCTGCCGGTCAAAGCCTCTTTTAAGATTTCCAGACCGTCTTCCTGCATCCAGGATAAATTGAAAGCGGCTCTGCGTCTGTTCGATGCATCAGACGAACGTAACTGCTCTTTCAGCTTCGCAAGAAGCCTTATTGCCGCTTCATCCTTTTCTCTACCCGTCAATATCCGTTTTTCTGACTCCATAAATACACCCTTTTTTATATCGGCAAGCAGGTGCGAATCGCTAAAGTCGATTTGTTATTAGTACCAATTTGGGGATTTATGAAATGCTTAGAAGTTAAAACTGGTAAAATTTACCTTACTATTTCGGTGAAAAATAAGTATTGTTGAAGCATCAAGCTTGACAACCTGGGCAAAATCTTATATTATGGCTATATAAGGTTTGTCTTTACAAATCTAATGGTGTGATTAATGATCTTCTCTTTAACGACCTATAATCAGACTGGTCGTGACTGATTGAGTTGGTTTATAGACTTTAGAATTAGTTGTAATTATGGGCAAAGGCAAAGAACAACCTATTGATACTCGAATGCCTCTTGATAATGAGCCTAAGCTGAACAAGTTTTTCAGAGCTGCCATCAAAACCCGCGCCAGCGACCTGCATCTGAAGGTCGGGCAGACACCTAAACTGCGTCTTTTTGGGGAATTGAAGAAAACGACCGGTGATGTAATCACCGCCGAGAAGATGGAAGAATTGGTATTCGAGCTGCTTAGCCCGGTTCAGAAGGAATTTTTCATGGAGCACGGGACAGTGGACTTCGCCCATGAAGTTGACGGCGAGCATCGCTTCCGAACGAATGTATTTCGCCAGCGAGGATTAATCAGCCTGGCGGCACGACGTGTCAACACGGTCATCCCGCCGTTCGAAGAGCTGCACCTACCGCCGTCACTGGAAATGATATGCAGCAGCAGACAAGGACTGGTTCTTGTAGTGGGCCCTACCGGCTGCGGCAAGACAACAACAATAGCATCGATGATAGACTATATAAACCGCACACGCTCCTGTCACATCATTACCATCGAGGACCCTATCGAGTATCTATTCAAGGACCAAAGAGCGATTGTCTCGCAAAGGGAAATCGGGCTCGATACCAGTGATTTCGAGGATGCCTTAACATATCTTATGCGACAAGACCCTGATGTTGTCTTCGTTGGCGAAATGCGGGATGCCAAAACCGTCACTGCGGGAATGAGAGCCGCGGAAACCGGGCACCTTGTCTTCGGAACGCTGCACTCAGCTAATGCATCCCAGGCCGTTCACAGGCTTTTGGACTTGTTCCAACAAAACGAACGGGACCTTGTAAGGCAAACTTTAAGCCTGGCAATAAGAGCGATTATCAGCCAGGTATTACTGCCGTGCATCAAGGAAGGCACGGACCGAATACCCGCTGTGGAGATTCTAATAACAAACGCCGCCGCCAGGAGGCTCATTGCCGAAGGTCGCGAAGGCGATTTGCCCAGCGTGATACGAAGCTCCCAGAACGAAGGTATGCAGGATCTTACATATAACCTTTGCGATTTGGTGGAGAAAGGATTCATCGATCCGAAGGAAGCATTAAAATATGCACCAAATACAGATGAATTGAAAATGGCACTAAAGGGGATCAGAACCACTGCCAGCGGCATTTTGTGAGATTTTACGGAGCATCTTATGCTGGATTTATTATCAGCCTCCATCGAGTATGGCGGTTATATTTCCATAATCAAACTCATTGGCTATTTGATTATCTTTTTTGCATGGCTGCCACTGGTTGGCTGGGTGCACCACGACGCTAAAACAGTAGAAACAAATGATGTTTTCTGGACAGGTATTATTCTGGGAGCAGGAGCGGCCGGGGCAATAATCTGGCTGCTCATACCGATCTTTATCGTTGGGATGCTGTTCTATCTGATTGCTGTCGGATCGATATCTCTGGCTTACGTCAAGCACCGCAATGCGAAAGTTCTGGATTTTGATAAGGTTCTGACAATCGATCACATCAAAAACCTGCTCGTCAGTAAAGAAAAGAAGCTTGAGGCCCTTAAAAGCTTCACATTCATAACTGCAAACAAAAATGAAGTTCCAGTACCTGAGCCCAGGACACAGGACTTCCTCGGATATAAGACAGCTTATGAAATTCTGAATGATGCCATGTGGCGAAGGGCCAGCAGCATTGTGTTCTCCCCAACGGCACAAGATTACCAGGTAGCCTACAATGTTGACGGTACATCGCTAAAACAGCCGAGCATAGCCAGAGACCAAATGAGATATTTCATCCGTTTCATGAAGGAAGTTGCCGGTTTGGATACCAAGGAAAAGCGAAAACCACAAAAAGGAAAGTTCAAAATCCGCCAGAAGAAAGATGATATCCCGTGGGAAGTAATGACTGCCGGGTCAACCGCCGGAGAACAGGTCAGACTAAAACCAATAACACAAGAGGGTATAGCAAGATTGGCCGATATCGGCTTAATGCCCGAGCAGGAAGCAAAGCTCACTCAATTTCGTGAGATAAAACAGGGCGTATTTATTATAAGCGGGCCGCATAAAAACGGCATAACAACCACGCTTTACGCACTTCTTCGTAATCACGATGCCTTTATGAACAGCGTAAACACCCTTGAAAGACAACCTTCCGCCCAGTTGCTCAACGTAACTCAAAACATCTTCAATCTCTCCGACACCGGCACGACTACATTTGCCAAAAAGCTCCAAGCCGTTGTAAGAATGGGACCTGATATAATCGGTGTCTCCGATTGCGAAGATGCCGAAACAGCCCAGGTGGCCTGTGCCGCCGCCAAAGATGGAAAGCTCGTATATATTACGATCAATGCGGATAGCGTGATACAGGCACTGGGTAAATGGCTGAAATATGTCGGCAACAGAGCTGTCGTCGCCGATACCCTTCTGGGCATGAGCAACCAAAGGCTCGTTAGAAAACTTTGCGATGAGTGCAAGCAGGCATATGCGCCGGATAAAGAGCTATTCAAAAAGTTCAATATCACCGCGGAAAAAACGAAAGTGCTTTATCGTACCGGTAAAGTGCAATACGACAAGCACGGCAAACCTTCAACTTGCGAACACTGCCAGGGTACCGGATTCTACGGCAGAACGGCTGTTTTTGAAATCATCACATTAAACGACGACTTGAGAACAGTTATAAAAAAATCGAAATCGTTACCGGAAATCGGCTCGCAGTTCAGACGTGCCAAAATGCTCTATCTACAGGAACAGATACTTAGAAAAGTCATTGCCGGAACAGTGGCGATAAACGAAATGATTAGAGTGCTTTCAACATCGAAAACAAAAGATACAAAATCAACATAGTCGTTAGTAAGTCGCGGATTGTGAAGCGAATCACGAATCCCGAAAAAAACCGGAGATATTGTTTATGGCCAGCTTAGCTGTGGTGTTAATAATTCTGGGTTGTGGTGCTTTGATGTATTTTAAAGGGACGGCTGTCAACGCATTTGCCATGATAATTATTGCGATTTTTTCGAGCGTTGTCGCGTTCGGCTATTTCGAGGTCCTGTCAAATGTCATCATCAGCCGCGGTAATGAGGGCACTTTACTCTCTCTCGTTCCCTGGGCACAGGCGCTCTGTTTTTTGCTGCTGTTTATCGTGACCTTTGGCCTGCTTCAAACAGCCGCTACTTTTTTGGCCCGCAACCCGGTTAATTTAGGATTTATGCCCGAACTTATCGGACGGATATCCTGCGGAATTATCCTGGGCTTCATTATATCCGGGCTTTTACTCACAGCCCTTCAAATGACGCCGCTGCC
>Ga0315294_10010174_pt1 | contig 10321 bp, 9 predicted proteins | sample YL17G13_40_MG_FD_203626 | JGI IMG/M metagenome (GOLD analysis project Ga0315294, IMG submission 203626) | Sediment microbial communities from Yellowstone Lake, YNP, Wyoming, USA - YL17G13_40 | ecosystem: Environmental > Aquatic > Freshwater > Lake > Sediment | place: USA: Wyoming | collected...
CCTCCCCGCGGCCCCTACCGAGAGGGGCGGGCCGCCGCCCATCCTCGGACTCTCCCCCGGACTGTGCGGTCCGGAGTACACTGTCGCCTTTATTAGGGACCGCACAGTAAACGTTCGCGGTCACAGTTTCTCAGGCGGCGGGTCGCCGGTACACCATCAAGCCGTGCTCCCCTTCCTGGACCACCTCGCCGCGCTGGTTGACCATGGTCACGTACTCCACCACGATCCCGCGGTCCGGCTTCTTGGTCTCCCGCTTGCTCGCAATCTTCACCCGCACCCGGATGCTGTCCCCGATCAGGATCGGCCCCGTGAACTTGTAGTTCCAGTAGAGAGAGGCCATGTAGCGCACGTCGGCGAAGGCCGGGATCCGGAACCTCAGGCCCTCGGAGATTGCCAGCCCCAGGAGGCCGTGTGCGATCCGGGTCTTGTAGGGGGAGCCCTTGCAGTACTCCTCGTCGGTGTGGATCGGGCTCCAGTCGCCCGAGATGGCCGAGAAGTTCACGATGTCGGTCTCGGTGATGGTGCGTCCCGGCGATTCGTGCTCATCGCCGACCCGGAGGTCTTCGTAGTACCGCTCCATGCTGGCTCCTTTCAAGACGCCTCGCGGCCGGTTCGCCATCCCGTCGCGATGCCCATGCGCTCCGCGCGGAACAGGTGGGCGTCCATGGCCCGGAGATCCGGCGCCGGCCGCAGCGAAAAGCCGACTCGCGCCCGGATGTCCTTCTCGATGCGGGCGGGCGAGAAACCCAGCCCATCAGCGGCGCCGGGAGGCAGCCTGAGGGCCGACCTGCCAGGGGGACGTGCCCAAACCGTGCCCACGGCGGGGGACCGTATCAGGGCCGGGGGGTAGAAGTCAAGGGGACTGCCCCGCGTCTTCGAGCGCCCGCTTGAGGGCCCGCCGGTCCTCGGGCCCGATCGGCAGCAGCGGCAGCCGCACGTGGGCGCTCTGGATGATCCCCTGCATGAGCAGGATCTCCTTGGCTCGGGCGCGGTAGTCCCGCACCGGCGGGGCGAACAGCGCGTCGACCAGCCGCTGGATCCGGTCGCCCAGCTCGCGGGCGGTCTTCCAGTCGCCCCGCATCGCCGCCTCGTACACGTCCACGTGGGCGTGCGTGGCCACCGCGCAGGCGCCGAGGAGGGCGCCCTCCGCCCCGAGCAGGTAGGACTCCCAGATGAAGTTGTCGTTGCCGGTCAGGACCGTGATCGGCCGCGGCGCGCTCCGCACCACGTTGACGATCTCCCGGAAGCGCTTGGCGTCGAACAGCGCCTCCTTGATGGCGAGCACCTGGGGGATCTCGATCAAGCGCGCCAGCGTCTCGTCGCTGAAGTTGGTGCCGCCCAGGGCCGGCTGGAGCGTGAAGAGGATCATCGGCAGCCCGACCTCGTCGGCCACCGCCCTGTGGTACCGGTACGGCAGCTCGGGCGGGAGCGGCTGGCCCAGGTAGTCCGAGATCGGGAACACCAGGAGCGCGTCGGCGCCGGCCTCGCGAAACTCCCGGCCATAGCGCACCGCCTGCGCCGTGAACGAGGCCCCGAGCCCGGCTACCACCGGGATCCCGGTCCCCGCCAGCTCCTCCTTGTAGACCCGGATCACGCGGAGCTTCTCCTCCTGCCAGAGGTGCGGGCCTTCGCCGGTGTCGACGTTGACCGCCACCGCGCGGATCCCCTGCCCGGCGATCCACCGGACGTACTTCCGCAGCTCGGGCTCGTCGATCTCGCCGGTCTTGGTCATGGGGAGCACGGTCGCGGGAATGATGCCCTTCAGGTCGATCGCACTGGTCATTGGTGTCGCCTCCGGAGCTGTCGCCATGTGTTCGCGATGCCCTCTCGATTGCGCGTCCTACTCCTTCAGGTGCTCGTCGAAGATCCCGGTGATGTGGGTCACGTAGAAGACGGGGCGCTTCCCGCCCTTGGCCGCGGCCCGCCGGCACATCTCGCAGACGACGACCATCTGCGACAGGCGGAAGAGCGCCCGCGTGACGCCGGCCTTCACGTAGGATTCCAGGACCTCCCCGTCCGGTTTGGCGCCGAAGACCGTCACCGTGAGGGCATCGGGGTCGCGCCCCGACGACCACTCCCCTAGCCCTGCAGCAGCTTCCTCAAGAGGTCGTTGACGAGCTGCGGGTTGGCCTTGCCCTTGGTGGCCCGCATCACCTGGCCGACGAAGAAGTTGAACGTGCTCTCCTTGCCGCCGCGGTACTCGGCCACGGGACCGGGGTGCCGGGCGATGATCTCCTGGATGATCGCCTCCACCTGGCCCTGGTCGATGATCTGGCCGCCCTTCTGCTTCACGATCTCCGCCGGATCGGCGCCCGCGCCGTACATCTCGTCGAAGAACTCCTTGGCCATCTTGCCGCTGATCGTCCCGTTGGCCAGAAGGTCCAGCATGGCGCCCAGCCGCGCCGGCGTGATCGGGCTCGCCGTGATCTCCTTCCCATCCTTGTTGAGACGCCCCAAAAGCTCCACCATGACCCAGTTGCTGACGGTCTTCGGATCGGCGTGTGCCCGGACGGCGGCCTCGTAGTAGTCGGCCAGCGCCTGGCTCGCCGTGAGCACCCCCGCGTCGTATTCCGGAATCCCGTACTCGCGGGCGAACCGCGTGCGCTTGGCGTCGGGGAGCTCGGGGAGGCTCTTTCTGATCTCCTCGATCCAGGCCGGCTCCACGACCAGCGGCACCAGATCCGGGTCGGGGAAGTAGCGGTAGTCGTGGGCGTACTCCTTGGTTCGCATGGAGAGGGTGATCTCCTGGTCCGCGTTCCAGAGCCGTGTCTCCTGGACCAGTCGCTCGCCTCCCTCCACGGCCTTCCCCTGGCGCCGGATCTCGTAGTCCAGGGCCTTCTGGACGTTCTTGAAGGAGTTCATGTTCTTGACTTCCACCTTCGTCCCGAGCTCCCGTACGCCCTGGGGCCGGATCGAGACGTTGGCGTCGCAGCGGAAGCTCCCCTCCTCCATGTTCCCGTCGCAGACCCCGAGGTAAACCAGGATGGCCCGGAGCTGCCGCAGATACTCCGCCGCCTCCTCGGGCGTGCGGATGTCCGGCTCGCTCACGATCTCCATCAGGGGCATGCCGCAGCGGTTGTAGTCCACCAGGCTGGTCACGGCCTCTTCCATGACCCCGGCGTGGGTGAGCTTCCCCGCGTCCTCTTCCAGGTGGACGCGGCGGATGCCGACGCGTTTCGGCGCTCCGTCCACGGTGACCGTGACGTGGCCGTGCTCGGACAGGGGCAGCTCGTACTGAGAAATCTGGTAGGCCTTGGGGATGTCGGGATAGAAGTAGTTCTTGCGGGCGAACCGGGACATCGGCGCGATCGTGCAGTCGAGCGCCAGCGCCGTCCGGATGGCGAACTCCACCGCCCGGCGGTTGATGACCGGCAGCACCCCCGGCATCCCCAGGCAGATGGGGCACGTCTGCGTGTTGGGCGGCGCGCCGAAGGTCGTGCTGCAGCCGCAGAACATCTTGGAGCGCGTCAAGAGCTCCGCGTGGACCTCCAGGCCGATGACCGCTTCGAAATCAGGCATCGTGCACCCTCAGTTGGAGTAAGAGCCTCCGAGCCATCAGCCGTTAGCTTCGGACCCGATTTCTTGCCAACGGCTAACGGCTGATGGCTGCTCTAGTGCCAGATCGCATACACCGTGAACTCGTAGTGCGTCGCCGCACGATTCTTTTCGGCGATGGCCAGGCTGAAGGACGACTGATCCCCCGAGCGGAGGTCCCCCACGCTCACCCGCTGCGTCCCCAGGACCTTCTTCCGCCGATCGAGGAACTTCACCACCACCGTCACGTCCCGCGCCGAGGCCTTGTTGAAGTTCTTGACGGTGCCCTTCAGCGTGTCGATCCATCGCTCGGTGTCCAGGACCACCAGGTCGCCCTTCTTGGACTTGGCCGCGGAGGCCGTCCCTGCCCCGGCGAGCAGGATGCCCAGCGCCAGGCAGATGACCAGCCCCACGCGCAGGTAAACCCCGCTGACGTACCGCATGACTCTCCGCCCTCCTCCTACAGGTCCGGCCGCCGCGGGTGCCACGGCGTCGCCTGCTCGTAGGCGTGCGCTGCCCTGAGGATCGTCTCTTCGTCGAAGGGCTTGCCGATGAGCTGGAGCCCGATCGGGAGGCCGCCCTTCGTGAAGCCGCAGTTGACGCTGATCCCCGGAACCCCCGCCAGGTTCACGGAGATCGTGAAGACGTCCGCCAGATACATCTGCAGCGGGTCCTCGGTCTTCTCGCCGAACCGGAACGCCGCCGTGGGCGAGGTGGGGGTCGCGATCACGTCGCACGCCTCGAAGGCCCGGGTGAAATCCTGCCGGATCAGCGTCCGCACCTTGAGCGCCTTCAGGTAGTAGGCGTCGTAGTAGCCGGCGCTGAGGGCGTAGGTCCCCAGCATGATCCGGCGCTTCACCTCGGGGCCGAAGCCCTCGCGGCGCGTCTTCCGGTACATGTCGATCAGGTGCGCGGAGGTCGGCGTCCGGTAGCCGTACTTCACGCCGTCGTAGCGCCCCAGGTTCGAGCTGGCCTCGGCGGTGGCCACCAGGTAGTAGGTCGCGATGGCGTACTCGGTGTGGGGCAGCGTCACCGGCAGGGCCACGGCGCCCAGCCCCTCCAGCACTCGGATGGCCTCCCGGACGGCGGCCTCCACCTCGGGGTCCATCCCCTCGATGAAGTACTCGGCCGGGATGCCGATCCGGAGCCCCCGGACGTCCCCCGTGAGGGCGGCCTCGTAGTCGGGAACCGGCAGGTTCGCCGACGTGGAGTCCAGCGGATCGTGGCCGGCGATGGCCTTGAGCAGGATGGCGGCGTCCCGCACGTCCTTGGTCAGCGGGCCGATCTGGTCCAGCGAGGAGGCGTAGGCCACCAGGCCGTAGCGCGAGACGCGGCCGTAGGTCGGCTTCAGCGCGGCGACCCCGCAGAAGCCGCCCGGCTGGCGGACGGAGCCGCCCGTGTCGGTCCCCAGGGCCCCCGCGCACATGTCGGCCGCCACCGCCGCCGCCGAGCCGCCGCTGGAGCCGCCCGGCACGCAGTCGAGGTTCCAGGGATTGCGCGTCGGCTTGAAGGCCGAGTTCTCGGTGGACGAGCCCATGGCGAACTCGTCCATGTTCAGTTTCCCCAGCATCACGCTGCCGGCGTCGTGGAGCCTGCTCATCACCGTCGCGTTGTACGGCGGGACGAAGTTCTCCAGGATGCGCGAGGAGCATGTGGTCCGCACCCGCTTCGTGCAGATGACGTCCTTGATGCCCAGCGGAATCCCCGCCAGGGGGGGCAGGGGCTTCTTCTCCTGCTGGAGCTTCGCGTACCGCTGGGCAAAGGCGAGGGCGATGTGGGCGGTCAGGGTGTTGTAGGCCTGCACCCGCTCCTCGACCTGTCCGATCCGGACCAGGTAACTCTGCACCGCCTCCACCGGAGAGACCTCTCCCCGCTGAATCCGGTCGCGCAGCTCATGAATGGTCAACCGATACAGGTCCACCTTCTTCTCTCCCGGACTGGCCGTTCGCGATTGCGGATTGAAGATTGCAGATTTCAGATTGGAGAGGCATGCGCCGGTCCTTCAATCGCCAATCGGCAATGGCCAATCTCAAATCGGCAATCTCAAATCGCCAATCGGCAATCTCATCGCTCAGTCTTCGATGATCCGCGGCACGCGGAAGAAGACGTCCTCGCGGTCCGGGGCGTTCTCCAGCGCGTCCTCCTGCGTGAGGGACGGCCGCACCCTATCCTCCCGCATCACGCTGACCATGGGGATGACCGTGGTCGTCGGCTCCACCGCCGAGGTGTCCAGCGCGTTCAGCTTGTCGATGTACCCCAGGATCGCGTCCAGCTGCGCGGTCATCCGCTCCTGCTCATCGTCCGTCAGCTCCAGTCGCGCCAGCCGCGCCACCTGCTCGACTTCCGCCCGCGTGATCTTTGCCACGGAATGCCCCCTTCGAATCTAACCGCCAAGGCGCCAAGACGGCTTCCCTGATTACGAACCGTTCAGGCGCGCTCCAGTCGGACGTAACTCGCCGCCAGCTTCTTGCGCCCCACGCCGGCGAAGGTCACGACCACCTTCAGGTCCTCCCCCTCGCCGATCCGCTCCCTGATCGTCCCGATCCCCCAGTCGGGGTGCCGCACGCGCATCCCCACCTGCAGGTGATCCACGAACGGCTCCTCCGCCTCGTACTTGGGAACTCGGCACTGGGGACTCGGCACTGGGGACTCTTGCCTGAATCCCTCGCCCCTGATCCCTGAGCCCTGCCGCATCCCGATCCCGTTCACCCGCTCCGTCAGCCGCTCCGGCACCTCGTCCAGGAAGCGCGAGGGCAGATTGAAGTTGTCCGAGTTGTACATCCGGCGGGAGAGGGCGGCGCTGAGGTACAGCCGCTGCCGGGCGCGCGTCATCCCCACGTAGCAGAGGCGCCGCTCCTCCTCCAGCTCGGCGTCGTCGCCGAGGGAGCGCGTGTGCGGGAAGACCCCCTCCTCCATCCCCGTCATGAAGACCACCGGGAACTCCAGGCCCTTGGCCGAGTGGAGCGTCATCAGGGTGACGGTCCCCTTGCCCTCCACCAGCTCGTCGACGTCGGCGATGAGGGCCACGCTGTCGAGGAAGGCCTGCAGACTCTGGTCCTCGCTCCGGTCCAGGAACTCCCGCGCGGCCGAGACCAGCTCCTGCAGGTTCTCCATCCGGGATTCGGCCTCGACCGTCCCCTCGGCCTTGAGGTCGGCCAGGTAGCCCGTCGTCTCCAGGAGATCCAGGATGAGGTCCGGGACCGTGACGACCGGGAGCTTCGCCCGGGTCTTCTCGACCAGCGCCACCAGACCTCCCAGGGCCTTCAGGATCTTCGGTCCCAGGATCTTCCGCTCGGCGATTTGCTTGCAGGCGTCCCAGATCGAGGTCCGCTCGGCGATCGCGAGGCCCTCCAGCTTCTCGACCGTGACCTGCCCGATCCCCCGGGGCGGGACGTTCACGACCCGCTTGAAGCTCTGGACGTCGTCGGGATTCGCCACCAGGCGCAGGTAGGCGAGGAGGTCCTTGACCTCCTTCCGGTCGTAGAAGCGGAGTCCCCCCACGATCACGTAGGGGGTGAGGTCGCGGCGCAGGGCGTCTTCCAGGACGCGGGACTGGGCGTTCGTCCGGTAGAAGACCGCGAAGTCGTCGAGCGAGTGGCCGTCCTCCGCCGCCAGCTCTCGGATCTGCCGCACGACGAAATCCGCCTCGGCCTGCTCATCCCGGGCCTGGTACAGGACGACCGGCCCGCCCGCCGGATTCTCCGTCCAGAGCGTCTTGCCCTTCCGCCCCCGGTTCCGGGCCACGACCCCGCCGGCGGCATCCAGGATGGTCTGCGTGGAGCGGTAGTTCTGCTCCAGCTTGATGACCTTGCAGCCCGGATGGTCCCGCTCGAAATCCAGGATGTTGTTGAGGTCCGCCCCTCGCCACCGGTAGATGGACTGGTCGTCGTCCCCCACCACGGTGAGGTTCCCGTGGCGGCGGGTCAGGTGGTTCACGATCTGGTACTGGGCGTGGTTCGTGTCCTGGTACTCGTCCACCAGGACGTAGCCCCAGCGATTCTGGTAGTACTCCAGGACGTGCGGGCGGTCGCGGAACAGGAGGACCGTGAGCATCAAGAGGTCGTCGAAGTCCACCGCGTGGCTGGCCCGGAGCCGCTCCTGGTACAGGCTGTAGACCTTGGCCGTCCGCTCCTCGGTGAAATCGGCGGCCATCCCGGCGTACTCGCCCGGCGTCTGGAGCTCGTTCTTGGCCCGGCTGATCCGCGCCGCGACGGCGCGCGGGTTCAGAGCCCGCCCTGAGAGGTTCAGCCCCTTCAGGCAGTCCCGGATGACGTTGAGCTGATCCGCGTCGTCGTAGATCACGAAGCTGCTCCGGAGCCCCACCTCGTCGTGCCACTTCCGGAGGATCCGGACACAGGTGGAGTGGAACGTGCCCAGGGCGACGTCGCGACCTCGTCCGCCCAGGAGCTGCTCCACGCGCTTCCGCATCTCGTCGGCGGCCTTGTTGGTGAACGTCACCGCCAGGATCTGCCAGGGTTGCACCCCCCGTCGCGCGATCAGGTGCGCGATGCGCCGCGTGATCACGCGGGTCTTCCCCGACCCGGCGCCTGCCAGGATGAGGAGCGGGCCGTCGCCGTGCTGCACCGCCTCCTGCTGGGGCGGGTTCAGATCAGTCAGGATGGGGTCGAGCGTCATGGGATTGGCGCGTTCCTTCGAGGGGGAATTCGGGTGATCGGATGTGGTTTTCGAACAGGGGGGATTATAGACCAGCCAACTCGTCCTGCAAAAACAAAAGCGAGCGGCGCGGCGGCGGAGGGTCGATCAGATCGGGAGTGCGCGCAGATCGGACGCGCAGCAAAGAAACGGGCTCCCCGAGGGCGGAGACGTGACACCAGGATGACTCTGTGCAAGAATGTGGCCGCTTCCAACACCCCTCAACCAGGAGCGGCGTCATGACCTTCGACATCGCGTACATCGGCCACTACACCAAGGATACCATCGTCTACCCACATCTCACCCGGATGGTGGACGGCGGCGCGTTCAATTACGGCGCCAACGTCGCCGCGCGGATGGGGCTCCACGCGGCGGTCGTCACGCGGCTGGCCCGCGAAGACTGGCACGTCGTGGAGGGGCTGGAGCGGCTGGGCGTCACCGCCTTCGCGCGGGAGACGCCGCACTCCACCTGCCTGCGCCTGATCTATCCCACGGCCAACCTGGACGAGCGGACCATCGAGCTCACCAGCTCGGCGGGACCCTTCACGGTGGAGGAGGTGGAGGGCCTCCAGGCCAAGGCGTACGTCATCGGCGCCTCGGTGCGGGGCGAGGTGCCAAACGAGGTCGTGGAGGTTCTGGCCGCCAAAGGAGGCATCCTGGCCCTGGACGTGCAGGGATTCCTCCGGATCATCCGCGACGGAGTCATGGTTTCTGATGGGTGGCCCGGAAAGGAAGACATCCTGCGGCACACGGCCGTGCTCAAGACCGACGCGGTCGAGGCGAAATTGATCACCGGGGAACCGGATCGGTATGCGGCCGCGAAGCGCCTGGCCGCCTATGGTCCGCGCGAGGTCCTGCTCACCCACGGGGGCGGCGTCCTGGTCCTGCACGACGGGCAGTTCCACGAGGCCCCGTGGGCGCCCGAGGCGGTCCGGGGGCGCAGCGGCCGCGGCGACACCTGCACGTCGGCCTATCTCACCCGACGCCTGTCGGCCCCCCCGAAGGAGGCCGTGACCTGGGCAGCCGCCGTCACGAGCCTCAAGCTGGAAGCCGAAGGCCCCTTCGCACGGACGATCCCCGAGGTTCAGGCGCTGTACGAGCGGCTGAAAGGGAAGGTGACGATTAGAGTGTGATGGGGGACGCCCTTAAGTCTGATGGGGGACGCCCTTAAGTTATTTAAGATATTCCGCCTCTCGCTGCGTGTGATGGGGGACGCCCTTAAGTTATTTAAGATATTCCGCCTCTCGCTGCGAGATTGAGAAGCCAGTATGGTGTCCCCGGAATGTACGGATCGACGTGCATCACGTGTTCAACCGCCGTTCGTCGGGCCCTCTCTACATCCCCAGGAGCGGCCGGAGCGCCTCCGCCTCGGGCCGGTCCTTGACCACCACCAGAAGATAGAGGCCGCGGGGGTCGAGGTGGTCCATCAGCAGCCTGGCGTCGTCCGGCGTGAGCGACCCCCGAATCAAGAGCGACCGCTTGGCCGCCTGGACCATCCGGAAGTACGGCAGCATCTCGCTGAGCGGCGGGCCGATGGCGTCGTTGTTGATCTCGAGGCAGCGGAGCTCTTCGATCTCCAGGAAGGCATCCAGGATGAACATCGAGGTGGAGTGGAGGTGGATGAAGCTGTTGGCGTAGCGCCCGGCGAGGTAGCGGTCGAGCGGCTGGAGGAACTTGCGATACAGCGCCGGCGAGTATAGGCCCGAGGCGTCCTCCTGCATCCGAATAATCGGCCCGGGCGCCCACAACTGATACATGCCGTCGAAGTATCCGCCGTGGAAGAGCGGGAGGTGTTTCCAGATCTCCACGGTGATCTCGTCGAAGACGTGCGTGGCGCGCCAGAGCGCCCGCCTGGCCCGCTCGGGCTCCTCCAGGATGTCCAGGATGCTCTGGGTGTGGCCGCGCAGTTCCCCCAGGATATCGCAGGGACCGATGAGCGCCCCGTGGCTCACCGGATACCGGCCGGCCGAGTGGCGCACCAGGGCCTCGGCGAACTCGACGTACTTCTTGACCCAGGGGTTCTCCCGGTCGAGCCGAAGGGCTTCCATTTCTACCCAGCTTGCCGATCGGTCTTCGCCCAGGACGTTGCCGGGCAAGATGCGGAGCCGACTCTCCAGCATTCCGGAAAGCCAGG
>Ga0315294_10010175_pt1 | contig 10319 bp, 6 predicted proteins | sample YL17G13_40_MG_FD_203626 | JGI IMG/M metagenome (GOLD analysis project Ga0315294, IMG submission 203626) | Sediment microbial communities from Yellowstone Lake, YNP, Wyoming, USA - YL17G13_40 | ecosystem: Environmental > Aquatic > Freshwater > Lake > Sediment | place: USA: Wyoming | collected...
GCCCGAAAAAAAAATGCAGGAATGACGCGGTTTCCAAGGGAGCCATTTGGAATGGGATTGTAATGTAGGTTCAAGCTCATTTATAATAATCAGGAAATGATCAAGGAAATCACGGCCAGGACCCTGCTCTCTTCCTCCAAGCATCCCGACCCCTGGTTCGGGGTCAAGTACACGATGAACCTCTACCGGGGCTGCCAGCACCAGTGCATCTACTGCGACTCCCGGAGCGAGTGTTATCAGATCGAGGACTTCGCCGAAATCCTGGTGAAGGTGAACGCCATCGAGCTGCTCAAGAAGGAGCTGCCCTCCAAGCGGGTCAAGGGCACGGTCGGCCTGGGCTCAATGAACGACTGTTACATGCCCGTGGAGGAGCGCTTCCGCCTCACCCGCCAGGCCCTTGAGTTCGTCGCCCGACACTGTTTCCCCGTCCACATCATCACCAAGAGCGACTTGGTCTTGAGGGACCTCGACCTGCTCAGGGAAATCGCCAAGGTCTACGCCGCGGTGTCCTTCACCATCACCACGGCGGATGAAGAGCTCGCCGCCAAGCTTGAGCCCGGCGCCCCATCCCCGTCCCGAAGATATCAGGCGATCAAGACCTTATCGGATCAAGGCATCTACACGGGCATCACGCTTATGCCGGTCCTGCCCTTCATCGAGGACAACGAAGAAAATATCCTGGCCATCGTGGACCGCGCCCGCGAAGCCGGGGCGAAGTACATCATCGCCTCGTTCGGGATGACGATGCGGGACCGCCAGCGGGCCTATTATTACGGGAAACTCGACCGCCTGTTCCCAGGCCTGAGGGAAAGGTACGAGAAGCGTTTCGGAGATCAGTACTCCTGCGGAGCCCTGAGCGCCGGGAAACTGGAAAAGATGTTCCAAGAAGCCTGCGCCCGGTACAGCATCGCCACCCGGATGACACAATACGCAATGGAAACTTCCCAACTCCAGCTCGGCCTTTTCGACCCCGGGGCCCATGCCGGGAAAGCCTGAGGAATGAGACAATTCGCCTGGGCGATCATCCCTCTTCTGAGCATCCTGCCTGCGCTGTCCCCGGGACAGGAAGGGCCCTCTCTCACCGTCCCCCTGGACTCCCTGACCTTCGACCGCGTCCATCTCGTCTCCAAGGTCCTGCGCCTGGACCGGGTCAACAACCAGGTGGAGGAGGGCCTGGCCACGGACGAGCCCAAGTATCCCAAACAGAGCGAGGAGGCTGCGGTCCTGGGCTTCGTCCTCAAGGCCCACGACCCCCAAGGCCAGAGGGTCCTGATCGGCCCCTGGGGGGTCGCCAAAGCACAGGGCTTGATCCTCCAGGACATCCGTCTGCTTCCCCCCGGGGAGCGGGAAAAGCTCAAGGTGGCCTGGTTCAAGATCGAGCCGACAAGGGGGAAGGACGGCAAGGGGTTCAGCAACGAGCAGTGGGTCGTGAAGGACGGGCAGGCGCAGAAGGTCTGGGCCTGGGACACGCTCCGCTATCAGGAGTCCGTCTGGGACAGTGCGAACTCCTGGACGAAGATTGCGAGCGTCTGCCCGGTGCAGTTGGACCCGCACGACTTCGGCACCATGCGTTTCAAGGTCGCGGTGGAGTATCGGGGTCGGAAGGCTGTTTCGGAGGGAATCGAGACCATGGAGAAAGACGGCGACATCAGGGCCCACCGAATCAGCGTGCGGGGGAATACCGGAAACGACTTATTGGACTGGGCCTGTTCGTTCTTCAACCTGCCCTATATCTGGGGAAGCGCCAGCATTAACCGCCGCGATGAGGACCATCAGGCCGAGAAGTACATCGGGGCCGACTGCGCGGATTTCGTGGTCTGCGCCGCTCGCCGGGCGGGTTACCGGGTGCCCTACCGGGGGTCACAGTACCTAAAGCCCTACACCCTTCCCATCGCCAGGCCGGACACGGTGAACCTGAAGGGCGCTTACCTTGTCCGGGACCGGACCGTCCTGGTGGACGACAGCGACCCTAAGGCCGTGCATCGGGGCGACCTCGTGCTGTGGTCGAACCACGTCGCGATGTTCGCCGCGGACAACGGAAACGGCATCCTGGACACGGGGGACGAGGTGGTTCAGATCCTGTTTCACGAGCCGGCCCGGCTCCCTATCCAGGAAGCCTTTGCCGGCACCTTCGCCGTGGTCCGGTTCAAGCCCAACCTGAAGAGGGCACGTTGAGTCCGGACACATCCCCTTCCCGGCAGACGACCCTCGCCCTCTGGGTCCTGATCTCCACCCAGCTCATCACCAGCGCGACCTACATGGTCGCCAAGCTGGGCCTGCGCGAGTTCACCCCCTTCGCCTACGGCTGTTTCCGCTTCCTGCTCGCGGGCCTGGTCTACCTGGCGATCCTGAAGGCAGGGGGAAAGCTCCGGCTGCCCCCCAGGAGCGACTGGGGGAAGTTTCTCGGGCTGGCCTTTGTGTGCGTTCCCCTGAACCAGGGCATCTTCCTCTACGGAATCAAATACACCCTCGCCGCGCACGGCGCCCTGTTTTACGCCACCACCCCGATCATGGTCCTCTGCCTCTCCTGCCTCTGGCTCAAGGAGCGGCCCACGCCTTTTAAGATCCTGGGCGTCCTGCTCGGCTTCGCGGGCGTCATCCTCGTGCTCTTCGACAAGGGCATCCATCTCTCCCCGGACACCCTGAAGGGGGACCTCCTGCTCATCGTGGCGGTTCTCACCTGGGCGCTTTACACCATCCAGGCCAAGAAGCTTCTCGTCCGCTACACGCCGCTCGAGGTGACGGGCTTCTCCTTGGTCCTGGGCTCGCTCCTCTTTTTACCTTTGGGAATCCCGGCCGCGTTCCGGCAGGACTACTCCCTGGTCACCGGAGCCGGCATCTTCTCCATCCTTTATCTCGCCCTGATGACCTCAGTCGTGGCCTACCTGGTCTGGTCCTGGGCCCTGTCCCACCTGGAGGCCAGCAAGGTGGCCATCGTGGCCAACCTCCAGCCCCTCATCGCCGCGCTCCTCGCCTGGCTCTTTCTCGGCGAGACCGTCACAATCCGCTTCTTCCTCGGCGCCGCGGTCGTCCTCGTCGGGGTCGTCCTTACGGAGAAAGGATAAGAAAGACTCATTGTAAAATTAGCATAGCAAAGTTAGCATTTCAAAATGTTAAACAAATTCAACCCCTTGCCTTCTAAAGACTTACTCTTACGTTTCTAAGACCAGCCACCGCTCGAACCCCCCTCATTTCAGGCATAACTCAAGGATTTGCAAAAGACTAAAGGACCGCCTTCCGAAGGCTTCCCGCCATGTTCCCGCCGACTTCTCGCCGTATTCCCGCCGTGTTCCCGCCGATTTCCCGCCGATTTGACGCCAATTTCTCGCCAATTTCACACTAATTTCACGCTAATTAATGCCGCACCAAGGCCGCGACCCAAAAAGGTCTTAAGGCCGGATGGGGAAGGTCTGGTATGCTCAAGCGGAAACCGTGATCTAACGGCCCAATGGTTTCCCGATAAGTCGGGATCTTCGCTTCGCTCCGACAAGGGGCCGAGGGAAACTAAAAAGGCGGGGCTGAAAAGCCCCGCCTGGTAAATGACGGAGAGAAATTAGCGGACGACCACGAGTTTCTTAGTCTCGGCGAACCCTCCGGCCTTAAGGCGGTAGAAGTAGACCCCGCCTGGCACTCTGTGGCCCTGGTCGTTTCTCCCATCCCAGCGCACGGAGTAACGGCCAGGAGCCTTGGACGGCTCGCTTACCAAGCACCTTACCACCTGGCCTGAGATGTTGTAGACCGTGAGGTCAACGGAAGAGGCCTTGGGCAAGGCATAGGCGAACCGGGCCTCGGAGGTCATGGGGTTGGGATAGCCCGCAGCCAAGGAAAACTCTTTGGGCAAGTTTAGGTCAGCCAACTCCGAAGACTGAGGCCCGCCTTTCCCCTTGGGCTCGGCCTGACAGAGCTCAAGATACCCCAGAGTTCCCAACGTCCCGCTCTTCTTGCGAATCACGAACTCCACCATACTGTCGGCATAGAGTTCCTGGGGCACCCAGGCTTCCCCTCTAATCACGGAACGATTGGGGACCGCCACATTCGCGAACGTTGCCCCGTCCACCTTGACCTCCAAGCCGGTAGGAGAACCCGTCTCCTGATAGTAGGAGGCTCGGAGGAGATAGAGCTTCCTCGGGTCCAGGTGCCGGAAGCGGTAGGAGAGATAGGAGCCGTCCGTATCTACGGTCTTCTCAGGATGGCGGGCGTATTGCTGATAGCCTCCCCTATGAACCGTATACGGACTGGCCCGCTCCTGGCCGGCATCCAGGGAGAAGAAACCCCCGAGAGGACCTACGGTAGTAGCAAAGTACTCCTGATACGGCGGGGCATCGTCCTCGGTCCAGATGCCGTAGAGCACCGTGCCCATGATGAACGGTGCAAACGCCACCTGGGGAGAGGCGGAACGCTGGGGCGTATTCGACCAGTTGTTGGGAGGCTGCCAGCCCTCCCAGGTTCGATAGGCGTAGTAAATCTCGCCATCCCCCTGGCCCCAGACGCAGTAGGAGCCCGCAGCCATCTGAGGCGTCGCATAGTCGCTGGGAAGATAGGCCACCCGCTCCCGAGGAAACCAACCCTCCCAGAGATCCTTGAAGCGATAGGTTACCTGGGGAGGGAAGACCCCAGACTCGACCCAGGCCACATGGGCCCTGTCCCCGTAGACCTCGATGTTCGGATCGTGATTTTGAGTGGCGGGATTGGAGATCGGATACGGAGAAGACCAGGGGTCGGGACTGTCAATGAATTTGGTGGAGTAGAAAATCTGAGCCCCTTTAGTCCAGGCCGCATGCAGGGAGTTAGACCAGGGATATCGGGCGAGGGAGGGACGGAGACAGGGTGTCCCCGTGGGTCCATCAACCGTCAGCGGTTGAATCTGAGACGGGTTAAAGGGATCGAACATCCCGTAGAGGATCGTCCACTGGGCATCGGGCTCGGGACCCTGCTGGTGGAAGATCACATGGCCGCGGTCCATTTCATTGGGGGCCACATCGGTCACCAGAGCGGGAGGGCCCACAGTATAGTTCGTCCCCGGAGCGTAAAGGGCGAAGGGGCTCGTCCAGGGCGCGCCCCAGGGCCGGCCCACATAGAAGATGGTGTGCTCGTCATCCGAGAGGTAGACCACGTGAGGGTTACCCATGCCATCCAGCGCGATAGCCGGGTACTGGCCCACCCCGAGCAGGACCTTCGGAGACCACGAACCCCCACCGTCAGTGGAGATAGTGTAATACACATGATACCCTCCGCTCCCGCCACTGTGATAGACGGCATGGAGGGTCGTATAGGTCCCCTCCTGCCGGACCAGCTTGCGCTGGGAGTTGAAGTCCGAGGCCTCAGAACTGGCCGAGGTCAGGGACTTGAACTGATAGGTGGGGGTGAGGGAGTAGATGCCCTGGTTCCCTTGAGGCGTCGAGCTTATACCTGCAAAGACCGCGGCTGGCATTGTGCCATCAATTGCCAGGTCATTGGCAGCGTTAGGAAGTAAGCTTCCAACATCCACCCATTCCGCCCCCCCGTCAACAGTCACGAAGGTTTGACCGGGTGTCGTACGCGTTGCCGCATAAAGGATCTCCGGCTCAGAGGGATCTAAGGTTAAGGCTGAAACTTCCTGACCGGGTAATCCGCAAACCTCCCAATTTTGGCAGCCGTCACTGCTCTTATACACCCCTTCGCCGGTACGGGTGTAGACCTTGTTGGCATCCAACGGGTTGGCATGGATGTCGAAAGGTGCATAATAAAGGGGCAGGCCTTGGCCAGGATCGCTCCAATGATCCCCCTCATCTGTGGACCTTCGAATATTGGTATTCCCGCTATTGTCTACGCCCCCGGCATAGACCCACCTCCGAGAATCAATGGCAATGGAAACGACGGAGCTCGGAGCTCCAGAAGGAAGGCTCTCCCAAGTGCCCGGGTCACCGCCGTATCTGCTCCTCAGAATAGCGGCAGAGCCAAATGGCGGTGGTGGCGGTGGAATGCCGCTGGCGATAACCTGGTAGATGACGTTCGGGCTTACGGTATCGATGGCCACGTCCTGGTTGTCGTCAGGGTACTGGGGTTCAATGGTATAAACATCCTCCCAGCTACCACCGCCATCGATAGTTCGGCTGCAAAAGTATCTATTGATGGGTAAGCTTGAGGTCGTAAAGGCCCGCTCCGGATTTTTAGGGTCCGTGGCGACGTGGTTGAAATATTTACCGCTGTGGACAACCACCCAGTTATGGCCTTGATCGTTACTCTTTTGTACGGTCTCCGCAAAATCCGTTAAACAATACATCGCGTCCGGAAGAGCGGTGCTGAGCCCCCAGACCCCTTGAGCTTTACATAGCCCGTTCACCTTCTGCTGCCAGGTCAGGCCGCCGTCCTGGCTCCAGTACATGGTGCGGATCTCCGCGGCGTAAACAAGGGAAGGATTCCCGGAGTGGAGGCTCAAGGTGTAGATCCTTTTGCCGCATAGCCCGGTGTTCGACGGAGCCCAGTTCAAGCCACTGTCCTCGCTCCTAAAGATGCCGATGTCTGTGCTGGCCAGAAGAACCGTGGAGGAAACGGCAACTAATGAGGTTACGGCATTAACCGGAGGAAGCTGAACCTCTTGGACCCAGGTCTCTCCTCCGTCTTTGCTCCAGCGAACCCAGCCGGGATCGGTGTGGTTAGGCCCATTATCGGCCACCCAAAGCTTCAAACCTGTTGGATCATTGGGGTCCAGGGCGACACCCCGAACATCGTAGTCCGGCAACTTCCTGTCCCAGGTGGTTCCGCCGTCCAGGCTGCGGTAAAACCCCATGCCGGTCGGCGGGTCTGGCCAGTGGACATTTCCACCAGCGAGGTAAATCCGGCGAGGGGTTGTCGGGACAACCTTGATGGAGACCACATCCATGTCGGAACTGGGAAGGGTTCGAGAATCCCAACGAACACCCCCGTTGGTGGTGATGTATAAATTGGGATCGTATAGATTGGCCCACCCGCCGAGGACCACGAACTCGGTGTTAGCAGGATCAATCCCGAAGGAGTTGGCTATGATATTCTGAAGCCCCTCGCTCCGGTCCCCCCAGTGGTCGCCCCAGTCATTGCTCCACCAAACCGTCGAGCCTTCGGCTGAGTAGACAAAACTTGCATCGTTGTAGCCACAGATGACGCAGGCATTGCCGCCGTTTTTGTGCTCCCAGTCATTGAGGGTGTTGTCAGTGCGGAAGGTGGCGTAAAGGCTTCCAGTGCCAAGGCCTGAGGCATAAGCATACCACTTGTTTTGGATTGGATCGTAACCGGTCGCCAGAACGTCCTTGTCCGAGTAATAGAGGGGAGAGAGGTACTGCCAGGACGGCATCCCGGCCAGTGCTGTGCCGGCACTCAGCAAAGCAATGCAGGTGATGACTATTTTCCGAAACATCGTGTTACCTCCTTTCCGTTTTTAGCGTTCCTTACCATGGACTTTGACTATCTTCGCCAAAGCCTGATTTCGCCCGGACACCACCCTCAGGATGTATACCCCTTCCGCCACCTCCTTTCCCTCTTCGTCTTTCCCGTCCCAGCGCCAAAAAAAGGATGAGCCTTTTTTTACTGAGCCTGAAATGGTGCAGACCGCTCTGCCGATAGCATCGTATATTTCGAGAAGCACTTTACCCTCCTCGGCACCCTTCACCACCAGGGCAACGTCAGCCTTAGAGGGATTCGGAAATACTCTCAGGAACAGAGAAGGCTCGCCCAGCGTTGCTTTTCCTCGTTGACCCTCCTTAACGCCGGAAGGCTCCAAGGATTTTCGTTTATAATAAAATCGAGGGATATCCAGGGTATCATCTCGACCATCCCGCCAGACGAGGTGCAAATACCTACGACCCAACGACATCGCCGGCCACTCTGAATTCCCCCGCGCATAGGTCAGGCGCCATTCCGTTTCCCAGGTCAAGCCGAGATCCGTGCTCATCCGATAAAAAATCTCAAAGTTCTTCCTAGGGTCCGGGGCCACCCGATCGTCCTGCCAAGCCACATGGAGGGTGTCTCCCTGATCAACGATGTCCGACCAGGTTGCCCGATGCTCCACGCAGAGGGTATCGAAGGGAAGCCAAGACCCGGCACTATCTACACTCGTGCGGTAGAAGATGTCTCCGGTCCAGGGATAAGGCGAGTATTTGTAGTCAGGCCAAATAACATGCGGATTCCCCAGATAATCCGCACACACTACCGATTTCTGGGAACCCAATATTGGTGGCGTCGTATCGGATATCACTCTGCCCGGCTCAAAAGTCCTGCCCCCGTCCATGCTCCGCTGGGCATAAATGGTGATCACCCCCTGCCGATAATTCTCCCAGCTCACATAAACCAGAGATCCCCGAACAGCCAGGGAAGGATAATTCCCGTTTTCCAGATCAACCAAGGGCTGCCAGGTTGCCCCATGATCCGTGCTCTTCCTGAACCCTGCGGGACTGCTATAGTCGTTCAGAGTAGCCGCGACGTAGACGCTATCCCCACAAGCTGCAACCCGGGGCATTCGAACCATAGGCCCAGTCATCAGGGAATCAATCGAACTCCAGCTCATACCGCCATCAGTGCTACGGCGAAAAGACACCTGGTAGTTATAGTTCGGACGACCCTTCGTGTCGATCCAGACAACATATACATAAGGACCATTCGCAGCGATATCGGGATCGTAGCTTGAGGCACTATCCTCCCGGCTGAGAAGGGTGTCAGAACTCCAGGTTTCCCCTTCATCCGTGCTACGCTTATACCAGACTTCGGAAGTATAAGTGCTAGCCGTGTCACTGCTTCCGGTTTGCCGCCAGACCACATGAACGGTATCCCCGGAAGCAACAACATGTGGCTCGTAGGACCCCCCGGGAAGATAGCACAACCGCGCATCCGGCCCCCAGCCGGGCTGGGCGAAGGCTGCACCCCCCAACCAGAACAAAATTACAATGCCTTTGAAAATCCTCATGGTTTCATCTACGATATGAACCATCTTTAATCTTACACCCAAAGGGCTTAAAATGCAAGCTAATTTCCATATCAGGTCGTTTATTCACTCCCGCCCTGGCTCGCAGACCCCAAGAGCACGAAATCGGCAGCGGGGTCCGAAGGATCCACGGCAAGACAGAGGGGCCAAGCATCGCCGAGGCCGTTGTCTTTCTGGATCCAATTCACACCTCTATCTATCGTTTTAAAAACATTGGGGTTGTTTATAAAGTTACCGCCAACGTAGGCGACAAGAGGGTTCTGGGATGCAATAGTCACACAGGTTGGGCCACTCATATCGCCACCGATCACCGTGGGGCTCCACGTCTCCCCCTCATCCGAGCTTTTAAACAAATACGCATGATCGTCGGAAGCGTAAAGGATCTTCTCGCCGCCTCCGGAGCCTATCGCCATGTCCACGGCCCGACCGACGAAGGGGCCGTTCATCCACTGCCAGGAAGGCATGCCTGCGTAAGCGAACGCGCATGCGATCAAACCCAGCACCACAGCCAGCAAGGCGATCTTCATTTCAATCCTCCTTTTTTGCCTTTGCTTGAGTTTGACCGCGACTTAGCGAAGCACCACGATCTTTCGTGCGATGCTTTTTCTGTTTGAGTTGATCCTCAAAAAGTAAACCCCGCTACTCACCTCCTTCCCTTTTTCATCCCGGCCATCCCACGATAAAACCGCTTCTGAGTTTCGGCTTCTTTCCTGCGGTGCTGGATATAACCGCCTCACAACTCTACCGGTGGCGTCGTAAACCAGAGCCTGTCCCACGAACATACCTAATATTCGTATGCGGCAATGGCTTCGCGAAGGATTCGGTAGGATGTCAATTCTAACCGCAGACCCTTTTGTGAGAGATTCCCGCTCAACTCCAGAAGAGAAAAGCGTCTTCTGCTTGTAAAAGACGTTTTGAAGACCTACATTCGTCGTATCATCGCGATCGTCCCACCAAACCAGATGAAGCAGGTCAGTGCTTCGTGAAAGACAAGGTCCGTAGGAATTCCTTGGGGCGTAGGTGAGACGCTCTTCTTGCCCCCAGTTTAACCCCCTATCCGTGCTCATGCGATAAAAAAGCTCAAAGTTCCTACCGGGGTCCACCCGCTCATCCTCGGTAACCACATGTAGAGTATCTCCCTGAGCAATGGCATCCGAATCCATCGCCCGGTGCTCCACGGTCAGGCTCTCCTCTGGAGCCCAGGTCGCACCCCCATCCGTGCTCCGGCGAATGAAGATGTCCCCGGTCCAATCATAGGGTGAATACTTCCGATCCATCCATACGGCATAGACATTCAGCGTATCCCTGCCGGTTAAACATGGGAAAATCGAGTTTCTGTTATCATCGCTCGACATCATCCACATCGAAGCCCAGGTTTGGCCTCCGT
>Ga0315294_10010176_pt1 | contig 10319 bp, 7 predicted proteins | sample YL17G13_40_MG_FD_203626 | JGI IMG/M metagenome (GOLD analysis project Ga0315294, IMG submission 203626) | Sediment microbial communities from Yellowstone Lake, YNP, Wyoming, USA - YL17G13_40 | ecosystem: Environmental > Aquatic > Freshwater > Lake > Sediment | place: USA: Wyoming | collected...
GATGAAGGCGGCGTACTCCCCGCCCGCAATGACGGCGTGCTTGATCACCTCCGCCATGCCCGAGGCGAATTCGGTGTCGCTCAACGTGTCGAGGAAGGCGACGTCGGCGAGGACGCGACGGGGCTGGCAGAAGCTCCCGATGAGGTTCTTCCTGCCCCGGAAGTCAATGCCGGTCTTGCCGCCCACCGACGCGTCGACCATCGCGAGGAGGGTCGTCGGCAGGTATTCGAAAGCCACGCCGCGGAGCCAGGTTGAGGCGGCGAAGCCGGCGAGGTCGGAGACCGTGCCCCCGCCGAAGGCGATGACCGTGGAGGAGCGGTCGATGCCCCGTTCCAGGAAGGCGCCATAGAGGGACTCGAGAGACTCGAGGGTCTTGGCCGCCTCGCCGCGGGGCACGACGACGCGGGGCAGGTCTGGGAGGGCGGCCCCGTGGAGGCGGAGAGCCTCCTGGTCGGCGATGATGATCGCCCCACCCCGCCAGGCCGCCGTTGTCGGAGGCTCGAGGGCGGCGACGCGGACGAGGGAGTCCCCGTCGCGGCCGCGGACCGTGAAGTCCATCCTAGGCCTTCCCGCCCGCGCCCTCGTCCCCGTCGAGCCCGTCCATGAAGGCGCGGAGGCGGCGGAGCCTGTCCATGAGGCGCGCGAAGGCCGGCGGGTCGAGTTGCTGTTCCTTGTCGCTCATCGCCCTTTGTGGATCGATGTGGACCTCGATCTCGAGGCCGTCGGCGCCCGCGGCCACCGCGGCCAGGCTCATGGGCTCCACCATGCCGAGGACGCCCGTGCCGTGCGAGGGGTCGATGAGGATGGGCAGGTGGCTCGTGGCGTGGACGGCGGGGATCATGGAGAGGTCGAGGGTGTTCCGCGTGTAGGTCTCGAAGGTCCTGATGCCGCGCTCGCAGAGGAGGACCTGTCCGTTGCCCTCGGCGAGGATGTACTCGGCGCAGTTGAGCCACTCCTCGAGGGTCGAGTGCATGCCGCGCTTGAGGAGGACGGCCCTGCCCGACTTCCCGGCCTCGCGGAGGAGGGAGAAGTTCTGCATGTTGCGCGCCCCGATCTGGAGGACGTCGGCGTACTCACCCACCCAGGAGACGTCGCGCGTGTCGATGACCTCGGTGACGATGGGAAGCCCCGTCTCACGCCGGGCCTTCTCCAGTATCTTGAGGCCCTTGAGGCCGAGGCCCTGGAAGGCGTAGGGGGAAGTGCGCGGCTTGAAGGCTCCGCCGCGGAGCATGGCGGCCCCGGCTTCCTTCACAGCCACGGCGGTGCGGACCGTCTGCTCCTCGTTCTCCACCGAGCAGGGGCCGGCGATGACGACGAGTCCCTCGCCGACGCGAACGCCAGCTATCTCGACGACGGAGCGCCCGTGGTCGGGGCGGGTCCCGGTGAGCTTGAGATCCTTCATGACCGCCTCCCGGCGGGTGTCGGTGCGGGAATCATGCCGGTTCTCCAGTGCCCCCGATCTGCGTCGTGCCCGTCTCCGCGCGCCGGGCTCCTGCCTGGACAAGAACCAGGGCCGATCGCTGCCCGAGCCCTGCGCGATGTCGGCGAAGACGCCCGCGGCCGTCACCGCGGCGTCGGCGCCGCGGACGACGAGAGAGACCTCGCTGCAGTGGTCGGGAGTCAAGACCACTGCGCTCTCGGCGCCGTGGAGCCCACGGAGGGCCTCACCGGGCACGACCTCGCGCCAGCCGGCCCTCATTCCGCTCACGCTCGATTGAGGTACTGTACACGAGGTTCGCCCCACGCGCCCGGGCCTCCTCGATCCGGGGTCGGCGCCCGCCCGCTTCAAGCCCCCTGCTGCCCCAACCCCGGCTGGCCATTCCATTACTGCGCTGAGAACTGGCGCTTCAAGCGCATCGGGTTCTTCACCCGGCTGGCCGCCCCCAACCGTATCCAGCGTTACCAGTGCCGTCACTGCCGGAGGACCTTCTCCACCCAGACCTTCTCACCCACCTACCGGCTGCGCCGTCCCGGACTGCTCCAGCCCCTCTTCTTCCGCCTGCTCGCTTGCTCTGGGCCGCTCGCCCGAGCGCGAGCCTCGCGCGCTCCTACTCCGTGGCCCCCGCCATCTTCATCGCTTCCTCCCGGATCGCCTTCGCGTCGCTGCGGTATGGCCCGCGCGCCAAAGCCGAATCGGCCGCAGCCGCCGCCTCGGCCCATTCGCGCTTGTCCCACGCCAGCAGTGCGAACCCGACCCAGGCGTCGGGGAGCAGGGGGTCGAGCCGGGCCGCTTGCTCGAAGCGAGCGCGCGCCTCGGTCGGCTGGCCGGCCCGTCGGTAGGTGAGCCCCAGCTCGAAGAAGTAGCGCGGGTTCGGCGCGGCCGCGATCGCCGACTCGAGGTGGCGTTTGGCGCGGTCGGTGTCGCCTTCGCGCAGCGCGAGGATGCCGAGCAGATCGTGTGCTCTGGATAGCGCCCCGTCGCTCCACGAGCCGCCGCGCGCGAGGATCGAGTCCGCACGCCGGAGCTGGATCCCCTTGTTCGCGTGCAGGCCCCAGGCCGAGAGCGAGGTCGCGAGCGCGGCGGTCGCGAGCGCCGGCACGAGTCCGCCGGTGCCGCTCCGTCGCGTCGCCGCGGTCAGAGCCCCCGCCGAGAACAGCGTGATGGCCGCCCCGGTGGCCGAATGGATATCCCAGTCGCGCATGACGCCCTGGCCGCCCTTCACGACGAACAGGATGACGAGCTGGGAGAGGAGCAGCAACACTGCGGGCCCGGCGAGCGAGAAGCGCGCGGCGTCCACCGTGGAACCGCCGACCGCTCCCGCAGGGCGACGGCGCACGACCATCCACGCCGCCGCGAGCCCCGCCGGCCACAACGGCGCGAGCATGAAGAGCAGATTGAGCGCGTTGCCGATCCGGCTTCCGATCTCGCGCACGAGCGAGGGGGCGGCACGCGCGCTGCCGAGCTGAGCACCCGGCAGATGGTAATCGCGGTCGGCGGCGAGCAGCATGCTCGCGGCTTTCGGCATTGCCGCCGCCGCGGCGGCGAGCACCACCAGCACCGCGACCGCGAGCTCGATCCGCCCGCGCCGATCAGGCGCAGCTCGCCAGGCGAGGGCCGCCACTCCGAGCGCGGCGGGCAGCAGTGCCAAGCCCGAGCGATGGCCCAGGATCGCCATGGCCACGCCGAGCCCGAGCGCCCACGCGCCGCATCCGTCGCGCTGCAGCCGCGCCGAGCCGTATGCGGCGATCGCCAACCCGAGCAGGAGAGGTCCGAACTTGTCGTAGCCTGCGAAATGGGGCATGTAGCCCGCGCCGAGGACGAGCAGTCCACAGGCCGCGAGCATCCCGCGCGAAGCGCCGCGCGCGCGCAGGAACGCGAGCGTCGCCCAGCCGAAGAGCGCGCCCATCACCGCCCCGACCGCCTGGAGGCTCTCGACTGGTCCGAGACCCGTGCGCATGAGCGCGCGCGATCCCTCGATGTTCACCCAGCGGTCGAGCGGCGCCGACTGCGGGAAGATGCGCTCGGTCTGCGCGGTGAGCAGGAGCTGGCTGTAGCGGGTGTAGAAGTCCCCGGTGAACCGCACCGGATCGCGCAGTGTGAAGAGCGCGACTCCCAGCGCGGCCGCGATTGCGAGGTCCGCCGCGCGGCCGCCGCGCTCGAGGAGCGAGCCTGCGCGGTCGAGCGCGCGGTCCAGAACCCGCGCCACGGGAGGGACCAGCCCTAAGAGCCCGAGCGCCGCGACGGTCACGGCGGGCGCGAGCGGCCAGTGGCGGAGCGTGTCGAGACCCCATGCCCACGAGGCGGGGAAGAGGCAGGCGGCGAGCCGGAGGACGAATGCGGCGCCGACCGCGACGATCAGGAGCCGCGGTGCGGGGGGGGATCGCTTCCAGGGCGGCCGCGCGCGGGGACCGGATCCCGAAACGGTGGCGCGATGGCTCACGGCGCGAAGCGTCTGGTCGTCGGCAGCGGCACGGATCTCTCGATTCGCGTGAGCGGCACGGTCATGGACGAAGAAGCCTTCCTGCGCGCGGGGCGAGTCTACACGCGGCCCGACGCCCCGAGAAAGACGCCGGGCCGGCTGGGTGCGCTCTCCTTCCGGGCGCTCCCGCGACCCGCCGCTCGTGCCGGGAGTGGTGGACCGCGGTCCGTCGGTTCCCTGCGCCGCCCGTCGCCCAGGGGCCCGCTGCCCCGGCGGCTCATTCGCCGAAGTGGAACGGCCTCCTGGCCCGGTACCTCGCGAGCTGGCCAGCGTAGCGCGCGGCCTCCTCTGCCGCGCCTGCGCCCCGCGCCAGAGCGACCGCCCGCTCACCCGCCCGGACGGCCTCGGGGAAGCGGCCGGCCTCGGCGTAGGCTGCGGCCAGCGTGCTGTAGAGCACGGCCTGCGGCTCCGGGCTCCGGTCCCGCGCGCGCTCGGCCAGCCGGACGGCCTCCGCGCCGTCGCGCAGCCCCGCGGCGACGCAGGTCGCGCGGATCCAGGCCACGTTGTTGAGCGCATCGAGGTCGTCGGGGGCGCGGCGGAGGACCTCGCGGTAGGCCGCGATCGCCTCCTCGATCCGCTCCAACTGCAATGTGGCGATCGCGAGCAGGCGGTGTGGCTCGATACTGGCCGGGCTCAGCTCCGCCGCGCTTCGCAGAGCAATCACGGCCTCGGCGGGCCTCCCTCGCGAGATCAATGCCGTTCCCAGCTGGACGAGGGTCAGGTGGCGGGCGGGGTTGATCCGCAGCGCCGCCTGGTACTCCAGGATCGCCTCGTCCACCCGCCCCAGCTTGGCGAGCGTGTATGCGAGGTTGTGGTGCGCCTCGGTCGTTTCGTGCAAGGCCAGCCCGGCGCGGAAGTGCGCGATGGCCTCGTCGTAGCGCCCCAGCGCGCCCAGGGCGCTGCCCAGGTTGATGTGGGCGTCGGCGTAGCCCGGCTGGAGGCGGAGCACCTCCTCGAGGTGTTCGATGGCGTGCTGGGCCTCGCCTTCCTGGAGCAGCACCTCACCCAGTTTCTGGTGCACCATCGCGAAGCCGTTCGAGATGGCCAGCGTGTGTTCGAAGAGCGTGCGGGTGTCCTTCCACAGCGCGACCTGTCGCACGGTGACCACGGAGAACCCCGCCAGTGTGAGCGCGGCCACTCCTGCGGCCAGCGCCCGTCCGCGCCGCGAGTTGGCGACGAGCCCGCCAGCGGCCCAGACGATCACGACGAGCAGCCCGATGGCGGGCAGGTAGGTGTAGCGGTCCGCGTAGGCCTGGCTGCCCACTTGGATCAGGCCGATCACGGGGACGAGCATGCCGAGATACCAGAGCCAGCCGACCACGAGGAAGGGGCGGCTGCGCGCCTGCCAGAGGAACACGGCCGTCACGGCCATGAGCGCGGCGGCGGCCACGGCGGCGGCAAGTGCCTCGGCGCCGGAGCCGTGCTGGTAGTAGACCGCGAGGTCGTGTGGCCAGAGCGTCTTCTCGACGTAGCGCCAGTAGGAGACCAGCGCGTTGAAGACGCGCCGCGCGAGCGCGAGCTTCTCGACCGGGACCACGGCGCCGCCATGGCGCTGGACGAAGAACGTGACGGCCGCGGACAGCGCGGCCAGCACGAGCAGCGGCCATTTCTCCCCGACCAGCCCGGGCAGCGTGCGCACCGGTGCCCGGGTCGCCGGATTGCGCGGCAGCCCTCGGAGCCGCCCCAGCGGCCACGCGTCGAGCAGCACGAGCACGAAGGGCAGGGTGACGAGCATCGGCTTGGACACCAGCCCCAGGGCGAACACCGCGATCAGGGCGGCGTAGCGGGCGCGGACCGGGTGCGCCGTCCAGCCGCGGTAGGCCTCGATCGCGAGCAGGAAGAAGAGACCGCTCAGCACGTCCTTGCGCTCGGAGATCCAGGCCACCGACTCGACCCGCAAGGGGTGGAGCGCGAACAGCGCCCCGACCAGCAGGCTCCGCCACCAGGCGCCCGTCATGCGGTGCAGGACGAGCACGAGCAGCACCGCGTTCAGCGCGTGCAGCAGGACGTTGACCGCGTGGTGGCCGGCCGGCGCCAGGCCGAACAACTGCACGTCCAGCATGTGCGAGCAGGACGTCAGCGGATGCCAGTTCGCGCCGTGGGCGTGGCCCAGGAACCACGCCAGCCCGTCGAGCCGCAGGCCGCGATTGACATACGGGTTCTCGTAGACGTATTCGGGGTCGTCGAAGGAGACCCAGCCGTTGCGCAGCGCGCCCGCGAAGACGGCACACGTCACCGCGGCGAGCAGCGCCAGGAGCGCCCGGCGGCGGATGGAAAGGCGCGGCGCCCGATCACGGCGTGCCGCGCCCCGCGCGAGCGCCTCCGGCTGCGTCACGACGATCATCATGGCCGTGTCTCCCGTCGAGCCTCCCCGGCTTCCGGGCCCGCGCCGTTGCCCGCGTCCGCACTCGCGCCCGCCATCGCCGCCGCGACTCGCGCGAGGAAGGCGCTGACCGCGGCCTCGGCCGCCCGCGCATCGGGCGTGTCCCGCACGATGCGGATGAGCGCCGATCCGATGATCACCCCGTCGGCGCCCGAGCAGACGACCGCGGCCGCCTGTTCGGGCGTCGAAACGCCGAAGCCCACGTAGAGCGGCAGGTCACTTGCCCGGCGCGCGCGCGCGACGAAGTCCTCCAGCCCGGCGGCGAGGCCTTCGCGCGCGCCGGTGACGCCGGTGAGCGAGACCAGGTAGAGGAAGCCGTCGGCCTGCCGGGCGATGGCCGCCACGCGGTCCTCGCCCGAGGTGGGCGCGACGAGGTAGACCAGCGTGATCCCGGCGCGCGCCAGTTCGCCGCGCAGCTCGACCGATTCCTCGAGTGGCACGTCCGGCAGGATCACGCCGCAGACGCCCGCCCGGGCGGCCCGCTCGGCGAAGCGCGCGACGCCCATCTGCAGGATCGGGTTCAGGTAGCTCATGACGACATAGCCGGCGGGCGCCTCGGCCGAGGCGCGGGCGACGAGTTCGAGGGCGTGCGCGAGCGTCATGCCATGGGCGAGCGCCTGCTCGGAGGCGGCCTGGATCACCGGGCCGTCGGCCATCGGATCGGAGAAGGGGATGCCCACCTCCACGACCCGGCACCCGCTGCGCACCGCGGCGACCAGCAGGCGCAGGGAGGTTTCCTTGTCGGGATAGCCCGCGGTGAGGAACGGCACGAGCGCCTTGTGTCCGCGGGCCCGTGTCTCCTCGGTCAGTTCTCGCAACCTGGATGTCATCGGCAACCTCGCCAGTCGACTGCTCTCACCCTCGGCGCCCCGGCCTGCGGCGCGTGTCGTCCGTCCAACGCCCCACCTGCGCCCCGGCTCACGGCCGGAGCAACGGTTCGATCGTCTCGATGTCCTTGTCACCGCGCCCGGACAGGTTGATCACGACCAGATCAGCCGCCTCGCGCGCGTCCGCGGCGAGCCGGCACGCGAAGGCGACCGCGTGGCTCGGTTCGAGCGCGGGCAGGATGCCCTCGAGACGCGCCAGATCGCGGAAGGCGGCCAGGGCCTCCTCGTCGGTCACCTGGTGATAGGTGACGCGCCCGGTGTCCTTCAGGTGGCTGTGCTCGGGTCCGACGCCGGGATAGTCCAGACCGGGCGCGAGCGAGTGGGCCAGGCGGACCTGGCCGTGCTCGTCCTGCAGCAGATAGCTGTAGGAGCCGTGGAGGACGCCCGGCCTGCCGGCGCACAGCGCGGCCGCGTGCCCCGCCACCGATCCGCCCGCTTCCACGCCGCGCAACTGGACCTGGGCGTCCTCCAGGAATGCCGAGAAGATGCCGAGCGCATTCGACCCGCCGCCCACGCAGGCCACGACGTGCGACGGCAGGCGCCCCTCGCCCGCCAGGATCTGCTCGCGCGCCTCGCGGCCGATCACGGTCTGGAGTTCGCGCACGATCGTCGGGTAGGGGTGCGGCCCCGCGGTCGAGCCCAGGATGTAGTGCGTGTCGCCCACGTTCGTCACCCAGTCGCGGATCGCCTCGTTCATCGCGTCCTTGAGCGTGCCGCTGCCTGCCGCCACGCCGCGCACCTCGGCGCCGAGCAGCCTCATGCGCAGCACGTTGGGCCGCTGGCGGCGCATGTCAACCTCGCCCATGTAGACCGTGCAACTCAAGCCCGCGCGCGCGGCGACCGTCGCCGTGGCGACGCCGTGCTGGCCCGCGCCCGTCTCGGCCACGATGCGCCGCTTGCCCATGCGCTGGGCGAGCAGCACCTGACCGAGGCAGTTGTTGATCTTGTGGGCGCCGGTGTGGTTGAGGTCCTCGCGCTTCAGGTAGATCCGCGCGCGTCCGCCGCAGTGCCGCTCGAGCCCCTCGGCGCGGTAGAGCGGCGTGGGCCGGCCCGCGTAGTCGGTGAGCAGCCGCTGGAACTCGGCATGAAAGGCCGGATCGGCCTGGGCTGCGGCCCAGGTCGCCTCCAGCTCGAGCAGGCACGGCATCAGCGTCTCGGGTACGTACTGGCCGCCGTAGACGCCGAAGCGTCCCTTGGCACCGGCCGGGCGCAGCTCAGGCACGGCGAACCTCCTCCAGGAACCGGACCACGAGATCGCGGTCCTTGACGCCCGGCGCGCGCTCGACCCCGCGGGCGACATCCACGCAGTGCGGGCGCACGCGCCGCACCGCCCCGGCGACATTGGCGGGATCTAGCGCCCCGGCCAGGAACACGCGGTGGCCCCGCTCGCGCGCCTCGGCCGCGCACGACCAGAGCTCCTCCAGCGCCTCGCGCTCCCGCGAAACGCCCTTGTCGAGATCGAACAGCAGGCCGTGCAGTCCGCGGTAAGCCTCCAGCTCGCCGGAGGCGCCGTTCCCGGGCCGCACCGCCTTGATCACCGGCAGTCCGGCGCCACGCGCCGCCGCGTGGCAGTAGGCGAGGTCCTCGTGACCGTGGAGCTGGAGCACGTCCAGACCGCACTCGCGGGCCAGCTCGACCAGGGCGTCGAGGGGTTCATCGACGCAGACGCCGACCAGACGCGCTCCGGGCACGGCCGCGCGAATTGACCGCGCCTGCGCGATCGTGACGCGCCTGGGGCCGGGGGCGAAGACAAGCCCCAGCAGGTCGACGCCCAGATCGTGGCAGAACACGGCGTCATCCGGCTGCGTGATGCCGCAGGTCTTGACCAGCGTCTCACCCATGCTCCGGTTCCTCCGCGGTCTCGGCCCCGAGCAGCTCCCGCAGCTTGCGCCCGGGCTCATCGCTGTCCAGGAGCGCGCCCCCCACCAGAAACGCGTCTGCCCCCCGCCGGGCCAGCTCCACCACGTCCGCCCGGCGCCGGATGCCGCTCTCGGCCACGCGCAGCACGCCCGCCGGGATGATCGGCAGTAGCCGCTCGCAGGTGCCCAGGGTCGTCGTCAGGGTCGCCAGATCGCGGTTGTTCACGCCGATGATCCGAGCTCCGGCGGTCACCGACCGCTCGACGTCGGCCTCGTCGTGACACTCGACCAGCGCCTCCATGCCCAGCGCGCGCACGCGGCCGAGCAGGCGGGCCAGCGACGAGGGCTCCAGGATCCGCGCGATCAGGAGCACCGCATCCGCCCCGGCGGCGCGCGCCTCGAGCACCTGGTAGTCGTCGATGACGAAGTCCTTGACGAGCACCGGCAGCTCGACCGCCGAACGGACGGCCGCCACATCGGCGAGGCTCGTGCCGAAGTTTGGCGTGTCGGTCACGATCGAGATCGCCGCGGCCCCGCCGTCGCGGAAGATCCGCGCCAGCGCCCCGGGATCCCCGCCATGCCGGAAGGCCGGCACGCTCGGCGACCGCCGCTTGATCTCGGCGATCATGCGCCCGCCGGGCGCCAGCGCGGCGCGGAAATCGCGCACGGGCTGCGCCGCCGCCTGCCGCTCCAGCACGGTGGCCGGGCGCTCCGCGAGCTTGACCGCGATCTCGGCCTCCTTCTCGCGCACCACCCGGTCCAGGAATCGCTCCATGTTCTCCTTCGGTTTCCCGTTTGATGATCCCGGCGGGGCGAGTCGCGCTCCGCCGGGCGCACGCCCTACGCGTGCGCCAGCTCCTGTGACACGCTGCGCAGGCGCTCGAGCAGCTCTGCCGCGTCGCCGCCCGTGATCACCCGGCGGGCCAGTTCCACGCCCTCGGCCGGACTCGCGGCGCGGCCCGCGGCCATGGCCACGAAGCCCGCGTTCAGCGCGACGGCATCCGCGAGCGGCCCCTCCTCGCCGGCGAAGATCGCGCGCAGGCGGGTGGCGTTCGCGGCCGCGTCACCGCCCGCGATCGCCCCCGGGGCTGCGCGCCCGAGGCCCGCCTCCTCCGGCGCGAAGCTGTACGTGCGCACTTCGCCCCCCGCGAGCTCGCTCACGCGGGTCTCGGCGGCGATCGACACCTCGTCGGTGCCGTCCAGGCCGTGGACGACGAAGGCCCGCTCGGCGCCCAGCCGGGCGAGCACGGCGCAGATCACATCGGTCAAC
>Ga0315294_10010178_pt1 | contig 10318 bp, 7 predicted proteins | sample YL17G13_40_MG_FD_203626 | JGI IMG/M metagenome (GOLD analysis project Ga0315294, IMG submission 203626) | Sediment microbial communities from Yellowstone Lake, YNP, Wyoming, USA - YL17G13_40 | ecosystem: Environmental > Aquatic > Freshwater > Lake > Sediment | place: USA: Wyoming | collected...
AAATAATCCAAAAAACTAGGGGCTTTTTCTTTAATAGCAACACACTTAGGGTTTTTACAATCTAAAACTCTTAGAGGATTGGTTTTTAAACGTTTTCGGCAATCTTTACAAATATTTTTTAGGTGTTGCTTATAATATCTAATTAAAGCTCTGATATAAAGAGAGCGACATTTGCTACAGCCAATACTGTTAATGCGAATTTCAAGATCACTTTGGTTAAAGCCTAAATTTTCCAGAAAGGCTCTGGAAGCCAAAATCACCTCTGCGTCTAAAGCCGGTGATGAATCACCAATAGACTCAATATTTAATTGATAGAATTGGCGATAGCGACCAGCTTGGGGTTTTTCATGCCGGAAAATTGGACCAAAGGAATATAATTTTATTGGTTGAGGCCAATTAAACATTCCATTTTCTACATAAGCTCGAACTATGCCTGCCGTGTATTCTGGTCGTAAGGCTAAAAACTCTCCCTCTTCTTTAGTTCTTAAAGTATACATTTCTTTTTCCACAATTTCGGTCTTACTTCCTATGCTTTTATTGTATAATTCTGCTTTTTCCAAAACTGGCGGTTCACATCTTCTAAAGTTATAAAATTCTAAAGTTTTCTTGGCTATCTCTATTAGATAATCATAATAAAGATAATCCTCAGGTAAAATGTCTTTCATGCCGCGAGGAGTTTGCAATAAGCGACGTTTATTAATTCTCTTAAGGGGGGGTTGATTTACTTTACTGGGCATAGTCATTATTAAAAACCGGGAAGGCTGTTAAACGACTAAAAGGCCATAGTCTTAGCCAAACTCTTCCCACAATTAAATTTTTATTAAATGGTCCCCAATTACGGGAATCATAAGAGGCTACCCTATTATCGCCCAAAACAAAATATTGCTCGGAATTAAGAGTTATCGTTAAATTGCCCGAGGTAACAGTGCCTTCAGGTAAAAAGTTTTCTTGTAAGTCAGTTTTCTTGCCAGATGGCTCAATGATAGATACTTCTCTATTGTCAATTTCTACTGTCTCGTTAGGCAAACCGATAATTCTCTTGATATAATATTGATTAGGATGATTGGGCGCTTTTAAAACAATGACTTCATAACGATCTGGGCTGCGAAAATGATAAGAAAGTTCATCAATGATAAGGTAATCTTGGGTAAAAAAAGTTGGCTCCATGCTACTGCCATGCACAATAAAGGGTTGAATTAAAAAATACCTTACCGGTAAAACAATGAGGAAGGCAATAATAATCATCTCTAAATTTTCCCAAAGAATTCTTCTCCACATAAACTATAAAGGTAAAAAATCATACCATAAAAATTGATGAAAATCAAATTTTTTGTTAAATTAAGAAGGATGAGAAACACGTTGAATTCAATGTTTCCTTGGATTTTAATTATTTCTGGCTTATGTCTAGCCTCTTTTTTAGTTTGGGGAGTCAATCATCCATCTGAATTAGCTATTAACAGCGAGAAATCAACGGAATCCTCAAGCACTTTTTCTCCTAAAGAACCGGCCAATATCCTCTTTTTAGGAGTACCTGGTGATGGCTCAAGAGGAGCTTTATTAACTGACAGTATTTTTTTAGCTCATCTGAATTTTAATCAAAAAAAAATATCGATTATTTCTTTTCCTCGAGATTTGTGGGTTCAGGTGCCTAATAGTAGTCAAAATGAAAAAATCAATGCTCTTTATTCTTTAAGCAACAAAAATAGAACAAATTTTATTAAGGCTGCTTCCTATAATTTAATTCAGGGAAAAATAGAAGTTATCACTGGGTTAAAAATTAATTATGTTATTATTTTTGACCTTCAAGGAGTTGGCAAAGTAATTGATGCTCTAGGCGGAATTAATATTTGGCTAGACAAAGAAATGGTTGATCCTCAACTTACTAATCCTCATGATTCATCAGAGATTTTTGATTTGAGTCCTGGCTGGCATTATTTAGATGGTGCCACAGCAATAAAATTTGTCAGAACTCGTTATGCCCCTAGCGGTGATTTTTATCGCATTGATAACCAACATATAATTATTGCTGCCCTTCGAGAAAAAATAAATCAGCTTTCCAATGTTTGGAATTTAATGACTTGGTTTAAAATTTGGCAATCAATGTCCAATCATTACATCGCTAATTTGGACTTTAATACTCTATGGGAGCTGTTTAATTTATTCAAAAATGTTAAATCAAACCAAATTCAATATTTGAGTCTTACTAATCGACCACCTGATAATTTGCTCATAAGCTCTGCTGTCGAGGGTATCAACAATAACGCCACGACTAGTGTTTATATCCTCTTGCCTAAAGAAGGATTTGAGCATTACCAGCAAATAAAAGAATATATTCAAAATTCAATTAATGACTAAAAAAATTTTAATTATAGGCTTAGGTAACCCTGGAGCTTCATATAAAAATACTCGACATAATATTGGCCTAGATTTTGTTTCATGGCTTCAAGAGCAGTACAATGCCCCTAATTGGCAAATTAATAAAAAACATTTTGCCCAATTAAGCATTTACGAGGAGCAAAATAACAAGAGAATAATTTTTGCTTTACCTTTAGTATTTATGAACGAAGCCGACAAAACTCTTCAACAATTAAACAAATATTACGACATTCCTTTGGAGAATAGTTTTATTGTACATGATGATAATGATATTTATGTTGGCGATTTTAAATTAAGTTTCGATTGTGGCTCTGCTGGCCATAAAGGAGTAGAATCAATCATTAAACATACTCACAGTCAAAAGTTTTATCGCCTAAGAATAGGTATTCAGCCAAAAAGTGGACAAAGAACAAAAGCCGGAGATTTAGTCTTAAAAAAATTCTCTCCAGAAGAGAGAAAAATCATTACTGAGAATTTCGTTCTCATGAAAAAAGCAGTAGAAGAAAAACTCGAGGGGTCAAACAAAATACAAAATTAAATACTGAAAGAGTAAAATTAAACCTCCAAACTGCAAGCCATTTAGAGAAAGATAGCTAAAAAGCCAATAGGTCTCTAAATTAAGTAAAAGATAAATTAAATAATTCAGCGAGATCTCTTTTTCTAAACTCAGAAAGTTCAAATAAGACACGAGAATTAAACCTGATAAATAAATTAAAAAACTAATAAAAAACGGCCAATTAAGATAAAAATATAAACCATAAGACATTAAAATCCAGCCAGTAATAATAAAATAAGACAAAATCTGACTGGGTTTTTTGTTAAGAATGATTTTTCTAAAGAAAAGCCAAAGAAGACTAAGTGCTATAACTATCAACCAGAATGGCTTCAACCAATTAGCTAAAATGCGTAACTCGATATAGCCCAACAAAAGATAAGAAAAATTAAGCCAAGACATTCCAGCAATAATCTTCCAAATCAGAGTAAAAAACAGAATAATCAATATTCCCTTAAGGAAAGAGTTTGAAGGAAAAATCAAAAGAAAAATTAATAAAAAATAAAGTGAATAGAAAATTAATCTTTTCCATTGAGAAGAACCCAAAGAAGAAAAGAATTTCTTAATGGAATTCTTAAACATAAGCATGGGAGGTCTTGAGGATAAGACTACTTTTATTACCACTGGTATTTTTAATTTGAACTATTACTTTCTGTTTGCCCTTAATTTCGCCCTTTATAATTTTTTCAGCCAAAGGATCGAGAATTTCTTTTTCAATCAATCTTTTTAAAGGACGGGCGCCATAATTCGGATCATAACCTTTTTTGGTAAGATAACTCTTTGCTTCTTTGGTCAATTCTAACTTAATATCTTTACCTAACAACCTGTTAGTAACTTTTTCTATTTGTAAATTCACTATTTTTTCTATGTCTTTTGGCATTAAAGGATTAAAGATAATAATTTCGTCAATCCTATTCAAGAATTCTGGCCTGAAATAATTTCTCAAAGCATCGAAAATTTTAACTTTTAAATTTTCTTTTTGAGTTTTCATTTCGTTTGCTTTTTCATAATTAAAACCTAACGAAGCCATTTCTCTGATATACTCACCGCCCAAGTTTGAGGTCATGATGATAATGGTATTCTTGAAATTAACTGTTCTTCCTTTGCCATCAGTCAATCTGCCATTATCTAATATTTGTAAAAGAATATTAAAAACCTCTGGATGAGCTTTTTCTATTTCATCGAATAAAATCAAACTGTAAGGTCGGTGTTTGACCACTTCGGTTAATTGACCACCTTCTTCATAACCAACATAACCTGGCGGGGAACCAATTAAACGAGCCACACTGTGCTTTTCCATATATTCTGACATATCAATGCGAATCATGGCTCTCTCATCAGAAAACATAAATTCTGATAGAGCCCTGGCCAATTCAGTTTTACCAACTCCAGTTGGACCTAAGAACATAAAAGAGCCGATCGGTCTATCCTCTTCAGAAATACCAGCTCTGGCTCGTCGAATAGCTCGGCTAATAGCCTGAATGGCTTCTTCTTGACCAACCACTCGTTTAGTTAAAGCTTCTTCCATTCTGGCTAATTTTTTGCTTTCGTCTTCAAGCATTTCCGTCACTGGAATACCTGTCCAACGAGAAACCACTCGAGCAATATCTTCACTGGTTACTTCTTCTCTTAAAAATCTACTCTTTGAAGGAATTCTATTTAAAGCCCTATCTTTATTTTTCAAATCTTTTTCTAATTGAGGGATTTTACCATAAATAATTTCCGCTACTTTTTCCAAGTTGCTATTTCTTTCTTCTTCTTGAGCTTCTCTTTTTGAATCTTCTATTTCTTTTTTGATTTTGCTGATGGAACTAAAAATTTCTTTCTCTTTTTGCCAAAGCGAACTTATATTTTTATATTTTGTTTTAAATTTCTTTAATTCAGATTCTAATTCTTTTAAACGTTGTTTCAATAACGTTTTATCATTACTTTTAGTATTATCATAATATTCTTTCCTAATAGCCTCTTTTTCTAATTCTAAAGTTCTAATTTTCTTTTCAATTTCAACAACGGAAAAAGGCGTGCTACCTATGTCTAAACTTAAAGCAGAAGCCGCTTCATCGATTAAATCAATGGCTTTGTCTGGCAAAAAACGGGAAGTGATATAACGACTGGATAATTGAACCGCTGTGATATTGGCCTCATCGGAAATTTTTAAACCATGATAAGCCTCATATTTCTCTTTTAGACCTCTTAAAATATTAATGGCTTCTTCTTGAGAGGGTTCTTCCACGATAATAGGCTGAAATCTCCTTTCAAAAGCCGGATCTTTTTCAATATATTCTCGATAATCTTTATAAGTGGTAGCCCCAATAACTCGCAACTCCCCTCGCGATAAAGCAGGTTTCAATAAATTAGAAGCATCAATCGCTCCTTCTGCTGCTCCTGCTCCCACTAAAGTATGAATTTCATCAATAAAAGTAATGATATTATTTTCTTTTTGAATTTCTTTGAGAATCTTCTTTAATCTTTCTTCAAATTCTCCTCGAAATCTAGTACCAGCAATTAATGACCCCATATCTAAGGAAATAATCCTTTTATTTTTCAGAATTTCCGGTACTTCATCTTTAGCAATCTCCTGAGCTAAACCCTCGACAATAGCGGTTTTTCCAACCCCGGCTTCACCAATCAAAATTGGGTTATTCTTGGTTCTTCGGGATAAAATTTGCATTACCCGACGCAATTCCCCTTCTCGACCAATCACCGGATCAAGTTTATTTTCCTTAGCTAAGGTAATTAAGTCTTGGCTATACTTTTCTAAAAGTTTGCCACTGGGCTCTTGGAATTCGTCAGTAATTTTTTCACCTTGGCTATATTCCCCTAAAGACTTAAGATAGTCTTCTTTTTTAATATTATACTTCGTCAAAATTTCTTTAGCTGAATTCTTTCCTGTGAGAATTCCGTAAAAAAGATATTCTAAAGAAACAAAATTATTTTTATCCTCTAATGATTTTCTCGAGGATAGCTCAATTATTTGAATCATCTCTGGTGAAAGATACATTTGACCCATACCTTCACCTGAAACAAAAATACGGGGCAGTTTAATAATTTCTCCCATCGTTTCTTTTAATAAATTATCAACATCAATCTTTAATGATTTACTTAAAATATCCCTCACTGAAGAATCCTCTTCATCTAAAAGAGTATATAAAAGATGGAGGGCTCTCATTTCCCCCTGATGTCTCTCCCAGGCCATCTGTTGGGCTCGCTCGAGGCTGGCTTGGGCCTTTGCTGTAAATCTTGAGAAAGGCATAAGTAATAAAATTAAAAAATCAAAATTAGAAAAATACTATCTAAAAGTATAGCATAAAATTTCATCTTTTGAAATAAGAACCTGCCTCGCTCTGCTCGGCAGAACCTTTTTTCTCACTTCGTTCGAAATAATTTATCTGCCGAGCCTTCTGTGACGTTTTCTAAATTCTTCTAAAGCTAAATCAAATTGATGGGTATCAAAATCAGGCCAATAAACTTTCGGAAAGTAAAGTTCAGCATAGGTACCTTGTAAAGGAAGAAAATTGGAAAGCCGCATTTCACCGGAAGTTCTAATAATAAAATCCACATCCGGCAAACCTTTAGTGTCTAAATTAGCCATTATTAATTGTTCAGTAATCTGTTTTGCAGGAATTCTTTTTTGGATTATTTTTTGTACTGCCCGAGTAATTTCATCTCTTCCACCATAATTTAAGGCAATATTTAGAATCATCCCTTGATTATCTTGGGTTGCTTTACAAGCTTTTTGAATATTTTTTTGTAATGATTTGGGTAAATCTTTTATATTGCCAAGATGACGAAGTTGAATTCCTTTCTTTTTGAATCGAGAAGCATATTTTTTAGCAAAAGTGGAAAATAATTCCATTAAATAATTCACTTCTTCTTTTGATCTATTCCAATTTTCAGTCGAAAAGCCATAAAGAGTTAGTACTTTAATACCTTTCTTCTTAGCATAATTAATAATCTCTATGACTCTTTTTACTCCTGCTTTATGACCAAAAAAAGATGATAAATTTCTTGCTTTAGCCCAGCGACGATTACCATCGATCATAATAGCTAAATGATTAGGCAAATCATCCTTTTTTTCTTTTGGCTGAATCATTCTTTTTTAATTTATTACCTTTCATTTGTTTCTCTAGTTCAGGGTTCATCATGCTAGGATTCCAGGGAGGGTCAAAAGTTAATTGTAAATTTACCTTATTGAATTTTAAATTATTTAAATTATTTTTTATTTGCCCTATTAAATAATTATTAAAAGGACAAAAAGGAGTGGTCAAGGTCATTACTACTTTGATTGTTTTTTTCTTATTATCAACGTCTATTTTATAAATTAAACCAAGGTCAACAATGTTTATTCCCAGCTCTGGATCAACGATTTTCTTTAAAGATTGAAGAATTTTTTCTTTAGTCATTGTTTGGTTATTATGTTTTGACGATTCATCGGCGGAGCCGATACATTTCATAAAAGATTTGCCCTGATGCCGAGCAATTTATTGCTCGGTCAAATCTATCATTTTGCGAAAACCAGTACCAGCTGGAATGAGCCGACCGATAATCACATTTTCTTTTAAGCCACGGAGGTGATCTTCTCGTGCTTCAAGAGAGGCTTTTACTAAAACTCTGGTTGTTTCTTGAAAGGAAGCTGGTGCCAGAACACTAGAAGAAGTTAAAGCCACATTTTTAATTCCTAAAACTATCTCTTCGGCCTGAGGCGGCTTTTTCTTTTGATCTTTCATCTTTTTAATGGCTTCCTTAAACATTTCTTTTTCAATAATTTCACCCATAATAAATTCTGTATCACCTGAATCGATGATTCTTACTCTAGAAAACATTTGTCGAATAATAACTTCGAGATGTTTATCGTTAATTTTTTCTCCAGCTAGATTATAAACTTTTTTAATTTCTTTCAGAATGTAATCCTGACAAGCTTCTTTGCCTAAAATTTTTAAAATCTTTTTAAGATTTAAGTTTCCTTCACAAAGTTGATCTCCTTTTTTTATTCTATCCCCTCTTTTCACCCATAAAGTAGCTATTTCTGGAATCAAATATTCAATGAATTCAAATTCTTTTTGTTTCTTTTGTTTTGGTTTTTTCTTCCTTTCTATTGAACTGTTTGGTTTAATACGAATAATTTTATGATGGGCTTCTTTTTCGATCTCAACCACTTCTCCATCAACTTCACTCATCAGAGCTTCTCCTTTTGGAATTCTGGCTTCAACTAATTCTTCGACCCGAGGCAAACCTTGAGTAATATCAATAGCCTGAGCCACTCCTCCAGTATGAAAGGTCCTTAAGGTCAATTGCGTTCCAGGTTCACCAATTGCTTGAGCAGCAATGATACCAACTGTCTCTCCTAAATCAATTGGTTTTAACCAACCCAAATCCAAGCCATAGCATTTTTGGCAAACACCGTAAGGAGTTTCACAGGTTAAAGGCGAGCGGACAATCACTTCTTCACAATTTTCAGCAATCTTTTTAGCTAACTCGTCATCAATTAATACATTAGTCTTCAAGATAAGGTGTCCCTTTTTATTACAGGCATCTTGAAGTAAATAGCGACCTCGGATTTTATCCTCAAATTTTTCACCCATTTCTTCAACTTCTTTCTTATTCACTTTAAGTCCATTTTTAGTATGGCAATCTTCTTCCCTGACAATTACTTCCTGGCTCACATCTACTAATCTTCGAGTAAGATAACCAGCAAAAGAAGTCTTTAAGGCAGTATCAGCTAAACCCTTTCTTCCTCCGTGAGATGCAGCGAAATATTCCAAAACATTAAAACCTTCTTGGTGAGAATTTAAAATTGGTAAATCAATAATCCTCCCAGCTGGATTTACTACTAATCCTTTCATGCCCATAATTTGAGTAGCTACGCCCCAATCGCCTCCGGCACCAGAGTTAAAAATAATAGAAACCGAATCTAAAGGATTTAAAGTCTTTGGAATTAATTCTGTAATTTGAGAGGTAGCATGACGCCACTGTTCTTCTGATAAAGATTTTCTTTCATTATTAGTTAATAATCCTTCTTGATATTGGGCATTAATTTCATCAATCTTTTTAGAAGTTTTAGCTATTATCTGGGATTTTTCTTGAGGAATTTTTAAATCAGTTAATCCCCAGCTAATTCCAGATAAAGTGGCGTAATAAAAACCAAGTTCTTTAATACTATCTAGAATATCAGCGCATTTATTAAAATCTTTATAGAGATAAATAATATCGCGAGTAATTTTCTTTAAGTCTCTGGCTCCCAGTTGTTTATTAATATAAGGAAAATCTTGAGGTAAGGTTTGATTAAAAATAATCCTGCCAGGAGTAGTGATAATAATTTGCCCTGGTTTTTCTCCATCAATAGTTGGTTTATCTAAACGAACTATAATTTTTTCTTGAAATTTAATTTTCTTATTATCTAAAGCTAAGAAAACCTCTTTGGAATTAGAAAAAACTTTGTATTCGTTCTCTAATCGCTTATCTTCTATATCCATGGTCAACCAATAAATTCCTAAGATCATGTCTTTTCGGGGCAACATGACTGGATCACCGTCAGCTGGTTTGAGTAACCCTAGACTAGCTAACATTCTATTTTGAGACTCTCTTTGGGCTTCTTCGGTTAAAGGTAAATGAACTGCCATTTGGTCACCATCAAAATCAGCATTAAATGGTTGACAAACTAAAGCAGGAATTTGAATCGCTAAGCCTTCGATTAATCTTGGTTTAAAAGCCTCAACGCTTAAACGATGTAAAGTTGGCGCTCGATTCAAAAGCACATATTTATCTTTAACCACGGTTTCTAATATTTCCCACACAATATCCGGTCCTTCTTCGATTAATCGATTGGCAGCTCGAGGATTAAAAACAATTTCTCTTTTCATTAGTTCTCCTATCACAAAAGGCTTAAATAACTCTAAAGCCATTTTTTTGGGTAAACCGCATTCATGAATTTTTAAATCCGGACCAATAACAATCACTGAACGGCCTGAGTAATCAACTCTTTTTCCTAAAAGATTCTGTCTAAAACGTCCCTGCTTACCTTGCAAAATATCGGCTAGAGAACGTAAAGGACGATGCTGCGCTGCATGCATTGGTGCTGAACCGGAAGATTTTCTAATTGAGTTATCAATTAAAGCATCAACAGCTTCTTGAAGCATGCGTTTCTCATTCTTAATGATTACTTCTGGAGCTTTTAATTCCAACAATTTCTTTAGTCGATTATTTCTATTAATGACTCTTCTATATAAATCATTTAAATCAGATGAGGCGAATCTGCCACCATCAAGTTGAACCATTGGTCTTAATTCTGGTGGTAACACTGGCAAAACAGTCAAAAACATCCACTCTGGTCTCACCCCAGCTTTAATCAGCGATCGGACTAGTTTTAATCTTGTTAATAATTTTTTATCT
>Ga0315294_10010179_pt1 | contig 10316 bp, 12 predicted proteins | sample YL17G13_40_MG_FD_203626 | JGI IMG/M metagenome (GOLD analysis project Ga0315294, IMG submission 203626) | Sediment microbial communities from Yellowstone Lake, YNP, Wyoming, USA - YL17G13_40 | ecosystem: Environmental > Aquatic > Freshwater > Lake > Sediment | place: USA: Wyoming | collected...
TAATCTAACGAGTAGGGGGGGTTCGCGAACCGCCCCTACAGGTACGCTGCAACGACGAAGTTGAAGCGCAACGCAGCAGATGGACTTTTTACGAAACCATCAAAGTTGACTGCTGTGGATTTCCCAAGGCCCGGAGCAAGTATTACGAGTGCCTTACAGCAACGGTAAGAAAGGGAAAAGCATGATCTCCCGAGAAAGACTCGCCCGGAATTGGTTCTTCAAGGGTTTCTCGCAGACCCAGATCGAGGCGCTGCTGGGCCTGGCCCAACAAGCTTCCTTTACGGCGGGGGAGAAAGTGGTGGTGGAAGGGGAACCCGCAGAATCTTTCCATATTCTCGTTCAGGGTGCGGTCTCTATCAAGATGCAGATGGAGGGGCATGGGGAGATGGTGCTGAGTATACTCAAGCAGACCGGGGAGATTTTTGGATGGTCTGCCTTAGTGGAAGGGGGACGTTCGACGGCCACTGCTGATTGCCTGAAGGATACCAAAGTTCTTTCCTTCAAAAAGGAAGATTTAGAGAACCTTTTTGCCCGAGACCCGGTGCTCGGATATTGTTTTATGAAAAGATTAGCGGGCTTGATTTCCCGCCGTCTCCAGAGTACCCGGGCTCTTTTGGTGAAGCAAATCTCTTAAAAAAAGATTAACCGCAGAGAGCGCGGAGAACGCAGAGAAAAATTAGAATGTAAGGACGCAAAAAAGAACAGGCTTTTTAAATTTTGTGTTGCATGTTTTGATCCCGCTCGGAGCGGGACGGTCTCTGCGTGCTCTGCGGTGAAAAATTTAAAGAAGGTTAGCTTGGATCGATTTGAATGAGCAGAACGGTAATATTATCCTTCCCCCCGCGCTGGTTGGCCAGACGGGTCAGTTCCTTGCAAGCCCGATTTAAATCTCCCGAAGCCTCATGGCGGACCGTTAGCATTTCCTCATCCAGAACCAGATCGGAAAGCCCATCCGAGCAGAGGATTAAGGAGTCTCCGGGCTGCGTAGCCAGTTCCTGAACCTCTACATCTACGGTGGGCTGAAGACTCAGGGCGCGAGTAACGACGTTCTTGTAACTAGAGAAGAATCCGCCGTGGTGGGAGAGGTAGAAGCGCTCCCCTTGCCGGCGGATCCTGGCCTGGGGAGAGGAAACAAACCATCCTTCCACCGGAATATCATTTTGGGAGCCCTTCCCGATAGTCGTTATCTCTTTGGTGATTTTGAATTCTTTCCCTTTGGCGGGCCCTTTCATGGCCTTGAGAGAAGGCCAGTGGACGACCTTTTGTTCGGGAATGGCCGCCGGTTCGGGGGTCGGTTTGCGCCGGGGAGCTTCGTAGATTAACGTGCCGTCGATATCTCCCTGGCCGGGGACTCTGGGGAGTGCTTTCGGTGCCAGAGTTAAACCCTTGACCAGGATCTCGAATTTGGCGATGCCGACGACATCCCCATCATTGAGTTCGTGATCGTTGGCATCGATCTGCACACCGTTCAGGAAGGTCCCGTTAGAGCTACCCAGGTCTCGCAGGACATACCTTTTTCCTTCTCTCAGCTCCCCATCTGGGCATGCCGGCGGGAGATGGCAATATTATCGATGACGATTTCATTCTCTTGAGACCGGCCAATGTTGATCATACTTTTTTCCAGGTTGAATTCATCGAGCTGGGTTTCTTTCAGCTTGAGGATCAGTTTGATCATCGTATTCTCCTTTCGCCTATTTCTTCCCGATGAGATAGTAAGAAAGCAGACCCAACGCCACCACGGTTCCCGCGGAAAGGCCGCCCCAGAACAGCCAATTTTTTTGGTAATCGTTCAGTGGAGAAGGGTTATCGTCCAACAGAACATAATCAAACGCCTTTCCGTCAATGAAGGAAACGAGGCGTACCGGCTCGGTGTAGATCCACATATACACCCGCTCGCGGTCGGGGTCGAGCTTGCGGTAGAAACGAATAAATTGAGGAGGCCCCATCTTTTCAAAGACGGAAGCTTCTGGCGGCGAAAGCCTCGAGGGGTCGATCTTTTGCACTTTCCACCTTTGGGCAACCTGCGTTTTTTCGCTCTTTTGCAGATAGGCGGGTTTATAGCCGCAGGCGAGGGGTGTCGCCAGGAGGGCCAGCGAAAGGCAATAAACCCAAAAGGACTTGAATTTCAGGATAGAAGCCAACCGCCCTTCCCCTTTCCCAAGAAGTCTTCCGGAATTCGGATGGCATCTGCGTACCGTTGTGGTCATATGAATATCATTTCATTGCGGGGATTGTAAAGAGAAATTCTCCCGCAGAAAGTTTCCTATTTTCAAATCATTCCCTGCGGAAGCGAGGCGGGTTTCATCCAGAATCTTTGCTTGGGCGATAACCCCTAAGCGGTGCAAGGCGAATTTCAGGCTTTGGGCAGGGTTCACCTGCAAGGCCTGGTTGAGTTCCCGGAGCTTCTGGCTTTGTTTCAGAAGAATAAGGCTACGCGCCGGATCTTCCGCTGGGCTCAACGAGGCCCTGACGATTTCCCGCCATTCTTCCGGGAGAAGATTCGCCCCCCCGGAGACGACCCCTGAGGAGCTTGGCTGGTTGAGAAAATTCCTCTCATCCCCGTCATAGATGCAAAAGTCTCTCCGCGACCGGACCGCTCGCTGATACTGGATCGTCCGTTTCAGATCGCCGGCCTGTATCAGGCCGACAATCTGTTCGTTCTCCGCGAGCCGCTTCAGCACGGCGGTGCGGATATTGCTCCTTTTTAAGGATCGGTTCAATCTGGAGACGAGGTGAGGATGATTATAAAGCAGAATGGAAAGAGGCGTGCGTTTGGCCCATTCTTCATAAAGTTGCGGCAGCTTGCGATTGCTGTGGTACCAGAGTGGAAGATCCACCCAAAAGACGGATTCCTTCCCTTGCGCGGTATATCGTCTTCCCAAGGCCTCCACGTTGCTCATAGTTTCTTCCTCTGTGCTGGCCGTTGGGCAGAGCAGGAGAGGCTTTTTCCCGGCCACGGCCTCCCCACACCCCCGGAGGAGCTCCAGGCGCCTGGGGTTGGAGAGGGAGATTCCTTCACCGACAAGGCCGTCTCCGATGAGCAGGCCATCACAGAAAGGAAGGGCCCGCTCGATCAATTTCGTAAAGGAAGGCCAATCAATTCCTCCCTTTTCATCGAGCGGAGTTACCAACGCCAGGATTAAACCCCTTGGAGGATACACAAACATTCTTAGAAAGCCCTCAGGTCACCTCGGTTGAGGAGATCCCGCAGAGTAACTACACCCCTCAATCGCTTTTCTTTGTCCAGGACCGGCAGGGCCACCAGGTTCCTTTCCACGATGGCCCGCATCGCCTCGGCCGCGGATGAATTTTCATCGATGGTTGTTGGGGTAGGATTCATTAGCTCTCCGATCTGTCGGGAAGGAAACTGCGGCGAGCCAATATCTCCCCGGCGCAGATCGCGGTCGGCGATGATCCCGGCTAGATTGCCATCATGATGAGTAATTATTGCAAAATCCGTACCTTGACGGTTAATCGCCAGGAGAAATTCGCCTACAGTCGATTCTTTGGATATAGCCGGAAACTCTGAGACCGGTCGCATGAGGTCTTTCACCCGAAGGTTGAGGCGCTCGCCCAGGCTCCCCCCCGGATGGAGCCGGGCGAAATCCTTCTCCCCGAATTTTCTTTGCCGCATGAGGGCAACGGCAAGGGCATCACCGATGACCAGGGTGGCCGTGGTGCTGGAAGTAGGCGCCAGACCTAAAGGACAGGCCTCCCTTTCGACTCCCACATCGATGACAATTTGGCTGTCCCGCGCCAGGGTAGAAGTCAGGCCGCCCGTTAGGCTGATTATCTTGGCCCCGATCTTTTTCACACTGGGCATCAGGTTAATAATCTCAGCCGTCTCACCGCTGTTGGAAATGGCCATGAGCACATCCTGATCCGTGACCATCCCCAGGTCTCCATGGAGACCTTCTACAGGATGGAGAAAAATTGCCGGGGTTCCGGTACTCGTCAGTGTGGCCACGATCTTGCGGCCCACCAGGCCCGACTTGCCAATGCCTGTAACCACAACCCGGCCCCGGCAGGACAGGAGCATTTCCACCGCCTTGACAAAATTTTCATCCAGGCGGTCCAGGAGGCCCTGGACTGCTTCCACCTCAATCTGGATGACTTCTCTGGCGTGACGAAGGATCTCTTTCAAGAGAGACTCCGAAAAAGGGGTCTAGGATTCAAGGGTTCGAGGGTTCCAGGGCCTTGCGTAAGTATTTCCCCCTTGGCCCCTTGAATCCTCCACCCCTTGATCCCTTTAGATAATACCCTAGGCATATTTTTCTGTCTATTTCAAAAATTACCGATTCACGAAGCCCAGCGCAAGGTTATCCATACGCTAAGGGATGAACAAAGCATGGCGAAATAAGAGTTTGACGAAGAAATGCTTCCTTTAGTATATTAAGCAGGGACCTTGAACTACCAGAAGTAATCCATCTGAGAAATGGATGGGTGGACCTGAGGGGGGAGAGGATGGGCAAAAAAATTGAGAGCTTGGGGAAATTTTTCAAAGATTTCTTCGCCGGTATAGCCTATTTGGAAATCGAACATACGGTCCGGCAGGAAAAAAATTCCCGCCAAAGCCTTTTCCTGCTGCTCACCTTCGGGGACCTTCTGGGGGTTCCTATTTATCCGCCGTACTATTCCTTGCGGATCTTGCCGTACGTCTTTCCCGTCATTGATTCATGGAAAAAGGGGATGCTCCGAGAACGGGACCTGACGGAAATCAAGTTGCTTTGATGGGGTATCTTTTGCTTATAGAACTCGCCTTCCGGCTCAAAGAAGAAATTAAAACGGCTGATTTCAATCATCGCCCCGACCGGAGAATTACAGTAAGAATTGTAAAGGGAAAGACAACCCAGAAGTCTGGAGAGCCAGTGATTTCTCCGTAAGAGAAAGGAGCTCCTCATGGCCATCAAAACCCGTGCGGATTACATGGCTTCTTTGAAAAGGCTTCGTCCCAACGTTTATAAGTTTGGCGAAAGAATCGAAGACGTCACCACCCATCCGGCCACCCGCCGGGTTGTGGAGAGCCATGCCCGGGCGTACGATGCCGCCAAAGACCCGGAGTTCTCCCCCCTCTTTACCACCACCTCAGCTTTGACCGGGGAGAAGATCCATCGCCACAACTCTCTGATGCAGGCTGCTGAGGAGGTGATCTCCAACTCCAAGTTCAAACGGGAGATGTTCCGACTCACGGGCACCTGTACCGGCAGTCTTTGTGCAGGATGGAACGCCATGAATACGATGTGGGCGATCACCCATGAAATGGATGGTGCCCGGGGAACAAATTACCACGAGCGTTTGCGAAAATGGGCCTTGCAGGCGGAAGCGGAAGGTTGGACCGTAGCCGGCGCGTTAACCGATGCCAAGGGCAACCGCAGTCTCAAGGCTTCCCAGCAGCCCGACCTCGACTCCAACCTCAGAATTGCGGCCGTGCAAGAAAACGGCATCGTCCTCCGGGGAGCGAAATTGATGATCTGCGGCGTGGCGGCGAGCAATGAAATCTTCCTCCTTCCCGGCACCGCCTACGGGGAGGCGGAAGGGGATTTTGCCGTGGCCTGCGCCGTTCCCAGGGATGTAGAAGGGCTGACGATCGTGGAAACGAGGCGCCCCAGCGACACCCGGGAGCAGGAGGAGGGCTTTGACCTTCCAGCAGAAACGGGGATTACCCAGGCCTATTTAATTTTTGAGGATGTTTTCATACCCAATGAGCGGGTCTTCCTTTGTAAAGAATTTAGCTATACCGGAAAGGTCGTCCAGTATTTCACGGCCATCTACCGGGCCTGCATCGGAGCCTGCGTGGCGGGCCAGGGCGATGTCATGATTGGAGCGGGGATACTCATGGCCCGTGCCAACGGTCTTGCGGCCCGCACCTTCTCCCCCAAGTTCGTCGAGATGGCCGTCAACAACGAGACGACCTTTACCATGGGCATCGGGTCCATCGCGCTGGGGGGCCGCCATCCCTCGGGAATCTGGTTTCCCGATTCCCTGACGGCCCACGCCAACAAAGTTCATGTAGCCACGCTGCCCTATGAGACCAAACGGCTCTGCCAGGAGATCGGCGGCGGGATGGTGGAAACCGGGTGCTTCCCTTCGTACCGCGATTTTATGGACCCACGCTATGGGAAGCTGGTCCAGAAGTATATCAAGGCGGGTGCCTGCAGCCCGGAAGCCCGAGCCCGGGCGGCCCGGTTGACGGAATGGCTAACCCTCGGCGCTGGCGTCCCCGGCTGCATGCATGGTGGCGGCTCTCCCGACGGCGCCCGACTGGTGGTCCGCTCGCTGACCCCGATGGAAAAATATGCCGAGATGGCCAGAAAACTGGCCGGGATCGCCGAAGAAATTCCGGAGCCGGGGAAATAAAAAAATTTTTTGGACGCAGATAAACGCAGATTAAAAAAGATCTTAGAAAAAATTTTCTGCGCCCATCTGCGAAAATTTGCGTCCCCATTATCCGAGAAGCGAAGGAGGTGGGTTGGATGGCGAATCAAGTGGGCCAGGTTTATCTCTGCGAGATCTGCGGGAATAAGGTGAAGATGTTGGTAGCGGGGAAAGGTCAACTCATCTGCTGTGGTCAGCCGATGAAGTTGGTGGAAGAGAAATAACGAAGCGGATGCGGACGGTAGCAGATTTAGAAGGGGTCCCTATTGGGGAAAAATTTGCGTCCCCATTAATTCTAAGGAAGTGAATATGGGATTGATGAAACCTGAAGAATACAAGTCGATGGTTCAGAAGATGAAGGTGAATGCCTACCTGAACGGGAAGAAAGTGGAGAACCTTCTGGAAAACCCGGTGACCCGATCCGTGGTGGAGGCCACGGCCAAGCTATACGAACTGGCACTGGAACCCAAGCATGAAGGAATCATGACCGCCCGTTCGCATCTCACCGGGGAGAAGATCAGCCGGAATCTGCACGTGAACCGATCTACGGAGGATCTGGAAAAACGGGCCGACATGGCCCTGCTGACTTCCCAGACCCTGGGCACTTGCAACTACCGCTGCGTCGGTTGCGACGCCCTAAATGCCCTGGCCAGTGTGATGGTTGAGATCGATCGTGCCCGAGGAACTGAATACGGGCAGCGCTTCCGCGCGTATCTCCAATGGATTCAGGGGAAGGATTTGGCCGTAAGCGGGGCCGTTACCGATGCCAAGGGAAACCGGGCCAAGAGAATTCTGGAAGGGGACCCCGATATGTATGTGCATGTGGTCCAGAGGAAGCCAGACGGCATCGTCGTTCGCGGAGCCAAACTGCACCAGAGTGGCGCTTTTGCCGCCCACGAAACGGTCGTGATCCCCGGAGGGGCCTTGCGGAAGGGGGAAGAGGACTATGCCGTGGCTTTTGCCGTCCCCAACAGCGCCCGGGGAATTACTTATATTCTCCAGTACAACCCGCTATCCGCCGAGCGGGAGCAAGCCGAGGACATCTATCATCTGGGAAATCCTCAGTTCGGCCAGCGGGAGACCTGCCTGATGGTATTCGAGGATGTATTCGTTCCCAACGAAAGGGTCTTCATGTGCGGGGAGGTGGAGTTTGCCGGGTCTCTTATCCAACGTTTCGCCAAGACGCACCGGATGAACTGCGGCGGGGCCTGCAAGGTTGGGTTCGCCGACATTATCATCGGCGCGACGCAACTCGCCGCGGAATATGCCGGTACGGAGAAGGCCTCGCATATTCGGGAAGCCATTACCCACATGGTGCGTATCTCCGAGGCCTCACACGCCTGTGCCATTGCTGCGGCCGTAAAAGGGAAAGAGGAACCCCCCGGCTCCGGCGTTTATATGCCGGATGACCTCTTCGGCAATGTGGCCAAGATCTCCACGGCCCACGGGTTTTGGCAGATTATGGCCTTAGCCGGAGATGTGGCCGGAGGCCTGGTCGTCACCCTGCCCTCTTTCCAGGAGTTGAAAAACCCGGCCACCGAAAAGTATGTCGAGAAATACCTGAAAGCCGCCGTACCCGCTGAGAAGAGGATGCGGATCACTAAAGTCCTGCAGAACTGGACCGCGGGTCTCCACGGGCCCGGCACCTGGCATGGAGCGGGGTCCACCCAGGCCCAGATGATTTCCCTTCAGCGGGCGGCCAACCTGGAGGAGAAGAAGCGCATCGCTAAAAAAATCGCCGGGATCGAGGATTGAAGAGACATTAAAAATTTCTTGACTTTACGGGAAAAATTTATTAAAAGTAGAAACCTTATTCTGCTTATTTTGAAGATTTTTCACAGAAAGGAGAAGGGTCCATGGACGGGTACATGGGGAAGATTCTACGGGTGAACCTGACGAAGCGGGAGTGCCAAGAAGAACCATTAAACCCCAAACTGGCCCGGGATTATATCGGGGGAACTGGCCTGGGAGACCGGATCATCTACGATGAAGTTCCTCCTTCCACAGACCCGCTGAGTCCGCAAAATAAGATCGTCTTTGCCACGGGCCCGGTAACCGGCACCAATTATCCTTCCGGCGCCCGCTACCAGATCTGCTTCAAATCCCCCCTGACCGGCATCCTCTGTGATGCCAGCTCCGGGGGATATTGGGGAGCGGATTTGAAGCGCGCGGGCTACGATGCTCTGATCGTGGAGGGCGCTTCCGCCGAACCCGTATATCTTTGGATTCACAACAGCAAAGTTGAATTCCGCAGCGCCTCTCACCTGTGGGGCCAGGATGCCCTGAGGGTCCAGGAGACCATCCAGCGGGAGATCGGAGACGAAAGAATCCGCGTGGCCTGCATTGGCCCGGCTGGGGAGAAGCAGGTGCTCCTCTCCTGCATCATTAATGACGAAGGGCGGGCCCCCGGCCGGGGAGGCAACGGGGCCATCCTCGGAGCGAAAAAACTGAAAGCCATCGCCGTCCGCGGCAACAGAAGTTTTCCCATCCATGACCTGGAAACCTACAACTCCCTTTGCAAGAAAATCGCCAAAGACAACGCCACATCCCCGGCAATTGCCGCCATGCGCGAATACGGGACCGCTCAGGTATTGGACAACCTCTGGTCGATGGGAGATATTCCGGTCAAGAACTGGCAGCTGGGTCTGTGGGAAGAAGGGTGCAAGAATTTGGGTGGAAAGAAGATGAAAGAGACCATCCTGGTCCCTCACACCGCCTGCTACCGCTGCACTCTGGGCTGCTCCCGCTGGGTAAAGATTGAAGAAGGGCCTTATCGGATGGACGGCCCGGGGCCCGAGTACGAAACGCTGGCGGCTTTCGGAACGATGTGCCTGATCGATAACCTGAACGCCGTTTCTTTTGCCAATGACCTGTGCAACCGCTACGGCATCGATACGATTTCCACGGGGGTCGCCGTCGCCTTCGCGATGGAAGCGTATGAGAAAGGGCTGATCAAAAAGGAAGATACCGGGGGAATTGAGCTCAAGTGGGGCGATGAGCAGGCCATGATCGCCATGGTCCATCAGATCGGCAAAAACGAGAAATTGGGAACCATCCTGGGCCAAGGGGTGAAACGGGCGGCGGAGAAACTGGGAGGAGACTCCTGGAAATATGCGGTCCACGTTAAAGGCATGGAAGCCCCCATGCACGACCCGCGGACGTTCTTCAGCATGGGCTTAACATACGCCGTAGGTCCGCGGGGCGCCTGCCATCTGCATGGCCATGCCCCTCTTTGGGAGGGGGTGCAGGACCCGTTCCCGGAATGGGACCTGAAAGGGATTTATCCCCTTCATGTGAGCAAGGGGAAAGGAAATCTGGTCAAGCTTTCCCAGGATTATACGGCCGTGGTCAACTCCATGGTCTCCTGCTATTTCCTGACCTTCATCCTCAAACCTTCGGACTTGGCCGCTGTCTTGACATCAGCCACGGGGACAAAGTACAGCGCCCGCAGCTTACTGAAGGTGGGGGAGCGCATCATGGCGCTCCACCGTGCGTACAATAACCTTTGCGGGATCACTTCCAAGGATGATGTCCTGGCCCCTCGCCAGTTGGAGCCGACCCGGGAGGGCGGGAACGCCGGAAAGGTCCCGGACATGGAGGTCATGCTCAAAGAGTTTTATACGGCGAGCGGCTGGACCCCCAGCGGCAAGCCTTCGCGCAAGACGCTCGAATCTCTTGGCCTCCGGGATGTAGCCCAAGATCTTTACGGGCCCAAAAGAAAATAGCGGGTTCCCCCATTCCCCTGCCGGCCGTTTTCCGCAAAACACGTTTGGCCATGGGCGAGAATCATAACCTAAGAAGGCAAGGTTTTTCCTTCCCGGTGGGTAAGCTGCCTGCCGCAGAGCTGGCCAGGATGTTGGCCCAGCATACCCGGCAAGATGGACGGGTGGTCGTCATGCCGGGAATCGGGAAGGATGCCACCGTCATTTCCTTTGCCGACC
>Ga0315294_10010180_pt1 | contig 10316 bp, 8 predicted proteins | sample YL17G13_40_MG_FD_203626 | JGI IMG/M metagenome (GOLD analysis project Ga0315294, IMG submission 203626) | Sediment microbial communities from Yellowstone Lake, YNP, Wyoming, USA - YL17G13_40 | ecosystem: Environmental > Aquatic > Freshwater > Lake > Sediment | place: USA: Wyoming | collected...
GCCGAGAAGAAGCTCTACAGGCAATTGCTGACCGATGGACCAATCCGGGGCTGGCACATCGCGGTCGATATGGATGAAGAGATCTGCTCGCAGGACCCCGATCGCTTGATCTCGCGGTTTGCCACGCACAGCCGTCGCATCGCCGCCGAGGCGGCGCGGACCGCCTTGGAGCGAGCCAGTCTGGAACCTGCGGACATCGAGGGCCTCATCGTCAATACGTGCACCGGATATCTGTGTCCGGGACTCTCCTCTTATCTGATCGAGGACCTCGGCCTCTCGGCCTTCACATCGGTTCTCGACCTGATGGGCATGGGCTGCGGCGGGGCGATCCCGAACCTCGAAGCCGCCTGCCGAATGATCCAGTCGGGAGCGAAGAGAACCGTGCTATGCCTGTCGGTGGAAATCTGCTCCGCCACGTTCTTCCTGGGTCCCGACCCCGACCTGATCGTCAGCAACAGCATCTTCGCCGATGGGGCTTCCGCAGCAATCCTCACCGCAAATCTGAGCGGTGACGCTCCGGGTGGCGCCCCCAAGCGAACCCCCGCCTTTACAGGGCCAAGCTTGCCCCCGCGCAGGCGGGGGGCATTCCTGCGAAGGCAGGAATTGGGGGTGGTCTCCTCGTGGCGAGGGCGTCCCGCCCTTGCAGGCAGGAATGAAGAGCAAGGCCAGGATGGCCTCGCCACGGGGGAGCCATCGCCAAGGCGTGTCGAAAGCGTCTCGCCTTCGTCGCGCGAGCGGGACACCCGCGACACGACGCGGCCGCCCAGTTGTGAACTCCTGCGGTTCGTCGATTTCGAGTCGGTGACGCTGCCGCGGTACCGCGAGCAGCTTCGCTACACGACCCAGAGCGGCCGGCTGCGAAACGTCCTGACGCGCAATGTCCCGGTCATCGGGGCCAAGGCCGTCGCCCAGGTCGTCCACCGCCTCCTGGACCGGCACAGTCTGATGCAAGATGCCATCGACTGGTGGGTCGTTCACCCCGGCGGAACGCAGGTGCTCAACGCCGTCCAAAGGCACATCGGCCTGGCGCCCGAGAGGCTGCGATTCTCCCACGAGGTCTTTCACGAGTACGGGAACATGTCTTCGCCCTCGGTGATGTTCGTGCTCGACCGAATCCTTTGCGAGGCCCGGCCCAAGCCAGGCGACACGGGCCTGCTGCTATCCTTCGGCGCCGGCTTCACCGCCTTCGCCACGCTCGTGGAGTTCTGCTGAGCCGATCCATTGGTAAGGATACTATCCGAAGACGTAAATGTTGTCTCCGGGGCCACTTGAATACGTCGAGTTGTCGAATACATCTTTCCAGCCAGGGTTGCTTTTTTTCTCGTCAGTTGATGGTTGAGACCTCTCAGCCCCTTTGTCATTGGGGATTACTTTCGCTGCCGTGCTCTTTTTCACTTTATTCGTATCCCGCGCCATGGCTTTCTCCTTCCCCTGTCTTTATTCCATTCAGTTCACTTTCGGGAAAACCCTAAAAAATGCCCTTGCGGTGAATCCGCTGAAGGGTTTAATCCTCTCTATGCCACTCTTTTCCAGAAAGGCTGCTGTATTCTTCACCGGGTACGCTTCCACGTAGACGATGTTCTTTATCCCCGCGTCCAAAATCAGTCGAGCACATTGGAAACATGGGAAAGTGGTGACGTACAGTGTTCCACCTTCGGCTGATCGGCCACCCAGTGAGAGGACAGCACGCTCCTCAGCATGAATGGCTGTACACAATTCCATGTTCCGATTCGGATGCAACCATGCCTTGAGACTTGTACCGCATTTCGAGCAGTTCCATGGATCGCCCAAGTCCCTATGGACCTTCCCACACTTCGGGCAGTATATTTTCCTGCCACGTGCCTTCAACTTCGCCATCATGTCGTCATCTTTGTAGCAAGCGCCTGCATTCTTACATGTCCTGACGGATGGTGGATTCTCATTGAAACCCATGGAAATGGGGAACTCCTGTCCATCCTTTCTGATCGTGATAACCGCTCCAACGTGTCGCTTCTCGCATGTTGAGGCATGTGATTGGGCGTACGCGGCGGCGATATGAATCTCATCTGCTGCCGGATCACGGTGTTGCTCATTGCCCATCATGAGAGGCACAAAATCATCGCAAGCCTTCCTGAATGCTCTTTCGATGCGCGCGCTGTCCGGATCCTCGCCACTTTCCAGACTAACCATTAGATGTTCATTGTTGTACCAGACGTAATCTGCGTCATCTACGCATTTCTGAACACCCTGCCCCCATTTGAAGTCTTCATACTGGTCCCGCCGATCATCATCCTCAAACTCGTTCTGGTTGCCATCGTAGTCTTTGCGCACACGGTTCCATCGCTCCTCCTTACCGGCGCAAACAGCCACCAAGAAGAAATTCGGATAGATTCTCCTAATCTCCTGCACCTCGCGAGGATTACGGAACCCATCGATAACGATACCGTTATCCCCAATCTGCGCTTTATCTATTCTGTCAACGACTTTGTCGACCCAATAGCCTATCCGTTCTTCGCGACGTGTGTTTCCATGCTCTTGAAGTACCTTTCTCCAACCCCTCTTACCCCTGGGGATCGACCGACTGAGTTCTTCAACCTCAGATCGAATATCATCTGCTATCTTGAAAGGACGAAACCCGAACGGCGTTTGGGCGAGGATATCCCGCATGGTGCTGCAACCACTCCCAAATGGCCCTGTCAGCCCGATCACCAAGTTCGATCGACTGCGGTTGACTCCAGTGGCGCGATGTACGCCTGCAGGAGAGCCCTCGGTCCGCCGCCCTCTTTGGACCAACGCTCTCTTCTTTGAAACCATGGCCTCCATATCTCCCTTCCCTCGGCAACGGGACACACATCCCAGCGGTTATATCAACGTGTGTCCTTACTTTTCTTCACAAAGAACCCGATGTGAATCAAACCAACGTGGACCATACTCTACCGTGGCCCTTACGCATATTCAAGTCCCTATAAACAGCGGGCGGATGTGGCGTTCGTAGATGTTGGCCGTGACGTTCTCGGCGATGATCGCCTCGTGCTTTTCGAGGGCGTCGGTGAAGCGGGGGCCCATCTCGGCCGCCACTTTGTAGCCGACGTGCAGGAGCTGGCGGAAGCTTGGGTTGTAGTGCGGGCACCGCCTGTCGTGACGCAAGGTCGCGGCGAATCGCTCGCCGTCCCAGCGGCGGACTTCGGCCGGGTCCGGAAGCTTGGCTTTATCGATGTCGATCACCGTCGCATACGGGCCGCAGAGCTCGTCGAGACGGCTCAGGGCCTTGGCGTAAACGTCCTTGGCGATGGCGAGGCCGTCGCCGCCGGCTAAGGCTAAGCCAATCAACTCCTCCAGCCAAGTCGTGCCCGCTGTTTTAAGGTGCAGACCGGCGTCGAATTGCTTGAGGGCCCTGCGGATCGGGGTGTAGATCGAAAACTTGTCGCTGCCGGAGTGAACGCTGAGCTTGAGGTTCGCCGGGAGGCTGAACTGCTCCGTCGCGAATCGGATGATGGCAAGGTCCTGCTCGAACTCCCGGGCAAACTGGTTCACGTTGCCGACGTAGTCCACGCCTTTGTTGAATCGGCCGCTGAACTTGGGTGCGATGGTCTGGGCGGGGATGCCCTCGTCGGCAATCGCGGCCAGGATGACCAGCATGTCCACCGGCGTCTGCGGCGTATCCGTCTCATCCATCGAGACTTCCGTCACGAATCGGCCCACGCCTTTGCGGGCCTCGATGTGACGAAACGTGTTGCCCGCCTGTTGCACGGCGATGAGATACTTCGTGGCAATGGATTGGAGCCGAGGCTCGTCGATCGCGATGCTCTCGTCGATGCCCTCGATCCGGTGGGAGCCGAGAAGGTCCTTGTGGCTCTTGACAAATGCTCGGACATCCGCGTCCGGGGCCGGCCGGCCGATGAAGTCGGCGACGTCGAGCGTGAAGAAATCGCTCGCGTCGAGGAATCCATCCACGTTGGCCAAGCCGATATGGTCGGCATCGACATAATATGCGTACTTCCAACCACCAGCCGCGACGGCTGCGTCCGCTTCCTTGCGGACATCGGCCGGCTTGGTGCCAATGATCGTGTGCTCGCGATTGGATTTATTCCAGACCGGCGTGATCGTAGGGGCAACCCCCTGTGGTTGCCCTCGACCTTTGGGGCAGGCACAGGGGCCTGCCCCTACGTCGGCCTTCATGATGGCCGCCAACTGCGCCTTGCCCTGATGGCCGAAGCGATCCCCGAGCCCAAACGAATACTTGCCAAGAATCATGCCTTGCCTCCCTATTGTACGACTCGTGATTGACCTCTTTGCAGCATATCATGATTCCGGGTGGCACGGCCAAACTTGTTTGACCGTGCATCGCCAAGATGCGTTCCCGCGTACAGAAAGACACGCTCAAGCTGCGCTCGGGCGTGCCACCTCGGCCTGTCGATCTCCAAGCGGCAGAAACGAGACCACCCCACATGCCTTGGGTGCCATGCTTACGCAAGCGTAGACATGGCACCCGAGCCACCAGTCTGGCAGGAGCGAAGCGCAGCGATCTACTCCGTGCGATTAGCGATTTGCGCCACAGCCTTCGATGGGACATCCTCGGCGATCTGTATCACCTTTTTGACGCCGTGGAAGTCGTTCGCCACCAGCGTAACGCCGCTACTCCGCGCGCCTTGCAGCACCGAGAATATATCCGTCCCGGCCCTTGGCGTGCAACCGCGAATGAGGATCTCCTGCACGTCGGCCAGACGAAGCAGGGCAACCATCTCATTTGGGGGAGCATCCAAACCGTCTATCGTTGCGTCCTTCACGTCCTCGAAAACAACGGCGTGCCGCTTGTCGGCGCCGGCCAATTGCAGTTGTATGTTCGTGAGCTTGAGGCCATCGACGTGGCGGCAGTACATGCCATAGGCAGGTAGCTTGCCGAACATGGCGTACTCGGGGTACTTCTGGGGCTCTTCCGGGATCGTGCGAGAGGCCTGCTCGGCCGTGCCGCCACCGGCGAATGAGAGCCGGATGTTGCTGAGGGTCAGGTTTTCGATTTTCGCTTCGGGCAAGCCAGCGATTGCACAACCGGTCGGGTTGGCGCCCGTTGCCTCGATGTTGCTGATCGTGATATTCCTCATGCTGCCGATGCCGGGTTTGTCCATCCCTTCCTTGAAGGGCCTGGCGCGGTTCCCCAGGCGGATAAAGATCGGCGCGCCGACGCCGGCCATTGTGATGTCCGACACAATAACCCGGTCCATCGTCCCGCCATCGACGATCTCCAGCGCCACACCGGCCAGACGGGTGTCATAGATCGCGCAGCCCGTCAGGACGATATTCTGAAAACCGCCGTTCGATTCCGTTCCCATCTTGAGGGCATTGCAGGTGCTCCGCAGAACGCAGGCACTGACCACCACGTCTTTGCACGGCCGCGCCGAGGTGCTCTTGAGCACGATCGCATCGTCGCCGGAATCGACGTTGCAGCCGGTAATCACGACCCTGCTGCACGAGTCGATGTCGATGCCGTCGTTGTTCTGATTCACGTGGCTCTTGACCGTAATGCCGCTGATGCGGACGTCGTCGCAGGCGAGGTAGTGCTGGACCCACATGGGCGAATTCTTCATCGTGACGCCCTCGACCGCCACGTCGCGGCACTCGACGAGCCGGATCATGTAGGGCCGCACCTTGTAAGGTCCCTTGAACGCCGCTCCCTGGCCGTCGATCACGCCCCGGCCCGTAATGGAAATCCGCTCCAGCTTCTCACCGTAGATCAGGCTCTTATCCGTGTAGATGTCGGTGTACGACCGCAGCGCTGGCACCGTCGGGGGGTAGTCGTTCAGGCTTGTGCTGCCAAGCAGCGTGCAGCCGCTGTCCAGATGCAGCGTGACGCCGCTCTTCATATAGATCGTGCCGGACAGGAAGGTCCCCGGCGGCAGATAGACCGTCCCGCCGCCATCCGCCGAGCATTTGTCAATCGCCGCCTGGATCGCCTGCGTGCAGAGCGTCTGTCCATCGGCCTTGGCGCCGAATTCGCGGATGTCATACAGGACCCTGGCCCCGGATGCCGTAGATGCTCCCCAAAGGCCGATGGTGCACAAGATGACCAGCCACCTCACCCGTTCCATTTCTCACCTCTTGTGCCGATGCACCAATAAAAAACCCCGCAGCGCATCCCTTCGCCACGGGGCAACGAAAAAGCAAATCCTCACATTGACTCTATTTCGGCTTCGCCGGCACCTGTCCCGCAGGTTCGGGCGGCAACTCGACAACGACCCCGAGCTTGCCCAGCGCTCCGGCGACCTCCGGCTGCCTTGGATTCAACTCGAAGCTCCGCAGCAGATACTGTTTCGCTTTGGCCGCGTCATTCTTCTCGTAGTAGTAGAATCCCATCTGCTTGTTGGCCTCGAACGAGGTCGGCTCTGCATCCAGGGCCTGCCGGAAGCAACGCAAAGTATAGTCATCCAGATTGAGCTGCTTGAACTCCCATCCGAGCCGCAACGTCTCTCTCACCGAGGGCGCTGCTTGCCGGATGTAGCCGTTGGCGAACTGCTCGGCCTTGGCCGTCTCGCCGCGGTCGATGAACAACTTCACCTGACCGGCCTGCGCCGCCCGGTTCGCCGGGTCGAAGCCCAGCGCGTTGCTGTAGTACCACTCTGCCTTGTTCCAATTCTGAGCCTTGTGATACACGCGCGCCAACTTGTAGTGCGCTTGAGGATTCTCGAACTTCAACTGAAGCTCCGCCAGTAGCTGCGCTTCCGTCGGGTCGGACGTTACGGTCGTGATCGGGAGCGGACCGGTCGGCTTCGGACCCACACCCTCGCAACCCAACCACATAAGCAGGGCAGAACCTAAAAGCACGCACAGGATCAACCTCCTTGCTGCCAGCTCTAAGCCCCCGCGCTTGCCCGTCATCTATCGCCTCCAATCATCGCGATACAATAGGCTTCAAAACAGCATCGCCCGATCAACGGCTGCATTTTACAGAACCCGCATTACAATGCAAGCGAAAAAAGAGCAGGGACGCGAAGAAAATTGCACTTTTCCTGGACTGAGTGACATCAAGTCCATTGCCCAAGAGCGGTTACGTCAATGTAATAAAATTGCGGCACGGAGCGACATATTTTATGAGCGGTGAGAAGCTCGAGTAAGGCGAGCGTCCTCGCTCGCCAACAAAATGTCGTGCGGGCACCCCCGCCTGCGCGGGGGGAGCCTGACCCCGCGAAGGCGGGGCCACGACCTACCGCGGAGACGTCTGTTGCAAGTGCATGACTGGCAAATGATTGTGACCGAGCACGGCCCGCTCGTGTGGCGGACCGCTTATCGGCTGCTCGCCAACCACGCGGATACCGCCGACTGTTTCCAGGAGACGTTCCTGGCAGCACTGGAAGTATCGCGTCGTCAGCCCGTGCGAAACGTTCCGGGCCTTCTGGTCCGACTGGCCACAACGCATGCAATCGACCGGCTGCGGCAGAGAGTCCGCCAGGAGCGCGGCCAAGCAGGTTGCGGCGATTATCACGAGACCTGCACCGGGTGCGATCCGGCCGGAGAGGCGCAGGCGCAGGAGCTGGTCGGGCGCCTGAGAGAAGCCATCGGCCGGCTGCCTGCGCAAGAGGCTAACGTGTTCTGCCTGCGGTACTTGAACGAAATGAGCTATCGGCAGATCGCCAGGGAATTGAGCATCGGCGTCAACGCCGTCGGCGTAGCGCTATATCGCGCCAAGGCCAGGCTGCGCGAGGCCTTGAGCGCGGCACAGATGGACCCAGATGAGGTGCACCATGAGAAAGCATGAAGACAAGCTGTCCGAGGCCCTCGCCCGGCTGAAGCAGGAGGGCCAATCCCAGGAAGTGCCGAAGGAAATCGTCGATGAGACGCTGCGAAGAATCGCGGATTGCGGCTCTCAGCCCCGGATCGGGGTCCGGGGTGACAATAGTGGCGATTGGGAGACAGCGCGTGCTCGAATCCGCAATCCGCCATCCGTAATCCGCAATCTCTTCCGGCTGGCGGCCGCGGCGGCGGTTTTTGTACTCCTCGGATACACCGCCGGCAGGTTGTCGACGCCGAAGCCCATGAGCCTGGATCAGATTCGCGACGCCCTTACGCCTTCGGTGGCGGCCGCCATCGAGCCTGCCGTCCGCGAGGGACTGGAGGATGTGCGACACGAGTACCAGCTCGCCCTGGCCGCTACGTATGTCCATGTGAAAGAAGAACTTACGGACCAGTACCGCAGTGACTTGAACCGCTTCGCCGTCCAGACCCTGGCGGCCTCGAATGCGGTGACCAATGAGCTTCTCACGCAGCTCGTCCAAGCGATCGACACGGCGAAGGCCCAGGACCTCCGCCGCATCACGCGAGCGCTCTACGAGATCGAGATGAACCGGGTCCAGGACAAGACGCAGCTCGCCAGCGGCTTGCAGACGCTTGCCTACCGCACCGAGGATGAGCTGTCGCGCACCAAACGCGAGATCGCTCAGCTCCTCGTCGATGTCCACCCGGCGGGTTTCGATCTGCCCTCCGTTGAACCGACACAGACCTACCATGAAAGGAACAAACCATGAGCACCCTTCACAAGATCACCACGAAGTTCGCCTTGCTGGCCTTGCTCACGGCCGGCGCTCAACCGGCCTACAGCGGCTCGGCCTCGGCCGGCAAAGTGGGCCCAGCGCCCGTGGCGTCAACAGCACCCGCCGCAATGCCCAGCGCCGGCCCGCCGTCGGGCGGTACCCTGCCGCCCGCAGCCACCCCCATCCGACCCTCTGCCGGGCCGCCGCTCTCGCGTTTGGGCAGCCTCATCGGCGCGAACCCTCGGGCCGCCGCACCGGTCCTGGTCATCCCGGCAAAGGAAATGCCGCCCGAGACCTACGACCGGATCGTCGAGGACCTTAGCATCATGAGCCGGATCATTGAGAAGAGCCTCCGCGACGCCTCGGAACAAGGCTATGGCCTCGCTGTGACAGCCGACTCGATATACGGCGGGGCCGGGGGGATATACGGACAAACGCTCTTTCTGCCCTCCGACAGCACCGGCCCACGGATCCTCCGCGCTTCGGGCAGACAGCCCAAAGCGATCTACATCGGCGGCTATGGTGCCGTCTTTTCGCTCCAAGTGGGCTTTCCGCTTGTGCCGCCCCCGGAGACGCCGGCGCCGAACACGACCGCTGAGAAAGGGGATCAAGTCTGGGCCACGGCGCAGCGCGAGCTCGTCGATCCGCAGGCCGCACTTCGCATGCGGCCTGGCGCACCGCAAGGCCGGCCCTACCGAGCCGAGGCCGTCGAGAGCCTCCGGAGCACCTTGATCGGGCTGCTCAAACACGCCACGAATATCCGCGACCTCGAACCCGAGTCCTGGCTGACCATCCTTGTACAGGGGCCCTCGATAGTTCAAGACCAACCGCACGACTCGCCAGGCGCTCAGCAAGTCAACCTTATCGGCGAGCGTGCCACCGGTAGAACCCTGCTGACCCTGCGGGCCAAGAAGGCCGACATCGATCAACATGCCAAAGGCCAGCTTGACGAGACCCAATTCCAGCAGCGGGTGCAAATCACAAACTATTGATGTCTATGGACTTTTGAATCGGGAGGTCGAACATGAACTCATTCCTATCAACACTCATCCTGCTTGCCGGCCTGACGGAGGCTTCCAGCGGCACCGCCAGTAGTATCAACTATCCGGCGTCCACATCGCGTGACGCACAGACTGCCCAACAACTCCCAGAGCAGGCGATGGTTTTCCAACAACTCCAACAACAGTTGACCTCAGAGCAAGTCGGAGCCGGCACGCACCGCTTCATCGGCGAGCCGTTCTTGCCGGAGCAGGCGCAGGAGAACGTCCTCGTCGTTCCAATGCCAGACCTGCCGGCCGAGAGCCTGGCGGATCTCACCGAGGATATGACCGTAATGTGCCGCATCTTCGATAAGTCGCTCACGCCCACCCGCGCCAGTACAGGTTTCGCTTATGGGAGCCAAGGCGATGTGTTCCGTTTTGCCGCCGGCCAGCAGACCCGGGGTACGCAGGGCCTGTACCTCGACGGCTACGGTGCGCTGTTCTTTGTCCACGTTGACTATCCGCTCCTGCCGATGGAGCCGCAGGAACCATCGCAGGCCAAGGCGAAGGAGTCGGCGGACACCGTCTGGTCGGCGACGGTCAAGGAGATGTCCGGGCAGCCGGGGGAGGATCAGCAAGCCGCCCGCAGCGCCCAGACCTACGATCCCCAGAAGGTCGAGAACTTGAAAAAAGCGGCCATCAAGACCTTCGCCCACGCCTCCAACATCCGGATGCGCCGGCCGCAAGACGTGGTCACGCTGGTCGTCGGCGCCCTGGATGACGACAGAGCGTCCGACTACAGACGCTCCAGCACAGCGCGCTTCGGCACATCTGC
>Ga0315294_10010181_pt1 | contig 10314 bp, 10 predicted proteins | sample YL17G13_40_MG_FD_203626 | JGI IMG/M metagenome (GOLD analysis project Ga0315294, IMG submission 203626) | Sediment microbial communities from Yellowstone Lake, YNP, Wyoming, USA - YL17G13_40 | ecosystem: Environmental > Aquatic > Freshwater > Lake > Sediment | place: USA: Wyoming | collected...
CCACGCTGCGTAGCGAGCTCGGGCTCGATCCGCCGCCGACGGAGGCCCCTCTTCGCTACGAGAAAACCGCCGCCTGAGGACCTAACCATGCCCATCAACTTTTACAGCAGACTGGGGACTTGACATCCCCACCTTCTGATTATGTCCCAGACATAGTGTAAGGTTGGGCGACTCCCTGCGTGATTTTAGCCCACCAGCATCAGCTTCACGAACACCACCGGATCCAGCGAGGAGCGACCGGTGCCATCGGCGTACAGACCGGCCGTCGCCGCGCGCACCCATTCCAGGTCGAGGTGTTTGTGCAAGGCGTCATAGAACGCGTTGCGCGGCAACTTGGCATAGGGATCGCTGTAAATGAACAACGGTGGTTCGGCAGGTGGTTTGCGCCCTTGCATGGTGGTTCCAATAGCAAGCGGTTAGCTGCTTGTCATGTTCGCCGCCGCGGGCAAAAACTACTGCTCGCCGACGCAAAATCTGGAACTTTATCACAGGCCTGCTAGTGTCCTGTCCCAGGAGAAACTTGGTGTACTGCCTGAGCGTGAATCACGCTCAACACATTTTTGATGTATTGCTGGGACACGACACTAGTGGCTGGTCGGGCTGTCGCTGCATGGTGGCGCAGCCGTCACGCCGCAGGCGGACAAGTCCCGGCTGCGAACAAAGTTGGCAGGCCCCTAACCCGGATTATTCATACTCCGGTGGCGCAGGTCCCTAAGCCCCGACCGTGTCGGGGCCGGGATGGCGGCCCTGCGGGCCTAGCCATTTTCAACCTGCGAAGAATGAACACAAGATGCAATCCGCCTTCGCGGGCGACGAAGTTCCGCTACGGCGGACGAAGGCGTCCTGCGCCACCGAAGGTTAGGTTGCACTGTGCGTCGGATTCAAGCACACCGTGAATAATCCGGGCTAAGCCCATCGGGCCGGGGTGGCGGCCCGACAAGTCGGGCCTAGCCACGAGACGCCTGCCCTACCATTATCAGTGAATGGGGGCGCCGCCGATACGGCGCTCCCGGGCCTGCCGAACGGAGGATAAACATGCCGCGAAAAGACCTGCGCCCCGAGCCTTTCCACACCATGGTCGCCCTGGGCGAAAGCCACGTGGCAGGGGCGTGCGCCACCGAGGAGCGCCGCCGCTGGGTGAATATCGTGGCCGAGCTGATAAGCGAGTTCCAGGGCGTGCCGGTGATCTTGCACAACAAGGGCATCGGGGCCAACGCCATCTCGCCGCGCAGCCCGGGCTACGCAAGTTCGGCCAAGCCGAGCGCACTGGAGCGCTACCGGGAAGATGTCATCGCGCTGGAGCCGGACCTGTTCATTCTGTCCTACGGCCTCAACGACATGCGCGCGGGCATGCCGCCGGAGCTGTACGGGCAAGGCATGCCTTGCCCCTACTCCGCCAGGACATGACCGAGATAATCACCCGGGTGAATGAAGCGTGCGCCCCGGTCACGGTGCTGACGACGGTCTATCACATGAGCGCCTACGACTGGTACCCGCCCTACGACGTGGGCAGCGTGGCGGCCACCGAGGTCTATAACCTGGTCATCCGCCAGCTCGCGGAGCAGCACGATTGCATCCTGGCGGACATCTGGGCCGCTCAGGGGCAGGCCGACTGGGTGATTCATCCCGACACCGTCCACGCCAATGACCTCGGGCACCTGCTGATCGCCAATCGCGTATTCGAGGCGATCGCCACGCACTGCGGCGGGGTGGCGGCGCGCGTCACCGCGGAATTAGCCGCAGACCGCGCCGAAGTCCAGCGCACCATCGAGCAGCGGCGCCGGCCGCAGGACTACGGCTCCAGCGCCTGAGCAGCGCGCACGGACCCGCCCGTTGACCCCTTTGTGCGCAGCGCACCCCCACAGGTGTGGGCCCGCCCGGCGTCGAATCGCGCCAGCGACAACCATCGAGGGCGTGAGACATGCGAACTTACCTGCGGGCGTTCTTCTGGCTCGTGCTGCTGGTGCTGATCATGATCACGCTGGCGGCGATCGGCTTGTGGATATGGTTCTTCTCCCCCCGCAGCGCCGCCAGCACCATCGAGCGCTACGGCGAGTTCCGCACGGCATGGAAGCACGGCGTCCTGCAGCAGGTCGAGCCGGGGGCGCTGACCGCGGGAATGGCGGTGGTGGATATCACGCCGCCGGTCGGCACGCCCCTGGGCGGCTACGGCGCCCGCCGAGGCAGGCCCTCGACGGGGGTGCACGACCCGCTCCACGCCAAGGCGCTGGTGCTGGACAACGGCCGGGAGCGCGTGGCGATCGTCACCTGTGACCTCATCGGCGTGGGCAAGGTGGTGAAGCGGCAGGTGCTGGCGCGCGTTGCGCGGGCCACCCAGCTCGACGACGCACACCTGCTCATATGCGCCAGCCACACCCATTCGGGACCCGGAGCGCTGACGCCGGAGTTCGCGTGGCAGCTAGCCATGGGCCGTTACGATGCCCGGCTGCGGCGCGGACTGGTGGAGCGCCTGGCGGCGGTCATCATCTCGGCCAACGGCCACCGCAAGCCGGCGCGCATCGGCTGGGGGAGCGCCACCGCGCCGGAGTTCGTCTCCAACCGCCGCGAGCAGGACGCAGAGCGCGTGACAGATCCCGAGATGATGGTGGTGCGCGTGGACGCGCAGGACGGCAAGCCCCTCGCCGTGCTGGTCAACTATGCGGCCCACGGCACTTGCCTCGACGATGACAACATGCTCGTGTCGGCGGATTTCGCCGGGTACCTTCAGCGCGGACTGGAGCAGGGAGTGGGGCAGGGGGTGGTCGCCATGTACGCCAACGGCGCGCAGGGCGACCAGTCGCCGCACTCGCCGGGCGGTAAACGCGGCTACGACGCGGCGCAGGAGGTCGGGCTCGGGCTGGCGGAGCGGGCGCTCGAGGTGTGGCGCACCATCGACACGCGGGACAACGTGAAGCTTGCGGCCGTCGCTTACCCCGTGCGCCTGCCGGAGAACGTGGGCACCCTGATGTCAGGCGCGTCAACCGAGATACAGGCACTGAGCGTGGCGGGGCTTGGGATCATGGCGGTGCCGGGGGAGATGACGGCGCCGCTGGGCATGCGGCTGAAGGAGCAGGCGCGGCGGCTGGGGTTCGGGCAGCCGTGCATATTCGGCCTGGCTAACGACCACATCGGCTACATCCTCACCGAGGACCAGTACCGTCGCGGCGGGTACGAGCGCGTGGTGTCGGGCTACGGGGCGGGCCTGGGGGACTTCATCGAGCGCGCGTTCGCCGGGGCGCTGATGGAGCTGGCGGCGCGCACGAGCGACATCGCGCCGATGGTGGAGGACGACCTGGGCCGGCGCACTTGCGGGCCCGCGCGAGCATACCGCAACCAGGGGCAGTGGGTGCTGGAGATCGAGGGGAACCCCTACGAGCTGGGATACCGTCACGGGTCGCTGGTCAGGCCGGAGGTGCGGCAGGCGCTGGAGATGCTGCGTGAGTCTGTGGCCCGGGAACGCAAGCTCCCCGTTCCCGTCGGCGCCATGCTTTTTGCAGCGCGGCGGCCGTCATACATGCTGGAGCGGCACCTGCCCCCGGAGTACGTGCTTGAGATTCACGGCATGGCGGACGGGCTAGGGCTAGACTACGACACGACCCTGTTCATGCAGGTGATGCTGGCGATCCTGGAGCAACCGAACGCGAAGAAGATGCTGGGCGTGGGCGCAAGCTGCTCCAACGTGGCGGCAGTGGGCGCGGCGACGCGCGGGGGCGAGCTGATTCACGGGCGCAACCTGGATTGGGGGATGGGAGAAGTGCTGCCGCTGATCGCCACTGTGGCGTTCTACCACCCCGCCGCGGGCCACGATTTCGTGGCGGTAAGCTGGGCGGGGATGGTGGGCTGCCTGACCGCGATGAACACGGCCGGCCTGTCCATCGGCGAGGAGAGCGTGTCGTCGCCGCGCGACACTTCGGTTGACGGCGTGCCGCTGTTCCTGCTCATCCGCCAGGCGATCCAGTACAGCGGCTCGCTCGAGGACGCGGTGGGGCTGATCAAGCGGGCGCCGGGGACCTGCGGCTATCACGTGACGGTGTGCGACGGCAAGGCGCGCGACGCGCGCACGGTGGAGCTGACGGCGCACCATCGGGCGGTGCGTCTGCCCGAGGGGGGGCTGCTGTTCGGCTGCGCGGCGGAGCGGCGGCCGGAGCAATTCGAGGACTGGGTGCTGCCGCATCCCGACATCTCGCGCGCGGACTCGAGCAGTGATTCGCGCTATGCCCGCCTGCGGAAACTCACCTCGCAGTACCGCGGGCAGATCGACCCGGCGCGCACGGCGGAGTTCCTGCGCGACAAGGTTGATCCGCGCACGGGCGAGGCCGGGACGTCGGGGCACTCGGTGTGCAACCGGAACACGCTGCACAGCGTGGTCATGCGCCCGGGGAAAGGCGACCTGTGGGTGGCGCAGGGGCAGATGCCGGCGCCGACCGGGGAGTACGTCCACTACGACGCGCGGCAGGTGCTGGCCCACATGCGCTGAGGTCAGGTCGAGGGGGGTGCGGGCGGCGGCGGAGGCTGAGGGACTGATTCGGATGTGCGCTTGCGCCGCGCCGTCAAGCTGCAGGTTAGAACCCCAATGGCGATCCCGAGCACGACGATCAGCGCCGCCCACGCGGACAGCCGCGGGCCGACCATCACGTCGGCGAGGACGATGAGCGCGGCGTAGGGCAGCGCGACGAAGAACCCGGGCCGCCCGCTGCGCGCGTAGGCGCCGCACACGAGTCCCCCCAGCGCGAACGGCAGCAGGTGCCAGGCGTTCGGCGGGTAGATGTGGACCTGGAAGACCAGCGTCAGCGCCAGGTGCCCGGCCCCCTGCGCGATAAGCCCGAGCACGACGCCCTTGAGTGTCCGCAGCATTATCGTTCCTCTGGCTCGTGCTTCGCAGCGAGCCCACTCCGCCGCAGCCCCACGAGCAGAGTGGCATCAGTAGGGCTTCTGTGAGCGCAACGGGATTCCTGCCGGCGGACGGCCATGCGGCGCGGTCGCGACCGGCGCACAGGAATCGCCCCGCGGGCGGTCGAACACCTCGCCTGCCAGCAAACCCGATGGGAGGGAAACAGACATGGCCAAGGTGCAACGAGACGCGGGGACCGACCTCTACCCCGTGCCGGCGGTGGTGGTGTCGTGCGCGGATAAGGCGGGCAAGCCGAACCTGATAACGCTCGCCTGGGTGGGGACGGTGTGCTCGGAGCCGCCGATGCTGAGCATCGCGGTGCGGCCGGGGCGATACTCCCACGCCATCATCAAGGAGACGCGCGAATTCGTGGTCAACATCCCGCGCGCGGACCAGGCGCAGGCGGTGGACGTGTGCGGGACCACCTCGGGGCGCACGCAGGACAAGTTCGCGGCGGCCGGGCTCACCCCTGAGCCCGCGACGTACGTCAAGGCGCCGCTGGTGAAGGAATTCCCCGTCAACATCGAGTGCCGGGTGCGCGAGACGCTGAGCCTGGGGACGCACGACCTGTTCCTGGCGGAGATCGTGGCCGTCCACGCCGACGAGCAGGTGCTCGACGAGGCGGGGGGCCTGGCGGTCGAGAAGCTCAAGCCGCTGGCGTTCGTGGGCGGCGAGTATTGCGCGGTCGGCAAGGTCGTCGGCTCCTACGGATTCTCGCAGAAGTAGGCGGCTGCGCCGCCAAAACAGGGCTGCGGTGCCATGCCCGCCAAGTTCGGTCACACGGCCTCGTTTAGCACGCCTCGTCTGGCGCGCTTGACATATCCCCGTGTTGCTTTTAGAATCAGAAGCTTCACGCCGGCGCGGAGGCCTGCACCGCCGCCCACAGGAGTCGCTCGGGCGTTGTGTGAAACGCGGGCAGGAGGCTGGGGGCGGCGCGAGAAACGGCCTACGACTCGCAGCGGCCACCCGGGTTGAAGCAAGACTTTCCTCAGGAGGGACAGGAATGGGTGTAAAGGTCGGCATCAACGGCTTCGGGCGCATCGGGCGTCAGGTGTTCAAGGCGCTGCTCGACAAATATCCCGACCACGAGGTCGTTGCGGTAAACGATGTCACCGACGCGGAGACCAACGCGCACCTGCTGAAGTATGACAGCAACTACGGCATCTGGCCGGGCACGGTGGAGGTCAAGAGCGACGGGCTGGTGGTCAACGGCAAGGCGGTGAAGGTGCTGGGGGAACGGGACCCGGCCAAGCTGCCGTGGAAGGCTCTCGGGGTGCAGGTGGCGCTGGAATGCACGGGGGTTTTCACGGCGGTGGAGAAGGCGCAGGCGCACATTGACGGCGGCGGCGCCAAGAAGGTCCTCATCAGCGCGCCCGCCAAGGGCGACTGCGCGACGATCGTGCTGGGCGTGAACGAAGACACCTACGACCCCGCCAAGCACCATGTCGTCTCCAACGCTTCCTGCACCACCAACTGCCTGGCGCCGGTGGCGAAGGTGCTCAACGACAGTTTCACGATCGAAGTGGGGATCATGACCACGGTGCACTCCTACACCAACGACCAGCGCATCCTCGACCTGCCGCACGAGGACCTGCGGCGGGCGCGCGCGGCGGCGCTCAATATCATCCCCACCAGCACCGGCGCCGCCAAGGCGCTGCACCTGGTGATTCCCGCGCTCAAGGGCAAGCTGAACGGCATCGCCCTGCGCGTGCCGACGCCGACGGTGTCGCTGGTGGACCTGACGGTGACGCTGGCGAAGGAGGCGAGTGCGCAGGACATCAACGCCGCGTTCAAGCAGGCGGCGCAGGGGCCGATGAAGGGCATCCTCGAGTACTCCGAGGAAGAGCTGGTGTCAATGGACCTCAAGGGCAACGAGCACTCGGCGATCGTGGACTCGAAGGAAACGATGGTGATCGGGAGCATGGCCAAGGTGCTGGCGTGGTACGACAACGAGTGGGCATACTCGGTGCGCCTGGCGGACCTCGTCGATTTCATTGCCAAGCAGATGTAGGAGCAGCGGGTGTTTGCGGGGCCGCGGCGGCCCATTCGACTGCGCTAGGGTAAACTTGCCGCGGCTCCCAACGCCGGTGGGCGCAACCACAGCGAGCACAGCGAGGAGCGGTGGCGATGAAGAAGACCATCGAGGATGTCAACCCCAACGGCAGGCGGGTGCTGGTGCGCGTGGATTTCAACGTCCCGCTCAACGAAGCGGGCCAGATAACGGATGAGACGCGCATCGCGGCGGCGATCCCGACCATCCGCTACCTGGTGGGGCGCGGCGCACGGGTCATCCTGGTGTCGCACCTGGGCCGGCCCAAGGGGGTGGATGAGAAGCTGCGCATGGACCCGGTGGCCAAGGCCCTGCAGCAGCACCTGGGGCAGCCGGTCAAGAAGGTTGACGACTGCATCGGCCCCAAGGTCGAGCAGGCGGTGCAGGAGCTGCGGCCAGGCGAGGTGCTGCTGCTGGAGAACGTGCGTTTCCATCCCGAGGAGGAGAACAACGACCCCGAGTTCGCGCAGGCGCTGGCCAAGCTCGCCGACATCTACGTGGATGACGCGTTCGGCACCGCGCACCGCGCTCACGCCTCCACCGCCGGGGTGGTGGATTACGTGCGTCCCGCCGTCGCGGGGCTGCTGCTGCATAAGGAGATCGAGGTCCTGGGCAAGGCGCTCGACAACCCCGACCGCCCGTTCCTGGCAATCCTGGGCGGCGCCAAGGTCGAGGACAAGCTCCCGGTGATCGAGCACCTGATCGCCAAGGTGGACGTGCTGCTGCTGGGCGGCGGCATGGCCTACACCTTTCTCAAGGCCAAGGGCTGCGAGATCGGCCGTTCCCTGCTCGACGAGAAGCACCTGCACATGGTGGGCGCGCTGATGGCGAAGATGGACCAGGCGGGCATCGAGTGGCAACTGCCCACCGACATCGTGGTGGCCCCCGAGATCAGCGATGACGCGCCGCGCGAGGTGGTTGCGGCCGATGCCATCCCCGCCGACTGGATGGGGCTGGACATCGGCCCACAGACGAGCGACAGCTTTGCGGCGGCCATCGCCAGGGCCGCGACCGTGGTGTGGAACGGGCCGATGGGCGTGTTCGAGCGCGCGGCGTTCGCCGAAGGCACGCGCGCGGTCGCCCAGGCCATGGCGGAGTCGAAGGCGATCACCATCGTCGGCGGCGGCGACACCGCGGCAGCGGTGGAGCAGATGGGCTTTGCCGACGCCATGACTCACATTTCCACCGGCGGGGGCGCGTCGCTCGAGTTCCTGGAGGGCAAGGAGCTGCCAGGCGTGGCGGTGCTGGACGACAAGCAAGAGTGACAGCCGCCGATGCTACTCTGCGAAGTCGCGAAGCTTGTTCCAGCCTTCGCAGCCGGAGCTACTACGGCGGAGTAGGCTCGCTGCGGAGCACGAGTAAGCGCGGATGCTTGCCCCTTCGCGGAGTTTATCCCTTCGTTTCACTCAGGGCAAGCTCTGAGCGCAGTCGAAGGGCAGGTGGCTAGGTCGCGCGCGACCGCCACGGCGGCCGTAGGCCTAGCCGCTCTGAGCGCAGTCGAAGGGCAGGCTCTGAGCAAGGTCGAAGGGAACGCAGATCGGTTGAAGCGGGAAGGGATAGACTTTCGCATCTAACCGCAATGCTGTTCGGTTAGGCGTTTGCTTGTCATGCTGAGCCCTTCGACTTCGCTCAGGGTGAACTCCGCGAAGTTTACCCGCCTCTGGCGGGGATCCCCTGTCGGGGGCGCACACACGTAGGGGATTCTTCGCCGGAGTTTACCCTTGAGCCGAACAAGACTCTTCGCTTCGCTCAGAGTGACCGGCGGCGAAGGGGCTCAGAATGACATCGTCGGGGCCTAACCGAACAGCATTGGGGCTAACCGAGATTATGCGTATGCCAATATCTCTTGTAGGGGCGTGATCTATCACGCCCGTTCAAATTGGGCGCAATGAATTGCGCCCCCACACCGACGCGTAATCTGCGGATTGATACCTGACTGGAGGCGCCGATGCGGGTTCCGCTGATAGCGGGCAACTGGAAGCTGTTCAAGACGGGGCAGGAGGCGTCCCGGTTCGTCGCCGATTTCGTGCCGCTGATAGAGGATCTGGCGGGGGTGGAGGTGGCGCTGTGCCCGCCTTTCACGGCGCTGGCGGCCACGGCCGAGACCCTGCGCGGGTCGGCGGTGGCGCTGGGCGCCCAGGATTGCTTCTGGGAGGAGGAAGGCGCCTACACCGGCGAGGTGGCGCCGCACATGTTGGCTGAGGCGGGGTGCACCTACGTCATCATCGGCCACTCGGAGCGGCGCGGGCGCTTCGGCAAGGAGCCGGCCGGCTGGACGCACGACCTGCGCGCGCTTTTCGCGGACAACGACGCGACGGTGAACCGCAAGGCCAAGGCGGCGCTGGCGGCAGGGCTGGCGCCCATCATCTGCATCGGCGAGACGCTCTCCGAGCGGGACGCGGGGGACGCGGACACGGTGGTGCGCATGCAGGCGCTGCGCGCGCTCGAGGGCCTGACCTCCCAGCAGGCGGCGGCGCTGGTCATCGCCTACGAGCCGGTGTGGGCCATCGGCACCGGGCGCACGTGCGACGCCGGTGAGGCCAACCGGGTGATAAAGCTGATTCGCGACGCGGCACGTGAGTCGTTCGGCCCCGAGGCGTCGGCCGCGCTGCGTATCCAGTACGGGGGAAGCGTCAAACCCGACAACGCGGCGGACATCCTGCGTCAAGCAGAGATCGATGGCGCGCTGGTCGGCGGCGCCAGCCTCAAGCCGGCGGATTTCGCGGCTATCGTCGCCGCCGCTGCGGGCGGGCGCGGCAGCGGCCAACCTCAATTCGGAGGCGACGGGTGACGGAACGCGCAGCCGAGCGCATGCCGATGCGCATGGTGAACGTGGGCGGCAAGCCGGCGACCGAGCGCGCGGCCACTGCGCGCGCCGAGCTTCGCATGCGCCCCGATACGCTGGCGGCCATTGACCGCGGAGGGCTGCCCAAGGGCGACGTCCTGGCCGCGGCCAACTTGGCGGGCATTGCCGCCGCCAAGCGGACGTGGGACCTGATACCGCTGTGCCACCAGATTCCCCTATCGCACGTGGACATCTCCTTCGAGACGCGCGGGCGGCTGGGGCGCATGACCATCACCGCGACCGCGCACGCGACCGCGCCGACCGGCCCGGAGATGGAGGCGCTGACGGCGGCGGCGGTGGCGGCGCTAACGGTATATGATATGTGCAAGGGCACCGATGCCGAGATGCGGATAACCGATCTGGGGCTGGTGCGTAAGAGCGGAGGCAAGAGCGGCACGTGGAAGTCGCCGGCAGGGTAGAGGCGGTGTGCGTGGGGGCGCGCACGGGCGCACGCAAGCGCCCGGTGGAGAGCATCACGCTGGTGGCGGATCTCGGGGTCGCCGGCGACGCGCACGCCGGGAGCGGCCG
>Ga0315294_10010182_pt1 | contig 10314 bp, 8 predicted proteins | sample YL17G13_40_MG_FD_203626 | JGI IMG/M metagenome (GOLD analysis project Ga0315294, IMG submission 203626) | Sediment microbial communities from Yellowstone Lake, YNP, Wyoming, USA - YL17G13_40 | ecosystem: Environmental > Aquatic > Freshwater > Lake > Sediment | place: USA: Wyoming | collected...
TTTCTTTCTGGGGTAATTATATTCGGTTGCCCAAGAATAATTTGAGATTCAAGTGGCTTGAAATAGAAATTGCGTCTAACAATTGTCATGGGCTTTGGATCAATAACTAAATTCATATTCTCTTTGAGAAAATTATCTTCGAGAAGTTTAATCTCGTAATATTTCGCAAACGGCAATTCAACTAACCAATATTCCTTAAATTGAGAAACTTCTTTTTCGTTTAGACCAAGTTCCCCTAAATTTGAATTAAACCAATTTTCCAACTCTTTATATTCAACAACCCAACCTTCTTTCGGAAGTTGGAGTTGATCTAACTGTGCTTCGTAAAATAAATAATCGTATTCACCATTTATCAATCCGTTTGGCTCTGCTACTACTTCCCACCCTTTGTAATAGTTTGGTTCGCTCTTTGTAATTATTCCTTTCAAGTCAACCGCTACGCTAACTCTTGTTTCCTGTAAGGGATAAAGATATACTGCCGGTTTTTTTACACTGGGAGGGAAATTCGGAAAATCCGGTCTGACACAAATTCTTTTTATTTCATCAACCAGGCTGCCTCTACAAGAATATTTACTAATTGCTGTATCTGATAACCCTTCGATAGCCAGATTCCTCGCTTCTTCAGCTGTATTTGTAATACAAGAGGCGCTGGCTAATTCAATTGACGATAAGCTATTAACTATTTGAGGGCAACTTTCTGAAATCGATCCAACTATCGATTTGGTTATCGGGTGCGTTTCTACTAGTTTTTTCAACTCCAACACTGTCATTAAAACTTTATATTGACCGTTGAAAGGCTCAATTTTAACCTCACTTTTTTCTTCCAGTGAAAGAGATTCTATTTTTTCTGTAAGTACAATTCTTGCGGAATTGCCGTTGGAAATCTGTTCAAAAAGGCAGTCGTAATTGTTCCCACAATTAAACACCACTTGCGTGCTCTGTGGTTTTGAAAACGAAACTCCCCACGGAGTAAAGCAAGTCTTAGGACAACCCTGGCAACTTGTCAGTGTTACAGGGAAGCCTATTTTTTCGCAAGAATCAAAGTCTTTAACAGTAAAAATTAAATAACTTATTCCGCTTATTAAAATCACAACTAAGGCCAACATTATTGATACAAATGATTTGTTCTTCATAATTTAATCTGTTTAGTTTATTTTGACAAATCTTCCATTTTCCAACTGGCGGAACATCGTGAACAGCGTTAGAACTATACTCCAATGCGTAAACCAACCAAAATCGCTAAAATAATTAAAATTTTTTGCCGTTATAATGGTATCAAGCACGTTGAGTTGTCTAAAGCAACTATCTTTATTAAAATCTCCGATTATTCTGTTTTTTCTGTCTCTCCCGGCTGAGCGTTAGTAGCGGTAGAAGCCTAGATACTTATGTCGTGTCGCGTCTCGTTGTTTTTCTCATTAAGCTCGGTTACCAAATTAGTTGCGTCAACCACGGCTTTTATTATGGCATAAGATTTGTTACCGGGAAAGGTGTAATCAAATATTTTTTCGCCTGAAGCACCAGCCGCGAGGTCAGAATCGTATGTGCCTTCACCGACCAAATTATCATCAACATATACCTTAACAACAAAACCTTTAGAAGCCGGTGCAACTCCGTTGTTTTCAATATTAACATGTATTCTATTCGGCGTATCCCCGTTAAAATGATCAACCGAGATAGGAAATATTGCCAGGTCGGGCAATTGTCGGAGAATAAAAGTGTAATCTTCCGTAACAACGGTATTGGGTGTGATATCTTTGTCTCTGATTTTAATTCTGAAATGATACGTGATGTTTGACTGTAAATTAGATATATCCACTCCCTGGTAGGTTGAACCAAAGTAATCAGGCCCGGCAGTAAATCCGTAAGAGGTTGTTGGCCCATATTCCAGTCGGGAGGTAACCGGTTCGCTCGCCATCCATACAATTCTTACCGTTCCGAATGGAGTGGTCTGCAATTCCACAGGCAAATCGGAAGTCACGGCTCCCGAGATGCTCACACTGGCAACAGTCGGCGGACCCGGTTGAGGACAGATAGGTTCAAGGCCGCACTCCCATGCTGTTGTCCTCGTATTCCCCAATTCCTCACACATGCAGCTCCTGAATATTCTTCCGTCAGGGCATTTGGTGTTTAACGCCTCTCCCGCGGCGCAGGTGGCGGGCGCTTGTTGCCCAGTTTCAAGTGTAGTCTCTTTAGTTGCAGGACAGAGCCGGTTCGCGTATTTATACATTGGGCAATCCCAACCCAAATCATCGCAGGTACACCACTTAAATGATGTTCCATCGGCGCATTTGTAGTTTATTACCTCTCCCGGCGTGCACTTGCCTGTAGGATACCGGTCAGGCCCGACAGTAGGGGTCGGTATTGGAGACGCTGTTTGTTTTGGACAAGTAAACCCTATTGGATAATACTGACATTGCCATTTGTTTTTCGCTCCGGCAAAGCTGCCTTCTGGACCGCAAATACACCATGGAATTTGCGCACCATCGGAACATTGATAGTATTTTGTTTCTCCTTGTGTAGGACATTCTGTTCCTCGCGTAACCGGTGGTGTTTGCTGCGGGCACTGCGTTTCCGGACTTGTCAAACATGAGCACCCTTTCGTCTCGCCTTCCACGACATCGCAACAACAGGAATTAACCAAAGTTCCATCCGGGCATTTATACTTTCTTAATTCGCCTTTACAATCGCTGAAGGGCACCTGTATGAGAGTCGGCGAAGGTGTCGGCGACACTAGTGGACATTTATCAACTATCTTCCAACCCTCCGGCACATCACAAGGCGTAGGGAATTCTTTGCAGACATTTTCCGGACTGATGGCTGGTGTAATTACTTGAATGCAGATGCCTGGCTCGGCTGGCTTTGATTCGCTAATTTTTTCTTCAATTTTGGCTCTAATTTCTTCAGCTCTCTTTTCCAGTTCCTCTTTCTTTTCGCCTGTTACCGCCTGAATAGCGTCCTCAAATCCTTTTTGAGACATCTCAATAGCATTTTCAATTCCTTTCTGGGCTTCCTCTGGAGCTTTTTCCAGAACTCTTTCAAGAACTTCTTGGTGTTTTAAAAGTTTATTGCTGATTTCTTCTTTCAATTTTTGCACATTTTTGCCTTTTTCTTTGGCCTCTTCGGTTTTTTCTAAAGCCCGATTAAGTTGCTGTCCATATTTTTCAAGCGTCTTTTCGGCTATTTTCGTTTTCCCTTTTTCAACCATCTTTTGATACTCTGCTAATCTAACTTCGGCCAAATGCAAATATTGTTTAGCCTTATTCTCCGTGGCGAAAGTAAAAAATATCTGGATTGACTCTTTCCATGATTTAAGGAAATAAAAAGAGCTGTCGGGCAGAATTCCTGGAGAGGGCAAATCACTGTCCTGAGCTAAAATATCAATAGCTCCAGACAGAAGAGTTAACAATATTAAGAAACAAATTATTTTTTTCATATTTCAATTCATTATATTTAGTAGATGATCTTTTGTTTATTGTACCAAAAAACCGCCTCCTCGGCGATTTTTTAGGCATCCCAGCCTTCGCCAAGCCTGACTTGGCTTCGACAGGGCAAATCGGTTGCTCGATAAAAAATGTTGTGTGCGGGACACTCGGGTTAAGTACCCCGAAACATCGATATTATAGAGGTATTATAGCGCTTTTTTAAGCATTTGAATAGACGGGGCTTGAGGCATGTGTGTCGGGGCTTGACAGACTAGTATGCTTCGTCTACAATGTAATTGACAACGTATACGTTAGTCACAAAGGTCGTCGATAATATAAATTAACATATACTAAAATGACTGATAATAAGAAAGGGGACAAAGTAGCTATCACTCTCAAAGGAGCTGGGATGACATTTGAGTCAAAAATTTCTCCTCTCACTGCCGCAAGCATTCTTAAAGTTTGCATGGCAACAGAACAAGAAAATATCGGCTCAGCAATATCTCCAACTTTAATGACAGAAACTTCAAATGGGGAGCAAAAAATCTCGCTTGGTGAATTTGTGCATAAGCATGAACCCACGACATACCCCGAGAAGGTACTTGCAATAGCGACATATCTTAAGGAGTTTAAGAACAGAGAAAGCTTCTCTCCTGAAGACATTCGACCATTGTTTCGAACAATCGGTGATGTTCCTCCAGCAAATTTCGGACGTGATTTCCGACTCGCGCTTGGTAATAGCTGGATAGCTCCAGACGATAGGGATCCAAACGCTTTTTATGTTACCTCACTTGGGCTTAAGGCCTTAAGCTCCAACTTTTCTGGTGAGTCGATAAAAAAGCAAGCTGTTAGAAAACGAAAAAAGAATGGTGCTCCTACGGAGAAAAAAGAGGGTTAGCCCTCTTTTTTCTTTACTATCTGAGCAGAGGGGAATTCGAAACATGTGGGTCACCGTAGAAAAATTAACCTCGAAGAAACTTTTGCAAGTCTTCGTACCACGATTTAGCCCATAACACTCTATCGCAGTCGCGCAGTGACAGCGTCGGGTTTTGAGTAATTTCTCTGCCTTTTTTTAGAACCTGTGGCAAATATTCATTAAAGTATTTTTCTACATTATCCTCGGTATAAGCAATATCTGGATAATTTAATTGTCCACGTACTCGGACATCATAAACCGTGAAGTCATCAGGATATAACACTGTCAATAAAGCAGAGGCTATTGCAAGTTGGAAACCTTTCCTTTGGATAAGAATATTTAACTTTTCTTTATTGCCAGCTTTAAAAATTTCCTCGGTTAGATTTTGAACGGCTATATCTAAAGATAAACCACCTATAAGTAATCCTCGTTTAATAACAGTCTTACTAGCATTCCGTTTCCAAATAATAATGGAGAAAAAATGTTTTGGTTTCAGATAGTGCTCTTTATGAAAAAATTTATGAATTTCTGGAAAAAATTCTGTCTCGAGCCAGTAAAATTTTGCATAGCTGTTATTGGGCATATGGGTTGCACGATAAAATGTTTTTATGGCGGAGAGGGAGGCCTGCCTGCCGGTAGGCAGGGATTTCCATTCGTCGCCTTGCTCCTCAGGACTGCTCCTTCGCTCTGCTCGGGAGCTTGCTTCTCATCCCTTTCTTACAATTGAAATGTTCATGGGCTTTCAGCCCTGAAATTTCATTTGCGGAGAGGGAGGGATTCGAACCCTCGAACCCTTTCAGGTTACGCGCTTTCCAAGCGCGCGCACTCGGCCTCTATGCGACCTCTCCACTATAAACAGGAACCTTTTAATAATCTGGACCTCCCCCCGCCCTAGGCAGGTCCGCCTTGGGCGGATCCACGAACAAAAAACAAGCAAATACCGCTTGCAAAATACTAGCAAGGAAATTCTACTTAGGCAACTCGGAAATCAATTTTGTAATGCCGGGGTTCTGAACCGCAAATTTATAATTGAGTATTTTAAAAATTGTCAAAAAGTCTTCGACTTCTTCTTTAAAAGTCTCGGGCCCCGTAAAAATCTCGAACGCCTCGTTCATTATATTTGAAATGTGGTTATGAAGAATTTCATAGTCAGCTGTTGCCTGCAAATAATGCACTATTTTCTTAAATTCTCCCCTGTCTAGCCAAATGCCCTTGCAAACATTGCAGATATCTACAATAACTCCTGAATCACCATAATATACCTCATATAGAGGAAGTCTGCAGGATGGGCAAAGCCGAATGCCACGGGAAATTTTAAGTTTCTTAAAGTCTTCCCATAAATCAATATCCAACCATTTCAAATTCTGATCTTTTTCGTCTTTAGCCAGCCTTAGTTCGTCCTCCTCAAACCATATTCCGAGGCAGGTCGGGCAGTAATCCACTTCAACGCCATGAAATATTGATTTATCAAAGTCTTTTTTGCATATTGGGCAAAACATATTTTGTTCGCAGTTTTTTTATCCTCCTTCGCAGAAAGCCACGGCCATAAGGCTAGGGATGAATACTAATTTTCTGCTTCGGCGGATTTCGCTCCGCCTATAGAGGAGAAGATAGAGCGGGCAGCTCGCAGTGAACCTCGCTGTGAACTGTTAACCCGCGGAGCTTCATTTTATAGTTTAAGCGAATGTAATAATTATATACTCATTTCCCTGAGAGCTTTGACTCTTTCTTCAACTGGCGGATGCGCCCGCCTTCGCCAAGGCTACGGCGGGTAAATCATAAATTCATTTCCCGCAATATTCTAATTCGTTCCTCAACCGGTGGATGTGTCATGAATAATGATGAGAGTTTTCTGCCTCTGAAAGGATTGGCTATATATAAGTGAGCCGTAACGTCATTGGCAACCGTTAAAGGCGATTGATCGCGAGCAATTTTTTCAAGAGCGCTGGCCAGCCCTTCGGGAAAACGAGTTAAAAGAGCGCCTGAGGCATCAGCCAAGAATTCCCTTTTGCGTGAAATCGAAAGCTGAAGCAGGGTTGCAAAAAGCGGAGACAATATAGCCAAAATGATTCCGAGAATTGCCAAAATTCCTCCTATCTCCCCCTTTTCTCTGTCTCTTCCGCTTCTTCTGAAACCTGACCTCAAAAACCAATTAGAAAGCAGGGAAATAAAACCAACAAGAATCACGGTGGCAGTTGCCAAAAGCATATCTTTGTTTCCTATGTGGGAAAGTTCGTGGGCAACTACTCCTTCAATTTCCGGCTTTTCCAATTTTTCAAGCAATCCGCGAGTAACTGCAATTACAGCGTGGTTTGCGTCGCGGCCCGTGGCAAAAGCATTCGGCTGGGCTTCGTCCAAAATAAAGATTCTTGGCAAAGGAAGCCCAGCGGTAATGCATAAATTTTCTACGAGATTATAAAGTTCGGGTGAATCCTTTTTTTCAATCGGAATGGCTCTCGTCATTGCAAGAACTATCTTATCCGAGTTCCAATAACTAATAAAGCTCATTAATCCGCTGAAAACCACTCCGAAAACCAGAATGAACTGGTTATTAAACCGGTAGCTGAAAACCCAGCAGATGCCAATAACCAATACAAAAAACAAGCTAAAAAGCAGCCATGTCTTTCTTATATTAGAATCTGCATGAGTATAGATAGTCGCCATTTTTGACTGAAATTAGAATTTAACCTTCACGGGTTCTCTTGCCTCTTTTTCCTCTTCGCCTATCTCAAAAAATTCCATTTTCTTAAAACCGAAAATATTGGCAATTATATTTGAAGGGAAAATCTCTAATGCGATATTCAGATCTCTAACGTTTCCGTTATAGAACCTTCTCGCTGCCTGAACCTTGTCCTCGGTATCGGTTAGATCCGCCTGAAGTTTCTGAAAGTTTTCCGTAGCCCTTAACTGGGGATAGTTTTCGCTGATAGCAAACAAAGATTTAAGGGTTTGGGACAGAGCGTTTTCCGCTTCTCCTTTTTCCTTAATACCCGTTGCTCCCATTGCCTGCGCTCTTGCCTGAGTGACTTTTTCAAAAGTTTCTCTTTCATGGGCAGCATATCCTTTTACTGTTTCGACAAGATTCGGGATTAAATCATATCTCCTTCTCAATTGAACGTCGATATCCGACCATGCTTCCTTCGCTCGGTTCTTCAGCGTAACAAGCTTATTGTAAGTTGTTACGACAGTAACTACGACAATTACTAAAAGCAATAATATAAAAGTAAACGACATAAAACAAAGTAAATTGGTTAATTATCCTGCGACCTTTTATTTAATACTGTCTTTTGTATATTATACTTTCAAATTCGTTCATAATCAAGCTGGTTTCCCAAAAGAAAGCCCCCGCCTTGGGCGGGGGCTTTTCTCAGTAATTCCTATTTAATAGTCTTCTCCCATTGACGGCATACCAGGCATTTTATCTTTTTTCTCTTCCGGCAGCTCGGCTACAACGCATTCGGTAGTCAAGAACATTGCCGCAGCAGACGCTGCGTTTTCCAGGGCAGATCTTACAACCTTGGTCGGATCAACGATTCCGGACTTCATCAAGTCTTCATAAACCATTGTCGCTGCATTGAAACCATAACCGCTACTTTCGCCAGAATTTCTTTTAATTTCCTCCACAACTATCGACCCTTCGATGCCGGCATTTTGAGCAATCTGCCTGATCGGCTCTTCGAGGGCTCTTTTTAAAATATTGACTCCGGTTTTTTCGTCTCCCAAAACATTCAGGTTATCAAGAGCTTTAATTGATCTTAATAAAGCAACTCCGCCACCCGCGACTATCCCTTCCTTAACCGCCGCTTTGCTGGCAGACAATGCATCTTCTGTTTTATGTTGTTTTGCCTTTTGTTCAATTTCAGTCGCTGCCCCAACTTTGATGACCGCCACTCCTCCAACTAATTTCGCCAGTCTTTCCTGCAATTTTTCTTTGTCAAAATCTGAAGTGGTCGCCTCCATTTCTTTTTTTATCTGTTTTATTCGCGAATCAATTTCTTCTTTGTTTCCCTTGCCGTCAACTATGGTGGTGTTTTCTTTAGTTGAAATAATTTTTCTCGCGCTTCCCAATAATTTCATTTCGATATTCTCAAGCTTCAAACCGACTTCCTCTGAAATGACCTGGCCGCCGGTAACGCAGGCAATATCTTGCAACATTTCTTTTCTCCTGTCTCCAAAGCCAGGGGCTTTTACGGCCAGGGTGCTGAAGGTTCCGCGAAGCTTGTTTACAACTAAGGTAGCCAAGGCGTCTCCTTCAATTTCTTCCGCTATTATTACCAATTCTTTTTTACCCGTTTGAGCTACTTTTTCCATCGTGGGCAAGATTTCCGTCAATGCCGATATTTTTTTATCCGTAATTAATATATAAGGATCCTCGAGTTCAGCTACCATTCTTTCGGGATTGGTTATCATATAGGGAGAAATATATCCCCTGTCAAACTGCAGACCTTTTACTATTTCTTTTTGCAGTCCGAACGTTTGGGATTCTTCAACGGTGATTACGCCATCCTCGCCTACCTCTTCTATTACTTCGGCGATTAAATTCCCAAGTTCTGTATCTTCCGCAGCAATGGTTGCTACTTGGGCAATTTCGGCTTTTCCCGAAATCTGCTTCGACATTTTCTTTAAGGAAGCTATAACCGCCTCAACTCCTTTCTCAATTCCTCTTTTTATAGCCAAAGGATTGGCGCCTGCAGTTACGTTTTTCAATCCTTCAGAAATTATAGCTTGAGCCAATAAAGTCGCTGTGGTTGTTCCGTCGCCGGCGACATCATTAGTTTTTGAAGCAACCTCTTTGATTATTTCTGCGCCTAAATTTTCGATTTTGTCATCCAGTTCTATCTCTTTCGCAATGGTAACCCCATCGTTGGTAATCGTGGGGGCGCCAAATCCTTTATCCAAAACCACATTTCTGCCTTTGGGTCCCAGTGTTATTTTAACGGCGTTCGCCAGTTTATCAACCCCGATTTTTAGTTTTTTGCGAGCATCCTCGCTGTATTTAATTTGTTTTGCCATAGTTTGTGTGTAAGGCCGAGGTTCAAATTAGCTTTCGCAGGCGGCTAAGCATGGACTCCGAGAACGGTTCGAGGAGTTAGCCGCCGAGAACGCAGGCCAAAAAATCTCGCTGGGATTTTTATGGCCGGTAATTTAAATCTCGGCCTGGAACTTACTGCTTTTTTATTCAAGAATTGCTAAAATGTCTTCCTCCTTTGCAATTAAATATTCTTTATCATCGACTTTAATTTCGCTTGGTCCGTATTTTGTAAAAAGGACCTTGTCATCCGCTTTTACGTCCATAGGAACGATTTTCCCGGAAGATGTTTTCCTCCCGGGACCGGTTGCAATAACCCTTCCCTGTTCCGGCCTTTCTTTCTCGGCGGTTTCAGGAAGCAAAATTCCTGTTTTTGTTTTTTCCTCCTGCTTAATCGGTTCAATTAATATATGGTCTGACAATGGTTTTATTTTCATAATTTTAAACAAGGTGAGAAAATTATGAAAACAAGGTTCTACCGAGCGCCAGCGAGGTAGGTTCTTATTTTCACAAACAAGGTTCTACCGAGCGCCAGCGAGGTAGGTTCTTATTTTCATGAACAAGGTTCTACCGAGCGCCAGCGAGGTAGGTTCTTATTTTCATAACTTTATTTTTAGAATTAGCAAACTCGACCTTTGATCCTTCGACTCCGCTCAGGCCTTCGTCTCTGAAGCTCAGGCTCGGAGAGATCAACCCTGAGTAGCAGTCGAATGGGTTGAGTGATAATTTACTAGTTCTATATTAGAGGTCTGAAAATCTTTGTCAACCCTTCGGCAACTCCGATGGCAAGGGTTTCGACTGAGCGGTTCGACCGTCCTGAGCGGCCCTTCGGTCTTGAGCTCAGGTCTTCGACTCCGAGGTCGCTCAGATCTTCTGATTCAGAGAGTCATCAGATTCGATGAACTCGAGGAGGTCGAAAGACTCACCGCCGAAGGGCTCAACCGAAG
>Ga0315294_10010183_pt1 | contig 10313 bp, 7 predicted proteins | sample YL17G13_40_MG_FD_203626 | JGI IMG/M metagenome (GOLD analysis project Ga0315294, IMG submission 203626) | Sediment microbial communities from Yellowstone Lake, YNP, Wyoming, USA - YL17G13_40 | ecosystem: Environmental > Aquatic > Freshwater > Lake > Sediment | place: USA: Wyoming | collected...
GTTGATTCAACCGCCTGATTCACAATCTGCCGGATAGCGGTTTCATAATTCTTTTTATCACCGCTATCACCTTCGCCTTCAAACTTGAGCAAGCGTGCCCGAACGGACTGGAAGAAGGCGATTTCATTGGTCAAGGCAAGTGCATCTTCATGGGGGACGGCCAGAGCAAAAAGCTTTGAAAGCGCGGTTGACTCACTAATGAAGCGCTCCCTGCTTTGTTCTCTTGAAAGTATGAATTCCTCGGCCTGAAGGATTATAGAAAGACGCTCAGAAGTGCCTACACTGAAAAAACGCATATAATCGAATCCATGAAACATCTGGCGCACGATTTCAATCTTTTCAAGAAGCATTTGTAATGCTTTTTCCTGTGTCTCCACAGCATTTCCTTTTCCCCCGGAACTCGCATAAAAAGCCATTGCATCTTTTAACGCGTCCCCTATGCCGATATAATCAACAATAAGCCCGCCTTTTTTGTCATCGCCAAATACACGGTTCACACGTGCGATTGCCTGCATGAGGGTGTGTCTTTTCATCAGCTTGTCAATGTAGAGCGTATGGAGACAGGGGACATCAAATCCGGTCAGCCACATATCCCGCACAATAACCAGCTTCAAAGAGTCCTGCGGGTCTTTCATGCGGTCGGAAAGCAAGCGGCGGTCTTCTTTATTCGTCCTGTGATAAGCAGGAATCACCAAGCTCTCAGGGTCTTCCGGGTCAAACTCCATTTTATCGGATGAGGAAGAAGTCATGACGACTTTTAAAGCCCCTTTCTTCAGGTCTGCATCCTGCCAGTGAGGTCTTAGAGCAACAATTTCATCATAAAGGGCGACTGCTATGCGACGGCTCATGGTGACTATCATCGCCTTGCCAGCAAAAACTTCCGTGCGCTTTTCAAAATGCAAAATGATATCCCGTGCCAGATTCTTCAACCGCTCGGGATTTCCGACAATAGCTTCAAGTCTAGTCCATTTGATTTTAGCCTTCTGGGTTTCGGGAACTCCGTCATCAGCCATTTCCCTGTCATATTCTTCTATAAGTCTACGGCCATCTTCTGTAAGGTTAACTTTAGCCAGGCGGCTTTCGTAGTATATCTTTACCGTTGCGCCATCTTCCACAGCCTGGGCGATATCGTATATGTCAACATAATCGCCGAACACCGCCGGTGTGTTTATATCGGTGCTTTCTACCGGTGTGCCGGTAAAACCGATAAAGGTCGCGTTGGGGATGGCGTCCCGCAAATACTTGGCAAAACCATAGGCAATGCGCTTTCCGTTAAATTTGCCGGTATCATCCTTTGTATCAACCAGCTTTGCCTTAAACCCGTATTGCGTGCGGTGCGCTTCGTCCGCGATAACGATAATATTACGGCGTTCGGACAAGCGGTCGTATGCGGCGTGGTCATTCTCAGGGAAAAACTTCTGAATGGTCGTGAACACAATCCCGCCGGAAGCTACTTTGAGCAGGGACTGCAAATGCTCGCGTGATTCCGCCTGTACCGGAGGCTGGCCTAGTAAACTTACCGATGCGGCAAAGGTATCAAAAAGTTGCTGGTCAAGGTCGTTGCGATCCGTAATGACGACAATGGTCGGGTTATCCAGATTATGTATCAGTTTTCCCGCGTAAAAAACCATAGAAAGACTTTTTCCTGAACCTTGCGTGTGCCAGACAACTCCAGCTTTGCGGTTTCCTTTTTCGGTTGTGGCAAGACGAGTACTTTCTACAGCTTTGTTCACCGCGTGGTACTGGTGATATGCTGCCAGTTTTTTCACCGTCTCAATCTGCGTAAGCCCCGTTTTAATATCAGTCTTTTTCTCTTTCTCGAAAACGATAAAGTTCCGTATCAAATCAAGCAGCGTTGCCTTGGTCAGCATGCCCTTGATGAGCACTTCGAGCTGGCTTACATGGGCGTAAGATACCTTTTTGCCGTCAATGGTTTTCCATGTCTGGAACCTGCTGAAGGCAGATGAGATTGTCCCCGCCTTTGCTTCCAGCCCGTCGGAGATGACGCAAAAAGCGTTGTAGAAAAAGAGGGAAGGAATGACAATCTTGTAGGTCTGTATCTGGTCAAAGGCTTTGCGGATGGAGGCGTGTTCATCGGCCGGATTCTTAAGCTCTATCACCACCAGCGGCAGGCCGTTTACAAAGAGGATTACATCGGGCCGTTTGTTCCGGTTGCGTTCGCTGACGGTAAACTGATTTATGGCAAAGAAAACATTGTTCTCTGGGTTCTGAAAATCAACCAGCCACACCCGCTCGCCGCGTTCCTGTCCTTCCTTCCGCACCGTGACCGGAACGCCTTCGGCAAGCATTTCATGAAAGGCTTCGTTGGCATCAATAAGCTGGGGGGAAAACACGGACAACGCCGCTTTAAGTGCCTCCTGCTGCGCCGTTTCCGGCAGCGCAGGATTCAGGCGGTTTATGGCTTGTTCCAGGGTATGTGTTAAAACGACATCGCCATAGCTTGTGCGCTTTTCCGGTTCGCCATAAGGTGCCGGAGATTCGGCCACCAGGAAACCCTGAATGGCTTCAACATCGGGCGCAATGGACGGCCCAGGGATGTAGGAAAAGCCAAGCCGCTTGAGCTTGTCAAGAGAGAAGATTTCGATTTCAGATTCGGTGAAGGCGGTCACGTTTTGTCACCGTGCAGAGCAGGAAAACAAGACTCGGTTAGAGAGCAGAAGCTAGTAATTTTGTCAGACTTGATAACCCCAGTTGCATAACAAAAAAGCGTATGTTGCGGTTTCCGATGCTGTGAACCTGGGTCAGGCATGCAAAGAAATGATTCAAATTTATTAGAAATCCGTTTAATTTCAACAGTCTTCCAATTCTTAGAGTCCAATATGAGCTGGTTCAATTCTTTATGTTCATTTTCATTGTTGTCATCATCATGAATAACAGAGTGCGCGATGCCAAGAATCCCCAATAAGTTCATAAAACGATGAATGTTGTATTTACCCAGACAGTCAAGAACATAAGTCCCATTTGGTAATTTCAGTTTGCCGTCATCTAACAGTCTATGTATTAATGCATTCTCACTTGGGCCTTCAACGAGTAAAACCGTATTGGCGAAGAACATACTCGCTCGGTCAGGATTTAACCAAAGAAAATATCTTACGGATTCCATTTCAGGTTTCAAATCGTCCGCCTGCATTGTATCTTTCAGTCTCGGATATTTCTCAGCGATTAATTTGATAGTCTGATTAGCATCAACGATCTTATCCCAATCTTCGAGTTTGATCTGAAATGAATTTACTATTCCCTTGATGCGTTCGAGGCGAATAATCGAGGGAATTTTACCAGAATTTCTACTGACAAAATATGATGAATGAGTGGCGGATATGATTTGCCAATCCTGAGTTTTGCTCAAAGCAATGAGATTCCTGGAAAGTTCTTCTTGCTGTGGAGGATGTAAAAAAGCTTCAGGTTCTTCAAAAAGGATTAGATTCAAAGAAGGTGTGAAATCCTTTGTCTTTTTTATTGGTTTACCAGGTATGTAGCTGGCGCCAAGTTGTATGAGCGAATAGATGAAATGCCTTTGAAAGCCGGACCCAAAATATTCAATATTCTGAGGCTTGTCATGACAATCATCCTTGATTTCCCATCCAAGCATTGACTTAATAATTTCAGCCGTTGACGGGGAACTGAATTTCAGCTTAAATTTCGTTTGCCAGGATGCAATCATTTGATTTAATTCAGATTCAAAGCCAGCAAGTGAACGTTTGTCTTCTGTTTCAATTGCCCGGACACTATTTGAGAAATCGTCAACGCTTTGAGTTAGTTTTTGGTATGCTTCGCTTTTCTCTACAACATTAGCCATAATATTAGTGATGAGATCTCGTAGCGCTGAAGGCCCAGATAATTTCGTATATTCGTCAACCTTACTGACAGCCGGAATGTAAATCAAATCCCCAATTTTCCCACTCTGAACATTTTTAGCCCCGTAGAATGATTCATTAGAAAGTGCACCATCTGTTTTATATCCCAGAATAAAACCAGCGGCTGTTTTCCCGTCATGCAATTTTTCTGCGGTCTTGAAGTATTTCATAAGTCTTAGTATCTTAGTTGTTGTCTTATATTGATCTGCCAATGATTCGTTTTCTGCCTCAGTTAGACTGAACTGTAACTCAACCCAGGACTCCGCATCAGTATTTCCAGAGAAAGGAAAATCATTATCCTCTTTATATTTAAATCCATCTTTCTCGTAAAAAGCACGGATAGCGTCAATTACTGTACTCTTACCAGAATTATTTGCACCAACAAGAAGAGCATAATGCTCAAAGGTAATTATCTGTTCGATTATTCCCCGAAAATTATGAATACTTGCATTGATTAACTTCATACTTTCACACTCACTTCGCCGGACATCAGCTTGGGGAGGAGTGTGTCGCGGTGATGTATAAGAGTCTGTATCGATTTACGATTGTGGTGCATCTTGCCAAAGATCTGCTCAACCATTTCATTGTAATCAGTCAAAGTATTATCATCGGGCAAAAAACACATAAATCTGAATATTACTTCTGGGTCAATTCGTTGGTGACTTCCACTTGTACCACCGACACCGGCTGCGATTTCGTCGTAGTTTCCGGGATGGCTGATAAAACTATAAAGGAAGAAGAGGTATTTCTCAGCTTTTGGATTCATCACTTGGAATTCTGTTGAACACACTGAGTTTTTAGCTATTGAACTGGGAATAAGCCAGACTCGCTTGTCTTTGTGGGGGTTCAATTTGGAAAAAAGGATTGTGTTCTTCATTACTTCGTATTTATTGCTTTGTATTAGTGCGCCAAGCTCATGAACTGGCATGTGCGATTCATCGAATGCGGGGATACTATAATGATAAAAAAGGGTGGCTGGATTTCTATTAGGATGAATGCTTGTCTTCTCATGATCGGCAAGTCCGCTTACAGTGCATTCTTGCCAAGTGGCCTTACGATTGTCAACAAGGAAGTGTCTGAACACCGCCGCGGCCATTCCTTCCAGGGTTTTGTTCTGCCGGTGCAGAAGGTCGATCTTGTCGTCAAGGCTGGAGAGCACACCGGCAATGGCGCGCTGCTCTTCTTCCACTGCAGGCATTGTAATTGTTATTTTTAGTAGGTTTTCCTGCGAGAGTTTTGGTTGAACTGCACCGGTAATATATGAGTTGAGATCCATTGCCTCCAGGTAATTTATGATAATAGGGAAGTAGTGTTCACTTTTTGGGAGCAAAACATGTGCATGATTATTAACCCAATACTTTCCTGTGGCTCTAAATGCAATGGGTGTTTTTCTGCTGTTGAGATTTTCTCCATCTTCTGAGATCAAAATTGTATCGTAGGAGAAAATGTAGTCGTTAATATAACCTACAATGCCGGAAGCACCATAATATGGGAAGGAACCTTTGATTTTTTCTCTTTCGGTACTGCTTATGGGTTTTCTTTTTGTGTCATGTATTTCACAAAGTTCGAGAAGGGTGTATTCTTTCCACTCACTCATTATTTGGTCTCCCAGCACAGCCCTATTGTTCGCCCAGCCGGTACCCCCATCATTCCCGTAAAGCGTGCATCAATTGCCGCAATTCTACGCATTACTTCATGGACCAGTTCTATATTACAGGTAGGTAATTGGGTCTTATGGCAAATCCATTCCGCTACAGCTACGCTCGCGAACAAATGCTTATTATCAAGCTCAAGGGTTGTCCACCGTTTGTCTTTGTCAGGTATTATGGGCCTGATTGCTAATTCACGGTTCCAGAGTCGACCGTGGTGGGCACAGGTATTGCGTAAATAGGTAATGACATGCATCCAGTTTCCAAAAACATTATGGTGAATCTCAAGGATTGAACAAATGCGGCGCTGTGGGTCGGGTAATAAATTACTATACAGAAGAGAAAGACTTCCCATGCTCATAATCTCGCAAGCCATCCAGAGAGGTAACTGGGGAAAGCCAGTGTATTTGGTTCTATAATGCTCTAAGAAAGTCTCCTTGCCCCGGGTGATTTCCTCTTCTAACGACGCCATCCATTCGCCGTGTTTAGATTTATCGCGAAATAGTGCCGGGTCATAATGGGCAAAAGCGCCCCAGCCATGGCTCAATTCATACACAATCCGAGTTCGGAGGAATACTTCTATCGGTGATAACAATGCGAGTAAGGCATTACGGAGTTCTTCATCCAAATGGTACAATTCCACGATTTTTTCAAATGTTGAATTAGGGAGAAAAACATCACGAATTTTCTGAAACGGAATGCAGTATGCGCTGAACCGGTAATAATTTACATGCTGCAGGAAATGGATAGCATCATCGGTAGCCTTGACTGTGAGTCCACGACTTTGAAGAAGAGCGACCTGCTGTGCATAGGTTAGTGGGGGCTTGGTATAATGTTCAGTCATTCTGCCCCCAAAACAAAAAAACCCACCATGTTGCGCATGCCTTGCGGCAGAGGCTTGGCGGGTATGTTATCTATAATATAACAGTGCTTCCGAAAAATGTCAATAGCCAGTAGTAAATGAGATGAAGTATAGTGATTCAATAGATTAACCTTTACCATAATTTACCTTAAACCTATAAAGCAAAATATAAAACACCTTGTCTTGCTTTATAAGCCCTTCTCATGATTGCGTTATATCCAATCGGGACAGATTCTCCCGGATGAGTTCATTCAGCCGCGCTTCCTCTTTCATCTGCTCCTCAAGTTCTGCCTTGAGCTTGCCGAAACGCTCGGCAAAATCAAAATCATCCTCATCTTCGGGCAGGCCGATGTAACGGCCCGGCGTGAGCACATAATCTTTCTCCCTGATTTCATCGAGCGTCACCGATTTGCAGAAGCCAGGCACATCCTCATAATTGTCTGTCTTGTTGCGCCAGTGGTGGTACGTCTCGGTTATTTTGGCGATGTCTTCAGCGGTAAAATCTTTTGTCCGGCGGTTAATCAGATAACCGAGATTGCGGGCGTCGATAAACAAAACTTTGTCCAGACGGCCTTCTTTCCTGCGCGACAGGAACCAGAGACAGGCGGGTATCTGCGTATTCAAAAAGAGTTTTGCCGGAAGGTTGACGATACAGTCAAGAAGTCCGGCTTCGATAATGGCTTTGCGTATTTCGCCCTCACCGCTGGTTTTGGAAGTAAGAGAACCCTTGGCGAGCACAAAGCCTGCCATACCTTTAGGCGACATGTGGTAGATAAAGTGCTGAATCCAGGCGTAATTGGCATTGCTTGCCGGTGGAACACCGTACTTCCAGCGGGCGTCATCTTTCAAAAGATCCCCCGACCAGTCGGAGTCGTTGAACGGCGGATTGGCCAAGATAAAGTCGGCCTTCAAGTCTTTATGCGCGTCATTGAGAAACGAACCTTCATTGTTCCACTTGATATTTGAGCTATCAATTCCCCGAATAGCCAGATTCATTTTACACAAACGCCAAGTTGTTTGGTTTGACTCTTGGCCGTAAATGGAAATCAGGTCAGCAGGATTAAGGCTGATGCCATTACCTCTCTTTTTATAGTGGTCCTGGTGAGCAGCAATGAACTTCTCGCTCTGAACAAACATACCGCCCGACCCGCAGCAAGGGTCGAATACCCGTCCTTCGTATGGTTCAAACATTTCCACCAGCAGCTTGACCACGCTTCTGGGCGTGTAGAACTGGCCGCCCTTTTTCCCTTCAGCAAGAGCGAATTGACCGAGGAAATATTCATACACCTGGCCGAGCACATCCTTGCTTTGTGCTTGCTCGGTCCCGAGCGCAATTGTGCCGACAAGGTCGATGAGACCGCCTAAACTCGCCCGGTCTAGGTTCTGACGAGCGTAAACCTTGGGAAGGACGCCCTTAAGGGAAAGGTTCTGGCGTTCAATGGCTTCCATGGCCTCGTCCACATAACCGCCAATATCTACTTTCTTCCCCTTATCGAGAAGGATTTCGGTCTTCTTGGCGTTATTGGAAATGGGTTTCCAACGTGCGACAGGCGGGACAAAGAAAACCTTTTCTTTGGTATATTCGTTGAGGTCTTCCGGGTCAGCCCATTCGTATTCGCCCTTGCCGTTTACAAGTTTAGAATGCAGAACTTCGAAGGCATCGGATATGTATTTCAAAAAGATCAAGCCCAGGACAACATGCTTATATTCCGCGGCATCCATGTTTTTACGCAGTTTATCTGCGGATTGCCAGAGAGTCACTTCGATGGATTCGTGTTTGTTACTCTTCTTGTCTGATTGCTTGACTTTAGGCATTATGTCTCCGTTCTATTCTTGCCCTTCTGACATTTTATATTAACCTTGCTGCTTTGTTTTTGTTTTCGTCAAACTCCCATATTTCTACATTTTTGGGTATCAAATGCGGATATGTGCGAATATAATATTGCGCCAACGTTTCATTTCTCCGTTGACTATAATCTCTTAATACAAATAAAATCTTGCGAAAGTCACCAGGCGCTGCATAGAAATAATACATTGCCTCATTCCATTTCGTCATCTTTGCACTTGGGACATTTCCCCCTTCAGTCCATTTATGAGATTTGCATTCAACTAGAACCTTCGCTGTTGAATCACCCAGGTCAAAACTATGTAGCTTTGTGCCATTGATTCCAATTGGAATAGAGAGATTAGGATGCAAGTTCAAGTTAATGGATGCAAAAAATAATTGTGCCTTTAATTCGAAGGCCTTCCCAACACTGGAATTACTAGCCACCCCTTTACGCTGAAATGGTTTATCCATCCTTGCCTTCCTCTGTTTTGGGGTAAACCGCAGAGCCAACTAATTCTAGGATATGAGTACCGTATACTGCCAACAACTACCTACTATTATACTCCCAGTAATCTGGTTATAGCACTGGCACAGTTTGCGATGTCAAACCCCCTCTATTGGCGTGGAGAAAATCCCTAGCGATAGCTGGTGTTTAAGAGACTCGCAGAATCGAACGAACCGGCGAAAAGTTTAGGCAGGCGCGATGTCCTCAGGCTTCAAGCAGATGCTCCCGTTAGAAATAGGGGACAGGGACTAGGGATTAGGGACTAGAGAGTGGGGACTAGAGAGTGGGGACTAGAGACTAGTGACTAGAGATTGGAGATTGGATTCCGGCAATGAGGTTGCCCCTTCTTTCGTTTAAGGTCACAATTTGTGACCTCAAGATGGCGAATTCCTTGATAGTCCCGGCGGGCGAAGCGAAGGAGGACTGTCTAGAGAAACACGTTAGCTTTTTCTTAAGGAGAGGAAGACCCTATTCCCCACGAAGATCAGCACAAGCAGGACGACAGCAATGCCGGCAAATCTCAGTGTGCTGTTCAGGCTATAAGGCGCAATTGCATATACCATCGTCCCCATGCCACCCAGAATCAAGCCGGCCCCGAAGATACCCGACTTTCTCTGGAGGAAGGTGCCCGCGACAGCAAACACCATCCCCAGAGGTAAGACCACGAGGAATACATTCCTGGCGTGCAGCTCTGAATACTGCCAGGATGAAGAATCAGGATAGAAGGCATTGACGCCCGCGATGACAAGCGCAATAATCGAAGCCGCTATAGCCATAACGTAAATAACTTTCAGAACACGCATCTATTCCCTCCTTTGAGGGTTGCCAATGTCCGTTTATTGTTATCCCTCTTATTCAATTATATCACTAATTACCCGAAAATGGTAGCCGTCCCGCATATGCAACTATTAGATGTACTGCCTGTCATAACCCGGTAGAGAATAGTATTCTGGGGACATAATACCTAATTTGTAGCAGGCCTGGTTGGTACGGTGTCCCTGCGATTCGTTAAGAGCTATTCTCGCACCATTCGATAACATCGGTTGACCAGACGGAGCCGACGGCCTTTTCCAGTACTGCCTGGCGTGGATCAGGTATATCCAGCAGCATGCGCAGGATGCGGTTGTCAAATTGGCTCAGGAACGGGCACCGTTTGCGCAGTAAGAGTATAGTAGTCCTGGCTCCGCCGTAGACCAGATAGTCCAGTGACCGCGCGTGCGGTTCAATATGCTCCCGCGCATGACCGCAGACCCGGATCAGAAATTGCTCAATCTGCTTTTCCCTGTGTCGTGCAAACCGCGCCTGGGAAGAGCCTCCCTTTTTATGGCGGGCGTGCACCAGGCCTGTCCCCGTCTTGCTGTCTATGAGCTCTGTGCCCCGGGAGATGCCAATGCTGTATGCTCCTAATCGGACCAGGACCAGAGCGATGAGGAAGTCGTGGCTGAGAAGGGAGCGCAAGGGCTCCACATCATAGCCGTTGGTCATGTATTCTTCGTCAATCGGGAACGGGGGCAAGACCAGGTGCATTCGCGGCGGGCTCCAGAAAAATGCTGCTCCCGTTCCTGAGCCGGCAATGGCCTCAGCCATGCCCGGC
>Ga0315294_10010184_pt1 | contig 10313 bp, 9 predicted proteins | sample YL17G13_40_MG_FD_203626 | JGI IMG/M metagenome (GOLD analysis project Ga0315294, IMG submission 203626) | Sediment microbial communities from Yellowstone Lake, YNP, Wyoming, USA - YL17G13_40 | ecosystem: Environmental > Aquatic > Freshwater > Lake > Sediment | place: USA: Wyoming | collected...
TTGTAGCCGTCGATGATGTACTGTAAGGGCATAATATATAAGACCTCCTATCAAGCCATATACTAATATAAAAAATGAGTTTAAAATCGCCATTGCTCCAGCTGAAACTTCTCCTATGCCTGCCTTAGCAAAAAAAATGGCTGTCGTATTTTCCCTTACACCGAACCCCCCCATAGATATGGGTAGCAAGGTAATAGCACCGATTATAGGCAAGAATATAAAGTAGTAGGTTATATCCTTATTTATACCTAATGATAAAGCTGTAATATAGAAAACTATGGGGCTAATAGCCTGAATAAGCAATGATAATAGAATGTTATTCAATATCACCTTTTTGTGATGCCTAAAAACATACATTTCCTCATGCAAATTCTTTATTGCTTCCCTAATCCTTCCAGCATTAGGAGAATCTAAAAGTTTATTTACTTTATAAAATAAGAAATTGTTAAAGAATACTAATAAAATGATGATTAATATTGCAATGATTAGAGTCGCAGAAATCAAAACAATACCGTTATCCTTGATTAATCTCCATCCTAATAATGACGAAAATAATACGATGATTACTAAGCCAACATAGCCGCTTAATCTGTCCAAAAGCACGGTAGCCACAACCTCGCGGGGTCTCTTGGTATGCGTGGCCAAGTCTAAACTACGGGCAAAATCTCCACCTATAGCTGAAGGCAAGAATAAGCTAAAGAATATCCCTCCGCAAAATGACCGGATTAACCTGCTAGAATACAAATTCATATTAACCGCTTTAAGCAACATCTTCCAGCGGTAAAAACAAAAGACATAATTGAATAAAAAAACAAAAAATGCCAGGGTCAAAATAGACTTATTTGCACTTTTTATAATCTGCAATAATTCATGTATGTCAATGTGATTAAATTTAAAGAAAAGAAATAACAAAATAATGCTTATGCTTAGCCTTAATAAAATAGAAGTGAATCTTTTAGGAGCTACCATTTATATCCTTCCGAGATCCCTTCCCGTCAACTTCCTGTAGACTTGCAGATATTTTTCGCTTGTCTTTTCTATAATCTCTGGGGGTAAATTTGGAGCGGGTGGGGTTTTGTCCCAATTTAAAGACTCCAGGTAATCTCGCACAAACTGTTTGTCGAAACTGGGTTGAGATTCACCAGGCTTATACTTATTTTTAGGCCAGAAACGCGAGGAATCAGGAGTTAAAGCCTCATCAATAAGAATAACTCCATCATTATATAAGCCAAATTCAAATTTGGTATCGGCTATAATAATGCCCTTGGAAAGCGCGTATGCGCTTGCTTTTTTATAAATAGCAATACTGATATTTTTTAATTTTAAGGCGATATCGCTGCCCACCAATTCATCTGCATATTTCTGACTTACATTAATATCGTGACCTATATCGGCTTTGGTAGAAGGGGTAAATAAAACTTCGGGCAGCTTGTCTGATTCCAGGAGCCCGGGCGGCAATTGTATAGCACAAACAGTTTGTTTTTCATTGTATTCTTTCCAGCCTGAACCAGAAAGATAACCCCTTACCACGCATTCAACGGCAAGGGGTTTAGTTTTTAGAACCAACATTGAACGGCCTAAAAGAGTATCTCTATATTTTTTAAGTTCAGTGGGATATTGATTTATATCAGAAGTTATAAGGTGATTGGGGATAATGTCTTTAATAAATTCAAACCAGAAGCAGGATAGACGGTTTAAAACTTCGCCCTTATAGGGAATGCCACAAGGCAGGACCACGTCAAAACAGGATATCCTATCCGTAGAGATAATCAGAAGCTTATCGCCTAAATCGTAAACATCCCGCACTTTTCCGCGCTTATAGAGCTTTAAGTCTTTAAAATCAGTTGAAATTAAAACTTCTTTGGGCATTATGCTTTTAGGCGCTTCAGTAAGTCTTCGTATTCCTGCCATAACCCTTTAGGCAAATCTTTGCCAAATTGTTTAAAGAATTTTTTGATATCTTTTAACTCCTCAAGCCATTCCTTATTATCTATAATCAAAAGCTTTTCTAAAACCCCTTCGGGAAGTTCTAAGCCTGTCGTATCTATGTCAGATGCTTCTGGTATATAACCTATGGGTGTCTCAATTGCTTCTACCCTGCGGTTAGAACGGTCCAATATCCACTCCAATACCCTCAAGTTCTCCACAAAGCCCGGCCATAAGAATTTTCCTTTTTCATCAGTCCTAAACCAATTTACATGAAAAATCTTGGGCGGTTTAATCAAACTTTTGCCCACTTTAAGCCAATGCGCGAAGTAATCTGCCATATTGTAACCGCAAAAAGGAAGCATAGCCATCGGGTCTCTGCGCACTTGGCCAATTTTACCCACCTGGGCAGCAGTCAACTCTGAAGCCACAGTAGCTCCTACAAATACACCGTGCTGCCAGGAAAAAGATTCATAGACCAAGGGTGTTAAATGCGCCCGCCTGCCTCCAAAGACAATAGCCGAAATCGGAACACCGTGATGCTGTTCCAATCTAAAAGATGCTGAAGGGCAATTGAAAATAGGGGTGGTAAATCGACTATTAGGGTGAGCGCCTTTAATTATATTTCCGTGACTATCTAACTGACCGGATTTCCAAGGCTGGCCTTGCCAATCAACCCCTTCAGAAGGCAATGGGCCATCAGCACCCTCCCACCAAACTGTCCCATCGGGTTTTAAAAGGACATTGGTATAAATAGTGTCTTTCTTGATAGTCTCAACCATATTAGGATTGCTTTTAGAATTGGTTCCTGGCGCAACGCCAAAGAAACCTGTCTCAGGATTAATGGCCCAAAGAGCTCCATCTGAATCAATGCGCATCCAGGCAATATCATCTCCAACGGTCCAAATACGATAACCTTTTTTCTTCAGGCCTTCAGGAGGGACTAACATGGCTAAATTCGTCTTACCACAAGCGCTGGGAAATGCAGCGGCAATATACTCGATATGGCCGTTGGGCTCTTCTATGCCCATAATCAGCATATGCTCGGCGAACCATCCTTCTTTTTTGGCTAAGAAACTTGCAATGCGTAAAGACAAACATTTCTTGCCTAAAAGCACATTACCGCCGTAACCGGAACCAACGCTCCAAATTGTATTATCTTCAGGAAAATGTAATATTAATCTTTTATTAATATCTAACTGGGCCTTGGAATGAAGGCATTTTGTAAATTCATCATCTTTTTCCAGCTGCCTTAAAACCGCTTCTCCTACTCGGGTCATAATGAACATATTCAAAACTACATAGCGAGAATCAGTTAGTTCTACGCCAATCTTACTAAAGGGAGAACCTATGGGGCCCATGGAAAAGGGAATGACATACATTGTCCTTCCCTTCATTGCGCCTTTAAAAATCTCCCTGGCTCTTCGGTACGCAGTTTTAGGAGACATCCAGTTGTTAGTGGGTCCGGCGTCGTGTTTTTTCTTAGTGCAGATAAAAGTGAGATGTTCTGTGCGCGCAACATCATCCGGTGCTGTACGATGCAAAAAACAACCCGGAAGTTTCTCTTGATTTAGCTGCGTGATTTCACCTATAGCCATGGCCTCTTTTTCTATTGCGCGCTTTTGCTCCTGGGAACCATCAATCCAGACGATATCATCTGGCTCACACATTCCGGCCATTTTATTTACCCAGTCTTTTAATTTTTTGTTATGTGTGGGATATTTCACCCCGCTCTTCCTTTCTTTAGTTTTCCCCGCTCCTTTTTAGGAAGGGCGGGGTTCATCTCTTTATGCATTTTTGCTTACAATATATTTATACGCTGAATCTGAAGCCACCGCTCCTTCTGCGCAGGCAGTAATAACCTGGTATAGGCTTTTTTTCCGGCAATCGCCACAAGCAAATATTCCCTCGCAAGAAGTAATCATCGCTTCATCGGTGATTATAAAACCTGCTTCATCCAGCTTTAATTTATCTCTGAGGAAAGCCGTGTTTGGCTCATTACCAATATAAATAAATATACCATCGCAGTCAATAGTTTGTTCCCTTTCTGTGCGCAAATCTTTTATCTTTAGAGACTGCACTTTTTGCGCGCCAAGTATCTCTTCTATTACACTACTTAATCTAAGATTTATCTTTTTATTTTCCCTTAATCTTTCCTGCATAATTGCCGATGCGCGTAACTGGTCTCTTCTGTGGATTATGGTTACAGATTTGGCAAAGCGGGTTAAATAAAGCGCCTCTTCGGCAACGGCATTGCCTCCGCCTGCCACTACTACATTTTTATCTTTAAATAACGGGCCATCACAGGTAGCACAATAAGAAACTCCTCGACCAGTTAATCTCTCTTCTCCCGGACAACCAAGTTTTTTGGCATGGCTCCCCGTAGCAATAATTATGGCGCAAGCTGAATGCGTACCGGAGCCTGTCTTAATGGATTTCACTTGACAATCCAATTCCAAAACTTCTTCTAATTCAATATTTACGCCAAGATTTTTCACCTGTTCTTCCATGTGTTTCATTAAGTCTTGCGTAGAAATACCGTTTACAAACCCCGGGAAGTTCTCAATCGTCTCGGTAAACAATATCCTGCCGCCGATAGCCATCTTCTCTAATACTAAGGTCTCCAAACGCGACCTGCCGGCGTAAAGCGCAGCAGTCAAACCCGCAGGACCAGCTCCGATAATAATTAAATCATGCATAGACGACATCGCTATAAACCTCTTCTGCCTGATATGAACTTCTGACCAAGTGACCGGACAAAACAGCCTTAAATCCTAACCTAAGCCCGATCTCCCGATATTTACGGAATTGCTCTGGCTCAATAAATTCTCTAACAGGATAATGATTAACTGAAGGAGCAAGATACTGGCCAAAAGTTAAAATATCGCACTGATTTTGCCTTAAATCCTCCATGGCGCTAATAACCTCTTCCTCTTTCTCTCCTAAACCTAGGAGAATGGAAGACTTGGTGACTGTTGAAGGCCTGATTTCTTTTATGCTTCGTAATACACCCAAAGAAAGCTGATAATCTGCCAAAGGCCTTATCGCTTCATAAAGCCGGGGAACAGTTTCAATATTATGCGCTACAACATCAGGCCGAGCATCCAATAAAGAGTTCAAGCTGGATATTTTTCCCTGAAAATCAGGTATTAGCGCTTCAATTCTTATATTGGCGCCAATATTATGGATTAATGCAATGGTTTCGGCAAAAATACCTGCTCCGCCGTCTAAAAGATCATCCCGCGTAACTGAAGTGATTACTGCATAACTTAACCCGAGTATTTTTACCATCTGACTAACCCTGTATGGCTCTTCGCTATCAACGGGTAAAACATATTCTTTAGTCTTGGTTACAGCACAGAATCGACAATTTCGGGTGCAGATATCTCCCAGAATCATAAAGGTAAACTTCGAATTCTTAAAACAGAAACTTAAATTTGGGCACTTTGCCTTTTGGCAAACAGTATTAACCCTAGATTCATTGAGCAAACGCGCTCTTCCCAGGGTAACAGCATCGGGAATCTCTTGCCTAAACCAAGAAGGTAATTTAGGGCTCACCCCGCCCTTTCTTAAATTGCCTATTTTAGAATTATATGAAAGGGCGGGGCTCATTTATGTATGCTTATAAAATTATTGATTGAGCGGTCATAGGTTTTTTCAATATTGGCCGGGAAGAAACAAGCGGGAATTTGACCGTTTTTACGATGGTAAAAAACACACTCACAGCATATACCTTTCCGGGAACAGGGATCATAACTACAGTTGCAATTGCCTAGATTTTGTTTTTGATTCTGGCAGGTTTTCACCCCGCTCCTCCTTTCCAAGATATATCCCGTTCTTCCTTTTGTTCAACTTATCATTATTATAGGAGGGGCGGGGTTCATCTTGAAACCTCTTTTTTAGTTCTACTATTTTTTTTCTTATCTTTAATTTATCCACAAATGAAGCATAATCAACAATGAGTTTGCCTTTAAGATGGTCTATCTCATGCTGAAATACGCAAGCCAGTAATCCTTCAGCTTCTATTTTTAGGGGTTTGCCAAATTCATCAAGGGCCTCAAACAGAATTTTCTTATTGCGTTTAACTTTTATACATATGCCCGGAACACTAAGGCAGCCTTCCTCCAAAACCTGATAACCTTCTCTTTTGACAATCTTGGGATTTATCAATTTATAGAGTCCGCTGCCAATATCAACTACAATCATGGACTCATTAATGCCGACCTGGGTAGCTGCCAAACCTATACCCGAATCCGCATACATTAATCTGGACATAACACTTAAAACGTCCCGGTGCTCTTGGGTTATCTCTTTCACTGGTTGAGCTTTTTTTCTTAATGCTGGGTCCCCAAAAACTCTAATCCTAAAATTTATTTCTGGCATTGACTTTGATTATCTTAGGGTTAATAGTTCTTGCCTCTTGCTCATCAGCTAAGACATAGGAAACAATAACCACCTCATCACCTACACATGCGCCACGTGCAGCTGGGCCATTAAGGCAAATTACACCTGAACCGCTCTTCCCTTTAATTGCGTATGTCTCTAGGCGATGGCCGTTATTGAGATTAAAAACTTCTACCTTTTCTCCCTCAATAATATCTGCGGCTTTCATCAGCTTCTCATCGATAGTGATGCTGCCTTCATAATAAAGATTTGCCTCAGTTACATGCGCCCGGTGTATTTTTGATTTTAAAATTGTTCTTAACATTTTTTCTCCTTAATAACCCATTGTCTTTATCAATTTTTCTCAAAATTCTCTTCACCAAAGATGATATTATTCTTGTTATAGATAAGAACCTTCCAATGAAGATAATAATGCTTCTGCAAATTCCATGGCTGCAGTTGGGCCAGAGGCAGTAATAATATTTCCATCTTTTTCTACGTTTCTACCTGTATACTTTGCACCTGCTGCTTTAAGTTGACTGGCTTCAGAAGACCAGACAGTAGCCCGTTTTCCTTTTAAAATACCGGCTTTAGCTAAAGTTACCGGAGCAATACAGATTGCCGCAACAATTCTATTGGCGCTAATACCGTCCTGAGCTAACCTTTGCGCTACGGGGTCATCCCAATATTGGCTTGCTCCTTGCCCGCCGATAAAAATAATAGCGTCAAAATCCCTGGCGTTTACATCGCTGACCAGTATATCCGGCTTAACTTTTGCGCCCAGCATCCCTTTTGCGTAATCAAGAGTTGTCGAGGCAACCTTGACTTCAATGCCATTTCTCTCTAAAATCTCTTTGGGTTCTAAAAGTTCTTCGTCCCTAAAACTATCTTGAGCAATAATCATCACTGCTTTTTTCATCTTCATCACCTCCGCCTGAGCATAAGCCGTAAATAATAATAGAAGGATTAATAAAATCCTTTTCATTCTATTCTCCTGGCATAATCATCAGGTATAACTATGGATTATACTTGATTACACAGATTTTTCCGACGATGTTTCTAATCTGTGTAATCTAAATTTTAATCTGTGAAATCAAGGGCGGCACTTTTGTGACGCCCTATTAATTGATATGTCCGGCGCGCAATCATCAGTTCCTCATCCGTAGGGACAACCAGTACTTGCGGTTTCTTCTTTAAGTGATAAAAGAGACCGCTACAGATCCTCTCTCTAATTCTCTTTTGGTGCTCTCCAATCCCTGCAGTAAAAACCAGAACATCAAGACCACCCATAATTGCAATGTAGGCACCAATATATTTTTTGATGCGATAGATAAATATATCGATTGCGAGCTTTGCGCGCTTATTACCCTGCCTTCTCTTTCTTTCTAATATCCTCATATCATTGCTTATGCCGGAGATACCCTTAAGACCGCTGGCTTTATTTAATATACCATCAATCTTAAAGATATTAAATCTTTTCTTACACATGATATAAGTAACTAAGGCAGGGTCAATATCACCGCAACGTGTCCCCATAATCAAACCTTCTAAGGGAGTAAAGCCCATGCTCGTATCCAGGGATTTGCCTTGGCTTACGGCTGTAATACTAGAGCCATTACCCAAATGGCAGGTAATTATCTTTAATTTATTCAGCGGTTTTCTTAAAATCCGGGCTGCCTCATGCGCTACATATTCATGGCTTGTCCCATGGAAACCATATTTCCTTATGCCAAATTTTTGATAATATTCGTAAGGAAGGCCGTAGATGTAGGCGTAATCCGGCAAGGTCTGATGAAAAGCAGTATCAAACACGGCAACCTGTTTTATGCTGGGCAACAATTTTTTACAGGCTAAAATTCCGCTCAAGTTTGCCGGATTGTGTAAAGGCGCAATACTACAGCATTCTTTAATTTTAGAAATCACTCTATTATCAATCAATACTGGCTTTTTAAATTCCTCGGCGCCGTGCACTACCCGATGCCCTATCGAATCAACCTTATTTATCTTGGTTAAAATTAGCCTTAAGCCAGAATAATGGTCTTGTATGCGAGAGCCCTTTTCGCCGATGTGCTCAATCAGGCCTTTAGATAATAACTTCTCTTTAGGCATCTGGAAAAGCTTATATTTAATTGAAGAGCTACCGCTATTTATCACTAATATTTTCATACCTTTTATACGCGGATTACCGCAGATTTTTTTCCGCGGATATCCGCGGATTAATTATCCGCGCGAATCCGCGTCTACTGCGCCCTTATCGCGGTTACGGCTACGCAATCTACAATATCCTCTACTGAACAGCCACGCGAGAGATCGCTTGCAGGTTTATTTAGACCCAAAAACAAAGGTCCGATAGCACGCGCCTGAGCTAATCTTTGTACAAGCTTGTAACCGATATTACCTGATTCTAAATTAGGAAAGATTAACACATTCGCTCGTCCGCCTAATTTACTATTGGGGCATTTTATATGCGCCACTTCCGGCACAATGGCGGCATCTACCTGCAACTCGCCCTCTACAAGAAGATCAGGAGCAATCTCTTTTAATAAAGACAACATCTCGGATACCCTTTGAATCGATTCGCCTTTAGCCGAACCTTTCGTGGAATAACTTAACAAGGCGATGCGCGCAGTATAATCTAAAACCTTGTTAGCCATTTCTGCTGCCGCCAGCGCAATATAGGCGAGTTGCCGGGAATTTGGCGCAGGGACTATACCGCAATCGGCAAAGATAAATGTCCCCTCTTCGCCGTAAGGGCAATTCGGCACAACCATAATAAAACAACTGGAAACAACGCTTATACGCTGATCCACCCCTATACACCTTATGCAAGCCCTGGCCAAATCAGGAGTAGTATGAGCTGCTCCTGCCACAAAACCGTCAACCTTGCCTTCTTTAGTCATCATCGCGGCATAATAAAGTGAATCATTAAACAACTCTTTTACTGCCTTAACCTCTATACCTTTGGCCTTGTGTATTTCATAATACTCTTCGATGTATCTTTCTTTCTCTTTTAGATTAATCTCATCTGGCGTAAGAAGCAATGGCTTAGCCAGGCCTTCGCTTTCAATAATGCGACTTGCCTCCCGGGTACGCTTATCATCGTATTCGGGAAGCACAATTGTTTTAAGTTTCCGTTTCGCTTTTTGGCGTATTAGTTTAACCGTATCCATATCAAATTCCTTTCAGTATAGCCTCCAAGTCTACATTATCTTTAATTAATTTTATCACTGATTTTATCTTCTCAGCGTCCCTGGGTCTTATCTTGACCGTTAAATCGTGTATTGAGGTAGCCACTACATAGGTATCATATTTGGCGGTTAGCACCGCTATATTTGCCTTCTTTAATAAATCCAAGGTTGGCTCATCGGGCAGGAGATCTCCGGATAAAACTAAACCCGATATCTTAAGCTTAGGCTTGTCGCTTTCGCGAAAACATCCTAAGGCAGCCAAAATCACATCCTTCCTGTCCCCCGGAGTAATCAAGAGGCTATCATCAATGATATATTTTATAGCTTCGGGGGGCTCCATCGCACCTACAATAACCCGGGAAACATATTTTTCTAAATAATCCTTACCGCATAAAAGTTCAAAATCCGTTTCTTCTAAAATCTGCTCAATGGTAGGACGGGAAAGTGGCGGATAATAAGGCAATACCCCTAAGACCTTTACGCCTTTTCTGGCCAGGCCTTTGCGCACTAACCGATTTATTTTATCAAATTTATTGGGCAGGACTTTATTCACGATAACCCCTAAGACCTTAACCCCTTCTTTTTCAAAAAGCGCCTTATTTAAGACTATCTCATCGATAGGCCTGCCAATTCCTCCCGAAGAAATAATAATCACTTTGGAGCCAAAAAGCTTAGCCACAGTGGCATTGGAATGGTCAAATACTGAACCTACTCCGGCATGGCCTGTTCCTTCAATAATCACTAAATCCTGGCCCCTGGATACCCGATGAAATGCCTCTTTAATCTGATTAGTAATTAACTTTTTATCCGGTCGGT
>Ga0315294_10010188_pt1 | contig 10311 bp, 9 predicted proteins | sample YL17G13_40_MG_FD_203626 | JGI IMG/M metagenome (GOLD analysis project Ga0315294, IMG submission 203626) | Sediment microbial communities from Yellowstone Lake, YNP, Wyoming, USA - YL17G13_40 | ecosystem: Environmental > Aquatic > Freshwater > Lake > Sediment | place: USA: Wyoming | collected...
GACTTTCCCCGCGAGATCGGCATCAAAGTGGTCGGGCTCCTTTCGGCGGCGCCAGCGGCGGCGTGCGACGTTGCAGGCGACGGCGGCGAGCCACTGGCGGAAAGTGCCGCGGGCCGCGTCGAACGTGCGGAGCGACTTGAAGACTCGGACGAAGACCTCTTGCGTGAGGTCGTCGGCGTCGGAATGGGTGAAACCGCATCGTCGGAAGTAGGCGGTGACGCGTGGGGCGTGGTCGGCGTAGAGGGAACGGAAGGCGTCCTCGTCGCCCGCGAGAGATCGTGCGATCCATTGGGCGTCGTTCGTGTCCATGCGGCCCCCGCGCGAGGGGCATTCTGACACAAGCCACCCGGTAGGTCAACACATCGTGAATTTTCTGCGCGGAGGTCGAGCAGGGGGGTAGATGGAGGTAGAGAGGCGCGGCAGGGCGGGCAATGGTGCCGGCAAGACGGGGAAAGGAGGCGATATGAGAAGCGCACTAGTTCTGGTCGTCTTTGTGGGAGCGGCGGTTTGCGGATGTGCGACACACGCGCAGTTGTGCGAGCCGCTGGCGCTTTCGCGGTGCGGGTTGATCGAGAACCCGGCGGAGGCGAGCGCGCTGGAGAAGGCGATGACGGACGAGGACATTGTGAGGCTGCTGAGCGCGGACATTCGGGCGAAGTTGCCGACGAGGCTGGCCATCGCAGGCCTGTCGGCGCCGCCGGAATGGGCTTATGGGGGGAGGTCGGGTTCGCAGTGCGGCGTCGTGACGATCAGTGCCGACGAACTGGAAGGGTGGGAGAAGGCGCTTGAGGGCCAGCGGGAGATCCTCGGCGTGCAGCCTGTGTCTTCCCTGGTGGTGGGGAAGAGTTGCGTCAACCTTCGGGATCTGCGCGTGGCGGCGGCGAAGATGAATTGCGAGTTGCTGCTGGTGTACCTGAGGTCAGACAGCACAGTGGACAACTACAACGATGGGGCGGTACTGTACTGGACCTTCGTGGGATTGTGGCTGGTGCCTGGGAACGTGTACGAGCAGCGGACGGTAATGCAGGCGATCGTGGTGGATTGCCGGACGGGGGCGATCCTGGGGACTGCGACGGGCGACTGCCACCAGAAGCACATCTCGCCGGTCATGTACGGGGAAGTCCAGCAGGGGAAACTCCGGCGGGACGTGCCGAAGAAGGCACTGGTGGACTTGCAGGAGGCCTGCAAGCCTCTGTTCAACAGCATTGTTGCGGCGTCGCCGTTGGCGCGACGGTAGGTGTTGTGCGGGGGGAACGCCGAGCGAAGTGCGAGGTGGCGCAGAGGTTCAAGGATTCCTCGGGATTCATCCCGATCCGCCGCGCAGAACAACAAAGCAGCCCGAGAGCATTACTTTTGCCGGTCTCAATAAACGTGATGGCGCGCGCTCGACCAAACGGCATGCGTTCGGTTTCCGCCTACGCCCTTCGAGCCACGGCGCACAATTGGGCTCGCGGCTAAACGTGGGCCGCGAGGGGGCGTCAATTACTGAAGCGAAGGGTTAAGGCGGCGGGCCTCGCCAGGTTTTGTTTTGAGTTCGACAACCTTTTCGCGGTAGCGGACCTTGCAGGAGTTGCCAAGTTTCGAGCGAAGGACCGCTTCGATCAGTTGGCCGTCCTTCCAAGCGACGTCCACTTCGAATCCGCTACGGGCGCGGAGGCCTTTGACGCTGCCGGTGGGCCAGGCGTCCGGCAGGGCGGGCAGGAGGTGGACGACGTACATGCCATCCTGCCGGAGATGGCTTTGGAGGAGCATCTCGGCGACGCCGGCCGTGTAGCCGAAGTTGCCGTCAATCTGAAAGGGCGGACGCAAATCAAAGATGCAATCGAAGAGGTTGTCATAGAAATTGCAAGACACCATATCGGTCAACACTTTGTGTGCGCGGTTGCCGTCATTCAATCGCGCCCACAGACTGATCTTCCAGGCCCTGCTCCAACCCGTTCCGCCGTCACCCCGTGCGTTGAGGGAGGTGATGGCGGCCGCGGCCAATTCCGGCGTTGTCAGGGGAGCAATCTGCCTGCCGGGATACACGGCGAAAAGGTGTGAGATATGGCGATGTTGGTCGTTCGGATCATCCTTGTCTTCCATCCATTCCTGGAGTTGGCCCCACTTGCCGATTTTCGGCCCCACCAGGTTGTCCCGCATTGAAGCGAGTTTCTTACTGTAATCGGCGTCGACACCGAGCTCCTGTGCCGCCTCGATCGTATTGTTAAACAGATCCCAGACGATCTGCTGATCATACGAAACGCCATCTTCGGTCGGACCATGTTCCGGCGACCAGCCGTTCGGCACCACCAAACGACCGTCGGGCAGTTTCTTCAGGTGATCTTCCCAGTAATGGCAAACTTCCTTGAGATACGGATAGGCGACGGTTTCGAGAAACTTCTTATCGCGACCAAACTCATAATGTTCCCAGAAATGCCGGGAATACCACGCACTTGCCGGGAGGTTCCATTTCCAGCCCATCCCGCCGAACGGGTTGTGACTTGTCCGGATGGTAAACCCGCGGATATCTTCACCGAAGTCCTTCCGGGTCGCTTTGCGAAACGGTTCCAGCGAAGCGGTCAGCAAATCAAAGAGCGGTGTATGACATTCGGCGAGATTGGTCTGCTCAGCCGGCCAGTAGTTCATCTGCAGGTTGATGTTGCTGTGATAGTCCGCATGCCACGGCGCCTTGTTTGTATGGTTCCAAAGCCCCTGCAGATTGGCTGGCAACGTGCCCGGCCTTGAACAGGCGATCAGCAAATAGCGGCCATGCTGAAACAGCAGCTCTTCCAGATCGGGATCGGCCTGTCCCTGCCTGATTGCTTTCAGCCGCTCATCGATCGGCATGGCACGCTGCGCATCCCCGGTCTTGCCAAGATCGACCGCCACACGGTTGTAGAGCGACTGGTGATCTTCAACATGGCGCTCGAGCAGCGTCGGCCAGGCTTGCTTTGCCGCCGTTTCGACCTGCTTTGTCACGAGAGCGTGGGGGTTCGCGCCCTTCCAGCCTTTGGCGTGGTCCATGACATAGCTTGTACCGGCTGCAAGGCTAATGGTCAGGCTGTCGCATCCGCCGAAAACCAGCGTGTCTCCATCCGTCTTGACCGTTCCACCCTCGGCCGCAACGAGGACCTGTGCCTCGTACTCCATTCCATTGGCCAGCGTCCCCGCAAAGACAAGCCGGTTGTTTTCGACCGACGTCTTCTCGTCGCGTCCGCCGACAAGCCTGAAGCGGCCGGAGTATTTGCCCTTCGCGCTTGCCGCCATGCGTGAAACAATGACCTGGTCGGGATGGCTGCAGAATGTCTCGCGCACAAACTCGACGCCATTCTGCAGATAGCGGACACGCGAGACAGCCCTGCTGATATTGAGTTCACGCCGATACTTCGTCGCCGTCCCCCTGGCATCCAACGCAATGTAAAGATCGCCGAAGTTCTGGTAGTCCCCCATGCCGGGAGTCTTGTAGCCACCCCCGGGGTTTTCATCTCCGGTCCACAGGCTGTCGACATTGAACTGGATCCGTTCTTCCTCGATCCCGCCGAAGACCATGCAGCCCAGGCGTCCGTTCCCGATGGGGAGGGCTTCCTTCTCCCAGTCCCGTGCGGGAGCGGCATACCAGAGGATTTGGTTGGCGTCCGAGGCGGAGGGTCCTGTTTCCGGTGCTGCGGCAGCAGGGGACGCGAATGCCGCAACGAAGGTCAATGCCACGCTCAGAATGCTTGCGGTTCGGAACGTGAGCGTCCGGAACGTCATTCGGAGTCCTTTCGCGCGGAGGGCTGGTCGCCCGGGTCCGTCGCCGGGCATTTGCGGTGAGGTGATACTAACGCGCGGCTCGGGTGGGGCAAGCGGAATTTGCAGGTTGAGCGGCGTATCGGGGAATTGGGTTTGAGGAGGGCAGGGGGCGGTTTATAATGCAATCGCACGTTGGCGGGGGACGTTTTCCAATGCGCACGGTGCCGCACATGTCCGGCAGCGCAATTCGGGAGGCCAAGGTCATGAGATACGTGGCGAGCGTGGCGCTGATAGCGGCGGCGATGGTCGGCCGGGCGTGGGGTCTGGAGCCGGCGACGGCGCAGCAGGAGCGGCTCGAGGAGATCCGCAGCCTGCTGGCGGGCGGGCGATGCGTCGAGGCGATCGAGGCGGCGAGGCCGTTTGCCGCGAGCGTCAAGGACAAGAGCGTCAAGGCGGAGGCGACGGGCCTGTTGGCGACGGCGCTGCGGCGGAACGGGGATTGGGCGCTGGCGGCGAAGGCGTACAAGGACCTGGCGGGCCTGGTGGAGAAGGGGTCGGAGGCGCAGATCCGGGCGGAGGCGACAGCGGAGATTCTGGCGGCGTCGCCGGGAGGCGTGTATCCGCCGCTGAAGAAGGAGGGCGTGGAGGAGGAGCCACGGACGCTCGCGCACGACGGCGTGGTGACGGACGCGCTGGCGCTGGTGGGAGAGGCGCGGGCGAAGAAACTGGGGGCGAAGGCGGCGGCGCTGAAGCGGTCGGCGACGCCGGCGGACGTGGTGGCGGCGCTGGAGGAGATGGCGGCGGGATACCGGGAAGCGCGCGTGCTGGCGCCGCAGATGGGGTACGAGGCGGAGCGGGAAGCGGTAAGGGCGGCGGCGGAGCGTCTAGTGAACCTCTCGAACGAGGCGACGCCGAAGTTGCGGCAGAAGTTGCAGGAGTTGGACCAGGCGGCGGCGATCCAAGGCGGCCTGAACAGCGGGCAACAGAAAGAGGCGCAGGAGTACAACGACTTGTGCGTGAAATCGGGGGAGTCGGAGGACAAGTTCCGCGAGGTGATGAAGGACGTGGGCGGGGCGGGTTGGCCGGAGCGAGCGAAACTGGGGCTGGCGAGCATGGGTCGGACCCGGGAGTACAGGGTTCTGGCGTTGGGGTTTCATCGAGTGACGTTGATGCATCGTGGTTTGGTGCGGTGAGCGCGGGCGGCGGGGAAAATGGCGTGGTGGTGAGGATTCCCCGGGATTCGTCCCTATGCGGGGACTCATCCCGGGGCGTTTGTTTGGGCATGAAGGTGGGGGCGGTGAAAATTTGGGGCGGAGGGGTTGAAAGGTCGATAGAGGATGGTATAGTGAGGTGCCGGGGCCGGCGTAGCTCAACGGTAGAGCACCGGTTTTGTAAACCGGGGGTTGGGAGTTCGAGCCTCCCCGCCGGCTCCAGCCAATGCGGAATGCGGAACGGGGAATGCGGAATTGGAAGCGCGGCCGGGAAGATATCCCCACCTTTCGCTGCGCTCAAGGTGGGGCGTTAGGGGTTGTGGGCAGGTTCCCGAGCGGTCAAAGGGAGCAGACTGTAAATCTGCCGGCTCAGCCTACGGAGGTTCGAATCCTCCCCTGCCCACCAGTCTCATTGCGGATTGTGGATTGGAGAATGCAGATTGGAGAACCGTCAAGCGCGCGAACTGAGGGAACGGACGGCGTCGTTTGCATTGCGTGTGCTACGGCTGGTTGAAGCCCTGCCCAAGGGGATGGTTGGTGATGTGATTGGGAAGCAACTCGTGCGTGCAGCGACGTCCGTGGGTGCGAACTACCGGGCAGCTTGCCGGGCGCGCTCGAAGGCGGAGTTTGTCTCCAAGTTGGGCGTGGTTGTGGAGGAAGCGGATGAAGCGCAGTATTGGATGGAGTTGCTCGCCAAGGCGGGCCTGATGGAGAGGAAGCGGCTCGGTCCTCTGATGGAGGAGGCGCACGAGATTGTCGCTATCATGGTTGCTTCGGCCAAGACGGCAAGGACAAGATGATCCGGCACGGGCCTGGCATCGCAATCCGCCCTTCGACCTTGCTCAGGGCCCTGAGGCTCTCGAAGGGCAATCGGCAATCCGAAATCCGCAATGGAGAAGCGGGTGTAGCTCAATGGTAGAGCATCGGCCTTCCAAGCCGAGTACGTGGGTTCGATCCCCATCACCCGCTCCATGACCTGAGGCTGGGGGGCGATGAAAAATCTCCCTGGGAAAAGGGGGATTTTTTTGTTTGACAGGCTCTTGGGAAGGCGTATGATTAGCAATCTGGCTCGGGAAGTACGTCTGCGCCTATTGCGGGTGGCGGTTCCAAGCAGAGCCGGAGCGGATCGGCCGTTTTGCGTGGCAAAGCGTGCCGGAGTCGGGACGCGGTTGCCGAGGGCGAGGCCCCGGCCCGTCGATGCATGGAGAGGTGCGGTCGGGCCGGACGAGGTTTCGAGGCATGCCCTGACGGAAGGGGCGACGGCAGGCTGCTGTAGCTCAGCCGGTAGAGCGCGTCCTTGGTAAGGACGAGGTCACGGGTTCAAATCCCGTCAGCAGCTCCATAAAAGGAAGCGGAGACGAGTTGGGGGTCGGCGTCGCGCCGGGCGCGAGGCGATCCCGGGACAGAGGCACCTAGAGTGGAGGCGAGTGGACCAATGGCTAAAGAAGTCTTCCAACGAACGAAGCCCCATGTGAACGTGGGCACGATCGGACACGTGGACCATGGGAAGACGACGCTGACGGCGGCGATGACGAAGGTGATGGAACTGAAGGGTCTATCGAAGTTCCGCTCCTACGACGACATTGCGAAGGCGTCGGAGTCGCAGGGCCGCCGCGACGAGACGAAGATTCTGACGATCGCCACCGCGCACGTGGAATACCAGACGGAGAATCGCCACTACGCGCACGTGGACTGCCCGGGTCACGCGGACTACGTGAAGAACATGATCACGGGAGCGGCCCAGATGGACGGGGCGATCATTGTGGTGGCGGCGGACGACGGCCCGATGCCGCAGACGCGGGAACACATTCTTCTGGCGCGGCAGGTGGGCGTGCCGAGAATCATCGTCTTCATCAATAAGGTGGACCTGCTGAAGGAAGAAGACCTCGAACTGCTGGACGTGATCGAGGACGACGTGCGGGGCCTGTTGAACCAATACCAGTTCCCCGGCGACGAGACGCCGGTGATTAAGGGGACGGCGGTGCAGGCGATGAAGGCTTCGAGCCTGGACGACCCGAGCGTCAAGCCGATCCTCGACCTCTTGAAGGCGATGGACGAGTACATCCCGGTGCCGAAGCGCGACGTCGACAAGCCGTTCCTGATGCCGGTCGAGGACGTCTTCTCGATCAAGGGCCGCGGGACGGTCGGCACGGGCCGCGTGGATCGCGGGGTGGTGAAGGTGGGCGACGAGGTGGAGATCGTCGGCCTGAGGGAAACGCGCAAGACGACCGTGACGGGCGTCGAGATGTTCAACAAGACGCTGGATCAGGGCCAGGCGGGCGACAACATCGGCGTGCTGTTGCGTGGTGTGGCGAAGGAGGAACTGGAGCGCGGCCAGGTGCTGGCGGCGCCCGGGTCGATTACGCCGCACACCGTGTTCGAGGGCGAGGTGTACGTGTTGAAGAAAGAAGAGGGCGGCCGGCATACGCCGTTCTTCACCGGCTACCGTCCGCAGTTCTATTTCCGGACGACGGACGTGACGGGTTCGATCGAGTTGCTGGGCGGCGCGGAGATGTGCATGCCTGGCGACAACGTGACGATCAAGGCGATGCTGATCACGCCGATTGCGATGGAGCAGGGGCTGCGGTTCGCCATTCGGGAAGGGGGGCGGACGGTCGGCGCCGGCGTCGTGGCGAAGGTGATCGAGTAGTCCGAAGCCAAACGGAGGTTGGGTTCGCCTGTCCGGTGCACCCGAAAGGGGCGCCCGAGTCGTCCGCGGGAAGGATGCGGAAGAACCGGCGCGTCCCTTGCCGTCTAAGGAACGGTGCGATGCGAGAGTACGTGACGCTGGAATGCACGAGTTGCGGAGCCCGCAACTACCGGACGCAGATGGAGACGCGCGGCGAAGCGAAGTTGCGGCTGAAGAAATACTGCCCGCGCGAACGGAAACACACGGAGCACCGGGAGCGGAAGAAGTAGGTTCGAGGCTCCGAAGGCGCAGGGGCGTAGCTCCAATTGGTAGAGCGCCGGTCTCCAAAACCGGATGTTGGGGGTTCGAGTCCCTCCGCCCCTGCCACGACCGGGACGGCGCGGACCGGCGAGGAAGAGGCGGCGTGGGGTTTCAACTGTATAAGAGCGGTCAGGGACGTTACCTGCGCGGCGGGACAGGAGTCGCTGCCGCGCTCGTGGACCTCGTGTTTTGCTACTACCTCTGGACGTTGCTGAGCCGGTACTTGGCGGAGAACGCCTACAAGCCGTACCTGGAATACGGCATCCCGGCGGCGGTGTTTGCGGTGTTGGGCGTGGCGGTGTTCTTTTATGTGAATAAGCCGAATGTGGTGGACTTCCTGGTGGCCACCGAGACGGAGATGAAGAAGGTCTCCTGGTCGAGCCGGGCGGAACTGGTGGGCTCGACGGCGGTGGTGATCGTGACGGTGTTTGCGCTGGCGGCTTTCATCTTTGAGGCAGATGGTCTTTTTTCAGGCGTGCTTGGCCCGGGGATTACCGTCAAGTGGGATGAACAGGGGTGGGTGGGCCGGATTATGACGGCGCTCAACTTTCTGTTGCTGGATGTGGTGGTGTCCGGGATCGCTGCCTATGCCGCGAAAGCCAGGTGGCCGAGCGTGTCCCAAACGTCGTACGTGTACGGGTTGACGGTATGCGTCTTCGTCGGGATTTTGGCGGCAGCGGTGTATCTGTGGTTGGTCGGGTTTCGTATTCCCGGTCTGGGGTCATGGTGACGGACGTCATGGCGAAGAACTGGTACGTGCTGCGGGTGCAGTCAAACAAGGAAGAGACGGTCCGCGAGACCCTCGAGCGGAAGGTCAAGATGGAGGGCGTCCAGGACCTGCTGTCGCAGGTGGTTGTGCCGACGGAGAAGGTTTCGACGATGAAGAGCGGCCGACGGCGCGTGGCGGAACGGAAGTTGTACCCTGGATACGTGTTCGTCCAGATGGAAATCGCAGAGGACGGCAGCGTGCTGGAGAAGTTGTGGTTCCTGATACGCGAGACGGCGGGCGTGGGCGACTTCATCGGGACGGAAGGCAAGCCCACGGCCATGAAGCCGCACGAAGTGGACAAACTGCTGGGCGAGGTGGAGCGATCGGCCGATGAAACGCCGACCCTCCGCGTCAATTACGCCCAGGGCGACCAGGTGCGGATCAAGCACGGGCCGTTCGAAGACCGCGAGGGAACGGTGGACGAGGTGCTGCTGGACAAGGGCCTGGTGCGTGTGATCGTGGAGATTTTCGGCAGGCCGAACCCGGTCGAGTTGGAATACTGGAAAGTCGAGCCGGTATAAGGCGGTGCGTTTAGCCGCGAGCCGAAGGCGAGCGTGACAGCATGGCGAAGAAGGCGGTGTTGACGAAGATCAAGTTGCAGTGTCCGGGCGGGCAGGCGACGCCGGCCCCGCCGGTGGGTCCTGCGCTGGGCCAGCACGGGGTGAACATCGGCCAGTTCGTTCAGCAGTTCAACGAGCGGACGCGCGACCAGCAGGGGATGATTATCCCGGCCGAGATCACGGTGTATAAGGACCGTTCGTTCGAGTTCATTCTGAAGAGCCCGCCGGCGGCGGCGCTGCTGAAGCAGGCGGCGGGGATCGTCGTCGGGAGCGGCGAGCCGAATAAGACGAAAATCGGCCGAGTGACTTGGGCGCAGGTCCGCGAGATTGCGGAGAAGAAGCGTCGCGACCTGAACGCGTCGAGCGTGGAAGCGGCGATGCGAATTGTCGAGGGAACCGCCCGCAGCATGGGGGTCGAGGTGGTGGAGTCGCTGGAGGGTCTTCCTCCGCTGGCGCCGGCTGAGGCGTCGGAGAGCGACGCCGTCGCGGCGAGCCCCGAGGTTGCGGCTAAGACGAGCGCCGGCCCGGCCGGGGGCCGAACGGACAAGGTCTGACGGCCGGCGCCCCCCTTTGTGGGACCCGCATGAGGCGGGGCTTGGACCACGGAGGCAACCATGCCAAAACACGGGAAGCGTTTTCGAGCCGCACAGGCCGTCGTCACCCAGGACGCCTATTCGCTGCGGGACGCGGTGGCGCTGTTGAAACAGATGCCGCAGACCAAGTTCGACCAGAGCGTCGAACTGCATCTGAAGATGGGGATCGACCCGAAACAGTCGGACCAGAACCTTCGCGGCTCGATCAGCCTGCCGGCGGGTCTGGGCCGGAGCCGGCGAGTCATCGCGTTCTGCCCGGTCGAGCAGGTGGAGGAGGCGAAAAAGGCGGGGGCCGTCGAGGTGGGGATTGACGACCTGGTGGAGAAGATCCAGGGTGGGTGGATGGATTTCGACGTGGCGGTGGCGCACCCGCAGGTGATGAGCAAAGTGGCGAAACTGGGGCGGGTGCTCGGCCCGCAGGGCAAGATGCCGACGCCGAAGGCCGGCACCGTCGGCACGGACGTGCCGAAACTCGTCGCCGAGTACCAGGCGGGAAAACTGGAGTATCGGAACG
>Ga0315294_10010190_pt1 | contig 10311 bp, 9 predicted proteins | sample YL17G13_40_MG_FD_203626 | JGI IMG/M metagenome (GOLD analysis project Ga0315294, IMG submission 203626) | Sediment microbial communities from Yellowstone Lake, YNP, Wyoming, USA - YL17G13_40 | ecosystem: Environmental > Aquatic > Freshwater > Lake > Sediment | place: USA: Wyoming | collected...
GCGTCCGCACGCGCCTGTCGAAGAGCCAGAAGGAATACTTCCTCAAGGAGCAACTCAAGGCCATCGAGGAGGAACTCGGACAGGGCGATGCGGCCGGGTCGGGCCTCTCGGAACTCGGCGAAAAAATCATGGCCGCCGGGATGCCCGAAGAGGTCCAGAAGATCGCCCTCCGGGAGCATCACCGCCTCAGCCGCATGGTCCCCCTGACGCCCCAGGCCGTCGTCGTTACGGAATATCTCGATTGGTTGATCCACATGCCGTGGCGCGAGCGGACCGAAGACAACCTGGACCTGAGGCACGTCGCCCGGATCCTCGACGAGGACCACTCCGGACTCCAGGAACCCAAGGAGCGGATCCTCGAATACCTGGCCGTCAAGAAACTGAGCGCCAGCCTCCGCGAACCGATCCTCTGCTTCGTCGGGCCGCCCGGCGTCGGCAAAACGAGCCTCGCCAAGAGCGTCGCGCGGGCCCTCGGCCGCCGCTTCGTCCGCAAGAGCCTCGGCGGCGTCCGCGACGAGGCCGAAATCCGCGGACACCGCCGCACCTACGTCGGCGCCATGCCCGGACGCATCCTCCAGTCCATCCGCAAAGCGGGCGTCCGAAACCCGGTCTTCCTCCTCGACGAGATCGACAAGATGGGCCAGGACGTCCACGGCGACCCCGCCAGCGCGCTCCTGGAGGTCCTCGACCCCGACGAGAACTACGCCTTCAGCGACCATTACCTGGAGGTCGAGTGGGACCTCTCGGAGGTCCTCTTCATCTGCACGGCCAACGTGGCGACGGCCATTCCGCCCGTGCTCCTCGACCGCCTCGAGATGATCGAACTGGCGGGCTACACGCTCGAAGAGAAGGTCAAGATCGTCGAGCAGCACCTCCTCGCGCGCGAACTCAAGGCCCACGGCCTGGCGGCCCAGGAGATCGCCTTCCCGGCCGAGGTCCTCCGCCACATCATCGAGTCCTACACGCGCGAGGCGGGCGTGCGGAACCTCCGCAAGGCCGTGGCGCGGGTCCTCAGGAAGATCGCCACCGAGCGGGCCGCCGCCGATGACAACGCCGCGCTCCTGCGAACCGTGACGCCCGAGATGGTCCGGGCACACCTTGGCCCCGCGCCGTACCGGCGCGAACCGGCCGGCCCGAAGGAAGGCATCGGCGCGGTCATGAGCCTCGCGTGGACCGAGTTCGGCGGCCGCAGCATGGTCATTGAGGTCTCCTGCATGCCCGGCAAGGGCGAGTTGACGCTGACCGGCCAACTCGGCGACGTGATGCAGGAATCCGTCAAGACGGCCCTCTCGTGGGTCCGCGCCAAGTGCGCCCGGCCGGGCGTCATCCCGCTTCGGCACACCGTGGACCTCCACGTCCACGTGCCGGAAGGGGCCACGCCGAAGGACGGTCCGAGCGCGGGCCTGTCGATGGTCTGCGCGCTGGCGTCGGCGCTTTCGGGGTGCCCGGCCCGGCGCGACGTCGCCATCACCGGCGAAGTGACGCTCCAGGGGCGGGTCCTGGCGGTCGGCGGGATCAAGGAGAAGGTCCTGGCGGCCCACCGCGAAGGAATCACGCACATCTTCCTGCCGAAGGCGAACCAGGACGACCTGGAGAAGATCCCCGACGAGGTCCGCCGCAAGGTCCGGTTCACGTTCGTCGAGCGCGTCGAGGAATGCCTGCGGGAGGTGGTCCCGGCCCTCAAGGGCCAGTTCCGCAGCCGCGCCGAGACGCACGTCCGCGAGCGCGAAGACGTCTGAATAGCTAATGACTAATGTCTAATTCCTAATGTCTAATCACACCCCAATGACCCCACGGCGTGGCGCCCGCTAGCCTTTGGGGGCCGGAGCCGAACCGGCCGGCGCAGGCGATGCCGGAGCCGGCGGCGCCTTCTCGGGCGCCGGGGGAGGCGGCGCGGGGGCCGCGACAGCGGGATGTTGCTTCACCCAGTCGGCGTAGGGTTCGAGGGCGCTCGAGTCCAGGCCGGTGATCTTTTTCAAGGCCTGAAGGTAAGCCGGCTGGAGGCGCGGTTCGGTCTCGGCGTTATGGGCCGCCACGAGCGCGGCGGCCGCCTGGGGCGACCCGTCCGGCGCCAGCACCGCCACGGCCGCAATCGTATTGTTGCGTGTCCATGCGTTGGCGGCCTTGAGGTTCTCCAGCAGAAGGGGCAACAGGGCCGGGGCCTGCGCGTCGCCCGGAAGGACGGTGCGGCTCACGAGGAGGGCCGCCGCCCCGCGGACCCGGAGGTCGGTGTCGCCCAGGAAGGCCGCCAGAAGGGCCGGTTCGACGGGTTTCCCGCGGATTCCGAGGGCCAGGACCGCGCTGCCGCGAACCGGGGCGCTCGGGTCTCGTGTCATCTCGACGAGCCGATGGGTGACCGTCGGCTCGACCTGGAGGAAGGCCAGGCCGAAGGCCGCCAGGTCGCGGACCGATGCATCGGCGTCGGTCGCATCCTCCATCACGGCGTCGCCGTTGAGGCCGACGAACTGGCGCAATACCGCCTCCATCTGACCGACCAGGGCGATGTTTCCCCCGGCGGCCGCGCGGTTCCAGTCGCCCTGCATGTCGCGGAGCATCAGCCGGAGTTGCGGCCGCGGCGCAGGCTTCGTCAGAAACCGCCGACGCCGGGTCGAATCGTGGAGGCCCTGGACGGCCGGCGTCCAGGGCCCCTGCGGGTTGTCCTTGATGAAAGCCGCCAGGACCTCCAGGGCACCGTCCAGGTCGTCGGTCTTCGCGCGGGCCATCGCCTCCTCGATCCGTCCGATGAGGGCCTTGTTGGTCTCGAGGTCGGCCGACGTGAGGCGGTCCACCTGTTTCAGGGCCTCCTCGAAGGTGCGCGTGACGCGGGTTTCCGCCTCGCCGGTCCGCTGGACGACGACGACGGTCCCCGAGTACGAGAGCCGTCCGAGACCGTCCAGGGCGACGGCTGACTGAACCGCCATCTTCTCGATCCGGATCTGCCTGGCCGCTTCCGGCGCCAGGGTGATCGCGGCCGTCGAATCGAGGATCGCACAGGGGATGGCCTTGTCGGTAAGGACCCGGTCCTCGGTGTAGGTGGTCGTGAGGGTGGCCTTCAGGGCCCCGAGGTCCACGTCGCGGGTCCAGGTCTGACCTCGCTTCACGGGGTCCGTCGGAAGTTGCTGCATCTCGGCGCCGAGGATCTCGATGGCGACCATGGGGTCCGTGGCCTTCTCGGCCAAGTCGCCCGGCCGGCCTCGGGGGTCTCGCCACTGAACCCTTATGGCCGGAGGCAGCGGTCGCGACCGCTGCGACTCTGCCACCTCCGCCAGACGATCTTTGCCGTTCACCTCGAAAGCGGCCAGCCGTTCGCCGCGAGGGGTCTCGTTAATGGCCAGTTTGGCCGCCGACCGCGCGGCCGCCCATTCGAGCACCACTTCGCCCAGGAAGATCGGAACTTCCGTGACCATCCGCTGGCTCTCCTGGCCGGCGCGCACCAGCGTCTCGGTGCGGACGAGGCGCTCGGACATAAAGACCTGGCCCGGCTCCATCCGCAGCCGCAGCGTCACAGGCCAGGCGGCAGCTTCCTTGGGCGTGGCGGCGTCCTTCGAGGGCGCCTCGGCCGCGGCGGCTTCCTTGGAAGGAGCGGGGGTGACAAGGATGGTCTCCGCCTTCGCCGACCCATCCGCGCCGGCCATAAGGCCCGTAGGGACAGTCGCCTGGGCCAGCACGAGGACGACCGCTGCCGCCATCACGAGGGCAAGACCGGCCGGCGTCTTCATGGGCCCTTGTCCTTTCGGCGCCGGGTCGCCTTGCCGCGTTCGTCCTTGGCCGCCTGCGGCGGGGTGCGAGCCGGCGCGACGGCGGGAGGCGGGGCGTAATCGGCCTGGAGTTCCCGCCGGCGGCTCCGCAGGAGCCACGGGAGGGCCACGCCGCTCGCGAGCACCATCAGGATGGCCACGTTCTGGCTGATCGTGAGCCGCCACAGGCTCTTCGCGGCGCCGGGCTGCCCCAGGGCTTCCAGGAGCGCCGGCAGGCCCAGCAAGTAGATCGCCGGCTCGTCCTTTCGGATGCACTCCTCCAGAAACCGGCTGACGCCGTAGAGGAGGATGAACACGAGCACGATCTGACCGTGCCGCCGCTTCCGCGGGAACATGCAGTAGAGCAGCGCGAAGAGAAGCATCGCGCTCCCGAACGAGATCAGTTGCGACGGGAAGATGTGCGGCATCTGCCACGTCCCCAGGAGGGACCCCATCAAGGCCCCGCCGGCCGCGTCGGCCGAGAGTCCGAGCGGCAAGCCGTCAAGGCCCGGCGGCAACCGCAAGGTGTGAAGGTGGCGGCTCGCGTAGTCGAGCCACGGAATCGTTCCCTCGGGCCAGGCGATCCCCAGCGGGCCCTGCGTCACATCGCCATAGCAGCATCCGTTCAGGAAACATCCGAGCCGCCCGAACGCGAGGCCGAGCGCCCCGCTCGGCACGATGATGTCGAGCCAGTAGAGGATCGGCAGCCGCGCGAGCGCCAGGTAGGCCACGAGGCCCACGGCGGCGAGGAGGAACCCGCCGTAGAACGTCAGGCCGCCCTGCCAGATTTTGAGGATGTCGAGGACGCTGCGGAAGTTCTCGCCGTACTGGATGACGTAGAACAGCCGCGCGCCCACCAGGCCGCCGAAAAAGCAGACGAGCGCCGCATTGTAAATGATGTCGGGCGACTGGCCGAGGCGCTTCGCCCGCCGCGCCGCCACCAGGATCGCCAGCAGGAACCCGATGCACAGCATCGCACCGTAACCGTACAGCGTGATGTGGTCGAAGATCGGAACGGGTATGCGAACCAGGATTTGACGCACGCGAGAGTCCTCGGGGCGGCTACGGGCCGCGGGCCATCCGGTTCCGCTCGTCCACCAGGACCTTGCGCGGCTTGTGGCGAGCGAGTTCCTCGGACTCGAGGTAGGCAAACCCCATGATGATCACGAGGTCGCCCGGCGCGGCCAGGCGGGCCGAGGCACCGTTGAGACAGATCGTGCCGCTCCCTCGCGGCCCCTTCATCGCATAGGTCTCCTGGCGCGAACCATTCGAGAGGTTCGCCACGAGGACGGCGCTGCCATCGACCAGTCCGGCGGCGTCCATCAGGTCCTCGTCAATCGTGATGCTGCCCTCGTACTCGAGGTTCGTCTCGGTGACGCGGGCCCGGTGGATCTTGGATCGAAGCACTTTGATGAGCATCGGTGTCTTTAGCCTCCCAAATCGCGCACGATCACGTTGTCAATCAGCCGCGTGGCCCCGACCTTGGCCGCCACGGCCACCAGACAAGCGCCGCGGATGCGGTCCAGGTCGGCCAGCGTGTCGGGGTCCACGACGGCCACGTACTCGAGTTCGACGCCCTTGGCCGCCCGCAGTCGCTCGCGGACGCGCTCGGCCAGCCGCGCGCCGCCCCGCTCTCCGGCCCGAATCGCCTCGCGGGCCTCCGCCAGGGCGGCGCTCAAGACGAGTGCCCGCCGCCGCTCCTCGGCCGAAAGGTACGCGTTGCGGCTGCTCATCGCCAAGCCGTCGGGTTCCCGGACAAGCGGGCACCCGCGAACTTCGACGGGCAGGTTCAGGTCGGCGACCATCCGCCGGACGACGGCCAGTTGCTGAGCGTCCTTCTCGCCGAAGTAAGCCGCGTCGGGCTGAACGCTCGCCAGCAGTTTCGCGACGACCGTCGCGACGCCGTCGAAGTGGCCGGGCCGCAACCGGCCGCACATCGTCTCGCCGAGGCCCGCCACGTGGACCGTCGTCGCAAAGCCTTCCGGATACATCTCGCCGGCCGCCGGGGCGAAGACGAGGTCCACGCCCTCGCGGCGGCACAGGGCCAGGTCCTTCTCAATCGGCCGCGGATACTGTGAAAAATCCTCGCCGGGGCCGAACTGCGTCGGGTTGACAAAAAGGCTCACGACCACAAAGCCCGCCTCGCTCCGGGCGGCCCGGATGAGGCTGGCGTGCCCTTCGTGAAGGGCCCCCATCGTCGGGACGAGGCCGACGCGGCTGCCGCGCCCACGCGCCTCCGCCACGCGCCGGCGGACCTCCGCGATGCGTTCCACACACGTGTTCATGCCTGCCCCCGCTGCGGGCCCGGTGGCCGCACCGGCCCGGACGGCGGCACGCCATTATACTCATCGCCCCCTGGACACACAAGGCAGCCGGCGGACCTGTCCGCCGCCGGCCCTGCGGAGTCGGTCCTGTCCGCCGCAAAGTAGAAATGTCCGGTTTCCTGCAAAGGAAATTGCAGGTTGAAGGGTTTTCACTATGAGCGGGGGATGGCCGGGGCCGAAGCGGATTTCGTGGCAACCTTGGCGACCTCGCTCAGTCGGCGGGCCTCATCGGCCGCCATCCGGCCGAATTTTGTGTTCGGATGTTTCTCGGACACCGCCTTCAACGCCGCCTCGAACTGGGGATTGCGCGTAAAGTTCCCCGCCCCGGCGGCCTGCTGGTGGATCGTCATGTATTCCTGGTACGCCTGGATCTCGCCCTGGAGGACCTTGTCCTTATTGGAGGCGGCGACGGCCTTGGCGGCGGCCTTTCCAGGGACCGTCGAGGCGAGGTCCCGGTTGATCTTCTTCAGTTCCATGAGCGCCTCCATCCGCTTGGCGGATTCGGCATTGGCGTCGCCCGCCGTCTCGCTGAGTGACTTCACTCGCTCCTCCAGCGCCTTCAGGAAGTCTTCCTTGAGTGTGGCGGCGTCGGCCTTGGCGGGAGACTTGGCGGCCGCGGCGCACAGGGCGATCGCCTGGGCGTACTGGCGCAGTTCCGCGGCCCGCACGATCGGGGCGAGGACATCCGGGTACTTCTTGTCCTTGGGGAGGACGGTGTCCGTCGCGGCGTTCTTCAGGAAGTTCATGAGGCTTTGCGCAGGGAAATACGTATTCTTGTTGTCGTGGATCCAAAACGCGCCGGCCTGGCCGCAATCCACCATGGCGCCGTCCGGCCCGACGATCATGAACTGGTACAGTTCGTCAACGCCCATTGCGGCCCTGGTCCAGACGGCGTCGGGGTCGGCGACAACCACCAAGAAAAGCCTTGGGGCAACGGAGAATCTCTGTTCGCATCGGGCCAGAGGGGCGTGCTGGGGGCCGAAAAGGGCCGAAACGTGGCCAGGGGACAAACAGAACCGATGGCTTGGGGGCGAGAAAAGGCTTGCAGGATTATGGAAACGCGAGATAATCAAAGATCAGAGCCCACGGCGGTCGCGGGCAGGGTCATCTGGGAAATATAGGCTTGAAGGAGGCTCGGCTATGAGACGGTTCTCGTTGGTGGCGGCGATCGCGCTGTCGCTGGCGGTCGCCCTCACGGTGCAGTCGGCCCCTCAGCCGACGGGCAACCTGCATGTGCCGGTGGGCATGAGCCTCGCGATCAAGGTCCCCGGCCAGGCCGCCGGCCAGGCCGCCGTCGTTCCGACGGGGCGCGACATTCTCATCCCCGCCGGGAAGTACGAGCCGGCGTCGCTCACCTGCGATGCCGTGGCACCCAATGCCAAGGAACTCTGGACCATCAAGGTCGCCCCTCCCAACTGGGGCACACTCAAAGAGATTGTGGTTGACGCTAAGGCCACGACCACCATCGAGGCCGGACCGCCCTTTTCCCTGAAGACCCTTATTTACAGAGCCGAGAATAAGCCGACCGGCAAGGTCATCCCGTTTACCCTCCGCATCTTCGGCAAGGCCGGTGAGTTGTACGATTACAACACGCTTAAGAAGGGCACTGTGAGCGCGCCGCAAGTGGGCCTCCAAATTGTCAACGAGAAGGGCACCGTGCTGGCCACCGGCACGTTGCACTATGGTTGACCTCTTTCCTGCCAGTACTCGTGGCGAGTACCAAACGATTTCAGCGGAAAGTTCCAGGTGAAGTGGTTGACCGACGAATGGCCATTTGCGGTGGTCCAGGACGAGACATGGTTTACGGTGGACCCTGCTTTCGCGACCGCGGCCGAGGAACAGATGAAGAAGACGCCGCCGACCTTGATGACGCCAGAGGAGCAAGCGGCCGCCGTGGCCGCCCTCGACAAGGCCGAGGCGGCGATCAAGAAAGAGGACTATAAGACTGCCGCCGCTCTACTGGCCACGATCGCCAAGCCGGACGCCGACCCGGCCGTCAAGACGCGTGTGGCCGAAGCGCGGAAAGTCCTGGCCGCCGCGGCCGCGAAGCGCCTGGAGGCGGCCGAAAAGAGTCTCGCCGCGAAAGATTACTTCGAGGCGAGCCAGGTCCTGGCCGAGGTGTCCACCCTGGCGCCAGGGTCCGACGCCGCCCAGAAAGCCGAGACCCGGCTGAAAGAACTCCAGGCGGATGAGGCGAGCCGGTCGGCGATTGAACAAGGCCGCCGCGAGCGGGATGCGGCAGCCGCACTGGCCGCCCTCGATGCCGGTGCCCCCAAGATGTCCCCCGTGGGGGTCCTGAAGGCGCTCGACGGTGTGGCGGCGAAGTTCCCTGCGACGAAGGCCGGACAGGCCGCTGCCGACAAGGCCAAGGCCATGCGGGCCGACTCCGCCTTGATGGGCAAGATCCAGGCCGACGCCGCCGACAAGGAGTGCAAGGGCTGGCTCTCGATGGCCCGCAATTACATCAAGGCCGGCATGCCTGAAAAGGCCAAGCCGTACCTGGATCAGGTCCTCCAGAAGTACCCCGGCACGACCTACGCCGCGGAGGCGAAGGAACTGCTGGAACCGATGAGGAAATAGACCGGTTCAAGTTGGGTATGGGCGCGGCGAGTCGGGGCCGGCGCAGGAAACGACCGGCGGTTTCGGGATCATCCGTCTCCGCCGCGAAAGCCCTTCCTGCTCAACCGTGGATCCGATCAGGACTAATGGCATTAGGTGGAAGGCCCGAAGGTAGAGGATTCATGGTGTATAACCCGTGGAGCCGCGGCGTGGAAATGGCCGCACCGTCCGTGCCGCGGATCATGCAACTGATATTGTACATGGAACGAGATTGGGCGCCTATAACAATCAAGGACCGACCTGTCCGCCGTAGCCTCCGCCACGCGCCGGCGGACCTCTGTGATGCGTTCCACACACGTTGTCATGCCTGCCCCCGCTACGGGCGCGGCGGCCGCCTGACGAACCCCGCCGTCATCGCCGCCTTCCCGGACCTGCCGCGCGCGTGAGTGTGTCGCTCATCGGGCAGTAATTCTTGAATTGCCTCTCGGAGCCCCTTAGGATAGAACGTGCCACAAGGGGGATCCCATGAGTGTGCTTGCACCCATAGCGAAGGTGGGCCGCAGCGTCACTGAGCAGGTCAGCGACTTCGGCCAGTTCTGCGTTTTCTCGGGCCAGACCGTGCGGTGGATCCTGACGGACTTCACGCGCTGGCGGCTCCTCCGGCCGCAGTTGTACGAGGTCGGGGTCCGGAGCCTCCCGGTGATCCTCATCACGGGGGCGTTCACGGGGATGGTCCTGGCGGCCCAGATCTGGTACCAGTTCCAGTCCATCGGCCGCGGGGCCTGGTCGGGCAGCGTCATCAACGTATCGGTCCTGAAGGAGTTGGGCCCCGTGCTGGCCGGGATCATGCTCGCCGGCCGCGTCGGCGGAGCCCTGGCGGCCGAACTCGGGACCATGAAGGTCACCGAGCAGATCGACGCCATGCGAGCCCTCGGAGCCGACCCGATCCGGCACCTCGTGGTGCCCCGGTTCCTGGCGTGCTTCTTCCTGATCCCGTTCCTGACGGTCTACGGCGACTTCGTGGGCATCCTGGGCGGATACCTGGTGGCGTGGGCCAACGGGGCCGACCCGTACGACTACTGGCGCTACTCGGCCTCCGGGATCGAGAACTGGGACATCTTCGCGGGGGTCGCGAAGAGCGTCTTCTTCGGAGCGGCCCTGTCGCTGATCGCCTGTTACAAGGGGTTCCAGAGCCGCCAGGGAGCCGAGGGCGTCGGCCGCGCCGCCACGGAGGCGTTCGTCGTCAGTTTCATGGCCATTCTGATCATGGACTTGTTCCTGGTGCTCCTGATGCAAGGGATCTATGAACTGGCCTGGGGACGGGTCAGCATGTTCCAATGAAAACCACCGACCCAGCCGCGACCGAGGAAGCCATCCGCCTGGTCCACGTGACCAAGCGGTTCGGAGACCACGTGGTCTTCCCGAACCTGACGCTCGCGTTCCTCCGTGGCCAGACCACCGTCGTGCTGGGCCAGAGCGGCGTCGGCAAGAGCATCATGCTGAAACTCATCCTGGGCCTCATCAAGCCCGATCGCGGCCACATCTACGTGGACGGGACCGATATCACGGGCCTCACGGAACGCCAGTTGATCCCCATACGGACGCGGTTCGGGATGGTGTTCCAGGGGGCGGCCCTCTTCGATTTCCTGACGGTCTACGAGAACGTGGCGTTTCCGCTCAGGGAACACCGG
>Ga0315294_10010191_pt1 | contig 10310 bp, 9 predicted proteins | sample YL17G13_40_MG_FD_203626 | JGI IMG/M metagenome (GOLD analysis project Ga0315294, IMG submission 203626) | Sediment microbial communities from Yellowstone Lake, YNP, Wyoming, USA - YL17G13_40 | ecosystem: Environmental > Aquatic > Freshwater > Lake > Sediment | place: USA: Wyoming | collected...
GCGCGCGTCGCGCGCTGCCGCTCGGCCGGCGCGTCCCCGCTCGTCGTCGCGTCGGCCGCCACCGCGGTGCTCGTGCCGCCGGGGCTGGAGAAGCAGGCGGCGGATGAAGGGGACGACGATTGACGAGGGAGCGGGGGGGAGCGCGGACAAGAGACGGCGGGTCGAGAGAGGGGAAACGGTTTCGTGTGTTCAGTGCGCGCCAGTCGCCTCTCCGGGCTCCGGGCGCGCGACCGAGGGCGCGGCGGCGCGGTCAAAATGTGGGGCAACGCGGAGGCGGGGCGGCCCCCCCCGAACGCCCCGCCTCCTCACCCGGCCACCGGCAGCGCCTCGGTCGCGCGCAGGGGCGACGCGGGCGACCCCCAAAGACGGCCGGCATTCACGATCAGCCGCGTCGCCTGGAACAGGAGCAGGACGGCCCAGACGGAGGTCAGCGAGGGGCCCGCGGCGCGCGCGGCCGCGACGCACAAACCCACGTTGAGAAAATTGGCGCCAGCTTGATACCCCAAGTCCCGCCCCGCCAGCAGCATGCCTTCCGTGGCCATGGACGCGGTGTGCACGCCCAGGGTGAGGGCGACTAGGGGTGCGACGGAGGCGAGGGCGGCGGCGATGGCGGGGTCTGAAGTGAAGAGCGGGGGGGCGACGGCGAGCACGGTTGTCACCAGGGCGACGTTCAGCGCGCCCGCCGTCAACCCCGCTTTGAGCAGTTGCCCCGCGACCGCGGCCGCCGCCTGCGGGTCCCCGACCGACGCCGGCAGCCACGCCTGCGCGCCGGCCGACACCGCGTCGCCAAAGCAGGCGTGCAGGAGGAACACGGAGATGGCCAGGTGGTGCGCGGCGGCGGCAGCGGGGCCGAGGGAGGCGGCGAGGGCCGACAAAAAGGCGTACAAAGCGACTTTTGTGCCGAGGAGGGCGACGATCGGCGCGGCGTACCCCAGGAGCACCGCCCTCGCCGCCGCCACGCTCGGCAGCCGCCAGGCTAGCCGGGCAACGTATCCGGGCGGCGCCGCGCCGCCGGGCGGGCGGGCGAGGCGGGCGAGCAGGAACCCGGTCGCGGCCGCCTGCGCGGCCACCGTCGCCCACGCCGCGCCCGCGATGCCTGCACCGGCGCCGCACACCAGCACGATGTCGAGCACGAGATTCACCGCCCCCGCCAGGACGGCGGCGGCCAGCGGGGTGCTCGTGTTGCGGGCGGCCAGGAAAAATGATTGGACCACGAACGAGACGACCGCCGCCGGCGCGGCCGCGGCCCGGATGCGCACGTAGGCCAGCGCGGGCGCCACGACGTCCGCGGACGCGGGCCCCGCGAGGGCGGCGAGGCAGGCGGGGCCGGCGAGGAGCATGAACGCGGCGAGCGCGGCGCCGAGGAGCAGGGCGAGGCCGACCGCGTCGGCCAGCATGGCGTCCGCGCCGGCGCCGTCGCCGCGCGCGAAGAGCAGCGACGCTGAATTGGCGACGGCGGATGCCATGAAGGTCAGGATGTAGGCGCCTGAGGGGCGGAGGGGGTGGTGGCGGGGGCGTCGGCGCGAGACGGCGGCGCTGGTGTCGAGTTCTTTTGTGCGTCCTTGCTCGCACTCTCTCGACTCTGTCTCCCTCCCAACCGCACCCTCAACCCCCCCCGACTCCCTCCCTCACCATAGTCGCAGACCACCGTGGCCGGCCCAAGCGCGGCCAGTTCAAGGGAGGAGCGCGTCCCCACCACGCTCGAGTCGATGAGGCCGAGGACGGGGCCGATGACCCAGATGGCTGTCGTGGGCAGGGCGAAGCGGAGGAGGGCGGCAAGGGACGCGTCGCGGGCGGCGGGGGGGAGGTCGACGACTGTGACCGCCGGCGGCGCGTCCGCGCCCGCCGAGAGCGTGAACGCGTCGACCTGGGCCGTGCTGGACGCCGCGGGCGGCGAGTCGCCGGCCGCCGACGCCGCGCGCGGCGCGCGCGCGCGCCGCTGCGCCCTCGCAGGCCGCCGCCGCGCCGGCCGCGGCGGCCTCGCGGCTGCCGCCGATCGGGACGCTCGCATTGGGGGCGAGTGGGCGTGTGTGCGAGCGCACCTGCCCGGAACGGCGCCGCGCTCGAGCGCTCTCCCACTCCTCCCGCCGCGATGCGGGCCGCCCTGACCCTCGCCGCCCTGGCCGCAATAACCGCCGCGCCAGCGGTCGCTTCTCCCGTCGTGTGCGACGGGAAAGCGTACCAGAAGTCGGCGCTCCTCCACCTCGCATCCACCAAACTGGCCTCTGTCTTCTCCGACGCGCGCGGCATGCGCCAATTCGAGGCGTCGGCCGTGAGCATCGAAGCGGGGACGGGGCGGGCGGCCATCATTTTCGACAACGCGCACGCGGTCGGTGTCCTCGACCCGCTCCTCCCCTGGCGCCCGTCCGGCGCCCTGCACGGCCGCCGGCGCGCGGCGCCCTCCGATTACGAGGGCATCGCGTGGGGCGAGGGCGGGACGGTGCTGGCGCTGGCCGAGGGGGAGGCGGTCGAAGGCGGCGACGGCGTCAGGAAAGCGCGGATCGACGAGTTTGCGCTCCCGTCCGATTCTTCGGTCGACCCCACCCTCATCCGTTCCTGCCCCGTGGAATACGAGCTCCACGCGGAGAACAAGGGCTTGGAAGACCTCGTCTCTCTCTCCCCCGGCCGCGCGCTCGCGCTGTGCGAGGGCAACCGCTGCCTCGGCGGCGCCCCGGGGCGGGAGCCGGGGCACGGGAGGATGCTGGCGTTGACGAGGGTGGATGGGGAGGGTGACGGAGGGGGGGGCGGCTGTCGGTGGGTCGTCGACAGGGTGGTCGGGGTGCCGCCCGATGCCGCCTTCTCAGACTACGCCGGCCTCGCCCTCCGCAACGGCTGGCTCGCCGTCCTGTCCCAGGAGGACGCCGCCGTTTTCGTCGGCCGCTTCAACGCGTCGACCCTGGAGTTTGCGCCGCACGACCCGGCGCGCGACGCGCGCCGCGTGTTCGGCCTCCCCCGCACCCCGTCCTGCGACCGCACCTTTTGCAATGCGGAAGGCATCGACTTTGTGGACGACCCGGGGGTGCGCGGGCCGGCGCGTGTGGTGGTGGTGACGGACAAAGCGCGGCCGGGCTCGCCGTGGCCGTGCGTGCAGGCGGCCGAGGCGATCCACCTCTTTTCGTTGCCCCGCAAAGCGATCCCGCAACCCGATCCCGTGGATGGCGAGGGCGTGGCGGCGGCATAGCGAGACGGAGTTTTTTTCTTTCTTCCGTTGTTGCAACCGAAACCCTCCCCCCTCCCCCTCACACTTTCCGCACCATGAGGAACACGGTGGACCCGACCCCCAGCGCCCCCAGCTTCGCGGCGTCGCCCGCGAGGCGCATGAGCAGGCCGCCGAAGGAGGCAAACACCTCGGCGCGCGGGCCGCCGCCGCGCGGCGCCCCGCCCCCCCCCCCACCCGCCAGCTTAAACACCTTGCCGTGGCACACGTAGTCGTAGTTGTCGGCCAGCGTGGGGGCGCCGCCCTGCAGCGCGGCGCCGTACGAGGAGCCGGTCGGCGCGCCGTCGAGCGCGAGCGTCGGCGCGAGGGCGAGCGAGAACTTGTCCCCGACCGCGAGCGGGTAGACGTCCGTGTTGACGTCCAGGGTGAGGTCCATCTCGTACAGGTCCGACCGGCACACGATCCTCGAGACTGAAAGTGGGCGAGGGAGGCCGGCCGTCGGCCGCCGGCGAGGGGGGGCGATGCGGCGCCACCCCGACCCCGCCCACCCCCCACCCTCCTCCCTTCTCACCCTTGTCGAATTTTTTGCCGTCCGGGTCGACGGCGCCCACTTCGAACGCGTCCTCGAAGACGAGAGCGGACGACATTGGGCCGGCGCGCCTGTTTTGCCTCCCTGTGCTCCCTCCTGACGCCGAGGGACGGCGCGGCGGCGCGGGCGCGGGGGCGGCCCGCGTGCGGAGTGGCGGTGCCGGCGGCGCGACGCCGCCGGCGGCGGCATTCTCTCCCCACTCTGCGCCAGCCGCCGGCAGGTCTCGCGAGGATACGAACGGCCTTCAGTAGCCACTCCTCCCCCAACCTGACCGCGACTCGCCGCCGCCCCGGCGCGCGCGGCATGCGCCCGCCGGCGCGGCACCGCGCTGCGGTCTCCACACCGGCCGCCGCCGCGCCCTCTACACGCCAGGCCAAGTCGCGGCCGCCGGCGAGGCCGCCACCGGCGAGCCGGCGCCGGCCAGCGCGCCGCGTCCCCGCCGCGCTCGACGCTGCGCAGCCGTTTGACTCCGAGGCGCGCGCCGCGGCCGCCGCGCGCGCGGCGGATAAACTCACGATTGGAGTGGTCGGATTCGGCACTTTCGGCGCGTTCTTGGCGGGGCGCCTCGTCGCCGCCGGGCATCGCGTGGTCGCCACCTCCCGCTCCGACCGGTCGGCCGAAGCCGCCGCCCTGGGCGTCGGCTACTACGCGGACGCGGACGACTTTTGCGAGGTAGGGGAGAGGAGGGGAGAGGAGGGCGGGCTGTCTTTCTCTTTTTTGTTTCGGGCGGCGCGCGCTCACACCCCCTCCTCCCTCCCCCCCCCCTCCTCGCAGGCCCACCCCGACGTCGTCATCCTGGCCACCTCCATTCTGTCCACGAACGAGGTGCTGCACTCGCTGCCGCTGCAGCGGCTGAAGCGGTGAGAGAGAGGAGAGGGGTGGAGAGCGGCTCTTCGGGCGCCGTTTTCGCCGCCCTTTGCACCCACGCACGTCCATTTCCTCCCTCTATCTAGGTCGACTCTTTTCGTGGACGTCCTGTCCGTCAAAGAATTCCCGAAACGCGCGCTCTTGGCGGCGCTGCCGCGCGATTTCGACATCCTGTGCACCCACCCCATGTTCGGCCCCGACTCCGGCGCCGGCTCCTGGGCCGGCCTGGCGTTTGTGTACGACAAGGTGCGGGTCGGGGCGTCGGCCGCGCGCCAGAAGCGGGTCGCCGCGCTGCTCTCATTTTTCGAGGCCGAGGGGTGCCGCATGGTCCCGATGCCGTGCGAGGAGCACGACCGCCTGGCGGCCGGCACCCAGTTCCTGACCCACACCGTGGGCCGCGTGCTCGGCAGCATGGGGGTCGGGCCGACCGAGGTCGACACGCGCGGCTACCAGTCGCTGCTGTCCCTGGTCACCAACACCGCCAACGACTCGTTCGACCTGTACTACGGCCTGTTCATGTACAACCCGGTAAGGGAGAGAGAGGGGGGAAAATGGGGTGCCGGGCGCCGTTTTTTTTTGGGCGCCGTGTTCGGCGGCGGGCAAGGGCCGGCGACGGCGCTCGCCCCCTGCCCCACCCCCTCCCTCCCCACGCACAGAACGCGGTCGAAGAACTGGAACGCCTGGAGCGCGCCCTGGCCGACGTGCGGGCCCAACTGCTGCGGCGGCTGCACGGCGCGCTGCGGACCGAGACGTTTGCCGCGACGCCCCCCCCCTCCGCCCTGGCGCCGCCGGCGTCCCCGCCCGCGCCCGCGTCGTCCAACGGGCCGGCGCCGACCGCGGCGGGGCGGTGAGGGGGGAGAGAGTTGCGCCCGCGGTCTCCGCGCGGGCCGCCTTGCAACCCCCGGCGCGGCCCGAAACCACCCCCCCCTCTCTCTCGCCTCCCTCTCACAGCACCGTGCCGCCGCCGACCGCGTCGGCCAGGGCGTCCCCGATATCTGGCGGCGCGGTCGCCGCGGCCCACCCGCCGCCGCAGGGCCCGCCCGCCCCGGACGCCCGCCCGCCCAGGGACAGAATCGCGGCCAGCGCGCCCGACACGTCGTCATCGTCCGTCGGGCGCGCGCCGGCGGGCGGCGGGGAAAATGGGGGGGTGAAGGGGGGCGGCGGCGGCGCGTCCGGCGGCGGCGCGGCCGGCGCGCCGCCGGGCGCCGCCGCCGGCGGAGGCGGCGCGCGCGCGGCGGCCAGGTCGGCGAAATAGCTGGGGAGAGAGGGGGGAGTGGGGCCGCGTCAGGGGCGGAGGGCGGCGCCCGCGGCGGCCGCGCCTTTTATTGGCGCGCGCGCCGCGGCTGCCGCCGCCCCTCCCCACCCCTCCCCTCCCTCCCCACCCGCGCGCAAAATCGACCAAGTCGGCGGGCGCGTGGCGCATCGCTTCGCGCGCGAGGCCGGCCAGGAGGGCGAGGAGGGGGTCTCCGGCGGGGGCGGCGGCGGCGCCCGCAGGCGGCGGCGCGGCGGCCTCGCCCATGGCGCCGGGAGCGCGGGCGGCGGCGGCGGGAGAGGGGGGCGGTGTGAGACGGGGCGCGCCGCGTCTGCAGGCGCGGCCCCCAAACACCCTTTCCCCCCAAAACCCTTTCCCGCCACCGTCGCCTCTCGCTCTCTCGCGCGCCCCCTCTCACACCAGGGCCACCCACTCGTCCGCCAGCAGGCCGCGCACGGCGGCGTAGGGGAGCGCATAGATGTCGCCCGCCCGCAGGTCGACCGCGTCCCCGCCGGGCAGCTCCAGCGTGCCCCGGTCCGCGAGCGCGCGCGCCACCACGTGGCCGTCGACCGCGGGCGGCGTCACCATGTCGGGCGCGGCCGACGCGGCCGACTGGCGGGACAGGGACTCGAACGACGGGGGGAGGCGCGCCGCGGCCGCGTCTTTCAAGTGGCGCCCCGCGGCGAGCCAGTACCGGGACGCGTGCGCCGCCTCGGCCGCGCACAGCACGGTGGCGGCCGCGGCCGGGGCGTTGACAAAGTGGGCGGCGTGGGCCTCGACTTTTTCCAGGCGCGCGCGGTGGTAGGCCGCCAGCGCGTAGCGCGCGCGCGCGCCGGCAGCCGCGAGCAGGACGCGCGCGGGTTTGGAGGCTTCCTGGCCGGCCTCCAGCGCCTCGATGTCGGCGTCCTGAGAGGTGTGGGGGTGGCGGGGTCGTTTTTGGGGGGCGGCCGGGTCCGCGCGCCCTCTTCCCTCCGCCCCCTCACCTGGGCCGCCAGCCGGTCCCGCAGCCGGGCCACGAGGTCGCCCTCGTACGGCAGCACTTCGGGGGCGAGGCGCTCGTTGGCAAAAGCCTGGGGAGGGAGGACACAGGGGGCGCGCATCGGCCATCGCGCGGTGTTGCCCCGCGCCGCCGCCCGCGCCGCTGCCGCCACGCCACCGCCACGCCACCTCCTCTCCCCCTACCTGCTTCAGGCGGGCGATGTCCGGGACTAGGGGCGCGTCGTCCGCCTGCGTCGGGCCGGGCGGGGGCGAAGGCGGGGACGCCGGCGCGTCCATGGGAGGGCGGGTGGAGGGCGCGGCGGGCCGCGGCGCGGGTGGGAAGACTGCCCGCGGGGCGGGGGAGTGGGAGGGAGCGTGCGCCAATGGTCGGCCCCCCTCAAAAACGCACGCCGCCCCGGCGACACCCCGCCCCACCCCTGGGCGGTTGCAGCCCGGCCGGCCGCGGGCGCCGCCGCATCGGCCGGCCCCCGCGCGCGCCGCGATGGCCACGCCCGCGCCCGCGCTCGCCGTGCTCCTCGCGTCCGAGGGCGCGCTCGATGACGCTGTACCTCCCATCTTCATGCCAGACGCCGCCTCGTTCGCTGCGGCCGCGGAGGACGCGCGCGCGCTCGCTTCCCACCCTGCGGTCGCCGCCCTGCTCGCCGGAGCGGGCGCGGGCCCCGACCCCGACGCCGCGCTGACGGACGAGGAGGCGGCGGCCGTGACCGCGTACGCGGCGGAAGCGGCGGCGCTGGAGGCGGTGGCGGCCGCAGCGGCGGACGCCGACGCGACGCTCGCGGGCCTTGAGACCGCGCTCGGCGGCTTCCAGGGCGAGCTCGGCACCATCAGTGCCGATGTGCGCGGCCTGCAGTCCCGATCGGCGTCGCTGACCGGGGCGCTGGCCGCGCGGCGGTCGGCCGCGGCCGCGCTCGCCGCGGTGCTGGACTTGCTGGCCTTCCCTCCGTCCCTCACCGCTGCCATCCATGACGCCGACCCCTCCACCCCCCCCTTTGTCGACGCCGTGGCCGACCTGGGGCGGCGGCTGACCGCGCTCGCCGCGTCGCCGCGCGCGCGCGCGGCGCGCGCGGCGGCCGACGCCGCGCCCGCGGCGGCGCGTTTGCAGGCCCGGGCTGCGGCCCGGGCTCGAGGGTGGCTTTTGAGCGCCATCGGGGGGCTCACGGCGCCGCGGACAAACATCCAGGTTCGGCAGCGCGCCGTGCTCGCGCCGGCCGCGCCCCTCGTCGCCTTCCTGGCCGCCCACGCGCCAACGCTGCATGCCGAGGTGAAAGCCGCGTACGTGGACGCGGTGGGCGGGGTGCTGGCGCGCGCGCTGAGGGCGTACGCGTCGTCACTCAACCGCGCGGCGCCTGCCGACGGCGGCGCCGCGCCGCTCGTCGGCGCGCCTCGGCCGGCGACGGGCGTGGGCATGGTGGCAGACCTGTTCAAAGCGGTGACCGGGGGCGGAGGTGCGGGCGGCGGCGCCGGCGCCCCCTCCCCGTCCCCCTACCCGCGCGCCGCCGCGTTCGCGCTCGCCGGCCGGGGCGCCCTCCTCCACCACCTGGACCGGCCGGCCACGGTGCCAGGGCGGGAGGGAGGGGGTGGCGGCGGCGGGAGCGGCGACGGGGCTGCTTCCCCGTCCACCATCCCGCCAGAGGAAGCGTTTCGCTCCCTGAACAAGCTCCTGTGCGACGCCGCCGTGTCCGAGTACGTCTTCTGCGCGCGGTTCTTCGGCGGGGGCGGCGTGGCGGCCGCCGCGCTCGCGCCCGCAGTCGCCGCGGTCGAGGGCGCGCACGCCGCGCGGCTCGGCGCCACCGGCGACGCCGTCGCGCTGCTGTTGATGGCCCGCGTCGCCTCTGGGCACGCGCTGAGCATGGCCAAGGCTCGCGTGCCCGCGCTGGACGCGTTTCACGACCGGGCGACGCTGGCGGTGTGGCCGCGCGTCGCGGCGGCGCTCGGCGCGCACGCCGACTCGCTCGCCGCCGCGGGCGCGCGCGGCCCCGGCGCGCCGCCGCGGGAAGCGGTCGACGGCGAGGGCGTGCACCCGCTGGCGAGGCGCTGCGGGGCGTTGCTCGCCTCCCTCCTCTCGCTGTCCGCGGGCTTGCCCGAGCCACGGCTCGACGTCGGCCTCGCCCGCCTCTCCCGCGCCGCGGCCGCCGCCCTGGCGCGGGCGGCGGCGGCGGAGCGCGATGGCGCGGCCGCCGCGGCGGCGGCGGCGGCGGGCGCGCACGCGGTGGTGGCCGCGCTGGGCGAGGCCGAGGCGGCGGCCGCCGCCGCGCCGCTGCCCGCCGCCGCGCCGACAGCCGCGCCCGAACCCCCCCCGGGCCCTCTGGGCTCCGCCGGCGACGCGGCCGCCGCGCTGTGGCGGCGGGAGTGGGCGGCCGCGGTCGCCGCGGTCGCCGCGCCGGCGCTCGCCGCGCGGCTGCCGGGCGCGGTCGCGGCGTGGGGGGGGGAAGTGGCGCCGCTCGACGCCGAGACTGCGGCCGCCGGCGTGCGGGCTCTCTCCGGGGACGCGTGGGCGGCGAGCGTGGCGGCGGCGCGAGGCGCGGCGCGCGCGGCGCTCGCGCGCTCGCCGTCTGCCGCGGCGGCCGCGGCGGCGGAAGTCGGCCGCGCCCTCGCGGCCGGCTATCGAGCGGCATGGGACGCGGCACCCGAAGGCGCCCGCTCGGGCGCGCCGGAGCCGGCCGCGGTGGAGCGCGAGGCGAGTCGGCCGGCCTGAAAAGGGCCCCCCCCGACCCCGACCCCGACCCCGGCTCCACACCCCCCTCACCATGGCTCTCCGCGCCGCCTCCTCCCGCCCCCTCCCCTCCCCCACGCACCGCGCGCCGGCCGGGCGCCGCGTGGCGGTCCGCACGGCTTTCAAGGAGTCGCCCTCCGTCGCCGCGCCGGCCATCGACGGCGGCGACACCCCCCTCCCCGTCGACCCCGCGGCCTCGGCCGACGCGTTCGCCGAGCTCGTGTCGCTCAACAAGGCCAAGCAGTCCGTCAACCGCCGGCAGAAGGTGGGGACGGGGGAGGGTGGCCCGCGGCGCGCGCGGGGCGGCCGCCGCGGGAATGCCGCGCCTGCGCCAGGGCGCCCGACGCCCTCCACCCCCCCGCCTCCCCAGCCTGAGGACCTGGACTTCATCCAGGTGCCCACGTTCGAGTCGTGCTTCCCGGGGAGCACGAAAGAGTACACGGAAGTGGCGCACGAAGCGACGGGGGCGGTGCTGCGGGTGAGCCGAGGGTCGGCGGGGGGTGCCGCCCCGCCCGGCGGGTGGGCCGGACTCTCTTGGGCCTCGGCGTTGATTGGGGGTGGGGTAGGAGGCGGCGGCGGGCCGCGGCAGCGCTCGCATGCCGCCGCGACGGGGCGCACCGCGCGCGAGCGACGGGCCTGCGGCGCCACCGCCGCCCCCCTTTGCCGGCGCGTCCGTCGGCCTTGCCGCCAGGGCGGCGCCGCGCGGCCGCGGGCGCCCGCCGGCGCCCGCGGC
>Ga0315294_10010195_pt1 | contig 10309 bp, 5 predicted proteins | sample YL17G13_40_MG_FD_203626 | JGI IMG/M metagenome (GOLD analysis project Ga0315294, IMG submission 203626) | Sediment microbial communities from Yellowstone Lake, YNP, Wyoming, USA - YL17G13_40 | ecosystem: Environmental > Aquatic > Freshwater > Lake > Sediment | place: USA: Wyoming | collected...
TACCGGCTGATCCGGCGCGACCGCAAGCTGTTCTACGTCCTTGCCTCGGTCATCCTGCTCGCGATCCTCGGGGGATCGGTCTACGTGCTCGTGATCGTCATCGTGCAGTCCCTGATGAAGTGGGGGACCAAGGGGATCGGCTTCCTGGGCGGGATCACGGCCGGCGGGATGATTTTGGGCTCCTTCCTGATCGGGACCTTCGGCAGCAGGTGGGACAAGCGCCAGACGATCCTGCTCGGTTTTGTCACGATCGGCGTGATCATGGCCGCCTTCGCCCGCTCCTTCACCTTCCTCTTCCTGGCCCCCCTGGCTTTCCTGGGAGGCATGATCCTGGCCCCGGTGATGATCTCCCAGGACACCCTTCTTCATGAGATCGTTCCCGGGGAGGCCCGCGGCCGGATCTTCTCCACCCGCGAGCTCATCCTAAACACCTCCTTCGCCATCACCGCCGTTCTCATCGGGATCCTCGTGACCGTGCTGCCCCTCCTCGGTTCCCGAGAGCCTTATCGCGTAGCCCTGTTCGTCCTGGGGGCGTTGATCTTCCTCATCGCCGGGATCGGCGAAATTCTTCTCCTGCGCCGGGTCCGTCGGCTTTCCCTGAACCCCCGAATCTCAGCGGAATCTTCGAAGTGACGTTTCTGTCTGATTCTCTGCGTATCATCGGCACCCTGCCCCGCTACCACCGCCACGGCCTGCCCGGCTGGCTCTACATCTTCCTCGGCCTCCTCTTGGTAGCCCTGCTGTTCTACCTCGTCTACCGCCGCTGGAAGCGTGCCTACGGGCTCCCCGGGCTGTCCGCTGTCCCGGTGCTGGCCTACCACAAGGTGGACGAGCGGTGGGAGTGGGGCGGGACCCGGACCACGCCCCGGCAGTTCGCGGCCCAGATGCGCTGGTTAAAGGAGGAGGGCTACCGCGCGATCCCGGCCTCGGAGGTGGCCCGGCTGGCCTCGGAGGGAAAGCGGCCCCCGCCAAAGTCCCTGGCGATCACGTTCGATGATGCCTACGAAAGCATTTACCAGAACGCCTTCCCGGTGATGAAGGAGTGCGGGTTCGCGGGCACGGTCTTTTTGATCACGGGCTACGCGGGCAAGTCCAATGCCTGGGACGTGAACTGGGGGGGGAGGAAATTCCGTCACCTCTCCTGGTTCCAGGCCAAGAAGATGGTCGAGGAGGGCTGGGAGTTCGGCTCCCATTCCGTGAGCCATCCGGACCTCACCAGGATCCCCGAGGCGGACGCTTTGAAAGAACTCGTGAAATCAAAGGAGACGATCGAAAAGGAGCTGGGCAAGCCCTGCGAGCTCCTGTCCTATCCATTCGGACGGTATAATGAAAGGGTCCAGGTCTTGGCCAGGAAGGCGGGGTACAAGGCGGCCTTCGCCCTGTATCCGAAGAGGTCCAACCGGGAGGAGGATGTCTTTGCTCTGCGACGGAAGGGGGTCTACATCACGGACACCCTGTTCGATTTCAAAGTCAAGGTGGAGGAGCCGGCCTTCTGGTTCCCCTTCTCGGACCTCTCCGGGAGGCTGATCAACTGGTTCGCCTCCGGGACGTTCGAAGTCAAGGGCTACCACCCGCCGGAGTAGGGCCAACCCTTTCGATTCGTCACCCGTGTAGAGGCCGCCTGAAAAGGCGGCCTCTCTCTTTTTTCAGCCAATGGGATTCGTTAAACAGAGCCAAGCGATTTACCTGCAACGACTTGAAAGCATACTTTACAGCCCAAAGCCAGTTAATTTCGATGTAATTTACGCCATAACTCAAGGATTATCAAGGCACTATCATAACGCCTTTCGAGTGGTTCCCGCCAAGTTCACACTAAGTTGTGTCTAATTTAACACTAATTTCACTCTAATTTAACACTAATTTAACTTTAATTTAAGTCTAATTTAACACTAATTTCACCCTAATTTCAAACTAAGCTATCCAGCACCTTTGTCAGGGCAACCTACTTGACAAAGATATGGTAAACAGAGGTATAATTATGGGGTGAAAGGTAAAAGGTGAAATGTGAAAGGTGGAAAGGAGTAGAAGATGGCCAAGGTAAGGTCGCCCCTGCACAGCATTGACCTGCGGGGAAGGATGGCCGACGGGTTCGTGTTCTCGGACTGGAAGGGCATCCCCTGGATGAGAACCTTCGTAATGCCCAGCCAGCCCAGGACCGCGAGGAGGGAAGCGATGTGGGCCACCTTCCCCAAGGACAGTCGGGAATGGGCCAAGCTCACGGATTCGGATCGGGCCAGGTGGGACGAGTTCGCCGTCCTGGTCAAGCCCATCAACCACACCCTGGGACGAAAAGGCAACTGGTCCGGGTTCGACGCCTACGTGTCCATGAACACCGTCCTGGGAGACGCGGGACTGGCACTCGTCACCCTGCCCCCGGCAATCCCACTGCCTAACCCGCCCGAGAGGTTCCGCTTAAGAAACCCAAGCCCGGGAGTCGTCCGCATCCGCTGGGAGCCCCTAACAGCAGGCACCCTCATAGACCTCTGGCTCAATCAGACCAAAGCCTCGCGCAAAGCCTACCCCTCCAAGTTCAGCCACCTGGTCTACGCTGACGGCACCACCGGCCTCCACGTCCTCACCGGAATCCCTGCGGGAACGAGGATCGCCGTAAAAGGAAGGGTCGTAAGGCCGGACGGGGGAAAGTCCTATTACGCGCAGGCGGAGATCGTGGTCTGAAGGCGGGAAAGGAGAGCGGGAGATTGGGAATAAAAGACTCCAAACACGCTTGACTCACAATGCTCATTTGGGGTAGACTTGTTTGAGAAGAAAACGAGTAACATATTGAATTCTGACAATCCCCTCACAGACTATCAGTCATCCTAACCGATGAGCGCTAAAAAAGAGTATTGGCAGATCAATACGGAGCGGATCGCTGAGGAGATCCAGAAAGCCGCGCGCGGGGCGCACACCGAGGAAGACCTCAAAATGCGGGTCGAGCCGATTCTAAAAAGGGTCTTCACGGATATCGGGGTGGATGTCGAAATCGTGCACTACGAGAAGGCGACCGCCCTCCGGGCCAAGATGGACGCCGTCTACGGATATCTGATCATCGAATACAAGGTGCCCGGCAAGCTGGCCACAACCCCGGGCAAGAGGGAAGCCCAAACCCAGCTTCAGCGCTACCTCACCGAGGAGGCGGAACAGCACAAACCCCAACAGGAGGGCTTCTTAGAAAAGTACGTGGGGGTGGCTTTAGATGGACATCACATCATGTTTGCCCGGTACAGCCGGACGGCCAAACCCATCACGACCCCCCTCCCCATGAGAACGCCCCAGCGGGAGCTATTCCCACAAGCAACCGCGAAGAAGGGATACCACTTTCTGGGCCCATACCCCATAAACAAGGACAGCCTCGCCAACTTTCTCATCTTCGTCCGAGCGGCTGCGAGAAGGCCGTTAACCGCGAAAGATTTAAGCGAAGTCTTCGGGCCGGAGCACGACATCGCACGCCAGGCGGTCTCTGAAATCTATTCGACGGTGATGAGGGCGCAGAGGCTCAGCGCGCCCTCAAGGGTCAAAGCCTTCTTCACGGAATGGGACCGAATCTTCGGAGTGGTTTACGGACAAGAAATCGAAAAGGCAGAAAAGGCCGCCGAGGAGACCGCCCGCCTTTATCAGATGCCGGGCGGGGTACGGCTCAAGCAACTGCTGTTCGCCATCCACACCTATTACGCCTTCCTGATGAAGGTCATCGCGGTGGAACTCCTCGCCCTGCAACGGGAAAGCACGGTCGCTTCTTTCGTCAAAGGCCTCGGTGGACTTGATGATGAAGCCCTTAAAGAAAGACTGGAGCGGTTAGAATCGGGAGAGGACTTCATCGAACGGGGCATCAAAAACTTCTTAGAGGCGGATTTCTTCCGCTGGTACCTCGATGGGTGGAACCCAGCCCTGGCTAACACCTTCCGGGCCATCGTCCGCGCCCTGGCTGACTTCGAGCCAGCGACCCCGGTCTTAGAGCCCGACTGGACCCGGGACCTGTTGAAGAAGCTTTATGAGCTGATCGTGCCCAAGAAGCTCAGGCACGACTTAGGAGAGTATTACACCCCGGACTGGCTGGCGGGATATCTTATTGACAAAAGCGGCTACACTGGTGACCCGAAGGAGCGATTCCTGGATCCGGCCTGCGGCTCAGGCACGTTCTTAGTGGAGGCCATCCACCGCGCGATCCAACATCTGCGCAAGCGAAAGAACGTTGATTGGAAGCACGAGGGGCGACAAATCCTGAACAATATCGTGGGATTCGACCTCAACCCCTTAGCCGTGCTGGCGGCAAGGACCAACTACCTGATCGCCTTCTCCCCATTCATCCGCATCGTCTGCCCCATCTCCCTGCCGGTGTACCTCTGCGATTCGGTTTTAGCACCTACACGGGTCAGCCGGAAAGGGGAGGTACATTTGGGCGGGGTCATCTTCTCGACCACCAAGGGAGATTTCACCTTCCCCAACGGCATTCAGGACAAAGAGAAGATAGATCAGTTCACCAACCTCATTGAAATGGGTTTAAAAGGGAAGCAGACCAGGGAAGGATTCTCGGCCCTTTTAAAGCCCAGGTTGCCCTTCTCCGAAAAGGACCATAACCTCCTGTTGAGCGTTTACAGCCGTATCAAGGAATTGGAAGACCAAGAAGAAAACGGGCTCTGGGCTCGATACATCAAAAACGCATTCGCCCCGGTCTGCCTGGGGAAATTCGATTACGTTATCGGCAATCCGCCCTGGGTTCGATGGGGATATTTATCCGACGACTACCGCAAACGGACATTGGACCTCTGGAAACGCTACGGGCTGTTCTCGTTAAAAGGCCACGAAGCACGATTGGGGGGTGGAGAAAAAGACTTCTCGATGCTGTTCACCTATGCATCCGCAGATTATTACCTGAAGGACGGGGGTAAGCTCGCCTTCCTCATCACCCAAGAGGTATTCAAAGCCAAAGGGGCCGGAGAAGGTTTCAGGCGATTCGAACTAAAGGAACAAGAGGTGCCCTTAAAGGTCCTGCTCATGGAGGACATGGTAGACCTCAAACCCTTCCAAGCTGCCAACAAGACATCACTTTTCGTTATGGAAAAGGGCAAACCCACCACCTACCCCGTCCCAGCGATCATCTGGGAGAGACGCCCGGGAGTCGGGAGCGTAGCCACAGACTGGACGCTTCCCGAAGTGCTCGCTAACACCGGACGAAAAGAAGTAAAAGCCATCCCGGTCGAAGCCTCTAAACCGAATTCCTCCTGGCAGACTGCTACCCTCTCTTCCTTGAAGTGGTCCCAAAAGATGAAGGGAGAGAATCCCTATAAAGCTCGATTAGGGGCCAGGGTAGAACCCTACGGAGTGTTCTGGCTGCGCATCAAAGAGGTCCGCCCCGATGGCCTTTTAGTCGTAGAAAACATGACGGAGCGGGGAAAGCGTAAAATCACTCCTACCACGGCTGCGATTGAAAAGGATCTCGTATATCCCGCAGTGAGCGGAGGAGACCTTGTACCCTTTGGAGTAAAAGACCATTTTTATGTCCTGATGTCTCAGGATCCCTCAAAACGGGCACCTTTTCCAGAGTCATGGATGACCAGCCATGTGCCTCTGACGTATGCCTACCTAAGGCAGTTTAAGGATATTCTCCTCAGCCGAGGTTCGCGGGTCGTCAGGGAATTCGCCCAAGCAACTGAATTCTACGCAATGTACGGTATCGGGGATTATACCCTTGCCAAATACCGCGTGGTCTGGAAGCGGATGGCCTCCAAGATGGTCGCTGTGGTGCTCTCAAGACTCCGAACGCCCTTCGGGTTAAAAACCGGCATAGGCACGGATACTACCTCTTTGATCCCGGTCGAGGAAGAAGACGAGGCCCACTACCTCTGCGGCATCTTGAACTCAAGAGGCGTGGACGAATACATCAAAAGCTTCTCCTCCGCCGGAAGGGGCTTCGGAGCCCCATCGGTGATGAGCAACATAGCGATACCCAAGTTCGACAAACAGAACAAACTTCATGCCCGGATAGCGGAATTGTCTCAAAAGGCGCACCTGTTGGTAGTACAGGATAAGAACATCGAATCCGAGCAAGAGGAAATAGACGAAGCCGTGGAAAGGCTATGGAATATCAAGTCCTAACCCTTTCGGATCAAGGCTACCCCAAACGGCTGTTAGAACGCCTGGGCGAAGCCGCGCCGAAGGAACTCTATCACTGGGGGCCGCTGGATCACCTCAACCGGTTCACGATGGGCGTCATCTCCGCGGACTCCATCAACGGGCTGGCCTTGATGTCCACCAACCAGCTGCTATTCACCATCCGCGAATACGACCTCAACTACATCGGGGGCTGGCATTCCGTGATGGAGACGGAGATCTTCCGCTTAGGCCTTTACCGCAAGAACACAACCGTCACCCTGTTCACGGCCAAAGGTTTGGAGCGAGAGACCTTTGAAACCTTCTTAGAGACGAGGTTTTATCCTCCCCTCCATGAGTTCCCGGAACGGGAGGAGTATTTCCGCAGGGCAAAAGAGGGAAAATTATTGATGCTCTCAGCCGCACCCCCTAAGCAGGGCAGGATGACGAAAGCCAATATCATTCAAAGAAACTGGCTGGCCTGCGTTCTTTCCGATGTGGTCTTTGTCCCTTATGCAGCGAAAGGAACGAAAACCCTTGCAATGGCCAAGAGGGTATTTGCGGCCAACATCCCCGTCTTCACAACCGATCAGGAATCCAACGGCCAGCTCCATCGCTTAGGAATCCCGGGACTTACGCGGAAGACCGTGGGGGCTTATCTTGAGAAACTGGGGGCGAAACGGGCACAAGTTGTAAAAGAAGGACCCAAGGAGGTCACTTTATCGGTAATGGAGAAGCCCGATATACCCTATGGGGCCAAACCAAAAGCGGCACAGGGAAAACTTAAGATTTAAGGCCAAACCAATAATTTTCTTGAGACGCCCTGAAGGGGCGTCTTTGTTTTACCAAAAAACCGCCCTCTTTACGACAGAGATTAGAAGTTATAGGTGACCTTGCCTTCCGAAATCCACATTCCGCGCTCCGAAGTAAAAAGCCCTCTTGACTTCGTCTGCCGGGTATGCTATGCTATATCTTTACGTTCTGTCCGGGCGGGACAGGATTTCAGCTCTTCAAGAGAAAGGAGCAAAGGATGAGAAAGGGTTTAGTGGTTCTGGGCCTGCTTTTGGCCGTCACGGCCTGGGGGGCGGAGGACCTCTCGCTTCCCGGCATTCACCAGGTGACTGGCACGGCCCCGGACGGGGCGGTTCAGGTGAAGACTATCCTGGTCCCGGGTGCGGGGGCGGCTCCCAGGGTGTTGTCCATTAACCCGGGGACCGCGGAGAAGCACGCGACCCGCTCGGTGAGGGAACCGGCCGAGGTGCTGGCCACGGTGCCCTCGCTCTGGCCGACCTCCCGTGAGATGCAGGGCGGGGCCGGGATCCTGGCCGCGACCCTCTGGGTGGACCGCACCCACCAGTACGCCATCTCCAACAACATGGCCATCTCCGGGACCGGACAGACCGTGCTTGCGGGATGGTACCTGAACAACGAGCGTACCTCCTGCTACCGCATGTCCGGGGCCGGGACCCCCCTCTGGGTCTACAAGATGCCCCGCAACGGCCTGTGGAGCAACTACGTCTCCGTCGGGGCCTCCGGGACCGGAGGGGTGCTCTCTGCGGTGACCTCCTCGGACGGGCCGACCTACAAGTGGGACGGCCCCTCGCCGATGCCCGCGTGGATGTACAACAACGGCGACCCCGGTGCGCTCCTGGCCGTGTCCCGCGACGGTTCCCGGATCGCTGTGGCCTCATCCGGGCTCAAGCTTTATGTTTTGAACGCCGCGACCGGGGACACCGTGCTCACCCGGACCTACAATTCCACCCGCGGGCTCTACGGGGTGGACCTCTCCACGGACGGCAGCGTGGTCATGATCTCGACCTACGACTCCGTCGAGGTCTGGCGGAGCGGAGTGCGCGCTCCCAACGTCCCGAACTACGGTCAGACCCCGGCCAAGATCTCCGGGGACGGCAGCACCATCGTGACCGGCGACTTCTCGGCCAGCGTGCGGACCTACCGCTGGAACGGGAGCTCCTACGCCTCGCTGTGGACCAGCAACACCGGGCATCCCTGGGTAACGGCTGTGGACATTTCCGCGGACGGGAACTGGGTCGTGGCCGGGACCTTCCAGTACAGCCCCTCTAACATGGGCAAGGTGCTGTTCTACAACATCTCCTCCGGCACCCCGCGCTGGCAGTACAACAACTACCTGGATTACGTGGCCAGCGCGGCCGTGAGCGATACCGGAAGCTACGCCATTGCCGGAAGCTGGGGGGATATCAACGCCTCGAGCGGAGATGTCATCTCCATCTTCGGCCGGGCGGACTCCATTCCGATCCTCGCCGTGCTTTCCAGCAGCGAGCCGGGCTCATCCTTTGCCGTGGACATCGCCGGGGACGGGAGTTACGCCACGGCCGGGGGCAAGGCTGTGCACGCCCGGATATCAGGGAACGGGGGATACGTTTACGGTTTCCAAATCCGTACTTCCGCGACCCATGACGTGGCCTCGGCTTCGGTGGACAGTCCGCCGGAGCTCCTCCAGGTCGGCCAGAGCTTCACTCCCCAGGCGACCTACTCCAACCCCGGGACCTCCACCGAGAGCTTCCCGGTGGCCCTGGAGATCTTCGATTCCCTGGGCACGCGGATTTACAACGCCTCGGGCAACGTCACGAGCCTGGCTCCCGGGGCGACCCAGCAAGTTACCTTCTCGCCCAACTGGACGGTTCCCTCCCAGGGCTGGTTCCGGGTGCGGACCATTGCTCAGCTCTCTACGGACCAGTTCCGCGGGAACGATACCCTGTCCGCCATCTCCCGCGCCTGGCATGACGTGGGTGTTCAGGCCGTCACTGCGCCTTTCCAGGAGATCACGATCAACTACGGCATGAACCCGATCGGCAAGGTGGTGAACCTGGGGACCTACACCGAGAGCTTCACAGCCTTCTGCTCCATCCGGGATTCCCTGGGAAGCCTGGTCTACTCCGACTCTGTCCAGGTCTCCGGCCTGGCTCCCTATGCCACGGCGAATGTGACCTTTGCCACCCCTTGGACTCCGAGCCGGACCGGGACCTACACTGTGCGGGTCTACACCGCCCTGGCCGGGGACTACCGCCCGCAGAACGACGCCCTTCAGATCCCGTCCGTATGCACCTACGAGATCATCTACGACGATGGAGGCTGGGACTCCTTCTACTGGGTGGGCCGGAATGACAACGATAAGTTCTACGTGCGCTACACGCCTACGGTCGCTCCCCCCCTGGACTTCACCCGCGGGCGGATCATGGTGAACATGGCCAACACGCCCTTCGACTACGTGATGCTCTGCCCGGACGACGGCTCGGGAATGCCGGACACGGCAAACCCTCTGCAGGTGGTGAACGATGTCCGCGCGCCCTCGGCCCCGGGCTGGATGACCTTCCCTTTGAGCATCCATCGGACCACCTCCGCGGACGTTTGGATGGTGGCCCACTGGCCCCCCGCGTCCCCGGCCATGGGGATCGGCGCGGACATGGCCCAGCCCAGGGACAACCGCTCCTACTTCTCCTCCAACCAGGACACTTTCTATAGGTGGACTGCGCACGACTGGATGATGCGCCTCCTGCAGGCCACGACCGTGGGCGTGGAAGAGCTCTCGCCCTCCGGGATCCCTCTTCGCTTCGACCTGGCCCAGAACACCCCCAATCCCTGGAGGGTCGGGACGAAGATATCCTACGCCCTTCCTCACGAAGCACAGGTATCGCTGCGGGTATACAATCCCACGGGGCAGTTAGTGCGTACCCTGGTGAACGGCAGGGAATCAGCTGGTTATAAGCAGGCTGCCTGGGACGGCCGGGACGACCTCGGTCATCGGGTTCCCTCCGGAGTTTACTTCTACCGACTCCAGGCCGGTTCCTTCCTGGAAGCCCGGAAGATGGTGTTGGTCAGATAGCTTCCCGTCAACCTTTAGAGAGAGGAGGCCCCCGCCATCCAGCGGGGGTCTCCTCTAAACCCAGGAACCCGCATCCTTATTTATGGAGATCGTAAACCGCAACCGCGTCCAGGCTATCGTCACCAAGGACACCTCAGAGATCCGGGAGATCCTAGCCCCCCGCAACTCCGCAATCCAGCGCCAGAGTCTGGCGGAGGCCACCCTTCACTCCGGCCAGGCCACGGAGGAGCATTATCATGCGACCTCTGAGGAGATCTACTATGTTCTCCGGGGGACCGGCCGGATGCGCATCGAAGGGGAGACGAGGGACGTGGAGACCGGAGACGGCATCGCCATCCCTCCGGGCAAGCGCCACAA
>Ga0315294_10010196_pt1 | contig 10309 bp, 6 predicted proteins | sample YL17G13_40_MG_FD_203626 | JGI IMG/M metagenome (GOLD analysis project Ga0315294, IMG submission 203626) | Sediment microbial communities from Yellowstone Lake, YNP, Wyoming, USA - YL17G13_40 | ecosystem: Environmental > Aquatic > Freshwater > Lake > Sediment | place: USA: Wyoming | collected...
AAGATCATCTGACCTGTACCTGCGAGAAGAAGGATGTAATGACCGATAAACCGCGAGTCCTCATGGCGTGTCCGACCTACTCGGGCATGGAGTACAGCCTGAAAGACTGGGCGAGAGCTTACTTTGCTCAGGACTACGAGAACAAAGACGCCTTCATGGTGGACAACTCAGACGGCCCCATGCACGGCGGCAACCTCCATTACCTGCACCTCATCCGGGGTCAGAATATACCCGCCGTGTGGCAGCAGACGCGTTTCCCGTCTCTCTGGGACACACTTGAGTTGTCGTGGCTCATCATGGTCGAGCACGCCCATAAGGTGGGGGCCGACTTCATCTTCTCCGTAGAGGCTGACGTCATCGTCCCCGCCTACGCGATGCAGATGATGGTCGACTGCGCGTTCGCGCACGCAACCACCGACACGGTCGACGGACAGGAGGTCGTAAGGCCCGCCGTGGTCACGCAGCGTTATCACCCCAGAGGTCAGGCAGGGCCGAACTTCTGGTGGGCCACACTGGGCTGCTCACTGTTCCCCGTCGCACCACTCTACAAGGCACGCCTCAACGTCTGCGCCATCTACGAGGTCGAAGTCTTCGAGATATGCAAGAAGGCAGGTTACCCGCACTACCGGCCCGGATCGGACGGGAAAGACCTTTTCGTGCCCGACCACCTCAGAGACCCAGAAGACCCCTACGTCCACGTCTTTGGCGGTACTCCGGCGGCTACCAAGTACCTGAAGCGGGTGCTGGCCGCGAACGAGGTCGGCGAGGAGAAGTCGCCGCTCATCAAGGGCAGCAGTGCCAGTCTGGCAAAGAAGAACCTGACTGACGGCAAACCAGTGAATCTCGACGCCATACCGTTCGCTGAGAAACCCACCATCTCCATCGGCAAGGCGCACCTTGACCCCGAGCCTCCGCCTCCAGGGACCAACGCCGACAGGCCCTACAAGGGAAGGAGAGAAGCCGACGACATCTCGCTGGAGAAAGCCTTTCCCTTCGACCGCGTGATGCCCGACCCGGAGATGATAGGCAAGGTCCTCTTGCAGGACCGCATCCGTCTCAACATCGGCTCCGATGTCGGCCAGATAGCAGGCTTCGTCTCCGTCGACTTCAACCCCGACGTGAAGCCCGACATCTGCACCGACGCCAAAGACCTGTCCATGTTCGACGAGAAGACCGTGGACGAGATATACGCCTCACACGTTCTTGAGCATCTCAAGTTCGATGACGGACTCATCGCTCTCAAGGAGTGGCTGCGGGTCCTCAAGCCGGGTGGCGTACTTACCATCGCCGTTCCCGACCTCGTGCAGACCTACTACTTGATGAAGCACGGCGCTGCGTGGGGCGAGTACCATATGCCTATCGACGAGACCTACGTGCAGGCGTGCGTCTTCGGGGCCAACCTGCTCGCCGAGAAGCTTCCCGAGATGCGCGACCTCTACGGCGGACCCGGTCACAAACACCAGTCCGTCTACATTCACGACATGCTCTTGAACCGGGTCATCGAGGCTGGATTCGTCATGGCTCACGAAGTGGGGCGCTGCTTCCTCCGCGCATCGGCCATCGGAGAGACCATGGTACAAGCCCAGAAACCAATACTAGAAGGAGAATGACTGATGGCAGGTAACCTTCCCGATACGCAGGAGACTGCGCTTCTCAACTACTACCTCCGTACCACCGACTCGGCGACCTTCACGCAGGCTCCGTCCCTCTGGGTCGGCCTTTGCACCGCGACCCCGACCGACGCGGCGACCAACGAATGCACCGTCACCAACAACTACGGTAGGGTGCAGATCGCCTGGTCTCCGGCCAACGCCGGGTCGGCAGTCGGCCCCACCGGCACCGCCACTTTCGTATCGGCGAGTGGTACGTGGGGAGCAGCTATCAACGGTTACATCATCTGCGCCGCTTCGACCGGCTCCACGGGTTCCAGTCAGTACCTTGCCTACGGCACGGTCAGCCCCTCCGTAGCCGTCACGACCAACGACACCGTGTCCTTTGCCGCCGCAGCTATGACTCTGAGCTTCGATTGAGATGAAACTCAAAAAGCGCCCTCGGGGGCGGTCGTTCTCTCTGAGGACGACTGCCTCTGGGGTGATGCTGAAGGGGGTGGGTAAGCTGCGCTATATCATCAGTCCGACAAGGCTAGGAAGAGACCTCCCGCTGAGTACCTCGGTTATCTCGGCGATGCTAAGCTCCACGAGCGCCTACCTCCTCAAGCCGGGGGCGGGTCCGGTCATCAGCGGCCTCTCCGTCGGTCATGCCGCGATAGGCGCGCAGTTGACCATCGTCGGCAGCGGCTTCGGCTCCTCGCGGGGCACGAGCACGGTCACCTTCGGCGGAACTGCTCCCGGCTCCTACGTGAGTTGGAGCGCGACGGGAACGCAGATCGCCGTCACCGTGCCCGGCCTCATCCCCGGCGCGGCGAACATCGTCGTCACCGTCGCGGGCGTGGCGTCGAACGTCGCCACCTTCTCCGTCGACTTCCTCGCCTCGCAGTACCGCGACGCCGTCACCGACGCTGGCATCGACAACACCGGAGCGACGAGCGTCACCGCCGCCATCGGCAGCGCCATCACCGCCTACAAGGCAGCGGGCAAGTTCGGCCTCTACTTCCCGGTGGGTACGTACCTGCTCTCCACGACGCTTGCGGTCCCATCAGGGACCGTCCTCGTAGGTCCGGCTAACGCCGGGGTGGGTCCTGGCACCGGCACACCTCCGTACTCACTCCAGACGCAGGCCAACATGCCGTGGCTCAAGGGGAAGGTCGTCTACGACAGCAACAGCGGTTTCGCTGACCTCAAGCTCGGTGCCGACGGTGTCCTGTTCGACCACAAAGACCAACTCTCCACGGTCAACGTGGCCTTCACCCGCTGCCATATCCGGGGCGGCGGCAGTGAGACTATGCTCATCGGCAGTTACCGAGGCTCCTACCCGCGCAGCGTCAACGGCCTCACCTTCACGAACTGCGAGATTGAGCGCAGCTCTGCTTCCGGCGCTGACAACATCGCCATCTATGCCTCGTACAGTGCCACGCCCGTGAACCTGCAGAACATCACCTTCAGCGGCTGCAACTTCGGCACCGCCAACGCGGCGGGGCTGACCGGGAACACGCGCATGAACATCGAGTGCTGGACGGGTGAAGGCTCGGTGGGGGCCGTCAACCACTACGAGTACCTGACCTTCAGCGGATGCGAGGTCCAAATCGGCAGCGGCCACGGAATCGACTTCTCCAACTACGGAGGCGCGGGAGGCCACACCTACAGCGGGCGCTCCCACCACCTCTACGTCGACGGCTGCTACTTCCATGGCGCCACGGCCGCGACAGATGGCTGGGGCTACGGGATCAACCTCGAGTGGCCCGACTACGTCTACGTGACCGGCAACTACTTCAAACGCTGCAAAGTGGCGGGCATCCAGTGCGACTCCAACTACGGCTGGCCGCTGGCAGCGACGTGGGAGTTCACCGGCAACACCTTCGACTGGGATACGGCCGAGGGCGGCATGACTGCAGGCGACGCCGTCATCTACACCCGTGGTGGTGGCGCGCTCATCACCGGCAACACGGTGCTCTGCCACGGCAACTACACGAGCGGTGCCTGCTTCGAGATCGACGGTTCGGGCGGTTCCGGCACGGGCATCGGCACCGCCACCGGCAACGTCGTCACCGGCAACACCTTCAACCTCGGCGTCACCTACCCGACGACCACGGTTTCCCAAGTGAACGGGGCGACCGGAAACACAATCACCCCGAACACGACCACCCGAAGCTAGGAGGCAGGATGAGTACCAACTTCGGCGACGAGAACGTCTACGCGACGCCGAACTCGGCCTGGGGGCAGATGATCTGCGTGGTCCGCTTTCAGGCTCCGCTGAGCGGCACGGTCGATTCGGTGAGCGTCTACCTCTCGAACGGAGCCGCAGCCACCACCGTCATCGGCTGCGTCTACAACGAGTCCGGTGGAATCCCCGGCACCCTGCTTTGCAGGAGCGCAACCGAGACGAACATCGCGACCAGTTTCTCTGCCCAGTGGGTAACTCTGACTCTCGGAGCCGGTAACAGCATCACAAACGGAACCTACTACCACATCGGCTTCGCTGCCAAATCCACAGCCGACAACCTCGTCATCTACCAATCGGCCGTCGCCGCACCGCTGCGCTCTCTCCAGAACGCTGGGGCTGCCTACCCGGCCATCGTCGACCCCTTCGGCGCAGCGTCCTCTTCGGGTACGACGCAGAAGATGTCGATGTACGCGACCGGGACCGCCGCTTGGTCCGGCCTCATCGTCACCCGCAAGCTGCAGGGCTGATGGCGACCACCATCCTCATCGACAGGGCTCCGGGGTCGTGGAGTATGCCGGAGAGCGCCCTCAACGTCGTCGCCGACTACGGCGCTCACGCCGACGGATTCACCAACGACGCCGACAACTCGACCACCGCCTACACGGGGCCGTAAGTGGCCCACTCCCAGTCATACGTCACCGATACCGCCGGGACCAACTGGCAGGCCAGCGCCGACGTCGTCCAGATCACCGTAGAGTGCTGGGGCGCGGGCGGCGGCGGCGGCGGGGGGGTCTCCGCCACCATCGGCGGCGGCGGTGGTGGTGGCGGCGCGTACTCGCGCACCGTCTACGACTTCCCCGCCGAGCTTGCGGTCAGCACGAACTACCAGGTCATCGTCGGCAACGGCGGTACGGCGGCGAGCGAGCAAAACGGCGGCGCTGGCGGCGACTCCTCGTTCAACGGCACCGGCACCAGCTTTGCCAAGGGCGGCGGCGGCGGTCAGACGAACGGCACCCTCGGCGCTGGCGGCTTGGGCGGCACGACCAGCAAGGGCGACCAGGTCTACGCGGGTGGCGCGGGCGTCGCTGGTGACGGCAACTCGGGCAACGCGGGCGGCTCGTCTGCGGGCAGCGGCGAGGATGGTTCCGTCGGCTCCGACATCACCCCGGACACGACCCCGCCGACCGGCGCGGGCATCGGCGGCTACGGCTCGGCCACCACGCACGGCGCGGCCCCCGCCAGCGGCAACGGCGGCGGGGGCGGCGGCGGCAACGACGCAGCCGCCATGAGCGGCGGCGCAGGCGCAGACGGCAAGGTCGTCATCAAGGCCACCTTCCGCATCACCACCACGGCAGGGTCCTTCGGCCTGACCACCAGCAACGCCCTTCTTTCCAAGAGCGCGGCGGCAACACAGATGACGACCACGGCTGGCTCCTTCGGACTCACCTCGGCGGTCACGCCGATGCGCTACGCCTACGTCATCTCCAATCGCGCCATCTCGGCCAGTCTCACTGCGTCGAACGCACGCACCAGGATTCACCCAAGAACCACCGCCAGCTCGTTCGGTCTCACCGCTGCCAGTGCGGTCCTCTCCAAGGGTAGCCTGAAGCAGATGACCACCACAGCGAGTGCGGTCAGTCTCAGCGCCGCCAACGCGGTTGCCCTCAAAGCGATAGCCCTCAAGGTACCGACGGCGACCTCCGTCAACCTGACCTGTTCCGACGCCATCCCCAGAAGGAACCGCTCGCTCATCACCACGCCCATCTCCATCAGCCTGACCGCCTCCAATGCGGCGATGACCAAGGGGCGAATCGTCGCACTCGTGACCACAGCGATAGCAGCCAACTTCACCTCTACCGATGCGATCCCGAGGCGTGGCAGAAGTCCTCCGACCATGGCGGGGAGCTTCTCCCTGAACGCTTCCAACGCGCTGCTCACGAAGGGCGGCGTCGTCAACATCGCCACCACGGCGGGGTCGGTCAGCCTCAACTCCGAGGTCACGCCGCTCCGCTTCGCCTATCAGATTTATTCCTCCTCGTCCTTCTCGCTCACAGCGTCGGACGCCGGGATGCGCAGAGGCCGCCGCATCATCACTCAGGCGGGGAACTTCTCCCTCAACGCCGCGAACGCCACTGTCACGGTCACCGGCAAGGGAGTCACGGCGCTCACCACCACCGCTTCCAGCGCCGCCCTGAACGCATCGAACGGGCTACTCGCCAAGAGCGGGGTGACTCAGCTTACGACCAGTGCCTCGGCGTTCGCCCTGAACGCCGCGAACGCCGTGCTTACCAAGTACACGCCTGGTCAGGTCAATCTGACGACCACGGCAGCGTCCTTCTCGCTTACGGCAGAGAACGTCGACCGCCGCTTCGCCTACCAGATTTACTCGGCGATGAGTGTCAGCCTGACGGCGTCTTCCGCGACTCTCAACGCAGGGAAGATTGTACTGACGACCGTTCCTTCGTCCGTCTCTCTGACGATAGAGATTGCCCGATGGGAACCTTGGGTCAGCCACACAGGTTGGACTTATCTCCACACCTCGGCAGCGTCCTTCTCGCTGACGACAGAAGTCTGCAAGAGCCGCTATATCTATGCGCTTCACTCGGCGATACGTGCCAGTCTCACGACCTCTACTCTGAGCCTTTCCATCTTCAACAACGTCACCACCTTCCTTACTTATGCTCCCGCTATCGCTGGCAGTCTCGCGGCGACGAACGCGGTGCTCAGCAGAACTTCTTCCAACGTCCACCTCACGACCACGGCTTCGTCCGCAAGTCTCACCCTGAACACCGCCAACGGAGCACTCGCGCAGAGCAGACTTACCTACGCGCCCGCCATCTCTGCTTCCCTCACCGCGTCCTCTGGTGTAGCGACAAGCGCGCCGATGAAGATTGGTTACACAGTCGCATCCTCGGCTCGCCTCAACTCCACTCCTTCACCGATGACGAAGACCAACTCGGGGACGCCGACGACCAAGCTCCTGACGACCATCGCAGCGTCCTTCGATTTCTCCGCATCGTACGCGAAGCTCTACCCGGTCGATTTGGCAACGGTGGAGTCCAGCTTCTCCTTCACCGCCAGTGACACAGGCGTGAGCGTAATCCAAGGTCCGACCCCGCACGGCTACTATCTCACCACGGTCTCCTCGGACGCGATGCTGACGAGTTCAACGGCAGCCATCTTCTTTAGTCAGAGGTTCCTGCTCACAGACGCGAGTTCAGGCAGCCTGACTGCCAGCGACTCTCTAATCCTCAGAAACCGTTCGCTCCCGACGCTTCCGATAAGCGCCTCACTCACCGCAGAGAACGCCCGCGCTACCGGCTGGTGGACTTTGAGGACGCTCCCCATGAGCGTCACTCTGAGTACGACGCTTGCGCAGCGCGGCTTCATGCGAGGGGCCAAGGGACACCGGGACCGGGGCAGGAAGCATCGCCTCGGCTCCGTCAGCGATGCCCATCTGAACGGGGTCCACTCAAGACTCGGTTCTACGTCAGACCAGACCGGCAGGGTAACCCGCGCCCCGCTCGGCAAAGTGACCAGCGAGTAAGGAGGCGGTATGACCGTCACTCTTGATAATCTCATCCACGCCGCACGGACCCGCCTCGGGGACCATGTGCAGGAGGGCTACGACGTAGCCACCGGGGACGGAGAGACCGACCGTTTCTCCCTCTCCCACACCAACCTTCTGGAGTCGTCCTGTTCGATTCTCGTGGGCGGCGCTCCCGACCTCACGGCCTCGGTCGATGAAGCCTCCGGCTGGGTGCGGTTCACGGCGATCCCCGCCGCCGAGGCCGAGATCAGCTTCTCCTACCAGTACACGGTGTGGAGCGACGAGCGCATCACCGAGGCCCTCAACGCCGCCATCGACGAACGCTTCGGCCAGTTCTACGTGGACGGCTTCAACGACACGCTCGTCAGTGCAGGCGAGACGGAGTTCGTCGCCCAGACCAGTGCGGCTGTGGACCTCGACCCGGAAGACCGCATCACCAGGGTGGAGTTCTGGAGCGGCACGCGCTGGATGAAGACCGAACGCTGGAAGGTGGCGGTGCAGGGGGCGCACAAGGTCATCGTCCTCGAAACGACTCCCGCCATCGGTACCCAGCTCCGCATCTCCTACCACTCCCGTCCCGGCAACCTCGTCGGCACCTCCGACACGCTGGAGACCACGGTCGGCATCAAGGCATACTTCGCCGAACCTCTGGTCCTGCTTGCCTGCTCCGACCTCATCGTCGACCGCCTTCACCATCGCATCAGGGACGACCGGGGCCACAACACGCAGGCCGAGAACCCGGTGAAGAGCTACGAGATTCAGAACGATGCCCAGTTCCTCCGTGCTCAGGCAGACCTCAAGCTCAGCCGCATGAAGATGCCGCCGCTGCGCAGTCGGGCGACGTTCTGATGGGCTGCCCGGACATCTACGATCTCCAGATAACCGACGTAGCCGGTGAATCTCACGGACTCGTCGCCGACTGGTCGAAGGGCGGGGCGGGTCTCAAGGTGGAGAAGTCCACCGACCTCAGAAGCTCCAAGGTCTCGACCAAGGGGGACTACGGGGTCAGGGACGCCGACGACTTCTTCCGCATCGTGCAGAGCGACTGGAGCGAAGGCTCCGGTCAGACCACCTACGACCGCGAGGCCGACTCGGAGAACGCCTTCTGGACGAGCCGGAACATCGACACCAACAAGGTCGGTTCCTTCACCATCGGACCCCCGGCTCTCGCCAACGCCGATGCCAACACCCTACCTCCCATCATCGCCGCCCTCAAGGACGGCTCCGGCAACCCCTACGTCTTCCGCGCTTCCAACGCCGCTCCGGGGGTGCTCTACTCACTGACGAACTCGGGGACCTGGAGTTCGGTGACGGGCACGACTCCCGCTGGCGGCGTGACCTCTCTGGCCACGGACGGCCAGTACGTCTACGCGACCTCATCGGGAGGAGCGGTCTATTACGGGGCCACGACGGGCTGGCTGCAACTCGGCACCAACACGCTGGTCACCAACCTCGCCTTCACCTCGGGTACGCTCTACGGCACCAAGGGAGCGGCTACGACCGCTGCCCAGATAGGCTACTTCGTCGGCACTCCCCCCGTGGGCGCGTTCACCGCCCTCTCTCCCGACGTGACCCGCAACATCAACGCCGCCGGGGTGACCTTCGGACTCGTGGCCTCGGGCAACGTCGTCTACTGGGGCGTCACCAACGGCATGGTCACCAAGCTCTACAAGGCGATGTACGGTGGCGGCGCGGTCAACGACCTGCTGCAAGAGGTGGCCATCTTCCCGCATGGCTTCGTCGGGGCCAGCCTCTACGCCTACCTCGGCACGGTCTACGTCGGCGGTCACTTCGACGCCTCCACCCCGACCAAGGGCATCGGCGTCATCTATGCCGTGGTCGGCGACTCCCCTGCCCTGCTCACCGACGTGGGCTCAGACAAGGCCGCAGACAACCGCGTGCTCGCCATCAACGCCTACGAACGCAACCTCTACTTCGTCTCCAACTCGGCGGTCTGGAGATGGGACCTCGTGCATGGCGGCTACTCGCACTGGACGGGGCCTATCTCCTCATCCGTGGTGGCACTCGGCGGGCCGACGTGGACGAAGACATGGACCATGGCCGCCGTCCCGGCGGCCCCCGCTACCGTCGTGAACACGAGCACCACGGTCACCTACGACGGCGTACTCACCACGGTGCAGGACGACGACCTTGACAACTACCAGATCACCGAAGCGGTCTCCTTCGTGAACGCGACCGGCGAGACCGTGGAAGTGGACATGCCCGCCAACGGCCTCGCTCATTCAGGGCAGTGGGTCGGGGAGTCGGGGGGCTTCGAGTTCGGCATCATCGACAACGTGAAGGACGTCCGGGTCAAACTCTGGATTGGCGATAATATGCTGATGTACGGCGAGATGCGCAGCGGTCAGGACAAGGTCATCGCCACGTTCGGCCATATCAACCCCTACGTTGCGCACACCTTCCGGCTCACCCTCAAGGTGACCGCCGCCGTGTTCTCCTGCGACAACTACGTCCACGCTACTGCCGTGGCTTCCGTGGCCGCGTCTGGAGCGGCAAGGGCCTGGACACGGATGGTCGGCGGCCCCAGAGGGACGACCACCGTGAAGGTCTCCGAGGCACGCTGGTGGATCGGCGGCATCTACGACCCCAACGCCTTCACGCCCTTCGCAAGCGGCGTCGGACTGGCCTGTGCCAGAGATGCCGTGTGGGCGGCTGGCTCCGGGTACGGGGTGGTCAAGAGCACCCCCGGCTCGTACCCGACGACGGTCACCACCGGCGACCCTACGCCGAACCTCGTCAGCTCGACCTCGACCGGCGGGATGCCGACCGTGGACAAGTATTTCAAGGCCATCCATGTGCAACTGGACAAGCCCCTCGCTGAGACCACGATCAAGGTCTCGGGGACCATCGACGGGAGCGGCTACACCGGCATCCTCGACAGCGGCTTCGATGAGGACACCGACCTGCTGATGAAGTTCGCCGTGGACAGGGTGGGGCGCTCCATCTCCTACACCATCA
>Ga0315294_10010197_pt1 | contig 10308 bp, 12 predicted proteins | sample YL17G13_40_MG_FD_203626 | JGI IMG/M metagenome (GOLD analysis project Ga0315294, IMG submission 203626) | Sediment microbial communities from Yellowstone Lake, YNP, Wyoming, USA - YL17G13_40 | ecosystem: Environmental > Aquatic > Freshwater > Lake > Sediment | place: USA: Wyoming | collected...
AAGTGGAGGGCATAATGAGCGTTGCCGGCGATGATGCCATAGCTGTCTCCGAAGTTGATGAGTTGAAAGGGTGCAGGTTGAAGCAGCGGGTCGGGCTCGTCGCGCAGACTACTCAGACGACGGAGCGCTATCGCCGCGTTGCCGGGGAGCTCTCCGGCCTTGCGTATGAGGTCAGGGCATATAACACGATCTGCAACGCAACTACCGATCGTCAGAAGGCGGCGGTAGTCGTATCTCAGCACGTTGACGTGATGCTGGTGGTAGGCGGAAGGAACAGTGCAAATACCAGGCGGCTTGCCGAGATATGCGCCGAGACACGGGTGCCTACTCAGCATGTGGAGACCGCTGACGAAGTGGACGAGCGCTGGTTCACGGGCGCGAGGAAAGTGGGAATCACCGCCGGTGCGTCCACGCCTGATTGGATCATCGAAGAAGTGATTCGGAAAGTGAAGGGATTGTCGGCTGCGGAATAGGCAGACCGGCGGACGGCTATGGCAAAGCTCGTATGCGGAACGATCTCGAAGGTGGCGGACGAGAGTCCGGCCTGGCGCGCCGGGTTGCAGGCTGGGGACGAGCTGTTATCCGTCAATTCTCAGCCCGTACGCGACGTCCTGGATTACCGTTATCTCTCCTCCGATCCGAGGCTGCTGATACGGGTAAGGCGCAGCGGCCGAATCCGCAGATTCTCCGTTCGCAAAGGTGCAGACGAGGAGCTGGGCATCGAGTTCGAGGAGGAGTTGTTCGACGGGCTTCGGACTTGCGAGAATAACTGCATCTTCTGCTTCCTCGACCAGATGCCGATGGGGCTCAGGAAGTCCCTGTACGTGAAAGACGATGACTACAGGCTGTCATTGGCGCACGGCAACTACGTGACGCTCACGAACCTGACCGATGATGATGTGGACCGCATCTGCCGGCAGAGGATGAGCCCGATCTACGTGTCCGTGCACGCGACGGAGCCCGACCTGCGGATCGGCATGTTCCGGAATGCTAAAGCCGGCCGGATCATGGAGCAGCTCCGGAGACTCGCAGACGGTCGGATAACGATGCATGCTCAGATCGTCTTGTGCCCCGGGGTGAACGACGGCGAGCACCTTGAACGCTCGATACAGGACCTTTCGTCGCTGCATCCATGGGTGGCGTCTGTTGCCGTCGTGCCGGTCGGCCTGACGAGGCATCGGAAAGGTCTTGCTCCTCTCAGGCCTGTGGAATCCGATCTCGCTCGCGAGGTGATTGACCGGTGCAGGTGGTGGCAGCGAGAATTCCAGCGTCGTCTGGGAACCAGGTTCGTGTTCCCATCCGACGAGTTCTATCTCCTTTCCGGAGCCGAGTTTCCTGAAGCCGATGCGTATGAGGGCTTCCCGCAGCTCGAAGATGGGGTGGGGATATCGCGGCTATTCCTCGATGAGCGGAAGGAACTCGCGGGTGAAGCCGAGAAGTGGCATATCCGCGGCGGTCACTATGTGCTTGTCACCGGTGTGCTGGCGGGTCCCCTTGTCGGGCGATTGGCTGATTCTCTGAATGACTTGGACGGGGTTGCCGCCAGAGGGTGTATAGTTAAGAATAACTTTCTCGGCGAAACCGTAACAGTGGCGGGGCTTCTGGCAGGGCAGGACATAGCCGCTGCTCTGCGCGACGTCGAGCAGGATGAGGAAGTCTTGATCCCGGGGGTCGCCTTGAACGGCGACCGATTTCTGGACGATATGACGATTTGCGAACTTCAGGAGACGGTCCGGCGCAGAGTGGTTGCTGTTGATCCGTCTCCACGTGGAGTGGTCGAACACCTCTCCATAGGCGAGATGCCGTTGAGTGGCGCCGTTTCCTGCGACTGCCGTGCGGGAAGATAAGCGCGGGAGTGAGTTCGTTGGCAAACCCCATTGTGGCGATTGTCGGCCGGCCGAATGTTGGGAAGTCTACCTTCTTCAACCGGTTGGTCGGAAAGCGAATAGCGATTGTTGATGACACGCCCGGGATCACGCGCGACAGGCTGTATGCAGTCGGCGACTGGATCGGACGCGGGTTCGTGCTCATAGACACAGGCGGCATTATCCTGAACGAGAAGGATCCGCTGACCGTCCAAGTCCGCGCGCAGGCGCAGATTGCGATGGCGGAGGCGGACGTGATCGTGTTGCTGGTGGATGTCACGGAGGGAGTCACGCCCGCCGACCTCGAGGTAGCCGACCTCCTCCGGCGCACTCGCAAGCCGGTGCTGCTGGCCGTCAACAAGGTGGAGAACCCGAGACAGGAGAGCGAGGCGTTGGAGTTCTACTCCCTGGGTCTTGGCGAAGTCTACCCGATCTCGTCCATGCAAGGCTATGGAGTCGCCGAACTGCTGGACAAGGTCGTCGAAAGCTTTCCTTCGCCGGGCGCTGAGGAATCGTACCCGGAGGACGCAATCAGGATAGCCATCGTGGGCCGTCCGAACGTGGGAAAGTCCTCGATGTTGAATGCTATCATCAAGGAAGAACGCGCCATAGTCAGCGAGATTCCCGGGACTACGAGAGATGCGGTAGACACATACTTCGAGCACGAAGGGCAGAGCATAGTGCTGATAGACACGGCGGGAATCCGCCGTGCAGGAAAAATCCAGCGCTCCGTTGAATATTACTCGGTACTGAGGGCGGTCCGCGCGATAGAGAGGGCTGATGTCGCGCTTGTGATCATTGATGCCTCGGAGGGCATTGCGGACGGGGACAAGCGCGTGGGCGGTCTTTCGCACGAAGCCGGAAGAGCGTCGGTCATGGTCGTGAACAAGTGGGACCTGCTCAAAGACAAAGTTGCCATGCGCGCCTTTGCACAATCCGTGCGAGAGGCGACGCCGTTTCTGAGTTACGCGCCGATCGTGTTCGCTTCGGCGAAGGAAGGCTGGGGCGTCGGGGAAACCCTTGACTCCGCCATCCTCGCGGCCCAGAGTCACGCGATGCGTCTCCCGACCGGCGAGATAAACCGGTTGATTCAGGATGCTGTGGACGCACACCCGTTGACTCGAAGGGGCAAGCAGTTTAAGATCTACTACACCACCATGCCGGCGGTGAAACCGCCGACCATCGTGCTGTTCGTGAATGATCCCGGTATGCTTCATTTCTCGTATCGGCGGTACCTGGAGAATGAAGTCAGAAAGCATCATACGTACGAAGGCACGCCGATCCGAATGTACGCGAGAAAGGCTGAGAGCAAGGATCATCGCTAGGAGTGTTGTCGCGTGAAAGAAGCCGCGGTCTTGATCGGGAGCTACGTGCTCGGCAGCGTGCCGTTCGGCCTGCTGATCGTCAAGTCCTGGCGCGGCATAGATATCCGGGACTACGGCAGCGGAAACATCGGAGCGACAAACGTCTTGAGAGTCGCAGGACGCGGCCCGGCGGCGGTTGTTTTCGCGGCTGATGTGTTAAAGGGGCTGGTTCCGGTGGTCGCTGCGAGTAGCATTTTCGCCGCTCCCTGGATCGCGGTTGCAGGCGGGATGTCGGCAATCCTCGGTCACAGCGTGTCTATCTTCCTGCGCTTTCGAGGCGGCAAAGGCGTGGCGACGAGCTTGGGTGTGGTCGTCGGCCTCGATCCGCGCATCGCGGGCATCGGATTCGGGATTTGGGCGGCAGTCCTCGCCGTGTCGAGGTACGTGTCTGTCGCCTCGATACTGGCCGCGACGAGCATCCCGGTGCTCATGTTTGTTTTCGACATGCCGCTCGCATACAGGGTATTCGCTATAGTTGCTGCCGTTTTCGTCATTGCCAAGCATCGGTCGAACATGGTTCGCCTCTTGCAGGGGAAGGAACTACGCCTCGGCGAAAAAGTGAGCGTAAGGGAGGCATGAAGATGGTCAAGGGCACTCTCGGAAATCCATTGGTAGCGCTGGCGAAGGAGGCTGTGGAGGAATACATTCGATTTGGCAGGACGACTTCGACGCCGGTACCTGTGCCGCCGGAGTTGGAAACCCAGGCGGGGGCATTCGTGTCGTTGAAGAAGCACGGACAGCTTCGGGGGTGCATCGGCACGATCGGGCCCACTCAGCCGAACCTCGCCGCGGAGATCATCCAGAACGCAATCAACGCGGCTGTGGGGGATCCGCGCTTCGAGCCAGTGAGCGAGGAGGAATTGGCGCATCTGCAGTACAGCGTTGACGTTCTGAGCCACCCGGAGGCGATCACGAGCCTTATCGAGCTGGATCCCAAGCGATACGGGGTTATCGTGGAGAGCGGCTTCAAGCGCGGCCTGCTCCTTCCTGATCTGGACGGCGTGGACACCGTGGATGACCAGGTGGCCATTGCCATGCGCAAGGCCGGCATCTTCGACGGCGAGCCCCTGGCTCTCTATCGCTTCGAGGTAAAGCGCCACCGCGGCTGACACCATGACGGTTTCGCCTGCACCTGAGATAATCCTCGCTTCCGCCTCGCCCCGGCGGGAGGAACTCCTCCGGCTCATGGGCCTGCATTTCCGCGTGGTACCCAGCGACTTTGACGAGTCGGGCGTCACGCAGTGGCCCCCCGAAGAACACGTTCTCGTATCCGCCACTGCTAAGGCATCCGATGTGGCACTGAGAGTCCGCGACGCTGTGGTGATCGGCGCCGATACCGTGGTAGTTGTGGATGACTCGATTCTCGGCAAGCCCGGGGACGAGGAGGATGCGCGCCGGATGCTGCGGCTTCTCTCGGGCCGTTCCCACCATGTCTTTACAGGCTTGTGCGTCATTCGGAGGATGAAGGGGGAGACGGTCCGCAGCCTTCGGGACTGTGTGCGCACCGAGGTCCGCTTCGGCGAGCTGACGCCCGAGATTATTGACGCATATATTGCTACCGGCGAGCCGCGGGACAAGGCGGGTGCCTACGGCATACAAGAGCGCGGGAGCGTGCTCGTCGAGGGCATAGCGGGCGATTACTTCAACGTGGTCGGCCTCCCGGTCTACCGTCTGAGCCGGATGCTGTGGGAGGTCGGCGTGCCTTTGTTCGGATAGGCGCGCCCCGATGCATCATGGATCTCGCAACCCTCCGATTCCTGCTAACCCCCGAAGGCGCTGAGCTCCTCGGTAGCGCGAGTTCGATGGAAGGCAGTTTTCTCTCCAAGGTGACCCTTCTGCGGAAGCATTATCCCGCGCAGATCGCAAGTGCGGCTCTCGAACTGCTTGAACTGCGCAAGAAGGGCGCGAAAAAGTTCACGCGTGCGAGCGAGATGTTCTTCACCAGAGAAGCACTTGAGCAGGCTTCAAGCGAGACCATTGCCACCTATCGGGCGGAGCGATATAACGCGGGCAGCCAAGTACTCGACCTGGCGTGCGGAATCGGTGGGGATACCATCGGCCTGGCGGGTCGTTGTTTTGTGACGGCGGTGGACCGGGACCCCGTGCGCATTGCGATGGCGCGAAGGAATGTGGAGGTCTACGGGCAGGCGGACCGGGTGAAGTTCATCTGCGCCGACGTAACCGAGATTCCGCTCAAGGCGGACGCTGCGTTCCTGGACCCGTCGCGGAGAATAGGCGGCAGGCGCACGGTGCGGCTTTCGCAGCTAAGCCCGCCGATGGAATTCATCCGCCGTCTACCCGAAGCAATCCCCGATTGCGCGGTGAAGCTGTCCCCCGCAGCCGAGTATTCGGAGCTTGAGTCGCTCGGCGGCGAGATCGAGTTCCTCTCGGAGGCCGGCGAGTGCAAGGAGGCCCTGGTCTGGTTCGGTCGGTTCAAGACTGTTTCCAGGCGCGCGACTGTGCTGCCTGATCGGGCTACTCTGACGTATGAATCCGTGGAACCGGTGCCCGTGCTTGTCCCTGGGAAGTATCTATATGAGCCGGATCCGTGCGTCATACGCGCTCATCTCATAGAGCATCTCGCGCGGCGCCTCGATGCCTGGAAGCTCGATGCCCGGATCGCCTATCTCTCGGCCGACACGCTGGTGAAGACTCCCTTCGCAGCGGCATATATCGTTCTCGACTCTCTCGCGTTCAACCTGCGGGTCGTAAACGAGCGACTGCGAGAGCTCCGCGCCGGTAGGGTCATAGTGAAGAAGCGCGGAGTGCCCTTCGAGCCGACCGAGATCCAGCGCAGGATCAAGACGCCGGGGGATCAGGAACTGGTGCTGGTGCTCACGCGGGTCGCCGGCAAGCCATGGGCGCTGATTTGCAGCCCCGCTTCCACGGCAGGTTCGGCGCTTCAACCCGGCGAATAGTATCGTTGATCAGACTCGGAGACTGAAGTGGCCGTGTCGCGGCTTCGGATGGGGATTCACTGGGAGACACCCAGGGGAGTGACATAGCCATGCCACTTTTTGACTACAGATGCATGGACTGCAAGCGGCGGTTCAGCCTGCTGTTGGGAGTGGTCGCGGAACGACAGGAGGAGAAATGCCCGAACTGCGGCAGCACTAACGTCGGTCGCCTGATCTCGCGCTTCGGTCGCCTGCGGTCCGAGGATGACCTGATAGACGATCTGGCCGATCCGTCGAAGATCGGAGATCTGGAGAATCCGAAGGAGCTTCACGGCTGGATGAAGCGCATGGGCAGGGAGATGGGCGAGGACCTCGGCGAGGACTTGGACGGGATACTCGAAGAGGCCGAGGCCGCGGAGGACGAACTACCCGACGGGGAGTTCTAGGTCTATTGCTCAGTGGACACCGGCTTGAACTGGGCGTTCCCCTTGATAACCACAGCCCCCTTCTTCACGATGATGTCCTGCAGGGTCACCGGAAACCGCATTACCGACATGTCGAGAATCGGGTTTGCGCTGTCGAGGAGCTTGTTCACTACGTATGACGGCACCGGCAGGTGAGCCGCCGACGCCTTATCTGCCTGGAAGTTCACCTTGTCTCCGTCCGCGATGACCGGCCTGCCCGCGACAGAGACTAGAACGTCAATTCCGGCAACCTTCGGGACGAACTCCACCAGGACGCTTCCGGGCTCCAGCTTAACGTGCAGACTCGGTGGAGGCTGTGAATCAGCATCGCTGCGCTGCATCTGCTCGACATACCGATTCACGGCTGCCTCGGAGATGGTTGCCTGGAAGGCGGTGCTTCGCACGCTCTCCAACTCGTGCGTGCTGGGGTGGTATCTCACCTCGTCCATGACAACGGAGATATGGCCCAGCACGAGATTCGGGTCAATCTGTACGTCCCTGCCTTCGATATGAAGGCGCTCGATGAGTCCCTTCATCATCGCGGTCGTAGACCCGTCCGCGCTGACGGTATACTCCTTTGCGGGTCCGATATACTCCGGCAACGCATCGCGTATGCCTTTTTCGACCCGGGGCCGGATAAGACCGCCCGAACAGCCGGCGAGTAGTAAGACGACTAGCGAGATCATCAGCAGTCTCTTCACTTGAGCCTCCACAGGTCCGGAATGAGTTCGAGGCAGGGCCCGGGGTGTCCGATCGCCTGCCTCAAACATTATATAGTATCTGCGGCGAAGTCGTCCAGGCGCAACATGTCACGATTGTGGATAGAGAACTGAGACCCCCTATGGTCCCCCTTCTGAAGGGGGACAGCTTTCCGAGGAGGTTCGCGCTGCGAAGTGAGACAGCTCCCCTCCTTGGAAAGGAGGGGCCGGTCCGCTGAGGCGGACCGGGGGAGGTCCCAGTCACGCGCTGTCAGTGATTGTGAAGTCTTACGTCCAGTCCTGGTGCCTATTCCGAGCGGATGCCGTGCGGCTCTTCCTCGCCTATCTCTCCGTACTCAGGCGCGATTTGTATCTCAGAGCTCAAGCTGCAGGCTGCCAGAGATCGCCAACCTGAAACCTGCAACCTGAAACCTGCAACATGAAACCTGAAACCTGGAACTTGGTTCTCGGGTTTTGCACTAGGGCCCGCGCGATTGAGGTAGGTCAAGCAGGCTGGCGGCGCCAACTCGAATCCATCACCAACCAGGCCGCTTGCGGTTCTTGTAGTCTTGTGCTATACTCTACGCGTTGACCGGCCCGCGCCTCTCAAACAGGCTGGTGCGGCAACTGGCAGACATGCACGGCACATTGGTGGGAATCGTCGGGCCTACCGCCACGGGTAAGACCGCTGTGGGCATCGAACTGGCAAGGAAGCTTGACGGCGAGATCATCTCAGCCGACTCGATGGCGGTGTACAAGGGCATGGACATCGGCACCGCAAAGCCGACGGCTCAGGAACGTGCGGCGGTCGCATTCCATCTCGTGGACGTCGTATGTCCGGACGAGGAGTTCAGCGTTGCCGAGTTCAAGCGGCTTGCCGAGGTGGCGATAGCCGATATCCTGCGGCGTGGGAAGCTCCCGCTCCTGGTTGGCGGAACCGGCCTGTACATTCAGGCTGTCACGGGAGGTCTCAACATTCCTGCCATCGGCCCTGACCGGGAGCTCCGTGAGCGGCTGAGGGCAGAGGCAGCCGAGTTCGGTAACCAGCATTTGCTCGATCGGCTGCAGCCAGTGGATCCGGTTACAGCGGAGCGTCTTCACCCGAATGACCTCAAGAGGATTATACGAGCTCTGGAGGTCTATATGCTGACCGGACTGCCGATTTCGGACTTTCACAAGAGGGCTGGGAGGACTGAGACGGAGTACGACGTGCGGCTGTTCGGCCTCACCATGAGCCGGTCTGCCCTGTACGAGCGCATCGAGCGCAGAGTTGACGAGCAGATCAAGTCAGGCCTGGTGGAAGAGGTACGCGGGCTATTGGAAAAGGGCTACGACCCAGAGCTTTCCTCGCTGAGAGGGCTTGGGTATAAGCAGATAGCGGGGTATCTGGCGGGGCAGTACGATCTGCAAACCGCGGTAGATTTGCTGAAACGAGATACGCGGCGTTTCGCAAAGAGGCAGTTCACTTGGTTTCGCGCGGATCCCAGGATATACTGGGTGGATGTCGAGAGGCGCAGTCCGAGCGAGACGGCCGATGAGGTCGCCGGCTTGCTGAGGGCAAAAGCCTGACAGATTTGCGGCCCACGAGCTGCAGTATGACAACTTGGAGGCGGAGGAGCAATACAATGAACAAGGGGCAAATGAATCTTCAGGACCTATTCCTGAACCAGGTTCGTAAGGAGCATATCCCCGTAACGATTTACCTGATCGGCGGTGTGCAGCTTAAGGGGCTGGTTAAAGGCTTCGACCCGTTTACTCTGCTGCTCGACAGTCCTGGCAAGCCCACGCAGTTGGTGTACAAGCACGCTATAGCCTCAGTCGTGCCGACCAAGCAGGTAGTCATTCCGAGTCAGGAAGCGCCAAAGGAAGCGCCAAAGGAAGAGGCGGCTGAAGAACAGGATGCAGAAGCTTGAGTTCGTGAAGCTGCATGGCGCGGGCAATGACTTCGTCGTGCTGGATTCTCTGCGGGGCGAGCTCGACGGTGTTGACCTCTCTTCTCTGGCTGTGCGCATGTGTGACCGACACTTCGGTATCGGGGCTGATGGGCTTGTCCTAGTTCTGCCGTCTGGTGGCGCCCGGTACCGAATGCGGATCTTCAACTCCGATGGCAGCGAAGCGGAGATGTGCGGCAATGGGATACGCTGCTTCGCCAGGTACCTGTGCAATCGGGGAATGGCGGGCGAATCCATGACCGTGGAGACGCTGGCCGGCGTTAAGACCGTCGAGGTGGTTGCGGCAGCCGGCAGCGAAGTCAGCTTCAGGGTCAATATGGGTGTGCCGGGTCTGGATGCGGAGCAGATACCCGTCTCCGGGTTCGAGGGCCGGATGATCTCGCGTCCGCTGGAGGTTGACGGCGCTAGGTTCGATATCACATGCGTGTCCATGGGCGTTCCGCACTGCGTCATATTCGTAGACTCGACGGCCGACGTGCCTCTCTGGCAACTGGGGCCGGCAGTCGAGACTCATTCGGCGTTCCCGAGGGGGACGAACGTCGAGTTCGCCGAGGTGCTGAAGAGAGACGAGGTGAAGGTCCGGGTCTGGGAGAGAGGCGCCGGAATCACTCTCGCGTGTGGAACCGGCGCATGTGCCACGGTGGTCGCGGGCGTCTTGAACGGCATCATGGACCGGAAGGCGATGGTTCACCTGCCGGGCGGCGATCTGCAGATTCACTGGCAGGAAGGCGGCGAGGTGTACATGACCGGCCCGGCCGAGGAGGTATTCACGGGCACTTTCGACATCTAGGGATAGGACGACAGTCGAATTGCAGGAAGTCGGCGGAGGGACGGTCTCTCCGCCGTTGGCACATATTCGGAGTTGGAGAGACAGTACGAGACCTCAGGAGGATGAGCAGCCTTGGCCAGGTATGCCCGCAGGTTGGATAGTATACCGCCCTATCTTTTCGGCGAGATAGCGCGTCTCAAGGCGAAGGCCATTTCGGAGGGGCGCGACCTCATAGATTTCGGGATTGGCGACCCGGATCAGCCGACACCGCAGCCGATCATCGAGAGGCTCGCACGGGC
>Ga0315294_10010198_pt1 | contig 10308 bp, 9 predicted proteins | sample YL17G13_40_MG_FD_203626 | JGI IMG/M metagenome (GOLD analysis project Ga0315294, IMG submission 203626) | Sediment microbial communities from Yellowstone Lake, YNP, Wyoming, USA - YL17G13_40 | ecosystem: Environmental > Aquatic > Freshwater > Lake > Sediment | place: USA: Wyoming | collected...
CTGGTTTAAAAAATATCATAAATTTCAGAAAGAAGGAAAAAAGCAACCCTAAAGGGTTGCCCTCCGAAAAATTGTAGGGCAAGGCCTCAAGGTCTTGAGACTTTAGCCTTACGGAAAAAAGATGCAAACCTGAAGGTCCAGAATGGATCTTGAGGGTTGCCCTACGAAAAACAAAGAAAATGTCAGGAGCAAGAATGCAAAACTACATTGACCCTAAAGCCAAATTAGGTGAAAATGTTAAAGTAGGATGGTATTCTATCATCGGAGAAGGGGTTCAGATAGGGAAAGGATGTGTGATCGGTAATAACGTTACGATCTATTCAGGAACTCAAATTGGGGATAATGTAAGAATTGATGATAATACGGTGATTGGTAAAAAACCGATGAAGGCTGTTATCAGTGCCACTACCAAGGAGCAGGAGCTATCCCCGGCTAAAATTGGAGATAATTGTATTATTGGAACCTCTGTAGTTATATACAGAGGTGCAATTTTGGGAAATAAGATATTAGTAGCGGATCTATCCACAATCAGAGAAAACGTGACTATAGGTGATTTAACCATTGTTGGCAGAGGAGTAGCCATAGAAAATTTCTGTAAGATCGGCTCTTACTGTAAATTAGAAACCAATGTTTATATAACTGCTTATTCCGAATTAGGGGATTATTGTTTCATAGCTCCTTGTGTAGCAACCAGTAATGATAATTATATGGGAAGGAGCAAAGAGAGGTTCAAACATTTCAAAGGGATTACAGTTAAAAAAGGTGGAAGGATTGGTCTCAATGCTACAATCCTGCCAGGTAAAGTAATTGCTGAAGATTCACAGGTAGCAGCTGGAGCTGTGGTCACCAAAGATACACCTCCAAAAAAGATAGTATTAGGTACTCCAGCTAAGGTATGGGGAGATGTGCCTGAAGATCAACTCTTGGAGAATCAATAAAAATCTGGAGGAGAAAATGAAAGTTCCATTTCTGGATCTGAAAAGGGAATATGCTTCTATAAAGAAAGAGATAGATAAAGCCGTTTTTGAAGTGTTGAACCATACCCAGTTCATCTTAGGACCGGAAGTAAAAAGCTTGGAAGAAGAGATTGCCAGATATTGTGAAACCAAATATGCTATAGGGGTTGCCTCAGGTACAGATGCCTTGCTTTTGTCTTTAAGGGCATTTGGAGTTGAGCCAGGAGATGAAGTTATAACCTCGACTTTCTCTTTTTTCGCTTCAGCTGGAGTTATTGCTAATCTAAAGGCAACACCGGCTTTTGTGGATATTGACCCATTTACTTACAATATCGACCCTTACCAAATCGAAAAAAAGATAACCAAGAAGACTAAAGCGATAATGCCAGTTCACCTTTTTGGTCAGTGTGCGGAAATGAATCCGATTTTGGAAGTGGCCAAGAAGTACAATCTTAAAGTGGTAGAGGATGCAGCCCAGGCGATTGGTGCAAAATACAAAGGGAAGAAATCTGGTTCTATGGGAGATACTGGATGTTTTAGCTTTTACCCCTCAAAGAATTTAGGTGGTGCAGGTGATGGCGGAATGATAGTAACCAGTAATCCGGACTTAGCTGAGAAATTAAGACTTTTAAGGGTGCATGGCTCAAACACTAAATATTTTCACACTACAGTTGGGTATAATAGCCGATTGGATACTCTGCAAGCGGCAATCTTAAGAGTCAAACTTAAATATTTAGACTCCTGGCATGAAAAAAGAAGAAATAATGCAGCTTATTATGACAAGTCGTTTGAGGGGATGAACCTCGTTACTCCCAAAGCAGAGAGTTACAATTATCATATTTACAACCAATATACCATAGCAGTTAAAAATCGGGATAAGCTAAAAGAACACTTAGCTCAAAATCAGATCGGGTTTGATACTTACTATCCTCTCCCCTTGCATCTGCAGAAATGCTTTGAAGATTTAGGTTACAAAAATGGAGATTTGCCCAATTCTGAAAAGAAAGCCCAGGAGGTCATCTCCCTACCGATCTACCCTGAACTAACCAGAGAGGAACAGGATTTTGTGATCGAGAAGATAACCCAGTTCTTGAAAAGAGATTAGCGGAATTTTTGTAGATTCTTATTTAGATTAACCGGGTGTTTTTTGAGTCGTCCTGAGGTTAATTATTTTTGATTTCATTTTAATCCATAGAGCTTAATGCCAGGCACTGCTAAGAAAATAATCAGGAATACTATATATAATTCAGCTGGGTTTATCAGTCTGGTTTTAGTGAATCTCCTTCTGACTCCTTATATTTTGAATAAATTAGGCAACCAGATGTTTGCAGTCTGGTCTTTAATTTTTGTTATTACTAATTATCTTAATTTGTTTGATCTGGGAATAGGTTCTTCCTTCAGCAAGTTTATTTCAGAATATCATACTAAAAAGGATGAATCTGCCTTAAACTCGGTTATCAATTGGGGCATAGTTTTCTATTTAATCTATTCTTTACTGATCTTCATCTTAGTTTACCTCCTAAAGAGTTTCATCTTGGCACTTTTAAAAATTCCATTCGTTCTACAAAATGAATCGACCTATGCTTTGCTGGGCATCGCGGTAATATTTTGCTTGTCGAATTTCTTCAGGATCTTTAGGGAGATTTTCAATGGGCTTCAGCGTATGGACATACTGAACAGGATAACCATCCTGGCGGTGGTTTTTTATGGGATAAGCGCTTTTCTATTTCTGAAAAGCAATCGGGGAATAAAAGGTTTGGTTTGGGCCAGCGGAATCCAAAGCGGCCTGGTGATCCTGGGTACCACCTTTTTTTCTAAAAAGTTATTTCCTCAGATGAAATTAAGCTTATCTTTTTTGAAAAAAGAGATTTTTAACCGACTGTTTAAATTTGGAATTAAGATGCAAATATGTAGCTGGGCCGGTGTTATCAATTTTCAGAGCGACAAAGTAATCCTTAGTTATTTTCTGGGTTTGAATTGGGTGACTTTCTACGAGCTGGGACAAAAGATAGCTATGGCTTTGAGAGGTCTGCCACTTCTTGCCTTCAGTGCCCTGGTTCCGGCAGTCTCTGAACTGGAGACAGAACGGAACTATGAGAAATTAAGAGAGCTCTATCGCCAGGGTTCTAAGTATATTAGTCTGGCGACTTTTTTTTTAATATTTTTGACTTTTCTTATAGCCCCTTACCTGATCAACATGTGGGTAGGGGAGGGATATCAGCTCTCCAGCTTGACTCTTCAGGTGCTTATGTTGGGGTTGGGACTGAATCTCTTGACCGGAATGGGCACTTCTATAGTTAGAGGGATAGGTAGGCCAGAGTATGAAGCCAGGTATGCCGTATTAGTTATGTTTCTGCAACTCTTTTTAAGTATAATTCTGGTTCAGAAGATAGGCTACTTGGGGGTTTTGATCGGCTCGTTTTCTGCAACCTTTCTGGGATCCTTGTATTTTCTTCTGATCTTTCATAAACTATTTGCTGAAAATTTTCTCAGGTTTGCCAGCGAAATTTACTTCAAGCCGTTGGCTGGCTCGCTGATTGCCTTTATTTGTGCTTCTGGCTTTAATTTTTATTTGAGATCTTTAATAGGACATTCCGGGATTTGGGAAAACCTAGCCCTCTTGATTTTTAATATCCTGATATACTCCCTGGTTTTATTTGTTTTTATCTTAAAAACGAGGTATATTCAAAATAAGGACCTGAAGGTATTCAAGTTATATTTCGGGATAAGTGAGCCTCAGGCTTTAGAAATAAAATAAAAATTTTTAAAAGATGATTTTAAATTTCATGCTGCCTGAAAGGTCGGAGTGCAAACAAATAGGCGGTTTACCAAGATGTCAGTTGCCAGGTGGTAACAGCTTGCTGCATCGTTGCAGTTAATCCATTTATGGAATTCAAGTTGTTCGATATTTCTCTTATAGAGTTAAACAAGAAATGAACGAAATCATCAGACCCCTTGAGGCAAATTTGTTCATAAAAGAGATATTAGATTATCTTTCCCCAGCCAGGAGAATGAAATTGTATGATATCTGGGTCAGAGATCATATGGAAAAATTGGAGTTAATTGATGCTGGATATGGAGCCTGGCTCCAGCGCCTACTGCCTTACCTTATAAACCGCTATGGTCTTCGAGGGAGAAAGGTTTTAGATCTCGGATGCGGAACTGGCGAGCTTGCGGTTCGTATGAATCTTTTAGGGTTTGAAACAGTAGGTATTGACTCTAATGAGAAGACAGTGGCTCTGGCAAAGATTTTAGCGGTTGAAAATGGATTACCTGAATCGATTTTTGTTAAAAGCAATGCAGAACGTCTTCCTTTTGCTGATAATAGTTTTGACATCGTCACCATGTTTTCCGTGCTTGAGCACGTAGATGACCAGATACTAATAAAGAATTTAATGCTAGAGCTGAAAAGAATTTGCCGGGGCGTGGTTTATCTGTTGGTACCGAATAAACTCAGAATCTCGGATGACCATACCGGTTTGAGGTTTGTCTCCTTAATGCCGAAAAGACTTGCGGAGATGTATATTAAAGCCAGGGGCCCTAAGTATCGATATTTCATATCTTCCTCTGGCTTCTGGGATGTTTCCTATCGAACTCTCAGTCGCATAACTTCTTTATTCCAGCATGACTTCATATTGGATTTCCCCTCTGAGGAAGTTATATACCCTCCGCTTGACAAGGTTCCGATGATTACTCGGATTGGCAAAAATGTGAGTATCGGCGACCGAAAGATGTTCATCGGTATTCCTATTCCTTGGAAATTAATAGTCAGGATGGGTTATCCAAGAGAGGCATTTTACCTTTACCTGAACTTGGTTGCTATCCCCAAGAAAAGCCTAAAAAGGGATTCACCGTGAGCGGAAAGACAATAGGAGACTATTTTTTGAGATGAAAATAACCTTTGTGTTGCCCGGTTGGTCGATTAATAAACCTGTAGGCGGTTTTAAGGTGGTCTACGAATATGCCAATCGGTTGTCTGAAAGAGGTCACCAGGTCAATGTTGTTCATCCGCTTTTACTCTTTCCAGCGAAAGCGAGATTCAAGCAAAAGATGAAGAAGTATGCTGGACAGATGATAAGACACTTTCTGGGGAGGAGTAAAGTCAATTGGTTAAGCGTTTCCCCTAAGGTTCACATACTAATCGTTGATTCCCTAAAAGAAGAAAACATACCCGAAGGGGATGTTATAATTGCCACGGCTTGGCAAACGGCTGAATATGTGGCTAAATATTCATCTTCCAAAGGTCGGAAGTTCTATCTGGTTATGGATTTCTATCCATGGTTAGGACCTGAGGATAGGATAGAGGCTACATGGCGGGCACCATTTAAGAAAATAACCATTTCCTCTTGGCTTTACCAAAAGGTCCTTCAGGCTACCAGGCAGAGAAATGACTTGATAGCTATTCCTCTTGGAATTGATCAAAGAAGATTTAGTCTCATAGAAGATGTGAGCTTACGCGCAAATAGAATAAGCATGATGTATTCGCGTGGAAGCTATAAAGCACCGGAAGATGGAATTAGTGCTTTAGAAATCTGCAAGGCTCAATATCCGGCCTTGGAAGCGACTCTTTTTGGTCCGACTCGTCCCGGTAAAGCAATTCCATCTTGGATGGTATTTAGGAGGAATGTGTCTGAAGAAGACTTAGTACGTATATATAACCAATCTAAGATTTATCTTTGCTGTAGCCTGGCTGAAGGTTTTGCGTTTCCGCCTGCAGAAGCTATGGCTTGTGGATGCGCTTTAGTCTCGACAGACTGTGGAGGCATACGTGAGTATGCGGAACACGAGGTTAATGCTCTGCTTTCCCCTCCTAAAGATCCGCAATCACTGGCCCAGAATATGCTCCGTTTGCTCGAAGACGATGATTTACGAGTAAGGTTAGCGAAGGCGGGTTGCGAGCAGATCCAAAAATTTACCTGGGACAAAGCTGTGACTAAATTTGAACATATACTACTGCAAAAATAGGTTCTTCTAACTTTAGATCCGAACTATATGCAAGCTTTAAATCTGGCATATAACGACTCAGCTAAGAAGCTTTGGCAATTTTTCATTTTATTAGAGCTTTTGATCATCCTGAGCTCGCTGCTTTTAAGCTATAAAATAGCCTTTGTTATAGTGTTAGCTATGATCTTTTTATTTTTAGTTTCATTAAATCTGAAAATAACGCTAATGATTTTGATTGCTCTGAGCACTTTTATCAGTTACGAAAGTAAAAATATATTGGCTCTGGGAATTTCTATATTATTTTTTGTCCTGGCAGCAGTATTATTTGGAATTTATTTCAAATTTTGTCTAAACCCAATAAAAATAATTAAGAGCAAATTGAATTTGCCACTGGTGGTCTTTCTAACCATAGCTTTATTTAATGCACTCAGAGGTTTATTCTATTCTTATAAGATTACCTCCCTAGCCTTAGAGAGTTTTGTTTACTTGAGTTTAGGATTCATATTCATAGTAATTATTATTTTAAAATCTATTAGAGACATCAAAAATATTTTTAATATATTAGTTTTATTAACCATTGGTCAATCGATTTATGGGGTCATAAATTATCTACTAGTGAGGCACCGTATCGGAGGAACTATGTTTGGTATTATACCCAGTATGGTAGATATAGTACTGTTAAATTTATTCCTCTATTCTCGAAATAAAAAGGAAAGATGGTTCTATCTTTTACTTCTCATTCCTGGGGTGATACACCTGATCTTCTCTTTTACCCGAGGGTACTGGTTTGGGTTTATTGGGGGGTTGATTTTCTCCTACGCTTATTATATTTCACAACAGGAATATGCTTTTAGCCGAAGGGTTTTTAACTTTTTAAAAGGATTAACTATTATCTCTTTGCTCTCGGTTTTAGTTCTTCTTTCGCTGCAGTTTTTTTTACCAGGAGGCAATTTTATCCAGGAATTTACGAAAAGGTTCAGATCCAGTTTCTCGGTTACCTTGAGCAGAGAAACGGTTTCTAATTATTACAGAGTTCTGGAATATCAAGAAGCCTATGAGAGAATATATGAGAGGCCTGTTTATGGATATGGATTAGGATATCGTTTTGATTTTTTTGACCCCTTAGCCCTTAAGAGAGAGTCAGTGTATGCTGTGCATAATGATTATCTGGCTATAATTTTAAAAATGGGATTGGTCGGACTAATAGCATTCCTATGGCTTTTTTATGTTTTTTTTAAAGAAGGTTTGCAGGCAGGCAGGCGAACGAAAGGTCCTTATGCCAAAGGCTTAATCGCTGGTTTTTCAGCCAACATCTTACAAATTTTATTAACCGGATTTACTAATCATGTCATCATAGGGATTATGAATACCTATTATTTAGCTTTTGCCATGGGAGCTGTAGTTATTATAAGCAAAAATGAAGAAACCGAGAAAATGAGTTGAGATATATATAACTGTGTAGATGAGGGATCGATGACTGGTGAATATATGATAAAATTGTCCTTGATAATAGTAAGCTGGAAGGTTAAGGAACTCCTTAGGAATTGTCTAATTTCAATTTTTCATAATCCAGGACAATATCCTTTAGAGGTAATCGTGGTGGACAACAATTCAGGGGATGGTAGTGTGGAGATGATAGAAAAAGAATTTCCCAATGTGAGCTTGCTTCCTAATAAAGAGAATTTAGGCTTTTCTAAAGCTTGTAATCAAGGGATTAAAATTGCCCAAGGGGAATACTTTTTTATCTTGAATCCAGATACGATACTAAGCTCTAATAGCTTAAAGAGTATAATCGATTTTATGGATTTTAATCCTACCGTAGGGGTAGGTGGATGCTATGTATATTATTCTGATGGAAAGCCTCAGCCATCGTTTTATAAGTTCCCATCCTTAGCTAATAGTTTTGGCAGGATGTTTTCTTTGTTTAGATTTTTGCCCAGAACTGTGTTGACGAATTTTTTCTTTGATGACTACCCCAATAACCGTGTTCCAGAAATGGTAGACCGAGTTTTAGGTGGAGCTATGGTTTTAAGAAAAAAAGCTTTAGATGAGGTGGGACTCTTTGACGAGGCGTATTTCATATATGCTGAAGAAGTAGATTTATGTTATCGGATGAGAAAAAAAGGATGGACGGTGGCTCCTATCCCCAATACTAAAATATATCATTTTCACGAACAAAGCAGCCTGCAAGATATAAAGACCACAACATTTTATAAATTAAAGAGTGATTTTATTTTTTTCAATAAATTCTATCCTTTCTATCAAGTTGTTCTCTTAAGGTTTATTCAGTTCTTAGGTACATCTCTCAGATCTGTCTTCTGGCTGATGCTTTATCTGTTCTCTTCCAAGAACAGGCAATTTTCAAAAAATAAACTTTCAGGTTACATAAAAGTCTTGTTATCTAATTTTAACTATTCCAAGTCCTTAGTTTAAGTTTTGTATGCGAATTGGCATCGATACAAGAATGATGAAAGAGCCATTTGAAGGTGTAGGTAGATACACAAAAAATCTGATTTCTTCTCTACTTTTAGTAGATCGTGGAAATAAGTACTTTCTAATTCAAGATAGATTTACCATAGATTTCTTTAAAGAAAGCGATAGGATAAAAATCGTGAAGGTCTCTTACCCCGCTCTCTCTTTTCGAACCCTACTTTTTTTACATAGAGTGATCGAAAAGGAAAAAATCGATGTTTTTCATTCTCCTTTTCTATTGGGTCCTTTGTTTTCTAAAAGACCTTTTATTCTTACCCTTCACGATCTTATGGTTTTAAAATTTCCCAATTTTTTTGAGGGTAGGAATTTTTTGATTAAGATCTTCGCCAAGCTCTTTTTCTCGATAGTTGTTCCTATTACTTCAAAAAAATGCAGAATGATTTTAACTGATTCCAAAAATGTGAGAAGTGAGACAATTAATTTCTTGAGGATAGCCCCGGAGAAAATAAAAGTTATATATCCGGGAGTGGATGAGCGTTTTAAAAAACTTAATAGTAAGATTTCGATTGAGGAACTTCATGAATTGAATCCAAATAAAAAAATAATACTATATGTTGGCAATACTCGGCCGTATAAGAACTTACCCAGGTTGTTAGAAGCTTTCAAATTGTTACAAAAGAAAAAGTCAGAGAATTATCAGTTGGTAATCGGAGGTGGTGAAAAAAGGAATCTACCTCTCTTAAAAAAGATAGTTCTTGATTTAGGCATAGAAAAAGATGTAATTTTCAGTGAGAATTTAACTGATGCCGAAGTAGTGGCTTTAATGAACGCGGCTGATGTTTTTGTTTTCCCATCTTTGGAAGAGGGATTTGGGTTCCCTCCTCTGGAGGCTATGGCTTGCGGGACTCCGGTGGTGACTTCAAATGTTTCCTCTTTACCTGAAGTAGTGGGAGATGCGGCTTTGTTAGTCGATCCGGAAAACGTAGAAGAGATTGCTTCTGCCATAGAAAAGGTGCTCACAGATGAAAAATTGAGAGAGGAACTTATAAGGAAAGGGTTTGAAAGGGTTAAAAGATTCTCTTGGGAGAAAACAGCCAGAGAAACAATAGAGGTCTATAAATCTGTTACTGGGATAAAAAAATAGAGGATATAATTTTCTTAAATGCCCTGATGAATGCGGCTGATGTTTTTATTTTTCCTTCCTTAGAGGAGGGCTTTGGTCTTCCCCCGTTAGAGGCAATGGCCTGTGGCACTCCGGTTATTGCCTCAAACAGGGCTTCCTTGCCTGAGGTTGTAGGCGATGCTGCGCTCCTGGTTGACCCGGAAAGCGAAGAAGAGATCGCTGAGGGGATAAAACAAGTTTTAGCAAATAAGGACTTAAGAGAACAATTGATAAAAAAAGGATTTGAGAGGGCAAGGCTTTTCTCCTGGGAAAAAACAGCCAGGCAGACTCTGGAAGTTTACAAAGCCGTGGTGAAAGAAAAACAATAAATTATTACTTTTTGAGAGAATGAAGAAACTAAAGGTCCTTCATATTTACAAAGATTACTTCCCGGTATTGGGCGGGATTGAAAACCATGTCAGACTTCTGTGTTCAGAGTTGGCTAAGGATGAGAACTTCCAGGTGGAGGTTCTGGTTACCAACCAGGGATTCAGAACGGTGGTAGAGAAAGAGGCGAATGTCAGGATCATAAAGACAGCCTGGTTGGGCAAATTTGCCTCTACCCCCTTAAGCCTTAGTTTATTTAACTGGGCTATTAAATTAAAACCCGATCTTATCCACGTTCATTTTCCATACCCCTTAGGCGAGCTGGCAGTTCTGCTAAAAGGCAATATTGAAAAAATTGTCTTAACCTATCATAGTGACATAGTGAAACAGAAAAGACTACTTTCGCTTTATCGACCTTTCCTTAAAAAAATTCTTAAAAGAGCTAAAGTGATTATCGTTAGCAATTCCAAATATATCCAGACTTCT
>Ga0315294_10010202_pt1 | contig 10305 bp, 6 predicted proteins | sample YL17G13_40_MG_FD_203626 | JGI IMG/M metagenome (GOLD analysis project Ga0315294, IMG submission 203626) | Sediment microbial communities from Yellowstone Lake, YNP, Wyoming, USA - YL17G13_40 | ecosystem: Environmental > Aquatic > Freshwater > Lake > Sediment | place: USA: Wyoming | collected...
GCTGGAGGCGGCCCGCATCATGAGCCAGTTCCAGTTCCGCTCGACTGTCCGCTTCATCGCCTGGGGCGGCGAGGAAGGCTGGATGCTCGGCAGCAAGGAGTACGTGGCGGACGTCGTCATGGCCAACAGCGAGAACATCGGGGGCATGCTCAACCTGGACATGATCCTCCATCCCCGCATGGACAACGTGACGGGCGGCGGGGTGCTCGACCTCGACGTGAGCACGAAACTCGACGTGCCGGGCGCCGCCGCCCTGTACGACACATTCGCCGCGGCCGCGGCCGCCTACGCCCCGTCGCTCCTCTTGGACACGCGCAACCCGCAGACCGACGACTGGTATCCCAGCGACCAGGGGGCGTTTCTCGAGAAAGGTTACCCGGGCCTGATGATCGCGGAGAACAACGCGACCGAGATCTGGGGCGGGTCGATGACCGGCTACCATACGGCCGCCGACGCCAGCGACCGGGCCGAGGGCGCCCATTACGATTACGCCTGGGCGACGGAAGTCGTCAAGGCCACCGTGGGTGCCGTGGCCGGCCAGGCCCAGATCCTGCCCGAGCCCGCGACGATGGCCCTCTTGGCCCTCGGGGGCCTGGCGGCCCTCGCCGGCCGCAAGCGGCGCTGAGCGGGGCTGGGCGAGTCTAGGCGTGGGGCACTTTGCCGGGTGCCACGGTTGCGCCGTTCAGCAACCGTGCTCTGCGCCACGCCAGGAAGGATGTCGGGTCCGTTGACCCGACCTACGCTATTGCTGCCCGGCGCGGGCTGTGTTCCAGCCTCCCCGGGCGGGTCTCCGAAATCCGTATCCTGTCCCCGCAAATCCGTGGGGCCAGGGCCCTCACGCGCGGACGGCCGCGGACGCCGGCGTCATTTCCCTTCCTGGATGCGGATCGCCTCGTTGATGCACCTCAGGGCGTCGCGCTCGACCTGGCGGACGCGTTCGGGCGTCAGGCCGATCTTGCGGCCGATGTCCTTGAGGGTCATCGGCTCGCCCCCGTCGATGCCGAAGCGCATGCGCAGGACGGTTGCGGCGCGGCTGTCGATCGAGTTCAGGAGTCTCATGGCGGCATGGGTGCGGCGCTTATCGACGAGCACGTCGGCCGGGGAGCGGGCCTCGTCGTCGGGCACCATGTCCGACAGGGACCACTCGGCATCGTCGGTGACCGCCTGGAAGGGGGGACTGAATGCGCGGGCGGCGCGGCTGATGACCTCGACCTTCTTGCGGGAAAGGCCCATGGCCCGGGCGATCTCGTCCTGGGTGGGCGGGCGGCTTGCCTCGCCCTCCAACCTGTTCGCCGCACCGCGCCACTTCGTGATCATCTCGACCATGTAGGCGGGGATCTCGACGGCGCTGACAGCGTTGATCAGGCTGCGCTCAATCGAGTGGCGGATCCACCACCACGCATAGCGCTGAAAACGGCATCCCAGCGAGGGGTCATACTTCTCCACCGCACGCAGCAAGCCCAGGTTGCCCTCCTCGATGAGGTCCAGGAGCGACAGGCCGCGGCCGGTGTAGTTCTTAGCAATCGAGACCACCAGCCGCAGGTTGCTCCGGATCATCTCGTCGCGGGCCAGCAGGTCGCCCTTGCGGATGCGCCGAGCCAGCGAGATCTCCTGGTCAGGCAAGAGAAGCGGCGCCTGATCTATCTCCCGCAGGTATGACTGCAGGTCGGAGTCCATCTAGGGCTCCTCTCCTTCACATCAGATCCGCAAATGGCAGCTGCAGTCTATCAATACATCCCTTGCCAGGAGATCGCCCTTGCGAATACGCCGGGAATCTGGCGACATAACACCTCCGCTCCTCGCTCGGCCCGGTGTCCATGCCGATATCATGACGCGGTTTCCGCGTCGCGTCAAGGGCGTGCCGCGCGGCCAGGGGGAGCATGCGCGAGACGAAATGAGGACCACGGGTTGGGAATTCGGGGACACAATACTATTTTCCCCCCTTCCTCGGGAATCTGGGGAATCTGGGGAATCTGGGGGAATCTGGGGACACAATACTATTTTCCCCCCTTCCTCGGTCGGCCGGGCGCTCATGCTAATATCCTGACAGGGTTCCGGCGTCGCGTCAAGCGCGTGCCGCGCGGCTCACGCCCGCGTCGGTCGGCGGCCGCAGCCCGCCCAGAATCCGTATCCTGTGCCCGCAAACCCATGCCACGATGAGCAATGACCAAGGGCCGCCGATTCCCGTCAGCGGAAGATGCGCTGCGCGAAGAGATAAAGACTGTTCTTCCAGTGGGTAGGATCGTGGGCATTGCCGTCGACGTGCCAGATATGCGGGACGTTGGTGTCCTTGAGGTACGCGTGAACGCCTTGGCTGATCCGTATCAGGCCGTCCTTCTTCCCACAGGAGAGCCAGAGCAGTTTGAGCCTGGCCTTGGCGGCTGCGGGGTCGGGCACGAGTTCCTTCGCCGGTTTGGTGTTGGGCGCGGCCGAGAAGCCGCCGACCCAGGCGAAGGTGTCGAGGTGCGCCAGCCCGAAGTTGAGAGACTGCCCGGCGCCCATCGACAGGCCCGCCAGCGCTCGATGTTCGCGGTCCGCCTGAACGGAGTATCGCGACTCGATCGTCGGAATCACGTCCTTCAGCAGATCCTCCTCGAAGGCAGCGAACGCGGGAGCGGACTTGAAGACGTCTCCTTCCGCCCGGTCATTCTTCTGCGCCCGGCCGTTGGGCATCACCACGATCATCGGCGTGGCCTTCCCGTCGGCCAGCAGGTTGTCGAGGAGGACATTGGGCGTGGCAAAGCGCTGCCACTCCGTCTCATCGCCGCCGATGCCGTGCAAGAGATAGAGCACCGGGTACTTCCTGTCCTTCGAGTAACCGGGCGGTGTGTACACCTGCATCTTGCGAATGGCGCCAACGGACTTCGAGTCGTAGGTCACCATTTGTAGTTGGCCGTGCGGAATGCCTTCACGCTTGGCGTCAAAGCCAGCCGGCGGATCGGCAAACGCCGGAACGTCGTCCGGGTTGAGCACGATGGGCCCGCCAGGCCCGCTTCCTCTCGGCTGGGCAAGGCTTGCAGGAATGAGCAGGATGAGGGCCAACCATCCGCTTAGTAGAGCCGGGAGGAAACGCGTGAATCTGGCTATCATGTGAGTTCTCCTTGGTCGTGGCTGGGTCATGCTCGACTGCTTTCCATTTGCGAATCTGCGGGAATCTGGGGACAGGGCGGAATCTGGCGACAGGATACGGTCTTCCCCCCTCCTCGCTCGGCCGGGCGCTCATGCCAATATCCTGACAGGGTTCCGGCGTTGCGTCAAGCGCGTCTTGCGCGGGCGCGGGGCGGCTACGGCGGCTCGCACGACCGTTCTGACCGCAGAGGGCGCGGAGAACGCAGAGAACGGCAAGGCTGAGGAACAAAAGCCACGGCGGCCCACGCAGAGACGCAAAGAACGGCGAATCCCAGTGAACGGCAACGGCCAAGGCGAGATCCCTCGACTCGGTCGCCTGCGGCGACCTCGCTCGGGATGACACCCGGTGCGGGGCACGCGGCAGCGACGGCCGCAGCGTTCCCCTTGCAGGCGGCGCGAGACCTGATAGGATGGCTCCGCAGGCAGGAAGAGCGCGGGGAAACGCCCATGCCGAAGGGCTGTCTGATTCTGGTCGCGTGCGGCTGCGGGGCGGTCCTGTGGGCCTGCGGCCCGGCACACGCGGTGGCAGCGGTCGAGGCGGCCCCTGCCCTGGGGCTGGCGGCGGTCCGTGGCGCGCTCGTGCGCGACGCGCCCGAGCCGCGCAACGCCGCCCCCGCGCCCGACGCGGCCGGGTCGCGCAGCGCTGCCCCGCCGCGCGACGCGGACGCACCGATAAAGATGGACAAAGTGATCCTGCTCGATCGGGAACAACTCGTCCGCTGGGGCACCGAGGCCCTCGCCCGGATCGAACAGGACCTGGCGCAGCCGCCGAGCGCCCTCTATGCCGAGTACGGGACGGCGGACGGAAAGCGCGGCGGCGACTTCGGGAAGTTCTCGTTCGTCTGGCCGGCCGGTTTTCAACTGCGTGCCCTGGCGGCGGCCGCGCGGGTGAGGCCGCGAGAGTTCCGCCAGCGGCTGGTCCGGTTCGCGGAGGCGCTCGACGCCTACTGGACGGTGCGCGACGGCATCGGGGGGTACCAGGTCCTGCCCGGCAAGTCGGAGCGGTTCTACGACGACAACGCGTGGATGGCGCTCGGCCTTATCGAGACGTTCGAGGTCACGGGCCAGAAGCGGTTCCTGGACCGGGCAGGCGAGACGCTGGAGTTCGTCGCGAGCGGCGAGGCGAAGACGCCGGGCGGCGGCATCCGCCAGCACGAGGACAAGCCGGGCAACACGTCGGTGTGCACGACGGCGCCGGCGACGGTGGCGGCCCTCAGGCTCTACCAGATCCGCAAAGACCGCCGGTGGCTCGACCGGGCCGCGCGGTGGTACGGGTGGCTCACGTCGAAAGAGGTGGGCGTGCAGGACCCGCAGGACGGCCTCTTCGACGACCAGGCGGGCTACGCCGACGGCCGGTGGACGGTCGTGCGGGGGAAGCGGGCCTACAACACGGCGCTGCCGATGCGGGCGGCGGTGCTCCTCTGGCGGGTCAAGGGGGAGGCGGCGTACCTGGCGGAGGCCCAGCGGATGGCGGCGGCCGCCCTGGCCTGCTGGGTGCCGCCATCGGGCGCGATGCACGAGACCGGCCAGTGGGGCGGGAGCGACCTGGTGGACGCCCTCTTGGACCTCTACGAGGCGGACCGCGACCCGCGGTGGCCGGCGGCCGTGGCCGGGATCCTCCGGTGGCTGCACGACAACGGGCGCGACCCCCAGGGGCGGTACGGCGAGCAATGGGACGAGGACCACAGGACGCGACCCATCGAGAAGTTTTACCTGCTCTACATGGCGCCGGTGGCGCGGGCCACCTGGCGGGCCGCGGCCGCGAGGCCCGAGGGCGCGCCAGGGGGGAAGCCATGACGCGACGGGGCGCGGCGGCGGCGATGCTGGGCGCGGCGCTGGCCGCGGGGGCGGCCGGGGCGGCGGGCGCGGGTCCGCCGGGCGGCGAGGACGTCCTGGTGCGCGGCGGCGTCGCAAACGCGCGCATCCGGTTCGAGACGGCGCGGACGGGGCACGTCGCGCTGCTCGGCGGCTCGATCACCGAGATGGACGGCTACCGGCCGATGGTCGCCGAGATGCTGCGGAAACGGTTCCCCGAGACCGCCTTCGAGTTCACCAGCGCGGGCATCGCGTCGACGTGCTCGACGACGGGGGCGTTCCGCCTGGCCGACGACGTGCTGGCGAAGGGGCCGGCGGACCTCCTCTTCGTCGAGTTCGCCGTGAACGACGACCAGGACGCCCACCACACGCGCGAAGAGTGCGTGCGCGGCATGGAAGGGATCGTGCGGCACCTCAGGCGGCACAACCCGCGGGCCGACGTCGTGTTCGTCTACTTCGTGAACGAGTCGATGATGGAGACGTACCGGAAGCGCGAGACGCCGCTGCCGGTCGCGGCGCACGAGGCGGTGGCCGAACGGTACGGCGTGCCGAGCCTGCACCTGGCGCGGGCGGTGACGCGGCGGATCGACGCGGGCGAGTTCACGTGGAAGGACTACGGCGGCGTGCACCCGGCGCCGTTCGGGAACCGCCTGGCGGCCGACCTGGTCGGCGCGCTCCTGGACGCCTGCTGGAAGGGCCCGCTCGAGCCGGGCGCGGCCGCCAGGGAGCACCCGCTTCCGGCGGCGCTGGACCCGCAGAACTACGAGGGCGGGCGGTTCCTGGCCGTCCGCGAGGCGCGGCTGGGCGAGGGGTGGCGGATCGGCGTGCCCGACTGGGCGGCCCTGGCGGGCGGGAAGCGCGACCGGTTTACGCGTCTGGATATCCTGGAGGCGACGCGGCCGGGCGCGCGGCTGACGCTGGAGTTCCGCGGCTCGTGCGTCGGCGCGTACGTCCTCGCGGGGCCCGACGCGGGCATCGTGGAGGCCAGCGTCGACGGCGGGGCCGCGCGCCGCGTGGACCTCTGGCACCCCTTCAGCGCGGGCCTCCATTACCCGCGGACGGTCCTCCTGGCCGACGGCCTCGCGCCGGGGAGGCACACGCTCGTGCTCACCGTGGCCGCCGAGCGGAACGCACAGAGCCAGGGGACGGCCGCGCGGATCATGCACTTTGCGGCGAACGACGGCGCCGACGCGGGACCTCGGCGCTGACGGGGCGCGGCCGGGCGGCGGATGCGCTCACGGCCGGGCGAGGCTGCGGACGTAGTCCTCCCAGAGCGCGACCGCCTGGGCGTCAGAGATGTCGCGGCCGATAACGAGCCGCGCGCGGGCCGTCGCGTCCTCCCCCGCCTTGAGGTCGCGCCCGAAGAGCGAGAGGTACACGCTGCGGTGCCCCTCCTCGCCGTAGGGCATCATGACGGCGAAGCAGTCGGACACCGGGGCCATGAGGACCGCCGTGAGGCCCGTCTTCGCGTCGCGCCGGAGGGCGAGCGGCGCGGCCAAGCGCGGCATGATCTTCCACTCCACGGGGTTCGGCTCGCGCTTCCAGCGGCCGTCGCCGATGATCGGCGGCGCCGCGTCGTCCCGCGGGAACGCCTGCCAGTCGCCGGAGGCCTTGCGGGCCTCCATGAAGCCGGGCTTCCCGTCGGCCTGGGGGTTCTCCCGGACGTAGGCCAACGAGGCCGGGAACCCGTCGAAGTAGGACGCGAGGAACAGTTCGAACCGCGCGAGGTCCTTCTCGGGCTTGACGGTGGCGGTGAAGTCGAGCGTGTTCGGCGCGGCCCAGCGGTAGACGGCCGTGATCGCCAGCGGGCGCTCGGCGTCGGGGGCCCATCGGACCTCGACGGCCCCGTCTCCGAGGAGGCGCGCCTCGCTCGCCCAGTCCCACGCGGCCGTGCCGAACCGCGCGTCGGACGTCAGCAGGCGGTACGGCGAGAAGAGGCCGAACGCGCCCGCCAGGGGCGTGCCGGAGGCCGCCTCGAGGACCGGCTTCAGGCCCAGCGACCTGCCGCCCTCGCGCAGCGTGCCCTTGAGGACGCCCGTGTCGAACCGGAACGCCTTGTCGGCGGCGGCGAAGGCCAACTTCACCGTCCCGCCCGGCGCCGCGGCGCCCGGCGCGGGCGCCTCGGCCATCGCCGCGCCCAGGCCGACGAGGGACAACCACGCGAGCCCGCCCACGACGAGCCACGTCCGATGCGCACGTGTCATGGAGATCTCCTTGCGCCTGGCTGCGATGCCCCGCCCTGCCCTACGCCTTCAGGCCCGCGAGGTCGACCGCGAGCCGCTTGTTCTCCTTCACCAGGTCGTCCATCGTGAGGAAGCAGCGGCGGGCCGACGCCTCGCGCCCGAGGATGGCCGTGAGCGTCCCGTCGACGGCGCGGCGGACGGTCTCGTTCTCGAAGCGGCCGTCGACGATGGCGCGGTAGAACGCGGCGATGTTCTTGATCGCCCCCTGGTCGTAGATGCTGCCGCACTCGCCCACGTAGTGCTTCGGGCCGCCGCGGACGTAGACCTTGCCGCCGTACTGGATGCGGCCGGTGGCGGCCAGGCCGAAGAAACTCGCCGACAGGGTCGTGATGTCCGCGTTGTTGTTCAGGGCGTGGACGAGGTGGGTCCAGAGGACGCCGTCGTCGAACTCGTAGACGACGCCGCCGCAATCGGTGCGGTCGCCGTGCGGCTCGGCCCGGCAAGTCCGCGACCGGCCGCACGCGCTCACGGGGCGTTTCCCCATGACCCAGACGACGCCGTCGATGATGTGGATGTCGTAGGAGACGATGTTGTCGCCGCCGAGGGCGATGTCGGAGAGCCAGATCTCGCCCCGCAGGCGGTCCTCGATCGTCGGCCCCTTGGACGGGTCGGCCCAGGCGCCCGACAGGCCGAACGACACGACGTGCGCCAGCGGCCCCAGGGCGCCCTCGCGGATGCGCGTGGCCACCTCGACGTTCGCCTGCTCGGTCGGCAGTTGGTAATCGACGAGGAAGGCCAGGCGCTTCGCCGTGGCCTGCTTGCCGAGGGCCTCGATCTGGAGGCACCCCGGCACGTCCGCGGCAATGGGCTTAGCCATGTACACGTGACGTCCGGCCTCGACGGCGGCCTTGGCCTGCTCGGCGTAGAAGTACGGGACGTCAATGACGACGACGGCCTCGGCGCCCGCGTCGATCAGCTTCTTGTAGCCCGAGAGGCCGGTGAAGCGGCGGGCCTTGTCGACGCCCAGGGCGTCGCCGCACGCGTCGGCCGCGTCCTGGAAGTAGTCGGCCACGGCGTGGAGTTCGTAGCCGCCGTGCTGCTGGAAGAGTTTGGCGATCCACGCGCCGCGGCCGCCGCAGCCGACGACGCCGAGTTTGACCTTGCGGGTGATCTTGGGCGGCTCGGCCTCGGGCGCGGGGGCCTCGGCCGCGGCGGCAGGCAGCGCCCCGAGGAGCGACGCGGCCGCCGCCCCCGCCAGAAACCCGCGCCGCGAGATGGCGGGCGACGGGCTGCTTCGGACCGGCATGTCTGGTGCGCTCAAGGCATCCTCCTTCCTGGCTCACTTTCCGGCGCGCAGCAGCGACCAGGTCTGCCACTCGTGCGGCGGGTGGCGAACCTCCTTCCCGCCGAGCGCCGCCAGCACCGGCACCTTCCACCAGGCGCCGACGAAACACACCTCGCGGTAACCGGCCACCGAGAGGGCACCGTCCTCGACGCGGAAGAAGGGCGTGTCGTCCTTGACGCCCGTGCAGTTGTAGTTATGAACGCCCAGCACCTCGGTGCGGCCGCCGCGGAGCGTCTCGACCTTCGTGCTCACGCCCTCGGTCTTCATGCCGAGGATCCACAACTGCCCGCCGTCGTTGCGGGTGTTCACGCGCACACTTTCCGGACCGCGCTCCGTGTTCCACTGGCGCGCCCAGACGGTCGAGCCGCGCTCCTGGTAGCAGTGGCCGACGCAGTTGGTCATGAAGACGGTGGTCCTCGGCCGCGCGATCACCGTGCCGCCGGTCGTGCGGCAGACGACGGTGCGGCCGGGCGCGCGGGCCTCGATGCCGAAACTCGGCACCGGCGAGAAGACCTGGAGATGCTGGAAGACGACCGTCTTCGGGCCCTTGGCGTCGTCGGCCACGACGAACTTCGCCAGGTTCTCCGGGTAAGCGGGATCCTTGCTCGACCCGCCGAGGATCCGCACAAAGCCGAAGCCCATAACCCGCGCGACCGACCCGTGCACCCGCACGTCCTGCTTCATCCAGTACCAGTTCGGGTCGCCGCTCTTGCCGCCCAGGAAGTAGACCGTTGTCGCGCCTTTTCTCGCGGCCTCATCGACGGCCTTCTGAAAGGCCGGCGCATCGTCGTCCTCGTCGCCGGCCTTCGCGCCGAAGTCGTTCGCGCACACCCAGTCCTCGGCCTTGGTCGGTAGCGGCACTGCGGGCTCCCGTGGCGGCTTGAGGAGCAGGCCTGCCTTGGGCGCCCCGCCGCCCAGGATCTCGACGCCGTGCGAACTGTACTCGGCCACGGCGGGCCCCTGCGCATCGCCGCCGGGCGCGCCGGCGGCCGCGATGGCCGGCGCGAACCCCTTGGTCGCCAGGCGCGCCGCGTACAGGTGCCCCCTCTCCAGCCGGAGGGACGGCCCCTTGGCGCCCGGCGGCGCCTCGAGAACCGAGTCGACCAGCACCAGGACGCCGCTCGCGCCCGAGTCGATCGCCAGCGGCGCGCCCGTGACGTGGAGCCCTTCCACGGCCAGCACCTGCCCGCGATGCAGCAGCCCCACCTCGCGCGCCCCGCGCACCATCACGCGCGAGAGGGTCTGGCTGTTCAGGATATGGTCGGTACGGACGCCGACGGCGAACCCGTCGACCTCGACGTCCTGGACCAGGCACGGCCCGTTCTGGTCGTTGAACCCCAGGTCGATGCCGCAGGCCCCGTCGCCGCGCACCAGCACGTCCTGCATCAGGCCCGTGTTGTTGCTGTAGAACTTGATGCCGACGGCGCCCGGGTTCCTGCCCGTGTCGATCGTCAGGTTGACGATCGTGCGGTCGAAGAAGTCGGCGTTCATGCGGGCGCCGTCGGGCCGCGAGACGCCGCGGATGGCCTCGCGCGGCCTGGCCGGATCGCCGAAGCCCTCCGCCCCGTCGGCCAGGCGGATGACCGTCTTCGCGCGGTCCTGGCCCCAGAGCCAGGGGCCGACCATGGAGCCCTCTTTGCCGTCGCCCGGCGGCTTGAGGACCAGCGTGCGGGTGATGCGGTACGTGCCGCTCGGCAGGTAAATGAACCGCGTGTAGTCGCTCCCGCCGACGCGCTCGATGGCCGCCTGGAGCGCCGCCGTGTCGTCGGCCACGCCGTCGCCCTTCGCCCCGCAGTCGCGTTTCACGTCGATGACGGCGCGCGGATCGGCGGG
>Ga0315294_10010203_pt1 | contig 10302 bp, 5 predicted proteins | sample YL17G13_40_MG_FD_203626 | JGI IMG/M metagenome (GOLD analysis project Ga0315294, IMG submission 203626) | Sediment microbial communities from Yellowstone Lake, YNP, Wyoming, USA - YL17G13_40 | ecosystem: Environmental > Aquatic > Freshwater > Lake > Sediment | place: USA: Wyoming | collected...
CATTGTTGTAATGGAAGCAGTTTACAATTAACTAACTCTCTAACAATACCACCTCCTGCATAGAATCCATCAGGAGCACACATTGTTAATGCAGCATCAAGAAATACAGCAGTAGCTGAATAAAGGTTATCGGCATTTAAATAAAATGGTTGTGTTATTGGCATAATTTATTTTTATGGTGGCGTACATCCGCAACTATCTACAGTTAGTATAGGATTACCTTGTGTTATTTCATATTGTATATTAGGTGTACCTGCTGAGTTTATACAAATTGTTAGAGGTGGATCATCTTCTTTTAAAGTTACTTGATATAATCCGGGAGTACCACAAATTCCATTTAAAAAACCAATTACACAATCTGCTCCATTTGGATTTATTGTTATCTCTACACATTCAGAAGGTCCACAATAAGTACATTCGCAACATACAGCATTTATATCTGTAGGGTCATAACATAATCCTTGTGCTACTGATGATGTTAAATCCCAAATTAAATATAAATACTCACCTGAATAAGTGCTAGAAGGAACTGTAAATTCAGCATAATACAAACTTGAACTTGCAGAAACAATTGGAGTAGCTGTATAAGTATTTACATTATTTAACATTGCATTTATATCAATCGTATTATTTCCATACAATGTACTGCTTTTTAAATACTTAAACTTATCTCTGCTTGAATTTTGGTATAATCCTGTTGCAGTAATCAAATTTGTTTGCATTCTCATTGTGCTACCTCCTTGAGGGAAACCTGCATTTCCTTCAGGACCTGATACTATATTGTACCAAGAAACTAAAGGAGATGTTGTTCCACTTGCAAATGTTACAAAGTTAGACTGTAATGCGCCTGTAAATGTTCCATTTGTGTATCTATATTGAGCATCAATAGTGTCTCCTGCTTCTGAGTTTATAGTAAGAACAACCTGTACTATATTTAAAGTCTTAGCCAATGGACATGCTACATTTACACTAAGCGTAACAGCTCCTGTATATCTTATTTTAATGTTTGCAACTTCAATATTGTTAACTCCTTTTGAAAAAGAAAACAAGCCATCTTCGTCAACAAAACCCGACTCGGTATTTACTAAGTTAAAATTTGCAATTATATTAAAAGATTCACCGCTTTCTATTGATTGTATATTGTATGTTATATTAACATCTCCAACAAGAGCTCCTACATCAACACAATAATCAAACTCAGCATATCCTATTAATGGATCAATCGCATCATTAAGCGTAAGTGTTTGATTTGTTCCACATGGAATACATTGAGGACTAATAGGGAGTAATCTATCATTTGATACCAATACATACTCATTTGAGTAAGGGTCATATCCTCCAAGTTTTTGTGTATTAAAAGACCTATTGAACTCATCTCTAAACCAAGTTCTCATATTGGCATCAGAGATAACCATTAACTGCTCGTTTGAGTATGAGTCACCTCTTAATTGCAATACAACACCTCTTTTTGCATCAGTAAAATATCTATCTGAACCCCATTGTACATAACTCTCAGGATTAAAACTTATACCATATTTATCAGTACGAGCAATTTGAGTTCCCAATACTTCAGGTACTGATGTAATTGCACCCCCTGCCGCAGCATCAGACAACAAGTTTTTACCTGCTAATACGTAAGATATTTTATCTTCTTGCAAAACAAGTACATCTGTTTGTCTTCCATCCATTTTAAATATCTCGCCAAATGATGTTTCTAATCTTTTATAATTTAAAAGACCTAAATTAAACTCGTTTAACTTATTTACATTTGATTCGGCATTAAATATACCGCTATATGTAATATCAGCAAATCTATCAGCTTCTTTGTAATCTTGCGCAGATACTTGAGTTACACGATTACCTAAATTCATAGGTACACCAACAATTGAATCTCTGATTTTATAACTTTCAGCTCCGTTACCAAATGTAAAGCAGTTAAAGAATCCTGTATCAATAATTGCAGGTAGTGATGATGTTTGTGTTTGAACATTGCCTGAATGGTATCCATCTTCATCAATAGCAAAGGATAAGTCATTCTCAAAGAAAATATCAGGTAGTGAATCTTGTGGTTCTGTTTCAAATATAAAAAGATTATTAGCCCTAAATACTTGAATATTAGCAGAAGTACAAGATCGTCTTTTGTCATTTCCTCCTATACCTATTGTACAAGGGTCTGTTCCTCTTAATACCAATACAAGTTCATTGGTATCTGTAAGTCTAGCAAATTGATAATAGTTTGTACATAGAGCAGAAGGTATAGGGAAAGGTCCTGTAGACGATGTAGTCATTAATGTTGGGATATACTCATTCTCAATTGGACAACCACTTCCGCCTACATTTTTAACTCCTGAGTCTATTAATGCTTCTACATTATCTCCATTCCACCAATCAGCCATATTATCATAATTGTTTGAAGATATCAATGTCAAATCCAAAGTATACTCTCTTCTTTCACATTGTCTATTTCCTGCTCCTGCACCTCTTCTTTCAAATCTAATATTTATAACTATTTTACTTCCTGCAGGAACTGTGTAGTCAATAAACATACCCGGATTGCTTGGATCTGCAATATTCATTGGATATGTTAAAATTGCTCCTGCTCCTGCACCCGGATTGGCGCATCTACTTTGAAGTCCCGGAGCAATAGTTGAATTAGGGTCTTCAACAACCACAAAATCATTTGGATTTATTTTCATGTACACACCTGCAGGTGGAACTACGTCTGTTGCAGGTTCAATAAATCCTTCTGCTTGTGATTGTGTTTCAAGTACTGTAGCATAAACACAAGTTTGTGTAGGACCGTTTGAGTCAGCCTTTACAATCAATCTATCTCCCTTCTCAATCTTTCTTGGATTTTCTCCTTCAAGTAAAAAATATACTTCATTTGTTGTAGGACTCTTAAAAAATATTGTACTATAAATAGTTTCGTAATTTTCTTGGTCAGGCTTTATAACAAACTTATATCTTGTAGCCCAATAAGGAGCAATTTGTGTAGTTGGTATAGTTACCTGTATTGAGTTCTTTCTATCTGCAAAACCACAAGGTATATGCTCGGTGTCGGTAAATGTACTAACCAATGCTGTTGATGACCTGTTAAACTCATCCATATAAACCATACCTATTTGGTATCCACGATTGCTGTGTAAACTTCTTGGATTCCCTATTTCTTGAAATGTCGCTTCAGCAAATGTGTATGAGTAATACTCGTAAGCATTTACAGTTGGAGTGGTAGTATCGTCTACATATCTCATTGCAATAATCTTAAGACTAATCATATCGCTTCCGGGAGTTGAAATAATTTCAACAGCTTGACCTCCTGCTGATATACCACTTTTATATTTAGTAAGCGTACCGCCACTATAAGGTAATGTAGCAGGTAGTGCACAGTTTACAGAATCTGTAAATGTTATACCTGTACATGAGTTAAATGGAAATACTGTTTGAATATTACCTAATGGTAATGAAGTACCTATAGCATTTTGAAACTCAACACTTGTTGCCATTTCATATACAGAATTGTAATCTTGCAATAAAAAAAACGAAAAGTTTAAACTTAGAGATTCAGTTTGTTCAGTAGGAGTTACATCTCCTGAAAAGTCAGCATGAGATATTATCAATTCTAAAGAAAGAATTGCACCTTGAACTAAATTTGCACCTGCAAAATCAATCTCAACTACTGAATTAGGGATTGTTATTGTAGTATCTATAGAGTACTCTCCTGATACCGTATTGTCATCCAAACTTGATTCTCCTATAACCTCAGATATAAGTGTTGTTTGGTACTCTAATTTAACAGGAGCATCATTTCTATCAATTAAGTCATATCCTTCTACATAATTGCCATACATTAATCTATTGCCCATAAGTGTTTGAGCTTTAGCAAATCTTGGTACATTGTCATAAAGCCTCAAAAGCTCAGATTCAGGAAGTATAGTAAATATCTTGCTATTGTCAAACGTATATTGCTTTGGAGCATTATTGCCAAATCCTGCTTGTTTTTTATTTATCTTCTCAATTACTTTTATAACATTGCTTGACATTTGTTTAAAAAGTAAGTCAACGCCAACTACCAATGGACCACCTGTATTATAAGTTATAATAGCAGTATTACAAGCATTTGTCATCCCTTCATTTAAATAACTATTTATAGTAAATTGGAAAGGCTTAGGAACAAATGATGGAGCAGACCATTGCGATGTTGCAGAATACTCGCCATCTGCGTACTTATATCTATAAGCAAAACAAATAAATCTAGTATCCATAAATGTAGACTGACTATTTGTTACAATAGGTTGAACTACAGGAGATTCTAATGGTGGTTTTTTAATAACCAATAATTCTTCTGATGTAATTCCATTAAAATCAAATTGATTTGTAGGAAGATTATAAGTTCTTTTTATGTTTATAAATCTTGGAGGATTATAGTCGTCAGTAAAAAATAATAAATCTCCAATTATATTTACTCCTGTAATTAAATAATTTTCATTAAAATTTAAAACAACAAATGAAACAACATGATACGTTAAAATGCCTGTAAGTATATTTAACGATACAATCATGTCCAATTTGACAGAACCTGTAGATGGGGGCATAACAAATGAAGGATCTGTAACAAACCAATAAATAGTTTCATTTGCATCATCAGCTATTGCTCCTATACATTTTGCATTTATACTTAATGGAGCAGCAGAAAAATTTAAAAGATCAATATTAAATGCTAATCTTGATAAAGCAATATTACCTTTTGTATTCTCAAGAACACCAATCTCAGAATCTTCAGTAGAACCCATCCTGATATTCATAGCATCAATATACTCTCCATTAGGAACAACTCTTTCGTCAAAAGTTTTGTTCATCTTTCCTGCTACGAAGTTTCTTGATAATTTTCCCATGTTATTTTATTACTTTGTCCATACCCCTCATATTCATTAACAATCTGCCGGGATGGATATTACTGATTCTTATTTTCGCATTCATTAATAAAGCCCTTCTGTCTTTCTTTGCCCTTTGCACAACATATTCTTGCACCCCAAATTTAGAGTTTAACATTTCATACTTAATGGCTGCATAAATATATTGTTCAAATAATTTATTAACCGTAACCAATGAATTATCTCCATTCTCCATACCATCAGATATATACTCAAGTATGCAAGTTTCGCCTGACATCCCTGAATCAAAATTAATAACACCTGCTTTCTTGTTTATATTGAATGTAGGGTTAAAATTAGCCGTTTCTGTGTTCAATCCAAAATGCTTACCTACCCCATAGTCGAAATACCAAATACCTTCGTAAAACCAACCATTCTGACCACTAAATTGATGTCCCTGATTTAAGTAAATACTTTTTTTAGTATTCATCAATCTATCAAAATCAATATTGGAATACTGCGGTTGTAATATATTGCCAAATTGGTCAAACAAAATCTGACCTTTGTTATCTTGTAAATATGCAGTAGAAGATAATGTTTGAATATTCTCAGACAATGGTCTAAGTACACCATTTTTATACAATGATATCCTAACCCAATTTACAAAGTCAGAAGGTAGCACATATCTAAGCGTATCTACAACACTAAGCTCCAATACTTTTATTTCTTTAAAAGCATCATAATTTAATTCTTGTATAGCACGTTTAGCATGAAATATTATTTTATACTTCTCCTCATTATTTACTAACGAATGATTCCCTGTATGCATCAATATAAAATTGTTTACAATGTCTTGTAAGCTAATATACTGATACGATCCCCAATTGGAATCCAAAGGAGTAACTCCTTCATTTTCGTAATACTTATATTGAGATATGTATGCCATAGTTTATTATTGTTGCTGACTAAATGTAGGTTGTTCGTGTTGTTCTTGAGCCATTGCAAATTGAGTAACTTCATTCTCGCGTATTGATACACCACAATACTGAAGAATCTTCATTGCTAATTTAAACTCATCTTCTTGTGGTAACTCAAAATCTTGGTAATCAAGTTGTGTTTGGTCAAATATAGGTTCTCCTCCTCCCAATGTTACATATGTCCATTTAGGTTCTTTTGGATACCTAAAGTAATTGCATTGCACTTGACCTAATTTACCAATAACAAAAGTACTTGATGTAGGATATATCTGCATTAATGTTGAATCTTGTGTATAGGCAGGGAACATTGAACTTGGAGCTGTTAAGTTAGAAAGATTAAGACCAATTATTTTACCTGCGCTAACCTTCTCAGACTCAACATAATTCTTTCCTGATACTATATAATAAGGAGTAGTTGTATTTGGGAAAATATTAGCACTTAATAAAAGCTCATCATTAGTAAGTATAGTATAAACTGTAGCTGTTTTGTTTGTAACTGAATTTACAACAATATCACCAGGATTAATTAATCCAATAAAACTAGCTGAGCTATCAATAAGTCTATCTGTTTGAACAAAAGTATTTACACTTGCATTAACTAAAATAGTTGGATAAAGCACCACTCTGTTTATCATGTATGCCTCATTGCCTGTAGTAGTAAGTGATGGTATATAAAATCTATTTCTAGTTACATCAGTATTATTATAATCAAAAGGTTTTAAAAAATCATTTACCAAAAAATACTCCAATGTTTCGCTTATAGCTTTTTGTATATCAGAGTAGTCTGTTCCTGACATACGAGTATTCTCTAGATTTGTAGTTTTATTTGCATTACTAAAATACTCTTCAAATGCTTCTAACTGAGCTTGCTTAGCATACAAATTAAAATCAGATGGAGAGATGTATCCAAAGTTATTTTTGTTCAATACAGATAATACAGTATTTCTAACCGAGTTTATCATCTATTTATTTTTTACAAATATACACAAAAAAAAGAGGTGTAGAAACACCTCTTATTAATCATTAAACTAAACAAAACAGACTATATTGAACAAGCCTCTAACATTTTTAGTGAATCAAGCCCTTCATCGCTTTTCAGGTAAGAACCTGTTGCATCGTAAGGATCATCACCAAATGGTATCGACATCATTTTTTTCTTATTTGTAGGAGTATTAAACCATACTTCTTTGTCGTTATTACGCAAAGCTAATAATTTATTCTCAAAAAATTGTCTAATTTTTGCTTGGTAATTCAACTCAGGATCGTTAATTATATTTAAAAACTCTCTTGGTTCTTGTCTAGCAAAAATTAAAATATCTCTTCTCAACTCTGCAGTAGATATTAAAGAAGGGTCTTTACCAAATAATACTCTTGTAAGCATTTCAACTTGGTCAATTGATAATTGACGAGCTTCTATTAACGCATCTACTTCTATATTCATATTAGCAACTTCATCAGAAGCTTCTTTCTCTTTATCTACCTCTGTAAATGTAACACCATTTAAAGGATGGTAATGTAAGAACTCTTGTAATACAGGATTGTTTTTTGGAACACTCAAAAATCCATCTTCAAAAACAATTGGCTCAAGAATAGCATTGCCATCTTGCTCATCTTCAAATGGTGACTTTTGATTTACTGAATATCGTAATGCACGATTAACATTGTTTTTCTCATCAAACCACATCAAAGGGAATCTATGGTGGTTTCTTGATGGTAAAGTATAGGATAAGGGGCTTCCTATTTTCAACTTGTAAATTTTATTTACAGGTACTGTAGCTTTTGTCATTTTATATAATTTAATTTGATTTTAAAAATAAAAATAGGGAGTGCATTGTGCACCCCCTAATTTAAATATATACTATCCATAACGGAATAATACGAAGTTGTTTGCACCCAAAGTACATACACAACGCTCAGAAAGGAAGTTAACCTCCATTGCATCCAAGTCGCTTGTTTGAGCACCTCCGGCAGAACCTGTAATCCAAGTTTTGTATCTGCGGTCTTCAGCTTCAGAAGCACGGTATCTAACGTGTAAGAATGGTCTCTTAGCGTTTTTACCCATGATTTGATCGTAAACTGAAGTAGAACCTGCAGGAACTAATAAACCTGTGATTGTACCTGTTGCAGAAGCAGCAGTAGCACTAAGACCACCACGCATTGTTGGATCGTTTAAGTACTTCCAATCAGACTTGTAGAAATCGTAACCTCTACGGAATCCTGTGAAACCTAAGTTTAACGCCATTGCAACATCATTGTCAAACAAACCGAATGAAGCACCTTGAGCAGGGGCAGTACCACCTGATCCTGCAGTACCTAAACCATTCAATCCTGCTAACATGTTGTCAATGTCAAAACTTAAACCACGATTTACAAATACTACGTTTTCTTCAATAGCACCTTGCTTATCTAAACGAGATACGATTGTGTCCCAATCAGTAAGTGTAGTTGGTGTGCCACCACCCCATACGTTACCACGATTGTTTACAACGTAGAAAATACCTTCAGAACCTGCAGAACCTGCAACACCTGCAGTACCTAATACAGTAATTGCTCCTGAACCTACTTCAGCAGGAACAGCTTCAATCATTGCAGTTTCTAAGTAATCTTCAAAACGTAAACGAGTCTCATGCTCTGATTTCAAATACCAAAGGTATCCTGTAGCACCATTCTCAGATGTTACCTCAACCCATCCAATTTGAGCCATATCAGAACCATTTACAGCATATTTATCTTTAATGATAATAGGCTTGTTGGTGTAGATATCGTCATCAGCTTCTAAAGAACCAACCATTCCGTTTGTTCCTTTCTTAAACTCAGAACCATAAATAAATACAGTACATTGAGTAGATATAGCAAATGTCTGACCATTTGCTTCGTAATAAGCTACGTTAAATGTCAATGTTCCAACAGAAGTAACAACAGCTTTGTTAAAAATACCTGAGGTATTATTTTGAATCATTACTGTTTGTCCAACACGAATTGCAACTTGAGTAACTCCTGTATCAGCTACTGTGATTGTTGCTGTATCAGAAGCAGCAGCTGCACCTGAAGTACAATTTGTGTATTTAATGTGTAAACGACCTTGTTCTGCCCATTTGATTTGGTCAGAGTTAGAAGGCATTTCAGCACCTACCATTCTTAAGAATGAAGATACCGTTCTATTACCGTAACGCTCAAATTCTTTCTCATAAGTATCAGGAAGATACTGATTCAAGAAATCGAAATTGGTAATGTAGTTTGTTTGTAACGCCACTTGCTGCGGTGCCGGTTGCAACGCAAAGGTGGGGTTATTTAATAAAGCACTTGCCATTTTTTAATGTTTTAAATTTTTAAGATTTTTTTATACTTCGGATTTTTAAACTCTTCCCGGAGTCGGGGTTAACCGCTTTTACTTGCATACCATCCGTAAATTTAGATGCTTCAGGTGCTCTACGTTCAGACATGTTAATGTTTTTGATCTTTCGCATACTGTCTTCAGTAGCATCAGATTGTCCCTGTTCGTAGAAAAACTTAGCAAATTTATCAGGATTCATTGCAATCGCTAACGACCTGTGATATCCAACCGAATCTTTCATTAAGCCGCTTTCATCTAAAAACTTACTTATAAAGCTTGATGGATTAAGCTGTACTTTTTTTAACTCAGATGCGTCTGAAGGTGAAAATGAAAAAGACTTGTCATTAATTTTAAACTCAAAACCTTTGAATTCATTAGTGAAAAGCTCATTTGTTTTCTGTTCAAACCATCCACGTTTTCTTTCGTTTTCTTCCTGTATGGTCTTAGCTTGTGTTGTATATTGCTTGTAAGCTTCAAACTCTTCTTTTTCCTCATTAGAAAGAGATGACCCACTTGACTCAAGAGGTATCTTGTACTTTTCTTTTTGGTCATTAAAGAATTTTTTTGCTTCAGCAACAACTTTCTTTTTTGCTATTTTTATTTTTTTAATTGTAGACTCATCATCAATATCTTCATCATATCTATAATCGTCCATCAATGTTTCAATGTCATCTTCATCAAGACTTTCTTGCGTAGAAGTAAGATAATCTTTTAATAAATCATCTGAATCCATAGAATCAAAGTCTTTCTTTAGTTTAAGAAAATCTTCAAATCCTCTGCCTGTTTCTTTCTTATACTTCATATAAGCAGAAACATCTTCAGGAAGTTCTTCTGCTTCTTTTCTTTCAGCCATTAACTCTTCAAAAGAATTAATTTGCTTATTATATCTTTTACCAATAAATGAAAGAACTTTTTCTTCGCTTAAATCATCTTCAACTTGTTCAGATTCGGCTTGAACTTGCTCAGGTTCAGGTTGAACTTCTTCTGTAGGTTTTATTGAGAAATCAACTCTGCCACCACCATTTAATTCAGCTTCATGCTTTTCTAATAAAACTTGTTCTACTTCTTGAGCACTTTTTGGCTCAACTACATCTAATGATTTTACTTTAAATTCCATTTT
>Ga0315294_10010204_pt1 | contig 10302 bp, 26 predicted proteins | sample YL17G13_40_MG_FD_203626 | JGI IMG/M metagenome (GOLD analysis project Ga0315294, IMG submission 203626) | Sediment microbial communities from Yellowstone Lake, YNP, Wyoming, USA - YL17G13_40 | ecosystem: Environmental > Aquatic > Freshwater > Lake > Sediment | place: USA: Wyoming | collected...
TGCAGACCGCATCTTCTTTTTGGAGGTCCTATGCGAGAGGAAATCCTATGGGGCCTCCCCGTCAAGTGGGGTGACCCTGCGCAGCTCTCCCCAGGCAAGGAGGGAGAGCACAAGGCGATCATGGGAGGGCCATGGGGGTCGTTCACGATCATTTTCCGCGGAGACAAGTGGACCTGGAACTCCCAGGTGCCCAAGTGCGTGTACGGCGTGGACCCGTGTCCCGCGCTTACCGCGAGATTCAGGGATATGGACGAAGGCGTGAAGAAATGGCTGGAGGAAAGGAAATGAAGCTCAACGATCTGATCGCCATCATCAACGAAGCGTACCCCGACGGCCTCATCCAGCAGTACTTCGAGCACCCCAACGGGGACAACGGAGACGGACTGGCAGCGTTCATCGTTCACGAGGTCAAGGAGACGTTCGCGAAGGCGCCGGACAAGACGCAACTGCGTGAAGCCGTGCGCGTGATCCAGAATGCTCGCGATGAGCTCAGCCCCATCATCGAGGCGCTCTGGAAGAGGATCAACACGACGAGAAGGGTCAAGCCCCTCGTGAACACCCACGAGGATAAGATGGAGAAGTGGGCCAAGAAGTACGACGATCTCAACGGCCGGCCCGAGGGACCTGATGACAGGTGAAAGGAGAACATGAAGATCACGACCAACCGCGCGTTCAAGGGGATCAAGGGGATCAAGACGGACCTGAACGACATCAACCTGCTGACGGACAAGGGAGTGCGCCTCCGCATCGTCACGTGGGACCAGCTGCCCCACCTGATCTACAAGCTGGGGAACGGGAACGCCTCGTGGGACCGCATCGAGTGGGACGAGTTCCGCCGGCTCGCAGTCGGAGAGGACCTGGGAAAGGTGCTGCCCTGGTGGGACAAGGCACCCAAGTTCGAGAAGGAGGAGTAACATGGAACATCTCTTCACCCGCACTGGAGTAGCCAAGTTCCTGCACGTCTCTGTCTCTACGATAAGACGGTGGGAAGAACAAGGGCTTCTCTCCAGGATCAAAGGGCCGGGCCTGCGGGGCATGATACGCTTCCGGGAAGAGCATATCCAAGACCTCTTAAAGAGGTTCGAGCAACAGGGCAAGGACGTCAGGGCCCCCAAGAGCGACAGATTGGATCCGCTCGGAACGTGAGGTGAACATGCTGCCACAATGGACGTCCCGCGCCCAGGTCTCCGGCAAACTGGCGGAGGACTTCGTGCTGGAGCAGTGGGGTATCAAGGAGGACGACCAGTATGAGGTCAAAGCCACATCGAGCAAGAACGGCCAGGTCGTCCTCAAGATGATCCAGCTGATCCAGTCCGGCCCCAAGTTCTTCGTCATCGTCTGCTACCCTCAGCGCAGGAGGCGCCTGGCCAGAGGCCCGAGGAAGGGCAAAAGCATTCCGGCCGAATCGCTGCAAGAGTCCTTCAAGGGCAAGCTTACCGTCTATTGCGTCCGCGGATTCGATCTGCTCAAGATCATCTCGCGAGAGAAGCGCCCGTTCCTCATGACCAAGTTCGACAACGACTACGAGTGGGCGTTCTACTGGACGGTGCGGCTCAAGAGCCTGGCGGGCGCCATCCTGTTCGAGGACGAAAGAGTCAAAGTGATCGGAGATCCGCTGGATCCTCCGAAGTTCCTGGAGGGAACATGAGCTACATGCTTGTGGCGTACAAACCGTCGTCGAGAGATGACGACGGTTCCTACAACGACTCAGAATTAAACTTCCACGCCTCGCTGAGCTGGGAAGAAGTCGTGGAGATCTGGGCGCAAGCCGCCGCTGAAAAGCTGGCGTACAACGAAAAGCGCACGCAGCTCATTCTTGTCGACCTGTCGCCATTCCAAGTCGCCCACATCGACGATCCACGTCGGCTGTGCTCCGTCTGCGATAGTATCGAACGGCTGAGCAAACTGGCACTTGCGAGAGTCGATACGATCGTAAAAGAAAGAGAACAGGCCAAAAAAGAGAAGCTCGAGAAACTCCGGCTCGAAAATGACATCGTGAACGAACGAAACGAACGCAAAGTGTACGAGCGGCTCCGGGAGAAATACGAAGGGAAAAAGGAGGAAGTGTGAAAGAGAAGCGCGAGTTCGAGTACGACGTGTGCGACGACTGCCGGAGGCCGTTCGGAGGAGAGGTTCACAGGTTCGGTGGAGGGGAATACTGCGCCAACTGCTGGGTGGAACCGACGACCGACATGCAGATGCACGCGGAGGCGATCTACCGCGGGCTGCAACAGGAGCCCCGCGACACGCTCAAGACGTTCATGAAGGGGCTCGCGGTCCTCTACCAGAGCGTGGCCAAGGCCTATATCGTAGCCCTGGTCAGTGACATGGACAAGGCCAAGGAGCTCGCGCTCCAATGCGGAGCCGGCGGAGCAACTTTCATCGACATCTTCGACAAGGGCGTATCGCTCCACGCCAGCGTCTTCGTGGAAGTGAGGTACGACGGGAAGGCCAAGCCCCCCAGCAAAGAAAAGACCCTGACCCTGAACGAGACGGGGGTGGAGAGCCTGCTGAGCGACGTCGTCAAGAGCGGGGCGCGGGACACGGTCAAGAACGTGATCAAGATGCTCAACCAATGCGGCTACGAGATCGTGAAGAAGGAGGAAGCGTGAAGAAGATCGAGAAGCCGTCGAAGGAGTTCATCGAGTCGGAGAAGGACCTGTTCAAGATATTCAAGGAGATGCTCGGCATCCAGAAGACAGGCAAGACCCTCATCGTCCCTGAGGGTATCTCCGAGCCCTCCATGAAGAAGATCCAAGGGATGGCGAAGAAGGCCGGCCTCACGGTGAAGGTGAAGGCGCACAAGCTCAAGAAGGAGTGGACGAAGTAAGGAGGTCCGATGACACTCTCGTTCGAAGAACTGCACGCGAAACACATCGCCCTGTGGGAACACCTGTTCCAGCACCCGGAGCAGGGCAAGAACGACATCCCCGAGGAGTTGCTGGCCGGCAGCGACTTCTACAAATGCTTCGCCTGCGTGGCCGTCGGCCGCACGGGCGAATGGAAGGAAGAGAAGAAGGCTTGCGCGCGTTGCCCCATCGACTGGAACGGCAAGCGCTGCATCAGCCCCCGCGCCGAGTACCAGCTCTGGTGGCAGGCCGTGGGCAACGACGTGGCCAAGGCGAAGAAGTACGCGGAGCAGATCCGCGACATGCCCTGGACGAAGAAGTAAGGAGGGAACGTGAGCGATCCCAACTACCTACCAACAGTCTTCAAGCATTTCACCGCGGGCATGGAACACACTCTACGGGAGCAAGAGCAAAAGAAGGACAATGCGTGGAAAGGGGCGACAATGACCGAGGTCATGGACAGGTTGCTCGTGGAGACGAACAACCTCAAGTCTATGATCGAGCTGATGGAATCAGCCGTCGAGAAGCACGCGGTTCATTCAACCGACGAAATGCACAAGAGAATCTCGAAACAGGCCACGATCGTCGCCGACTACGCCATGTTCGTTTCTGCCACAACCGACATCTTCCACGACATCGTCACCGCTGACTTTCCCGACACTACCAAGAAGTAAGGGCCACCCGGCCCTTCTTTTACCTCCATTTGTGTCATAAGACGATTAGAGGAAGAGCTTGTCGCGATTCCTCGCATGTGGAGGGAGGACGCATGAACGGATTCGAACGCGATCGCGAATACATTGCGGCCGAACGGAAGTGGCACATGGCGCTGCTCGAGGGCAAACCCGCGGAAGAGATCGCGCACCTCAAGGCCGAAAAGGATCGGCTCTGGGACGAGATGCTCAACGCGGACAAGGCCGATGCAAAGCTCGAGCGCACGGAGTACATGCGCCTGATGGCCAAGCATACGGCCATCAACCGCCTCGGTCCTGGTTGTCACCACTAAGGAAGGAGGGTGCCATGGGCCTCAGCCTCATCAGCCAGATCCGCATCGCCGCGAAGGCAGCGGAAAAGACCCTCGACCAGCGCTTTCTATACCAGGCGCTGATCTCGGCGAAGAGGGAGGAGTACAAGGTAACGCTCGAGGTCGCCGAGGCCAACGTCCGCACGGGCGAGGACGTGGCGGACATCCTGGAGTACTTCCAGGAAGAGGCCAAGGCACGAGGACACAGGAAACCGTAGGGCCATCCGGCCCTTGTTTTTGGAGGGAAACATGAAGAGCAACGACGGCCTGAAGATCAAGGTCTCCAAGTCCAAGCACTCGCCCTACGTTCAGCACGAAGGAAAAATCTACGTGGAGGCGAAGTATTCCGGGATCTCTACCATCGTCATCATGATCGACGGTTTCGCCATCAGCACCTTCGGGAAGGGAAAAACACCGTACCTTCTCTTGGACGACGCCATTCGGTGGCACGAAAAGGAAATCAAGGAGACAAACGGGAAGCATCCTGACACCGGTGTGAAGATACTGATGACGGCCAAGAACAAGATCCTCCTGGGGAACGCCGGCTTCGTACCGGAGGAAACATGAAGAAGGCCAAGAGCAGATCATCAGGCCCGATCACCGTCAGAATGAACAAAGGCGAAATACGGGAACTGACCGGAAACACGTTCCTGTTGGCCACGGAACGTGCCTACCTTACCGCAGTCGTTGCCATATTACGATCCACGGAGTGCAAACTGAAAATACGCTATCAGAGTCGGCACAGCGGACATTCGGCACTCACCACTATAACCATCACGGCTGACAAGTGCTGCGACCAACGCTACGCCGATCAACTCGCGTCGGACTACAGCAAACGCACCGCGTTTCTCATAGCAAACAGAGAAGTCATTAAACAACGAATTCCTCTCATCCTGGACAAGGACACGAAAGAGAGGATGAATGCCGCCATAGTCCAATCGGTGGGCACGATGGGCATGGGCAGCGCAGTACGTTATTTCGTTCGTCGACACTCAATTGCGCATGACCTAATAAGACCCGGCAGAAGGATCCCGGCGGCGTATCGCGCTAAAAAGGACCTGTTGGATAAGCTAAATTTCAATAAATGCAAAATCCACGAGATGCTCCCCTACGACTGGCAAGACCGATCCGTGCTGTATCACCTGTACCACAAACTTGGGGCTCCCATTCTGGACGTAAACTGCTCCGGACGAGAACTGCACCGGGCCCTGTGCCTATCTGACTTATTCCATACACAAGTCAGAATGAGCCAGATTCAACAAGATTTCAGATACGGGCAAACCTTCCTGGAGGAGGCATGAAGAAAATCCGCATCGTTTGCGAGAATCCAGCCTGTCCCGACAACGGCAAAGAATTCAACGCCGTGTTGATGGGCACCGCCACCGAAGCCGACATCGACGTGTGGCTCGAGGCCTACGGGCATGGAAGCGAGGACCCCGAGGACTTCTGCCCGAAGTGCGGGAGGCTCGGTGTTGCGCAAGAACCGGAAGAGACCCCAGGATAGAACATCGGCAAGGCTTACCCGATAAGGAGGGGACCATGAACTCAAGCGCATACTGCACATATTGCGGAGACATGACCGAAGGAACCATCTGCCACACGTGCCAGACGATCCTCGCGCAGAATCCTTCGGTCGGAGAGTCCTTCCTCAAGCTGATAAAGCTCGGCAGGGAAGTGGCCGACGCCTACAGCAGAGACAAGAAGCTGCTCGAGGTCTGCAAGACCGTCATGGAGCTCGGCGTCCAACTCTCCGAGACGAAGTGGGGGCCCATGATAACCCCCATGCTCGACACAATCCACCCCGCTGCGGCTCTCTGGATGGAGCAGGTGAAGAACACGATCGAGCTCCTGAAGAAGAGAGCATGAAAGGAGATACCGTGAAGATCATCATCAAGGGGAAGAAGCCCGAGACCCGGTTGTTCGAAGGCAAGTGCCATGCCTGCAACTCCGTCATGCAGGAGAAGAGCGGAAAGCTGAAGGTCGAGAGCGACATACGCGAAGGTGGACAGTTCGCCAACGCGCGCTGCCCCGTGTGCGGACACGACTTCATCATGATCCCGTTGAAGGACGTAGCCAAGAAGGAGTAGACCATGACCTGCCCGCACGAATGGGGGCCGTGGATCCGCCAGTGCGAGCCGCGCTTTCACGTCTGCTTCGGAAGCTCACGCGAATGCCGCCTGTGCGGAGGCATAGAGCATCAGGACTACGCCGAGGGCTGGTCCGGCGGACCCGTGCGACTCATCATGCCCAAGAAGATGCAGGAGAATACGGAGGGAATATGACCGATACGTACGTGGAGATCGTTGAACCGTTCATCAAGGAACGCATCAAGAGGCTGCGCGAAGCCGGCTTCGAGCCCAACGAGCCTGGCCACCGCCAAGGGTTCATCACGTTCCCGCCAATGGGAGTCTTGCTCGCCCAAGAACTCGAGAGGGCGTTGCTGAAGGGAGGCATGCACACCCTGCTCACGCATGACTTCGGCTTCACGCTCAAGACCACGACGACCCTATCCGCGAACGTGGGCTTCGTAACGGAGATTCTCATTTCCTACCCGGGGCTCATGCCTAAGGAGAACCCATGAACGAGAGTGACGTCAAGCCGCCGGCGTTCTGCCCGGCGTGCGGAGCGAAGGTGAGGAGATCCCTCACGGAACGCATCGGAATCTCAGCCGACGATCTCAGCATCCTGACCGCGATCGTCCTCGTCGGCGCCATTCTCCTGGGGATCACCGGGCTCATCGTGTACGGCTGCGTCGTGTCGGGGCAGGACAAGAGAAGCCACGAGGGCGAGATGGCGAAAACCGGCTACGTGCAAGCCACCAAGTGCCTTGACCCCTCCACGAACTTCCGCAATGGAAAGTACGTGACGGAGTGGGTGAAGCAGGAGGACAAGAAGCCATGAAGAAGAAACCAACCCTTCGTGACACTCCGTCCTGTACGCGATCCTTCACGGCTTCTGCTCGTGGGGATACGTGATCTACCACCTGTTCGCGCATTAGCGCGTCAGAGGATGCCATGAAGCAACAGAATATCTGTTGGATCTGCGGCCGCAGGCTCATCGAGGATCTACGTAGAAACCGCTGGTGGATTCCGGCAGAAGTGACAGACAGCCGCAATGAGGGGGAAAGCATAAACACCCGTCTCCATTTCTGTAGCGAGAGATGCGGCTTGGTATACCTGGGAGACGAAGAAGACCGAGCTATCGGAGACAGGTTGAGAGAGGGGTTCTTCATGATGTCTGACGAATTCGAAGATGACCCCAACTTGTTGGCCTGGTATGTCGAAGATCCGTTCGAAGACCCTCTCTTCGTGATTGGCGTACACAAGGATGTGCAACCGTAAATAAGGAGAGAGCAATGAAGAAGGAAGCGGACAAGCCGAAATCCTACGCGAGGACTCTCATCGAGGTCAAGAGGATCCACGGCGAGGGGCTGCCGGGATTCAGGGCCATGGACGTGGTCGTGCCCAAGTTCATGATCGGGCAGAAGGTGTGGAAGCACTTCGCCAACGACGTCAAGACTCGCACCATCAAGTGCCCGGTGTGCAAGGAGCGGCACGTTGAAAGGAAGACGACGCCCATCGTCGCGTACTGCACGATCAAGGAGGTCCGCCTGTTCGTGACCGACGCCACCGTGAAGGCCATGTATGTCCTCGACGACGACAGAACGGCGAACGAAGACCAGCTCTTCCCCACATACGACGAAGCGCTCAAGGACGCCCTCGCCGAGATCGAGATAATGGGCAAGGTCGTCGCCAAGGAGATCGCCGTGGTCAAGGCGGGGATCAAGAAGTACCGGGCGAACATCCGCAAGTAAGGGGGCTACCGTGGCGAACGTGCTCCTCGACGAGATACGTTCCGGAACCATCAAGATCGAAGCGCACAGGATCTTGAACAAGCTGTTCAACCTGGAGTAAACGCGAGAAGGGCCCCCTCGGCCCTTCTTTTACTTCGTGATCGGTCCGGGACCGATCTCGCCTCTTTCCTTATTGCGCTTGTCCACGCACTTGAAACAGAACGGTCCTTCTTCGTAGTTGTAGCACAGGTAGCGGCCTTCGCCGGGCATGATCGTCTTGCCACACCCGCGGCACTTCAGATCGTCACATCCGTCACGCTCAGCCATCCCCACCCCCGAGAAATCGTGGACGCGGTAACCCGCCGAACTTTGGGCGCCGGAAGCTCAGAGTAGAAGCATCCGTTGATCATGTGAAGGTATGCGTCTCGCAGCTCCTTGGCGCCCTCTTCGCTCCGCTGCTGCGATGCGAGACGCATGGCGCCCCTGAAGACGTCTGCACGGGCGTCGGAGATCGCGCGGCTGCGCTCCACGGCGTGGTAGGCCTTGCGGCGTTTGCGTTCCGCCTTCGCGCTACCCCTTTTTCCCGGCTCGAAACGCTTCATGGCAGGCGGTCCCGGAGATCCGTCGGACGCAGGTCGAACAGACGTACTTCTCTTTCGAGACCTTGGGCACCTCGGCCAGGCTCGTGGCAGGCTTGGAGAAGGCCAGGACGATCCCTCCGTCGTTCTCCTTGGCATCACAGACTGCACAGGCTCTCATCGACGTCTCCTTCCCGTTCAAATCTTCCGCTCCTGGGGTACGGCGCGCATGATGTCGTGCATCTTGCCGACCACAACGGGGTCGGCGTGCTTCCCGATATGCTTCAGCCCCTTGATGAGCAGTCTCTCGAAGCCCGTGGGCAGGTCATCGTCTCCCGCGGTCTTGCCCAGCTCGTCGAAGAAGCCGAATTCGAGCGTTCCGCGCTTCACCATGCGCCTCCTGAGGCTTCGCCTGAGTGCTCTGCCCGCTTGCATCATGGGTTTCGGAGCATCCGCGGTCCCCTCCAGCGCCGTCATGATCTCGGGCACGGGCGTGGGGTACTGGAAGTTCTTCGAGTACGCCTTGACGTATCCCGAAGGCACCCTGATCACGTAAGGAATGGACCTGCCCACCACCGGGATCTTGCGCGATCCCCTCGTGAACATGCTATTCAGCTTCCGCCACCATCTCCCGCGTTTGCTCGTCCTGTCCAGCTCTTTGCTCTGCTCTTTCGACAGCAGAGGGCTCTTAGGATTATACGAGGACAGTTGATCCGATGGGCCGTAGTTCGCGTTGAGGTCGGAAAGTTCGACGAACGCCTTCTTCTGCAAGAGTGCCATGATCCGTCCCGGAGCGATCTTGGGGAGCTTCTTGAAGAGGCCGGCGGAGGCCTTCTTGACGTGCTCGGGCAACGCCGAGATGTCGGGCGTGTGATGAGCCCATTGCTTGGCCGTTCCTTTGGGCAGATCACCACGGGATTCGGCGGAGAAGAAATATTTTTGCTGTGCCTTGGACTTGAATGGCACGGATCACCTCTTCTTGAAGTTCGTCTTCATCACGAGAGGCTCGAATAGCTCGACGAACCTTGCCCTATGCTTCGGGGCCACCTTGAAGGCCGATCCGATCAGGTCAGCAACGATTCCGGGCTTGTTCTTGTTCTGGGCGATGACCTTTCCGACGATTCGCATGACCTGCTTATCGGGCACGTCGTTCTTCGCCGCCCATTGGAGCAGCCTGACGAACGGAGGATGCTTGAACTCCAAGCCTTTGCTGACCTTCCAAGCCTTGATGGCCTTCGCGGCGCCCCCGAACGAGCTCACCTTGGCCATGGGGGCTGCTGACACCGCTTGGGGAGCCGCGGGAACGAGAGGATTGGCCCTTCTCATCTTCAGCGCCTCTCTTCCGTACTCCGCGAGCCTCTTGCGCTGTGCCGGCTGTTGCTCGACCGGCACTTGCGCCTTGATGAAGTCCTTGTACTTGCCCCTCATTTGCTTCAAGCCGAAGTCGGCCGTCTGCCGTGGAGTTTCCCCCTGCTCTATGCCCACTTGGCGCGTCCTATCAAACCCCTTGGCACCGAGGCCTTCAAGCTTGTCCCCAGCGTAGATGGCGTGAGCCGACCGAGAGCTCCCGATCCTTTGCTTCAACGCGGGATTGCTCTTCCAGGCGTCAGTGTCGTGCGCCTGGACGTTCGTGGCCACGTTCTGCGGGTTGATGCGGGCCATCCGGGTCAATGGCGCGTTCTGCCCACCGAGGAATCCCTTCGCAGCGGCCGCGCCCGTGTTCGAGTGGAACAGCTCGGGGTGCTTCGCGAACTCCGCCTTGCCCATCTGCCTCTCCTGGTGGAAGGCGGGAGTGCGCGTCACATCGTGTAGCAGAGCCCCCATGGTCGCCTGGCGCTGCACCTGTTGTGGAGCCGGGCTCGAACCGCTGGAGAGAATTCCTCTCGCTTGCCTGGCAACCCCGAAGACGTGGGGCGCGCCATGGCCGGCCGCCGTGGGGAGGCTCCTCACGACGTTCGCGGCTCTTCCCCCGAGTTCCTTGTAGGCCTGGGTCTGCTGCATCTCTCCGGGAAGCTTTGCGATGGCCCCAACGCGCTGTTGCGCCGGCATCTGCATGAGATG
>Ga0315294_10010206_pt1 | contig 10301 bp, 8 predicted proteins | sample YL17G13_40_MG_FD_203626 | JGI IMG/M metagenome (GOLD analysis project Ga0315294, IMG submission 203626) | Sediment microbial communities from Yellowstone Lake, YNP, Wyoming, USA - YL17G13_40 | ecosystem: Environmental > Aquatic > Freshwater > Lake > Sediment | place: USA: Wyoming | collected...
CCGGCAGAGCAGGTGCTGACAGAGGTACGACCGTTAATTTTTGCTTTATGGGAGTAGCCGTCTTGGCCGTCAACAACCACCAAACCCGCGCGACACTAGAAAGTGACCTGTGGCGCGACAGCATTGTCCATCAGCGGCCAGAGGCCCTCACCAACGCCGGTGGCATCCATGACGGTCTTCATTGGGCGCCAGGTCTGGGCGAGGGCGCGCAATGCGCCAAAGACGGCGACATGCTTTTCGCCGGTCCATTCCTTGCGGAAGACCCCGCAGTAGGCCGGTTTGCCTCTCCTTTTCGGTAGAACAAGACATGGGTCAGCCCACCCATTGACGGGGGGCCAGAAAAGTGAACACACCAGGCAACCGGCTCAAATCATTGACCACTACCACCTTTGCCGCGACCGGAGTCTGAATGACAAGTGGCATACGAAAACATGAATTTCCATCTCTTGTATAAAACGGCAAGTTGTTAGACAATTGAGCCGAAATTTTTGCACAGGAGATGATATGGCGAGACAATTCGTCCCTACGCCGTTGAAATTGCGCCGTCCAGTACCATCCGATATTGAGATTGCACAGGAAGCCTTCCTCAAGCGTATTCATCGGGTGGCCGAGGAAGTAGGGATCCGGCCAGATGAACTCGAGTTTTACGGGCCCTATAAGGCCAAAGTCAAGTTAGAAATACTGGAACGATTGAAAGATCAGCCAGATGGCAAGTACATTGACGTGACTGCCATCACGCCCACGCCGCTGGGGGAGGGCAAGACCACCACTACCGTCGGCTTGAGCCAGGCGCTGGGCGTGCACCTGGGGAAACGCGTCTTCACCTGCCTTCGCCAGCCCTCCCAGGGGCCGATGTTCGGGATCAAGGGCGGGGCGGCCGGCGGTGGGTATTCCCAGGTCGTCCCGATGGAGGAATTCAATCTACACCTGACCGGTGACATCCACACCATCACCGCCGCCAACAACCTGCTGGCGGCAGCCATTGACGCCCGCATGTTCCACGAGTCAGAACAGGACGACGAGAAACTGTTCAACGCCCTCTTCCCAGCCGACCGGCACGGCCAGCGCAGCTTCTCCCCGTCCATGCTGCGGCGGTTGAAGAGATTGGGCGTCGCCAAAACCGATCCCAATGAGCTGACTCCTGCCGAGCGCACCCGTTTCGTCCGTCTGGACCTCGATCCGGATTCGATCACCTGGAGGCGGGTCATTGACACAAACGACCGTTTCCTGCGTGAGATCGAGGTCGGTTTGGGTGCCGATGAAAAAGGTAAGACTCGCCGCACCGGTTTTGACATCACCGCCGCCAGCGAGATTATGGCCATCCTGGCACTCACGACCAGCCTGGAGGACATGCGTGAGCGACTGGGCCGGATGATCATCGGGGTGAGTCGCCAGGGTGAAGCCGTCACCGCCGAAGACGCAGGCGTGGCCGGGGCCTTGATGGTCCTGATGAAAGACGCCATCAAACCTAACCTGATGCAGACCCTCGAAGGGACGCCAGTCTTCGTCCACGCCGGACCGTTTGCCAACATCGCCCACGGCCAGTCGTCCATCATTGCCGACCGTATTGCGCTGAAATTGGCCGATTACGTGGTCACCGAATCCGGCTTCGGCGCCGATATCGGTATGGAGAAATTCTTTGACATCAAATGTCGCTACTCCGGTCTGATCCCGAATGTAGTCGTTCTGGTTGCCAGTGTACGTGCTTTGAAGATGCACGGCGGCGGCCCCAAGGTGGTGGCCGGCAAGCCGCTCGCTCCCGAATACACCGAGGAGAACCTCGACCTGCTACGTAAAGGTTTGCCGAACCTCGAACGCCATATTCAGAACGCCCGCAAGTTCGGGGTGAACGTGGTGGTGGCGGTCAACTCCTTTCCCACCGATACCCTGGCGGAGGTGGAACTGGTCTGTGAGGCAGCCCTCAAGATGGGCGCCATGGAAGCGGTTGTTTCCACTCATTGGATGGATGGCGGTGCGGGGGCTAAAGCCCTGGCCGAGGCGGTGGTCAGGGCTGCCGAGCAGCCCAGCCAATTCAAATTCTTGTACCCGCTCGAACTTTCCATCAAGGAAAAAATCGAGTTGATCTGCACCGAAATCTACGGTGCGGATGGCGTGGATTATCTCCCCGAAGCTGAACAGAAGATCAAGCTTTACACCAAACTTGGTTTTGATAAACTCCCGTTATGTATGGCCAAGACGCACCTATCGTTCAGCCACGATCCGGCCCTGAAAGGCGCGCCGGTCGGTTTTCGTATCCCTATTCGCGATGTCCGCGCTTCTGTCGGTGCGGGGTTCCTCTACCCGATGGTCGGTGAAATGCGTACCATGCCCGGCCTGCCCACCCGCCCGGCCTTTTATGATGTGGACCTCGACCTCGCGACCGGCAAGGTCATAGGGTTGTTCTAACGCTTCGCGTGTAATGGCTGCAGATACTCCCTGGCTCGGAGGGAAATATTCGGTAAAACGTCGCCACCAGCGTGTTCCGCTGCCAAATTCCACCTGGGGAAAATACCATGCCAAAGCAAAGGGCAATATTGCTTCTTCACCTGGCTGCAATGTCACATCCAACGCAACAGCACCACAGGGCATTGTACTGTTAGGGGCACTTGGGCGATTATTGAGCTTGCCACTCTGAGCAAATTCCTTCCAGATATCGCTTCCATCACCAGCACCATCCCAGGATGGATTACAGGTTGCATTACCGGAGGTCGCGATACACTATTCGCTATCTTGGGTTTCGGGAGGGTTGGTTAGGTCGTCAGCTCGCATTACGATTGCAGTGAATCTCTCATCAGGCTTTATGGCAAGTTCATTTTTCAATCCCTTGCGTTCTTTAGCTAAAGCAGCCATTGAATTCGAAAGCATCATTTTAAATCCAACCAGTAGCTGCTGTAAATTTTCGGGAAATGCTTTGATCTGCTCCTGGAGTTCAGGGGTTACTTCCAGGTTCAAGTGATGCTCTCCCGTGTATGGAGCATTCGGGAATGTAAACATGACCGAAACTTTTACTGGCTTTGTTTTAGGAATTTTTACATGGAATAGGAACACTGCCACTGTTAAGGATGTTTCTCGGTAATTCTCTAGGCGGTTCCACGACGATCGCCACCATCGGCCGTTCTAATTCGCCGGCCCACCAGGCTGTCCAGTCCTTTTTGATGCGGGTCCAGTCCTCGTCGGTGAAGTGTACGTTGATATCCATTGCGGCTCCTGACGAATATTATGCTAATACCATCCTTCTGCATCTGCAGTTTCGTACATGGCAACAATATTTTCGATGGGGGTTACAGGCTGGAGGTTGTGGCAGGGCGCCAGGATGTAACCGCCCCCATTGCCCAGGATGCGGATGTTTTCCCGGACCTCCCCTCGCACTTCCTCGACCGAACCAAATGGAAGGGTGTGCTGGTTATCCATCGCTCCGTGGAAGATAAGGCTGGTGCCGTACTGTTCCTTCAGGGATTGGCGGTCCATGCCGTCGGCGCGCTACTGGATCGGGTTTAGGATATCGATCCCAAGGTCCACCAGTTCTGGCAGGATGCGGGTGATATTGCCGTCGTCATGGTGGAAGACGTAAGCCCCGGCGCTGTGGGTCAGGTCGATCATCCGTTTCATGCCGGGGAAAAGAAACTCGCGGATGTGGTGCGGCGAGATGGGCAGGTTGGTCTGCCCGCCCAGATCCTCGGCGATGTAAGTGACCGTGACTTTGCCTGGGATGGTTTCCAGGGTGCGCAGGGTGTTCTGATAGGCCAATTCGAAAAGAATATCCAGACAGTATTGAACGATGTCAGGATGTTCGACCAGGTCGATGAGCGCCTGTTCCTGGCCGCGCAAATCCTTGTAGATCATAAAAGGCTCGCTGCCCCCGCCCCGGAGCGGATATGCCTCGCGACCTTCGATCTGGACGGGGATATCGCTGTAATCCCACCAGTCCGGCTGAGGCCAGGCGAAATTTGCTTTGATTTCCTGCAGGCTGCCGTATTGAGCATAGGATGGTAAACCGCTTTAGAATAAGTGCCGGAGCCAAAGTCAACCCAGCGGTAGCCGATGCGGAAGGCATCCATGTCCGCAGGGAGCGAGGGACCAACATAATTCGGCGAGACGGATACCAGGGTATCGATATGCAGTCTCTCCATCAGGGCATGGTAAGACGAACAACCCAGATGCTCCATCAGCTTTTGGGAGACTTCGGGGGTTGCCCAATAATCCAATGGGATCCGGTCTGGTTTCTTATGTTGTAGGAGCACCTGCCAGCGCTCGAGCGGGGTCATGCTCCCTTTGAAGTGCATGGTCAATTCTCGTAGAATGAGAGGCCGTTAGATCAAGCGGGTACTGCCAGCAGGTCTTGCATCAGGCGGCGGGTGAAGCCGATGGATCCGGCTCCGATCATGGCGATTTTTAGGGGCATGGCTATCCTTTTTTATGGCAATGGAAATTGTGTTGAAAAATGATATTTACCGGCCTCGACCTCGTGACTGGTCGCCTCGCCGGGCAGGGTGACCGTGGCCGTGGTATTGGGCGGGACGACGATATCCCACTCGAATTTCCCTTTCCCGATGCGCCAGTCGCTGACGACCGGGCCGTACAGGGAATCGAGCGTTGCTTTGGCGTGAGTCAGCCTGCCGCCGGGCTGCGGGTGGAACAGGATGTGTTTGTAAGCGGGCTGTGCCGGGTCCACGTCGATCCCGGCGACGACCGTGTACAGCCAGGCTCCGATCGCTCCATAAGCATAGTGGTTGAAGGAGTTCATGCCGGGATCCTGGAAGCCTTTATCGTGCGTCCAGCCGTCCCAGCGTTCCCAGATGGTGGTGGCGCCCTGGGTCACGGCGTACAGCCAGGAAGGCCAGCTCTTTTGGAATAGCAGCTCATAGGCCACGTCCAGCCGTCCCGCCTCGGTTAGCACGAACGGCAGGAAGTGTGCGCCGACGAAACCGGTGCCCAGGTGCATTTCCCTTTTGCGGATGTCGCGCACCAGCGCAATGGCGGCGCGCTGTCGGCGCTCGGGCGGGAGCAGGTCGAAGACCAGCGCCAGGACATAACTCGTCTGAGTGTCGCCGGCGACCAATCCATCCGGGGTGACGAAGCGATTCAAGAAGGCTTTGCGTACTTCCTGGTAGACCTGTTCGTACTTTGCAGCATCGGCTTTTTTCCCAAGCACAGTGGCAATTTTGGAGACCAGCCGGGCGCTGTAGGCGAAGTAAGCCGTGCCGATCAGATCCTTGGGCGTACGACCTTCGTTCTTTCCGGAGCCATCAAGGGCCAGCCAGTCGCCATAACCGCCCCACAGCCACTCATCAACCCCCAGCCACTGGTCCACCGTCTGGTTGACGCGGATGCAGCCGGGACTGGTATTGAGCAGGAATTCGACGAAACGGGTCATCATGCCGTAGCGTTCATCGAGCAGGCGTGTATCGCCGTAGTACTGGTAGATCGTCCACGGGATGATGACGGCCGCGTCGGCCCAGGCCGGGCCGCCGTCGTTGCTCTTCATCGCGTCGATATCCGGGGCAAAGGATGGGATGGCACCGGACTCGAACTGCGCATCCTCCAGATCCTGCAGCCACTTGGTAAAAAAGGATGCGGCATCCGTGTTGAAGACGGCGGTGCGGCAGAAGACCTGTGCGTCGCCTGTCCAGCCAAGGCGCTCGTCCCGCTGCGGGCAGTCGGTGGGGACGTCCAGCGAGTTGCCTTTCCAACTCCATTGGATGTTGTGCTGGAGCAGGTTGACCAGTGCATCGGAGCATTCGAACGTGCCGGTGGGCGGGTTGTCGGAGTGCAGGACGATGCCGGTGATCATGTCGCGCGGCGGTGTGCCAGGGTAACCGTCCACTTCGATGTAGCGAAAGCCATGGAAAGTGAAACGCGGTTCCCAAATTTCCTCGCCTTGCCCTTTCAGGGTGTAGTAGTCAGTCTGGCGGGCCGTGCGTAGATTAGTGGTATACAGCGAACCGTTCGGGTTGAGGACTTCGCCGTAGCGCAACCGGATGGTGAGACCGCGTTCCCCACGGACCTTGAGCCGGATGGTTCCGACCATGTTCTGGCCCAGATCATAGATCCACTGGGAGGCTGGCCAGTTTTTGATCTCATTCGGGTCTGCGATGGGAGACAGTTCATCCTGGCGCTTGATGGCCGGTCCGTTCTGGGCCACCAACGCCAGTCCTTCGGGATGCGGAAAGGTCTGAACGGGAAGCCAGTTGCCCTTTTCCCTGGCAGCATTCCTGGGTGAAGGGGAATCCCAGCCTGGAAATTCCAGCCGGGCATCGTACGAATCGCCCATGATCAAATCGGCTTCCAGAAGCGGACCGAAGGCTGTCTGCCAGGAATCGTCGGAAACAACTAGGGTCTGTGAGCCATCGGGGTGGGCGATGACCAGCTGGGCGAGCAGCTTCGGGCGGTCGCCGTAGAATTGGCGGCCTCTCCAGGCCAGGTTACCGCAATACCAACCATCGCCGAGTATCGTTCCGATTACATTTTCGCCGTCATGAAGCAGGGACGCTACATCATATACTTGGTAACGAACCCGTTTGGCGTAATCCGTCCAGCCGGGGGCGAGTTCCGCTTCACCTACCCGCTGACCGTTCAAGCTGGCTTCGTAAACGCCCAGGGCGGTGATGTAGAGCCGCGCCGCCACGACAGGTTGATCCAGGTGGAACGATTTGCGTAAAAACGGACAAGGCGAGCTGGTGCGCGGACCGCTAACGAGCGCTGCTCCAATCCACTGACCTTTCCACTCCTCGCGTTTCAGCATCCCCATTTCCCAGAAGACGGGTTCGCTGAAACCGGTTGGTTTGCCGTCTTCATCCCAGACTCGCACCTTCCAATTCACGCGTTGAGAAGAAACCAACTGTGGGCCGGCGTAGGCAACATGGATGGACTGGGGCGAGTTGACTTTGCCGGTATCCCAGATGATCTCATTCGCTGATTCGGCGACGATTTGGTAGGCTATTTGTCTCGCGCCCGGCTTCTTGGATTTTAATTGCCAGGAGAGACGCGGGCACCAAATGTCGATCCCGATGGGATTTTCACGATATTCGCAACGCAAGTTTGTTATTTCCATGTCATAATTCCCGGGTTTCTGTTCCACTTTCCCAGATAATTTCACACTTCAAGCTTCACTAATTTTCGGATAGGTTGTTTTTTTATTACCGTCTCACAGGTGATGAATTGATTCACATTGTTCATATTCTGTCCGCATCCAGTAAATTGATAGGGGTAATCTTAAACCAAGAATATTGAAAAGGATACAACACAATAGTGAAACGTGAACTGCCAAGAATGATAACCTCACCACCCAGAATGTCCTGAGCACTCTCCAGACCACTTAGCGGCAAGTTGAGTTCAATGGCTTGAGTTTCAGCAGCCAAGTTGTTGACCACCAAGAAGGTTTCGTCTTCAGTCTCCCGCAAATAGGCTGCTACGCTTTTAACTGCGCAGTCAAGCCAGGTAAAAGAACCACAAAATAAGGCAGGGTGTCGTTTGCGAATGGCGATAAGTTTCTTCAGCGTTTGCCAGAGTGAATCGAGACGAGAACGCTGTTCCCTAAGATTAACTTGCTGGGGAGCGAAGGGTTTCTCAGCAATGACCGGTGCGTACGTTTTCTCAGATTTGGAGAACCCGCTATTGAATCCGGAATCCCATTGCATTGGGGTGCGCACTCCATTTCGATCAGATAACCAGATGTTATCACCCATGCCAATTTCATCACCATAGTACAAGATAGGAGTTCCAGGCAGGGTGAACGCGAGAGCGTTGGCCAACTCAATTTTCCGACGATCGTTACCGAGCAAGGGCGCCAGGCGGCGACGAATACCCAGGTTAAGCCGCATCCGCGGCTCAGGCGCGTAGGTTGCCCACATCCACTGGCGTTCGGTTTCTGTCACCATCTCGAGAGTTAGTTCATCATGGTTACGAAGGAAGGTACACCACTGGCAGTTTTCAGGGATAGGCGGAGTTTTCTCCAATATCCTGGCAATAGGGGAGGCATCATTCTGCCCAAGTGCCATAAATATACGCGGCATTAAAGGAAAGTGAAATGCCATGTGAAACTCATCACCCTCGCCCAAATAGGGACGCACGTCACGCGGCCACTGGTTGGCCTCACATAAAAGGATGCGTCCAGTGTAATGTTCATCAACAAATTGGCGTATTTTTCGAAGGTAAGCGTGAGTCTCCGGTAAATTCTCGCAATTGGTTCCTTCCCGCTCAAAAAGATAAGGCACAGCATCAACCCGAAATCCATCTATTCCCAAGTCGAGCCAGAATCTTATGACATTGATCATTTCATCCTGTACTCTCGGGTTGTCAAAATTCAGATCGGGTTGGCACTTATAGAAGCGGTGCCAGAAATACTGTCCAGCACTCTCATCCCAACTCCAGTTGGATTTTTCTATATCCAGGAATATGATGCGAGCATCGCCGTATTTTGTATCAGAGTCAGCCCAGACATAATAATCACGATACGGGGAACGGCGATCTGTGCGGGCAGACTGAAACCAGGGATGCTGATCGGAAGTATGATTCAGCACCAGGTCAGTGATCACCCGAATCCCACGTTCGTGCGCAGATTTAAGCAAGGCTTTGAAATCATCCAGTGTGCCATAGTCAGGATGAATATTGTAGTAATCTACGATATCGTAGCCATCATCCTTGAGCGGGGACGGGTAGAATGGCATCAACCATATGCAATCCACGCCAAATTCCTGCAAATAGTCCATTTTTTGGACAATACCATTTAGGTCTCCAATACCATCGCCATTACTGTCGTAAAAGGCGCGGATGTAGATTTGGTAAAAGACAGCATTTTTATACCAGAGATGTTCATCCATGTTTTATATTATGTGTGACTCGCAAAAGATGTGTACCGAATTCCATGTGCCCAAACTCAAATCGAAACTATCATTATCCGTTGTCGGATAAAGCGTTAACTGGAATTATTTGTAACGCCTGCCACTCGGGATAACGGTGGCAGGCCGTAAGACCACCGCCATCTGTAGCCTTTAATGGGGGACGTTCAGTTGTGCATATATCTATTGCAAATTGGCAACGTGGGGCAAAAGGACAACCATTCTCATTATATTCTTCCGTAAAGGATTTCACACTGGAGGGGCGTTCCCATTGTCGTTCATCTCTACGCTTACGTTGTACTCTCGGGTTGGTGATCGGTGATGAGGCGATTAACTCTCTAGTATATGGATGACCCGGTTTTGTTGTTACAACAGCTGTGGCTCCGCTTTCCATAACCCGTCCCTGGTAGAGGACGATCACCTGATTTGAGACATAACGGACAACTGCAATATCGTGGGATATGAAAAGGTAACTAAGTTGGAAGCTTTTCTGTAAATCGGAAAGCAAATTCAAGATTTGTGCCTGGATCGATAGATCAAGTGCGCTTACTACCTCGTCACATATGATCAATTGTGGATTGATGATTAATGCCCTGGCAATGGCTATTCGCTGCTTCTGGCCTCCGGAAAACTGTCCTGGATAGCGGTTTACAATGTCCGGCGATAACCCGACTTGATCCAAAACTTTGGCTATCCTTTGGTTTAATTCCTCACGATTGTTTATTCCATGCACACGTAATGGTTCTTCGATCGTGGTACCTACGGTAATATATGGATTTAGAGAACTGCTTGGATCCTGGAACACAACCTGCAGGATACGACTGAGCTCACGCCGGGATTTCTGCTTGAGGGAAGTGATATCTTTACCGGCCAGGCGGATCGAACCACCATGGATCGGTGCTAAACCAAGGATGGCTTTGGCTAATGTTGATTTACCTGAACCTGATTCGCCAACGACACCAATAGCTGCGCCCGATTCAAGACTCAGATCGATGCAGTCAAGTGCTTTAATAACCGAACCCCTTCGCCGACCATGATAATGAACTGCCAGACCACGGACTTCCAGAAGGTGTTCCCCTTCGATCATAGTATCCCCTCTTTCCGCAAGTCATCCACGCGGATGCATCGGCTCTTTCGCTCACTTTCAAGAGCAAGGAGTGGAATAGGTCCAGCCAGACATTCATCTGCAGCATAAGGACAGCGCTGCGCAAAACGGCAGTTCGTTGGCCAGGAGCCAATTGATGGAATACGGCCAGGGATTATTGGCAATGGTTGACCGGGTTGTGCATTCGATGGATTGGCTAATAATAATCCTTTTGTATACGGATTCATAGGGTGATCGAAAAGCTGGAAGACATCTGCTTCCTCAAAGATTTGCCCTGCATATAACACGATAACCCGGTCGCAAAGATCAGCAACAACGCCGAAGTTATGGGTCACAAAGAGCACTGACATCTTGGTTTC
>Ga0315294_10010207_pt1 | contig 10301 bp, 19 predicted proteins | sample YL17G13_40_MG_FD_203626 | JGI IMG/M metagenome (GOLD analysis project Ga0315294, IMG submission 203626) | Sediment microbial communities from Yellowstone Lake, YNP, Wyoming, USA - YL17G13_40 | ecosystem: Environmental > Aquatic > Freshwater > Lake > Sediment | place: USA: Wyoming | collected...
AAAAGTTCAAATGTTTTTTTTCTTTCCTTTATTTCTGCTACCCAGCTGGATAATAATTCCAGTCCTTCATTAGTTATTGAATAAATCTTTTTTGCAGGACCAGGTCCATCAGTTTCCCACTTTGATTTTATAAACCCTTCAGAATCTAAAAGCTTTAGAGTCCTGTAAATTGCACCTGGATCAGAACCGGCTTCTGTAAAACCAAACCCAGTATATCTTTCAGTGAGGTCATATCCATGAGAAGGTTTTTCAGAAAGTAGCAGAAGAAGAGCAGGTATTAAAAACCTGCTTATTCTTCTGCTTTTACATGAACATTTATTGATATTTTCAGCTTTATCACACACAATAAATCCTGTCAGATATTGCTACTGTTCTGCTATTTATTTTATAATTTTACTGTTATTTACTCCAGGTCCTTTAATCTTTTCTCAACCTCACGAAGTTCTTCATTAAGCATTTGTTTGTATTTTTTTAATTGCTCTACTTGTTCTGCCTTTGTTGGAAAAATAGGCCTAAAATGAGGATGACGCCCAAAGTCTGGATGGGTGAAAATTTCCTGACAGCAACAGTCTGAAGCTGACATGTGGTGGTTTAATCTTTTGGTTTCGCACATATTATTACCTCCGTTACTATAATATTTTATTGCATTTATATTAAAATATTTTAAATTTTATTAATCTGTATTCCCATAATCCTTACGCCATTTTTAGTTTTCAGTGATAAAACTGCAGGCTCACTTATAAGACACTTTCCTGCATCTATGACTGATTCTTCGGAATTGACTGTAACAATGGCTTCTCCTTGAAGTACCAAATAAATAACATAAGAGGCCATCTCACATTCTGGTATTTCTTCACCTGCATGCAGGTTTATTATCCTGGTCTTAAATTCTTCTGTAAGGTAGAAAACATTTTTATCTCTCTGCTTGTATGGGAAAGACTGCATTTTATTTAGATCAAATATTTCCATATTAAACCCTTTCTTCAACTTTGATTTTTTTCTTATCAGTAAAGTCTATTATCTTTTCAATTAGTATGCCCATTATTACTACAAATGTAATGGTCAGGGCTAGCCTGAGAAACGTAAATTCTATTCCCAGAAATTGAATTTCTACCAACTCTTGCGGTAGCTTAATACATGCCCACGCTGAAATAAATATAATTATGTTTGATATTTTTGCTCCTTTTTTGAGCAGAGCAATGGCCATAGGAAATGCTATATATAGTGGACCTGTGGGCAACATTCCCAGTGCTATAGAAAAAAAGATACCTTTTATCCCTGATGTTTTACCCATATATTTTACAACCATTTCTTTAGGTATCCATACTGAAAAAAGACCTATTATTATCATAACTGCAGGAAGAATCATGATAAGGTCTAAAAAATAATTTTTTGATACACTAAGCACAGGACCGGATTTATCTGTAAAAATTAAGAGAGCAACTGCTGCAGCAACTATAACTGCACCCATGATTATATAATCTCTAATAAGGGACTTTTTTTGTTTTATCTTTTCGTTGGATTTACTGATTTCTACAGGCTTCACAGTATCACCCCCATAATAAGTGCAATTATTATTGCAAATACAAAGCTAAATACATTTCTAAGTATTGTAATTTTTTTACCCATTTCCTTTATTTCAAGAGGAAGTGTTACAATTCCAACCATGGTAAGTGTCGTAATAAAAGCAGCTACTGACATTATAGACGCTCCCCCTTTTAGAAGTGAAGCTGCAAGCGGAAAAGATATAAGTGCTGGTAAGAATAAAACAGAACCCAAAACCGCGGTAACCAATATCCCCAAAAAACCAGCCTGTTCACCTACAACTTTGGAAATTATATCAGGAGGTAAAAATCCAAGCAAAAATCCAATAAATATTATTATTATAATTATCATTGGCAGTGTTTTGAAAAATGTTTTAAGTGCTATTTTTAAAGACTCTTTTGTCTTACTTTTATTTTTTACCACAGAGAAGATAAGCCAAATAAAAACTATTAGATTTATAACTATAACTGTTAAATAACTTTTTATAAAAGCTAACATTTTTGTTAAATAATAATATGTAATAAACATATATATGTATTAAGCATTATATAGCATAAATTTGGATTATTTGCAAATTAATTTAAAATTACAATTAAAATTTTTATTGAATATTTTATATTTTATCTTTAAAATGCATTTATATAATTAAATATATAAATATGAATATATTTATAAATTACCATAGGGGTCCGGATGAGCTATAAAGAATATATTTATGATAAATTTATATTCAAGGTTAAAGAGGGAATTTATTATCACAAAGATGGTTGCTGGGTAAAAGTATTAAATAACAGTAATATTGTAATAATTGGTATTACAGACTTTAAATGGAGACACTGCATCTATTAAGTTATATGGTGTTGGAGTAAATGTTAAACAAGGAGAAACCCTAGGAGATATTGAAACAATGAAGGTTTCATTTGAGGTTCTTTCTCCAGTAACAGGAAAAATTACAGAACAGAATAATGCTTTGATTGAATCGCCAGAATTGATTAATACTGAACCATATGAATACGGTTGGCTTACCAGAATAGAGGTGGTTGATTTTAATAAAGATAGAATAAATTTGATGGATAGTGATGAATATTTTGATTATATGAAACAAAAAATAGAAGAAGAAGGCAGAAAGTTGGGTAAAGAGTAATGGAAAGAAAAAGGTGTATTTAATACCATGCAGTGGCATTGGAAAACCAATCGGGACTGTATCTCGTAATACAGTATATGAAACTATTAGTAAAAGACCTGATGAAAGCGATACTGGGTGTCTTGCTTTGCTTACCTCTGGTGATAGTGATGCAATAGGAAAGATAAAAAATAATTACTGCATTACTTTAGATGGGTGTGCAAAACAATGCGCTAAAAAAAATACGGAACAGAGCGGCAGGACTTTATCAGAAACAATATCAGATGTAATTATTAAAGATATTGACGGGTTAGTTGAAACTAATAATAAAGAAAGCGATAAAGCAAGCGATAATGAGAAAATAAAATTAAAACCGGAGTTGCAAACAAGATGAGAGAAATTAAAAATTTAAGTGAAATAAATGAGGATGAAATTAAAAAAATTAAAAAAGTAGGTATAGTTGAACTTTTCTGCACCCCCAAATATGCATGGACTTCCTGACGTTTTAACACCTGAGGATGCCTTTATGTCAGCAGTAAATACATGCTACTTCATGATGTTTATTTGGGCTTGCGAGAGATTTAAAATAGAGTTGATATCACTTAAATGCGAGGCTACGGGAAAAGTTCTTGAGGCAATCGATAAAACATCAGTATTTGAAGAGATAGTTTTAAAACCGGAAATAGTAGCAAAAAATACAACTGTTGAAAGAATTAATGTTGTATTAAAAGCTGCAAGAAAATATAGTCTTGTTGCTGAATCTATAAAAGCTGAATTAAAAATTGAACCTGAAATAATTATTGAATAAACCTTAATCGTAAATTATTAAATAGGAGTAAAAAGATGGATAAAATAAATTCAGATCTTGTCGTTCTTGGAGCCGGCCCCGGAGGTTATGTTGCTGCCATAAGAGCTGCAAAACTTGGTGTAAAAACTATAATTGTTGAAAAAGAAAATTTAGGTGGAGTTTGCTTAAATACTGGTTGTATTCCTACGAAAGCACTTCACTATTTATCGCAATCTATTGATGAAGTAAAAAAGCTTAATATATTTGGCCTGGATATCCCCAAATGGTCACTTAATTTTAAGAAGACTATTGAAAGGAAAGACTTTATTGTAAATGTCCAAAGAAAAGGAATTCAAAATCACCTGGACAAAAACGGTGTTAAAATCATTAATGGTGAAGGCAAATTAATTGATAGCAATAAAGTTATAATTAAAAACAGAAATAATGAACAAATTGAAGTTAAAACTCAAAATATTATAATTGCAACCGGTTCTACTGCAAAGACCTTAAAACCTTTTAATTTCAATTCAAATAATATACTTGATAATGTTGGTGTTTTATCTCTTAAAACACTACCGGAATCTCTTCTAATTATTGGAGGTGGAATCGTTGGTTGTGAATTTGCAAATATTTTTGCAACTTTTGGCAGTAAGGTTACAATTGTTGAAACATTGCCACGGATATTGTCATCTGAAGATGAAGATATTGCAAAAATAATTCAAAAAAATCTTTTAAGAAAAAGTGTAATTATTTATACAAATACAATAATTACCGGGTTTGAAGAAAAAAACCAGAAGCTCTTATGCCAAACAAGTAATGGCAACACTATAGAAATAGAAAAAGTATTGATAGCTATAGGCAGAACTCCAAATATAAGTGGTATAGGAATTGAAGGTCTTGATATAAATAGAGATGATAAAGGTTTTATTAAAGTCGATGCTTATTTGAGAACTAGTATTAAAAATATATATGCTATTGGTGATGTCTCAGGAAAACTTCCTTTTGCTCATGTTGCTTCAAAAGAAGGTAAAATTGCATCTCAGAATATTGCAGGGATTGAGACCAAAATTAATTACAAAAGTATACCCTGGGGAATTTTTACAACACCTGAAATTGGGGCTGTTGGATTGACTGAAACCCAGGCTAAAGAAAGGGGCTTAAATATAAAAATTGGATTTTTCCCCTTTAGCTACAATGGAAAAGCACATGTTTTAAATGATACCGAAGGTTTTGTAAGGATTGTCTCTGATTTTTCATCTCAGGAGATTTTAGGAGCAAGAATTATTGGTCCAAGGGCTGCAGATCTTATCCATGAGATTGCTGTTGCAATGCATGGAGAGCTTACAATTGATATTCTGGCTGATGTGGTTCATTCACATCCGACACTTTCAGAAGCTGTAATGGAAGCTGCAGAGGATATTTTTAGTATGGCCACACATAAAAGTTAAGATAAAAATTTTTATTATAAAAAAATAATTATCAAAATTTGTTATTTATTAATTTAAAAGAAGGATATAAATGGAAAAAACATTTAGTGACATTCCAAGAGAGGAAATTGCATGGTTTCCTTCAATTAACTATACATTATGTGACCACTGTGATGTATGTATAAACTTTTGTCCGAACGGTGTTTATATCAGAGATGGTAGTAAAAAAATTATAGTAAAAAATCCCTACAATTGTACTGTTGGTTGTAACATGTGCGAACAGATATGTCCCAAAAAAGCTATTAAGTTCCCCTCTCTTGATGTGGTCAGAGAAGCAAAGAAAAAATGGGGAGTTAAGTAAATTTTAAATTTAATTATGAGTAATTTTTAAGAAAGAAAGGATAAATATAATGGAAGAGAAAGTAAAAGTCGAAATATTTGGTATTACTAAAGAATCAATAGGTGGAGGATGCAGTTGTGGTGGGGTTTGCAGTCCATTCTTATCGATGGGAGAGCTTTACAATGAATTTGAAGAATTCATAAAAAAAGTGATGTTAAAGATAAGACTGAATTAAGTTTTGTTGATGTTTCCAAGCAGGATTTGGAAAAATATAAAAGTATAAAAAAAGCTTTAGAAATTGGTTATACATTGCTAATAATATGCATTAATGGTAGTCCTCTGTTTTATGGAGGTATTTCTGACTATATTATTTATGAAGAAATAAAAAAAGTAATAGGGCAATAAAAATTTTTATATTTAAAAAAATATTAATTATAAAGGAGGAACTAATAAAATGGCAGACGGTGTAGTAAAAAAGACTGTCATTTCTTGACAGGTTTCTGACATTATGGATATTTATTGCAATGGCAGCAGGGGTGGGTCTCGGTTACTTTTTCCCAAATGTTGCCAATTTATCTAATAAATTATCGGTGGGTACCACAAATATCCCTATTGCGATAGGCTTGATTTTAATGATGTATCCACCTCTTGCAAAGGTAAAATATGAAGAATTAAAAGATGTTTTTAGAGACTGGAAAGTTCTTGGATTATCACTTGTCCAGAACTGGATAATTGGCCCGATTCTTATGTTTTTTCTTGCTATTGCACTTCTGAGGGGTTACCCGGAATATATGGTAGGCCTTATAATGATAGGGCTTACACGCTGTATTGCAATGGTTATAGTCTGGAATGACCTTACAAGAGGCGATACAGAATATGCAGCAGTTATTGGTCCGCTTGTTGAAGTGCCTGTCCTTATTGAACTCGTTAATGTTGCTTTATATTTCAAGCACAGACTTTTTAAAGAAGAAACTGTAAGTGGCAGTATAAATTGTATCGATGAAAAGAGGCAGCTCTAGATGCTATTTAAAAAACAAGGTTAATAAAAAAAGATCTATTTAAAAAATATAAAAAATAAATATATTAATTATATAATTCCAAATGAAAAAAATATAAAAATTTTAAAAGCTATCTCTGATGAAAACAGGTTAAGGATAATTTGTCTGCTTTTTTATTGTCTATTTTTAAAATAAACTTCTGATTTGTCTTGAAAGGATATAATCTAAAGATCTTTTTGCTTATACTTAGCTTTCAATTTATTGAGTAATTCTTTAGCTTTTTCCAGTGCAATTTTTTCTTTTTCATCTTCAGGTTCAGCCCATGGCATGGTTACTCGCCATGTTATTTTTCCACTTAACGGTTCTTCAGGATAAGCTCCAGTATCGTATAAACTGTAACCTCTAAACTCAACTGGTTCTTCCTGGTAGCATGACCATACAGCTTTTCTTATAATCTCAGGGTCACCTTCAAATTGAAGATCAATTAGAGTGATTTGCTTTCTAAACCTTTCTACAAATTCAACCGGTATATTATATAAAAAGGGATGCGGAGATTTGGTTCCAATTATTCTTTTCTTACTGTCTATACCATTTTGCATCAGTGCTTTAAGCGCCTCGCCAGTCAGGTGGCCTTCGGATTCCGGTCCACCTAAAATCAAGTACCTAATATTTGGATTTGCAACAATATTACATATAATTTTCTCAAACCCGATATTTTCAGTCTGTACTGTACCTGAAAGCGCAGCGCCGCTTTCAGCTCCAACTCTTACAAGTTTTGTAAGCTCTAAGGGAATTTTATCTGCTTCACAGTTTAAAATTATAGCAACAGCTACTGGAGAGGCATCATTTCCTCTTATGTATCTACCTTCTTCAGGAGGATAATCAGGGTGTGGCTTTACTTTTAGCATATTCTTTTTAAAACCTTTAAATAAATTATATTTTTAAATCTATTGCTGCCAGATAAAATAAGCAGCAAGCAGTATCAGTATTACTCCGGCAATTTTTTCTATAATACTTTGATATTTAGAAAGAGCTTTCATATTTTTTAAAAGCCCTGTAAAAGTACCGACTACAAGTAAAGGTATACTTCGACCTATAGCAAAAGCAAACATTAAAAGCATTCCAAAAAATACACTCCCTCTTATTGCAGAATATGCAAGTACTGAAAGAGTAATAGGTAGGGTACATGGTGAAGCTGCTATACCAAAAGGTATTCCAAGCAAAAATGCACCCACTATTCCGCTTCCTTTTTTAGGACTTATTTTTGAAAAACTATAGTTGGGATTGAATTTAAATACTTTTAGAAGCCATAAGCCCATTATTAACAATATAGCTGCAATAATATAATTGAGTATTTGCTCACTTGCAATAATTTTACCCATAAAACCTGCAAATACTCCAAGAAGTGACAGCATAAAAGCAATACCAAGTATAAATGCTAAGGATAATATAAAACCTCTCTTTTTGGAATTTACTTTTTCTCCGCTCACATATGCAGTAATAAATACTACAGTAGGTAACGTGCAAGGACTTAAGCCACTTAAAAAACCAGTTGAAAATACTATGGCAAGTGTTGCAATTAAAGTTGTATTCGCATCTAAATTAATCATTTAACATCTCATCTAAAACTATTCTTGTTTCAGCTTCATCAAAAAGGCCTTTAATAACCTTGTAAGCCTTACCTGTTTTATCAAGTATAAGAATTGAGGGTAGATATAAAACCTCATTTTGGGTAGCAATATCAATGGCAGTATTCATATTGTTTTTATCCAGAATTCCAGTATTTATAAATAAAGTATTAAATTTACTCTTATAGTCCTCTAATATTTTTTTGGATGTGCCATTATAATCATCAAAGAATGCTTTAGTGGTAGCACAACAATCGGCATCATAGGAAAAGACAAGTATTGATGGCTTACCGGATTCAATAAAGCGTTGGTATATATTTTTTAAACTATTAGTCTCTTCTTCAACCACTGTATCAGTGCTGTTACTGTTTGAGCAGCCATTTAAAATAAATAAGAAATTTAAAGTTATCAATAGAATTGCTGCCAATAAAATATTAATTATCTTCTTTTTTTTAACCATTTATCCTCCATTATATATCTTTATAATTACAGCAGTTTAAAAATCTTCTGCTTTATAATATAAGGCTTTAACTTCCCTTTTTGAAACTATAATATATAGAACATAGGCAATCATTATTATTCCGATAATATCGATTGCAAGTCTTGTCATTGCAAATCTTGCACCAAGTGCTGATACCTCAAATAAAAGCTCTACTCTTCAAAAAAGATATGATTGGAAATACTATGCAAACTATATATAAACAACCATTAAAAATATAATTAAATATCTGTTCCAAGAAATTTCCTTTTTATTTTTTTATTTTGCTCGTTCTCATTCATTTTATGACCTCTTCTATTTCTTTGACAGAAGGGATCCTGCCTGAAAATTTGACCTCTCCATCCACAGCCAGTGCAGGAGTTACAGTTATTCCAAAATCTACAATTCTGTTAATATCTGTTATTTTCTCTACTAAAGCATCTATTCCCAAATTTTTTACCGCCTCCTTTACATTCTCCTCAGTTTTTATACATCTTGGACATCCTGGACCCAGTACCTTTATTATCATTTTTTACCTCTTGCAAATCTCTATTCTATCTATTCCATTAATTTTCTTTCGGTCTTCTAAAATTTTCTCATCGTCTTTAAGGATATTAATGATGTTATCTATTAGTTTTCTTGTATTATCATCCATGTTGCTATTAATACTGTAATTTACCCACAATCCATCTTTTTTATATTCAACAAGACCTGCATTTTCAAGCAGCCTTAAATGAAAAGATATTGTAGGTTGCGAAAGTCCAATTATATTCTGTATCTCGCAAACACAAAGGTTATTTTTAGCTAAAAGTAATGCTAATATTCTAATTCTTCCAGGATCAGCTAAAGCTTTTATTATTTTGCTTAATTTGTCTAATTTAATCATTTTTCTTCATTCCTAAAATTTTAAAAAAAAGACAATATATAAAGGCTTTACCTGATATTTCTATTTAAGCATTCCACTTACCACCAAATCAACTGCTTTCTCTTCTTTTAATCCCCGTGCCATAAGTGTCTCAATTTGTTTTTTACTAACTCTACCTATTGCTGCCTCGTGAGTAACTTTTGCCAGTTCATGAGTAACATAAACAATGGGAATAGCACGCGCTTTTGCATTTCCCTGGATAACCTCTATGCAATCAACATGACCTCTTGCATTTTTAGCAGAAGCAACCATTTCATTTATTATCTCACTTTGTGCATTATCTTTAACCACAACACGGCTTTTAATTAGCCCGCGAGAAGATTCGCCAATGAGTCGGCCCACTTCCTTAATTTTAATTCTGTCATCAGAATAACCATAAATTTTTACCGTCATTTCTAAGCTTGAGTTGTCTAAAATTTCTGATTCATAATCAAGATCAAAATAGCCAACCCTGCCTTTAAGAAGAGAAAAATTTGTAACCAAACGGCTGTTATTTCCGACTCTTATTTTTGCTTTTGGTATAACTTCCACGCCGCCTTCAAAGCCATGAAAGTGAACTTCATTGTATTCATAATAGGAATTGTTGCCAACTTCTATATCAGCATTCATTTTATGAACTACCCTTACAGCATTTGGGAAAACGCAATGTGCAAGTAACTTAACCCCCGAATCATCTTCCACCCTTGCTCTAATATTTATCTCCTGGATGCCTTCTTTAGGCAATACCCCAAAACAAAGATGTACAGGATACTTTATTATTGCCCCTTTTCTAACAATTAAATGAATATCTATCCCTGAAGCTGTCTCTTTTGCTTTCAAATCCAAACCTTCAACTAAATGTTTGCCAATTACCCTATTCTGGTGAATCACCAGATGGGCAACTTTAGAGTTTTTAAAAGCTTCAGGATTTCCACCTGCCTCGGTATATGCATCCAGCATATATTTATAATCTTGCATCACTTTTTTCCTTTATTTTTTCTTTATCTTTCTCTACTGGATAAAAATGGGTGGGGCAAGGAATACATTTTTCTCTAAAATATTTACCCACCT